>Ga0315308_1000925_pt1 | contig 16801 bp, 21 predicted proteins | sample TDP3_MG_FD_203078 | JGI IMG/M metagenome (GOLD analysis project Ga0315308, IMG submission 203078) | Freshwater sediment microbial communities from Lake Towuti, South Sulawesi, Indonesia - TDP3 | ecosystem: Environmental > Aquatic > Freshwater > Lake > Sediment | place: Indonesia: South Sulawesi... | reverse complement strand
CAAATGTTAGTCACTTAGATATCAGACAGAGCTAGAGTTTTTTCTCATTCATTCTTTTTCTGATTTCTCAAAGATTTGCATCGTTTTCCTCAAGCACTTTGAACGACTGAAGCCGAAATTTTCTGCCATCTCCTTGATGTGGTCCAGAGGCATTACATTCTCCTCGTCGATTACCAATTTTCCGTTTTTCTTCAAGATTCGTTTGAACTCTTTCATGGCGGTGTGTTTGTCTTTGACATCATGGAGAACGAGATGAAGGAAGACCATGTCAACGCTTTCTGAAGGTAAGCCTATTTCTTGAGCGTTTGCCACCAATGCATTGACGTTTTGGGTTCCTTTTCTCTGCGCTTTTTTTCTAACATAATCTACGAATTCCGAGTTTACATCTAAGGCGTGAACTTGTCCCCTTTCCCCAACAATTGAAGAGGCATAGAATGAATAAAATCCCAAGGTGCACCCAACATCTAGGAAAGTCATGCCTTCTTCTAACCCTATCTCTCTAAGCCTTTCCGCAGGATGCTCAGCGAGTTTTCTGAAGGGCTCAAACAACGAGATTAGCAAGATTTTCCAGTTCATACAGAACCATCAACTCTCAGCGCATCAAACACACCTATTTGAAATCCTCAAATGTTCTGGCGAGCGAGGACAAGACTCCAGTTTCTTCTTTTGCGACTTCTAAGAGTATTTTTCTCGCTTCATGCACATTTGTTGAGTTTTTGGGTGTTTCTCTTATGAGTTTGGCGATGGTTGTCCATTTTTGTCCTGTGTGATGGTAACGTTGGCTCAAGTCTTCGAGTTCCTTGTTGCCAAGCAGTTCACCTGCTTCTTTTAGGAATCTAGAGTAGAGGTATCGGAAAAGTCCGCCGCCCGTGCCGTCTTCCTCCATCATAATGTAGCTCATTTCGTAAAGCTGCCTAAGCAGTTCATTTTCTGGTGGAAAAAGCTTTGGCCACTTGACTATTTCGCCTGCGAAGTGGTTTATGCCCCTGACTCCGAGGTTTCTTATGGGTGGATAAAGCATGTCCCTAGCAGTTTTGGTTATGGCTTTTCTTATCGCTACTTCAATGGGCGTCAGTTGAGATGGAAACTCGAATGTGACCCACTTGTTTTCTGGCGGGAAAGGCTTGAAGGTTGATGACCTTGCCTCTTCCAGTTCCTTCAGAGTTGCAGTTTGTAAGTCTTTGAACATTGTGTCAGCGATGTAGGCTAAGCCCTTGTCTTCGTCTAAGCCTGCAACCACAACGCAGTGACCACCAAAGTGAGCTTGCTCTGGCAACCCAAGATACTTCAGCTGCGGCATGTCAACCGTAATCATGACTGGGATATCCTTGCTTATCAGGTCCTTCAGGGTCTCCTAGGCTCTTGTCTTGCTCGAGGTCTTGTTAACTTTCACTGAAACCCCTAGATTCGAGCAGAGGTTCTTGTAAAGGTCGCGTGCTCGTCCACCTACAAATGGATAGGCAGGCAGCAGAACCATGTCACCACGCTTGCTGTGCCAGTAGACAAAGCCCAGGCCGCTGCCTAAACCAAATATCATGGGCTCAGAAAACTTGAAGCCATAAAACTCGAAGATGTCACGTAGCGCAGAGGATTCACAGTGAACGCCTGCACGATGAACGAATCCAAATACCTGCTTGTTCAACGTTTTTCTATTCAACCTTTATTCTATAGCCTTTCTTCCGGGGCAAATGAACCTCAAGAATACCTCGCTTGAACCTTGTTTGCATCCGTTTTGCCTCGACAGACACTGGAATATGAGTCTGACAGCGGAAGAACTGAAACTCGCCTTGGCGGTGGGTTATACCGAACTCGTTGAAACGAATCTTGCGTTTCATCTCAGCCCTAATTTCCAATGTGTCGCGGTTTACTTGCTCAACTTTTATGGTGTCCGGGTGTGTGTTGAGCAGGTCGGCTGTAACCACAACCTCGTCGGCGGCGACGAATACGCTACATAAGGGCTCGATGCAACACGACCTTAAATCCCAGCTTGGGCGTTCAAACATTGCGACTCCTCCAAACTCCTCCGAGAGCGTTTCTAGGTCTTCTAAGTAATCGCCTATCAAATCGAGTATTGAACGCCTTCTGCGCCTAATCTCGGCCATAGGCTCCAATCCTCCTAAACATACAAGGGCAGGTCGTATTCCTGCGTCTTCTTCATTCGGTTCAACTCCTGTGTTGTGCGCTTCATCACGTCTCGAGCCTTCAATCTGATTTCCTCGCCGCCCTCAACTAGCTTCGAGACATCAATCTGTAAACCAGTTATTTTCGAGAACTCCTTGATGGTTGCTGCTGCAGCTTCGGGGTCTGGATAATTGTAGAATGATTGCGCCAGCAAGGCTATGGCAGGGATGTTTCTCTCGGCGCAGTAGCGCATGATTAGCGCGTATGGACCCACCATGAAACCGCCGTGCAATATTTCTATTCCCTTGTCACTCAAAAGTTTGAGAAGAGAAGGATTGGAAGCTGCACCGTAAACCTTGACTGCTTCTATGTCTTGGCGGTCTTGAACTGGCATGCCACCCATTGAAACCATCAACTTGACCTTTTTGGCTTGGCTCCACTCAACCAGTTTCCGTACGATGGGCTGAACCGCCTTTGCTGGTATGGCGGCTTCACCAAATGTTGCTATAACGTCGGTGTTTCCAAAGATTCTTAAAGGTGCATGCGGCAGCCCTTCATGAAGCACAACAACTGGAGGAAGCAGTTCTGAGTCAACATAGGCGATTTCATTCATCTTCAGTTGAGAAATAACATGCGATGTGGCGATGAGTCCAACTAAGCCAACGTCTGGCAGTCCATGCAGCATCAAAGCATTGCTCGGAGCAGCCTTTTTCTCCACAACTTTAACGGGTTCAGACAAACAGCATCACTCCTCAACGTCTAGGGTTCTCAAAGACAAAGAGAAAAAAGTTGTGGTAAAGTTAATCCTCTGTTTTCTTATGGCGAATTTCATCCAAAAGTAACACAGATACTAGAGATAAACCCAAAAGACCCAGGGGAAGAAGGGGTGCAAAGAGATTAGGTGCACCCCAAAAATCGCCATGAATTCCTTCCGTTTTCTCAACCAATTCTTTGTATTCAATCTGGAGATTCCAGAGCATTTTTGACATTTGTTGATACGCCATAAATCCCCAAAATGATCATTGACACTTGAATTATGGCTAGTAGGGAAAACAACCCGATTTTCATAATTTTGTTCACCGCTCTCACGCTCCGTGTCTATACGTTAGAACAAATGAATTTAATAGTACTCTTTAGTACAGCTCAAGGAAAAAGAGCTAAGATACGTATTTAAGACCGTAACCAGTTAGGGTTGAAAGATAAGCCATGGCTCTCGAACGCTTCGGCTCCTCCATATATGACGCTTTACGCAAAATTTTCCGAGCACCTGTTGTCGATGAAGCAACGGTCAAAGAGTTGGTGCGTGACCTCCAACGTGCCCTTTTGCAAGCAGATGTTAACGTTCAGCTTGTTCTACAGATTTCAAAGAACATAGAGGACAGGGCGCTGAAGGAAAAAGTTCCGCCGGGCGTTTCCAGACGCGAACACGTTGTAAAGGTAGTCTATGATGAATTAACTCGTTTTTTAGGCGAAAAACCCGTTCCACTAAAAACCGAACCCGGAAAAAGAACCGTGCTCATGCTGGTGGGCATTCAGGGCTCGGGTAAGACCACAAACGCGGCTAAGCTTGCGCGTTACTTTCAAAAGCGTGGGTTAAAAACAGCCTTGGTCTGCTCCGACACCTACCGACCTGGAGCCTACGCTCAACTACAACAGTTAGCCAACCGCATCAACATTCCTTTGTATGGTGAACCTCAAAACAAGAACTCCATAGATATCGCTCTCAAAGGATTGAAGCAGTTCCCTAACCAAGACGTTGTGATCATCGATACAGCTGGGCGCCACAAGGAAGAGAAGAGCCTAATCGAAGAGATGAAGACTCTAGAAAAAGCCATCAAACCCGACGAGGTTATCCTCGTGGTAGACGGAACCATAGGCCAGCAAGCAGCGGTTCAAGCCAAGGCTTTCCATGAAGCCACACCAATAGGCTCAATCTATGTGACAAAACTCGACGGCTCAGCCCGAGGCGGCGGCGCCCTCTCAGCCGTAGCTGCCACAGGCGCCCCAATAAAATTCGTCAGCACAGGCGAAAAAATCGAAGACATAGAGCCGTTTGTGCCCTCTCGCTTTGTTGGTCGTCTCCTCGGCATGGGCGACCTACAGAGCCTCATCGAGAAGGTGCGCGAAGCCGAAGTTCAGGTGCCAGAGAAAAAAATGAAAGCCTTCTTGTCAGGCAAGTTTACACTTACCGACATGTACGAGCAGTTTGAAGCCATGAAGGGCATGGGCCCGTTTAAGCGCCTTTTAAAGATGATCCCTGGGCTTTCCTACAACATACCGGACGATATGATGGAGATGGCTGAAGACCGCCTCCAAAAATGGCGTGTCATCATTCAATCCATGACGCCTAATGAACGCGACGACCCAAAAACCTTCAACGCCTCAAGAATTAAACGAGTGGCGAGGGGTTCGGGCACCAGCGAAAAGGAAGTGAAAGAACTGCTACAGCAGTATGGCATGATGAAACGAATGATGAAAACCCTGCGAAGAAAACGGGCGTTGCCTTTATTCGGCGGAAAGAAAATCTCAATGGACCAGCTTGGAAAACTTGAGGAATAGCATCGTTCCATGAGAAGAGGAAAATTTTTATGACGGACGTGCTGGAAAAGGCACAAAGAATGCTGGAAAAGTATCCTCTTTGCAACCCTTGTCTTGGCAGACAATTCGCTCTGCTAGGGTATGGATTGGACAATCACAGCCGAGGAGAGGCGCTCAAGCTCTTAATAACAATGAAGGCACACCAGCTAGCCTTGACCCAGAATAAGACAGGGTTCCCGTTGCTCAAGACTCTGGCGATTAATGGCGGTTTTGACATGGCTGCTGAAATCCTCAAGCGAATGAAGAAGAAAGTGAATGAAAAGAGAAGTTGTCATCTCTGCGATGGACGCTTTGACTTGATGCAAGACTTGGTAGACCGTTCTGTGAGCAAATTGCAACCCTACGAGTACACCACCTTTCTGGTGGGTGTCGAACTCCCAACCGAAGTTGAGGAGCGCGAAGACGAATTCAAGGCAGAATTCGAAGTCAAACACGGCGAGAGCGTACGCAACGCCTTCAGCAGACAAATTGGCAAGAGAATCGCTGAGGCCACTGGAAAGCCGACGGACTACAAGAAACCAGACATGGTTATATTGCTAAATCCTTTCGAGGAGCGGGTCACAGTTCAGGTGAACCCGATTTACATTGCTGGAAGATACCGCAAACTGGTGCGCGGCATTCCTCAGTCGAGATGGTTGTGCTTCAAATGCCGTGGAAAAGGATGCGAGCGTTGCAACTGGACAGGCAAAATGTATCCAGAATCGGTTGAGGAAATTATAGGTGAACCCGTGCGCCAACAAACCCTGGGAAAGGACATAGCCCTCCACGGGGCTGGACGCGAAGACATAGATGCACGCATGCTGGGAGGGGGCAGACCATTCGTCATTGAAGTGAAAAAGCCCAAGAAACGGCTCCTCAACCTGCGCAAACTCGCCAGAACAATCAATGAGAGGGCGCAAGGAAAGGTAAAGGTTTCCAGCCTTCGCTTTGCCGACAAAGACTGGGTTAGACGGTTAAAGAAGACGGAAGCAGCCGAAAAAGTGTACAGGGCTATAGTGGAGTTTGACAAGCCAATTTTAGATAAAGAATTAGTGCAAGTTGAGAAGAGATTAGTAAATGCCGTTGTTCGGCAGCAGACTCCTCAAAGGGTTCTGCACAGGAGAGCTGATCTGGTTCGGGAAAAGCACATATATAAGGCTAAGATAAAGAGGTTGACACCCAACCGCATAGAACTGAGACTAAAGTGCCAAGGAGGGCTCTACATCAAAGAACTCATAACTGGAGACAAGGGTCGAACCACTCCCAACTTAGCAGAGATAGTTGGCGCCCGAGCCACACCGCTTGAACTCGACGTCTTAAGCGTCATAATGAAAGAGGGAAAAGACTAAAAATGGGAAGAAGAGCGAAGGGTTATCGCCACAAAACACGCTCACTCTTGAGCAGAAAGCCACGAGAACGCGGAAAAACTGGCTTACGCAAGCTTCTGCATGATTACGTGGCAGGCGAGAAAGTGGTTGTTAAAATTGATCCCAGCGTTCACAAGGGTATGCCTCATCGACGCTATCAAGGTAAGGTTGGTGTAATTGTTCAAAAAAAGGGTAGGTCTTACGTTGTGAATGTGACCCAAGGAGACGCCGTGAAAGAGATTATTGTTCGTCCTGAGCATCTTGAACCCTTCCAAAGCGAGTTGACGAGGTGACTGAAACATGTCCAAGAAAGCGCTGCGTGGACGTTCACTCACCATTCCTGAGGTGAAGAAGTTACTTGAGTCTCTAGGTGAAGAAAAACTCGATCAGTTTCAACGCAGGTCGCTGGACTATGCTTCTAAGTTTTCACGGATCGAACCCGAAAAAGCGGAAACGTTGGTGAAAGCTCTCGTAGAAAAGTTTGGATTGGAAGAAGAGGAAGCCATTCAGGTTGTCAACTCCATGCCTGAAAGCATTGAAGAGATCCGCGTGTTTTTAGCAGGTGGACGCAAGATTGTCGAAGCGACAAAACTGCAAGAGATTTTAAATCTTTTAGACGAGTATAGGAAGAAGGAATAGGAACAGCTTTTCAAAAAGAAATAATTTGTCTGCTGAAGTGTGAGCGAGGGGAGAATGGAGAAAGAGAAGCGATACGAAGAATATGCCTATGTTTTAGATGTCCTTCCTCACGGCAGACCAGGCACCAGACCAAGTTTCAGAGCAGGCGCCCTAGTTCAGATTGTTGGAGAAGAATTCTTCACGCTTCTCGAGGCAACAGTTAGAGAAGGCTTAGTCTTGAAGCCTTACGACCGCGTTTATGTTGGTAAAGAGTCCCGCGAACAAATCACCTACATTATGGGCAGAATAAGCTATGAAGAGTTGACGTCTGCTGCAAAGTTGGAACTTCCCACGGCTCTAGAGAAAATCGTTTTGAATAGAGAGTTATGGTTCATTAACTTCTTCAACACGGCACAAGCTATAACGCCAAGAATGCACGCTCTGGAACTAATTCCTGGCATCGGAAAAAAGTACATGTGGCAAATCATAAACGAAAGAGAGAAGAGCTCTTTCAAAAACTTCGACGACCTTCAGCGGCGTGCCAACATACCCAGTCCAGCAAAACTTGTGACTAAGCGAATACTTGAGGAATTGTCGGGCGAGAGCAAGTATCGACTCTTCACACGGGCGCCTTAGTGATAAAGTGATGAGCCTCTTTAAGCAGGCGAGACATCTCTTACGCGTGCATCGTGTTTTTCCGAAGAAGCGTTTGGGGCAACACTTTATGACAGACAACGCCTTATTGCAGAGAATGATTAACTACGCTGCATTAAACAATGAAGACGTTGTCTTAGAAGTGGGTGCTGGTTTAGGTTTTCTTACAAGACTTTTGTCTAGGAAGTGTAAGGAGGTCGTTGCTGTAGAAGTTGACCCTAAGCTTGTTCAAGTGTTACGCGAACAATACTGTAATGTAGGAAATATTGAGTTGATTGAAGGCGACGTTCTTAAGGCTTCTATTCCGCCTTTTAACAAAGTTGTCTCCACACCACCTTACTCTATCTCGTCTTCCCTGCTCTTCTGGCTTTTAGAAAGACGATTTGACACTGCGGTCTTAACCTTTCAGAAGGAATTCGCAGAGAGGCTAGCAGCGCCCGTGGGCGGTAAAGACTACGGTAGACTAACTGTTACTACTTATTATCGAGCCGACGTAGAACTGCTCGACTACGTGTCCAGAACAGCGTTTTATCCGTCGCCTGACGTTGGCTCTATAGTTGTGCGGTTGAAGCCCAAACCAAAACCCCCCTTCAAAGTGAGAAACGAACAAGCCTTTTTCGAACTTGTTCAAGCAGTTTTCACCCAGCGAAACAAGAAATTACGCAACGCTATTCTGCTGTTCTTGCAGAGACGAGGAGTGGTGAGAGAAAAAGCCCAAGAACTGGCTGATTCATTAACCTTCCACGACAAACGTGTACGTGAACTAGCGCCCGAAGACTTCGGAGCCTTGACCAATGAAGTCCTTGAGAAAACGAGTTTTCTACGATGACTTCGTCCTCCAAGTTTTCGAGGATGTTTACGAACCAGCCGAAGACACGTTCCTCGTAGCCAACAGTCTAGCTCAAATTGTTAAGGAAGGCGACACATTTTTAGACATTGGAACAGGATGCGGCATACTAGCCATAATCGCTGCTAGAAAAGCCAAAAAAGTAATTGCCACAGACGTGAATCCCCACGCGGTTAAGTGTGCTAAACTGAATGCAAAGGTCAATGGAGTTAGCCATAAGATGAAAGTGCGCCTAGGCGACCTGTTTCAACCAACATTAAAAACTGAAAGGTTTGATGTAATAGTCTTCAACGCTCCGTACTTGCCATCTTCTCAACGTGAACAGAGAACATGGATTGGGCGAGCTTGGGCAGGTGGATTCATTGGTAGACAATTCATCGACCGATTTGTCAAAGAGGCTCCACACTATCTGAAAAGAAACGGCAAAATTCTCCTAGTGCAGTCCAGCCTAGCCAACATTGATGAGACTTTAGAGAAATTTCGGGACGCAGGTTTAGAAGCGCAGGTTATTGCTGAAAAAAAGGTTGCGTTCGAAACAATAGTTGTGATTCAGGCAAGTCATTTATTTAAACAAAACATAAAGGATTGTCAAGGTGATAAAGTTTGAAGTTTCTCGTGTTGCAGTGGATTAAGCCTCACGTGCCTATTGAACGATTAACCAGTCTAACTCCAGCCCAATTCAAATACTTAAGCAAGTTGGAATCACAGGGAAAAGTTGAACAATACTACCATCTGATAGGGCAGCAAGGACACATGATAATCTGCAACGCCTCTTCAGACGAGGAGTTGTCAAGAATAATAAGCGAGGACCCACTGTTCTTCGACAGCGAACGCAAAATCTATCCACTAACAACCAGAGAGGCTCACGAAAAACGCTTGCTGGAACTACTGAGGCGAAAGTAAGTTCGAGAGTGAATGAGAATGACGGAAACTGAAACAGTGACAATTGTTATCAATGAGGCAGCCTACGGCAAAGAGAGAGCTTGGAACGCCCTTCGATTAGCCATGGCTATGATGACAAAAGACGTGAAGGTCAACATATTCCTTCTTGAAGACGGGGTTACAGTGGCTAAAAAAGGCCAGCTTCCACCAGAAGGATATTACAACCTAGAAAAAATGTTAGCCCAATTAGTTCAAAGGGGCACAAAGGTTCGAGCTTGCGGCACTTGTCTCCAAGCTAGAGGATTAAACCAAAATGATTTGGTGCCGGGCGTAGAAGCAGGAAAAATCCTTGACTTAGTGGAATGGATTAAAGAAAGCAAGAGCGTTCTATCGTTCTAGAAGACAGGGCCTAAACCCTAACTTTTTTCTGCTTTTTCTTTTCCTTCTCAAACCTGTCAGCGTGGCTTTCACAACAGAAGTAGTATTCTTTGCCATCAACGACTCGCTTGTGAATAGCAAAGACACATTTTCCAGTCTCATCGCAAATATCAACCTTGCAGTAGTCACACTTTACGAAAGTTGGTTTCATTTGTTTGCCTCCTTCTTTTTCAAATAATCCTGTATGGCAGCGTGTAAGCCGTCTGCAGCTAAATTGGAACAATGCATCTTTATGGGCGGCAATCCACCTAGGCTGTCGGCAACGTCGCCACGGGTTATCCTCATGGCTTCTTCCAATGTCTTCCCCCTAGCCAACTCGGTTATCATACTGCTTGTGGCTATGGCGGCACCGCACCCAAAAGTCTTGAACTTTATATCTTCAATTTTATTGTCTTTCACCTTAATGTAAATGGTCATTAAATCGCCGCAAACCGGGTTTCCAACTGTTCCAACGCCGTCTGCATCAGGGATTTCGCCCATGTTGCGGGGGTTGCGAAAGTGCTCCATGACCTTTTCAGTGTACACTTTATGAGAGCAGCTCCTTTGGTGTCAATGGTGAGATGGCGCGCAATCTTTTAACTATATCGGGCAGTGCGTTCACAACGTAGTCTACGTCTTCTTCAGTGTTTTGCTTTCCCAACGTGAACAAAAGTGAACCATGTGCCTCTTCATGCTTCAAACCTATGGCTAACAAGACGTGAGATGGCTCCAAAGTCTTAGAGGTGCACGCTGAGCCGGAGGAACACGCTACGCCTAACATGTCTAGGCTTAGGATAAGAGATTCACCCTCGATGTAGCTGAATCTGACGTTGGCGTTGTTAGGCAAGCGCTGAGTTGGATGGCCGTTCAAGAACGAACTCGGAATACTTTCAAGCAAGCCCTTGATGAGTTTGTCTCTCAACTTAGAAAGTCTCTCACCCTCAGTTTTCATCTCGGCCTTGGCTATTTCCGCCGCCTTACCCATGCCCACTATAGCTGGAATGTTTTCAGTGCCCGACCGCAAGCCTCTTTCTTGGCCTCCACCTTGGATTATTGGCTGAATTCTAGTTCCTGTCTTGACGTAAATGGCGCCCACCCCTCTGGGACCGTACATGTCGTTGGATGAAATCGACATGAGGTCGATGTTTTCTTTTTCGACGTTTATGGCCACTTGACCTGCGGCAGCGACCGCGTCAACGTGGAAAAGTGCACCTTTACGATGAACTATTTCTCCTATATCTTTGATTGCTTGTATGGTGCCGATTTCGCCGTTTGCGTACATTATAGTCACAAGGATGGTTTTCTCAGTAACTGCCTTTTCCAGACTCTGAATGTCAACAACTCCGTACTTGTCGACTGGCACGAAGGTGACGTTGAACCCTTCTTTCATGAGTGATTTGCATGGGTTCATAACCGACATGTGCTCAATAGTCGTGGTGACTATGTGATTTCCTCTATCTTTGTTTCTGTAAACCGCGCCTTTGATAGCCAAGTTGTTGCTCTCTGTGCCCCCAGACGTAAAGAAAATTTCTTCGCTCCTCTTTGCTCCGACTAAGGTGACTATTTTTGCCCGCTCCTCTTCCATGGCTTTTCGGGCTTCGTTGCCCCATGAATGAAGCGACGACGGGTTTCCATACTGTTGGCTAAAGTAGGGCATCATGACTTCCAGAACCCTCGGGTCAACTGGCATGCCAGCCGTGTAGTCCATGTAAACGCGTCTCATCATCTTTCGCCTTTGATTCACCTTAGAAGCATAAAACAGTGTCTGCGTCTAAAGCCAAGTCATTGAGAGTGGCAGCGCCAACTATCTTGGCTTCTGGAATGAACTCTCCACGTGGAATTTCGAGGAGCATACAACTTTGTTCGCACACCGCAAGTTTGACGCCGGCCTTAATGGCTTGGTCCATCACTTGCCTCAATGTTGGAAACTGACCCAGTTTGACCTTCTCGGCTTCGCCCGTCTTGACAACGGTTATTCCCTTAATGACGAAGTATATTGTGGCGTCCAAACCCATGGCGGCGGCTGTTGCAGCCAAGATGAAAGGCGAATATGTGCGCTCTGGTGTGTCTACGCCGCTTGTTTGCACGTAGAGAATCTTCTTTTTATCGCTCATTTCCGAATTTTTCCTCCCTTTTTTACTACTTATTTCACTTTTTTGATTAGGAATCGGAGTGTGCTGCCCTCCTTGCTCAAGTTGAGGAGTTGCTGCTCCAATCGTTTAGTGAGGCTCTTAATGTCTTCTTCGGCTGCGGGGTCGTCTGCCAAGACTTCCAGCACCTCACCTACCTTCATGTTGTCCAATTCCATGCGCACTCTGAACACGGGCTCTGGACAGTAGAGTCCAAGGCAATCCAGTTTTCGGTTGGGCTTATTCTGCTCGGACAGATTGCAAACACTCCTTACCTTGTTGAAAATTTAACATAATAATTCTCATACTTATAAACTATGAATGCAAAGCGTGCCCGCAATCCCAAATCTTGCTTCTTCAAATTGTAACGTTTTGAACAAAGTGGAGACATGGATTTCCTCATGAATTTTTATCGATTCTGAATGTTGCTACTACTACTTGGATGCTTCATCAAACCTTTTGTTTACTTCATTCCAGTTAACAATGTTCCAGAATGCATCGACAAATTTGGCTCTTTCGTTCTTGTAATCAATGTAGTATGCGTGTTCAAAGACGTCAAGAACCATCAGAATTCTGAACGCCGGGTAAACGTTAGTGTTGTGTTTCTCAATCTGCATTATTATAGGCCTACGAGTTTGCCTACACAAAGTTAAGGCTGCCCATCCTGAGCCTTCTACGCTAACAGCAGCCTGAGTGAATTCTTTTTTGAACCTTTCGAAGCTGCCAAACTCCTTCTCTAATGCGATGGCTAGAGTCCCTGTTGGTTTTCCACCTCCGCCTTTGCCCGATGGAGCCAGATTGCCCCAGAACAATGAGTGGAGTAAGTGTCCTCCTATGTTCCATGACAGTTCCTTTAACGTGGCTTTAACATCAACGTTGGCGCCATCTTTTCGGGCTTTGTCCAACCTCTCAAGTATGGCGTTTGCACCATTAACGTATGTTTGATGATGCTTTTGATGATGTATCGTTAATTGTTGTTCGGACATATATGGCTCTAAATCTTTGTATTCATATAGTAGTTTGGGTAAGACGTAAAACCTAGTTGGTTCCATATTTGTCGTTCCCTTTTTTTGCTAACTTGTCAGATTAGAACTCCTACCCTATATAAGCCTAAGTCTGTATCAGTTGTGTCTGACTGCAAAAGAAATATAGCACAAGCGCGCCTTAGTGCAGAAGGCAAAAGGTGACAAGCAACTGTGTGTATCATTGGCAAAAACAAGTTGATGGAACTGATCGAAAAATACAAGGTCATCTATCCATACGACTATCACCTCTTAGACGGTGACAGTTACGTTTTAACGGTGAAGGAAGAAACAACGCTGCAGTATTTGGAGCACAGGAACATCAACTCCTACGAGATAGTTTTCACACCGCCCGAGTATGTGGCTCATCTAACAGCAAAGAGCAAATACGGTAGAATGGGTTTGTCTTTCCTCAATGCGGCTAAGGTGCACAGCGGCTATGTTGGGAGGTTAGCCCTAGAACTAGTCAACTTGAGCAATGACCGACGCCCTATCACGATTAAACGTGGCGACCCTTTCATGCACATCGAATTCATAACCAGAGAAGGCGAACCTTCACCCTATATGGGAGAGTATCAATTCCAAGACATGACAACAGAAGAGAAAAAAATGTACTTACCAATTTTGAAGGGGGTTTTCCCAAACTTTGACCAACTAGCCAGAACATGGTTTAAGGGAGAGTCTCTCTAAGCGTATTACAAATTCATATTTTTTATAACCCACAGTCCTAAACAAATGCTTAAATAGAGCCGTTCTCCGTATGCTGAAAGAAGGGAAACCCCTTGAAAGCAAAAAACTATCGAACAGTCAAAGGACAATCTTACACTAGGAAGGAGTATGTTCGAGGCTCTCCAGCACCCAAGATTACTAAGTTCACTATGGGCGACACCAAGAGCAAGTTCGCCTATCAAGCCCTCTTGATTGCTCAAGAAGAGGCACAGATACGCCACAACGCCCTAGAAGCAGCACGTGTTGCGTCCAACCGCGTCTTGATGGATAAACTGGGAAACAGTTACCTGCTGCGAGTCGTGCCTTTTCCTCATGCTATTCTGCGTGAAAACAAGATGATTTTTGGCGCGCACGCCGACAGGCTTCAGGACGGCATGCGAAGGGCCTTCGGCAAACCCGTTGGGACAGCAGCCCGAGTCAAACCCAACCAAACAATAATTGAGATCGGAGTCAACCAAGACGGAATAGAAGTAGCCAAGGAGGCTCTCAAGCGGGGGCAAGACAAGCTGCCTATAACCTGTCGAATAATCATCGAGAAAGCTCCTGACTAAAATTTGGAGTGGGGTGAAGGTTGTTTGCCATCCCGCAAAGAGAAGCGCATACTGCGGTTTGAAGAACTCAAGAAAGAAGATATTCCGTTGGTTGGAGGAAAAAACGCCAACTTAGGTGAGATGATTCAAGGGAAGATTCCGGTTCCGCCCGGCTTTGCACTAACAGCCCGCGCTTATGAAGAGTTCATCACAAAAACAGGCATTGCCCAAAAAATCTACAGAATAATCGATGAAACAGTCACTGATGTGAACAATCCCAAGCAGTATGAGGAAGCTTCGAAGAAGATTCGAACCTTAATCGAATCTACCTCCATGCCTGCCGAAATTGAAAAGTCAATTCGAGACGCCTACAACGAACTGAACAAACAAGCGGGAGGAACTGAAACTTTCGTTGCTGTTCGGTCGAGCGCTACAGCTGAAGACCTGCCAGACGCCTCGTTTGCTGGACAGCAGGAAACGTTTTTGAACGTTAAGGGCGCCGACGACCTAATAGACAAAACTATAAAATGCTGGTCCAGCCTTTTCACGCCACGCGCCATATATTATCGAAACCAGAAGGGCTTCAAACACGAGGAGGTGCTCATCAGCGTGGGGGTTCAAAAGATGGTCAACGCCAAGGCAGCAGGCGTTATTTTTACGCTTGACCCTGTAACTGGCGAAACCGATAAGATTGTAATCGAAGCCAACTGGGGTCTGGGCGAATCTGTTGTGTCCGGCTCAGTCACCCCTGACCACTTCGTTGTTGATAAAAAGACGTTGAAACTTGCTGACAAAACAATCGCCAAAAAAACAGTTGAGTACATACGTGACCCCGAAACAGGCAGAACCATTCACGCCAACGTGCCAGAGGACAAGCAAGAGCAGCCCTGCTTAACTGACGAAGAAATTGCGAGGCTGGCTGAAATTGCGAGGTCAATTGAGGAGCATTATGGCAAGGCTCAAGACATTGAATTCTCCGTTGATCGTGACCTCTCTTTTCCAGAGAGCGTGTTCATAGTGCAGTCAAGACCTGAAACGGTGTGGAGCGTAAAGAAGGAGGCGTCTCTTTTCGAGAAGCCTAAACCGCTGATGGCACCAGCAACATTGGAAAAAGCTAAAGTAGTAGTCAAGGGCATCGCAGCGGGTAGAAGAGCAGTTGGCACAGGAGTTGCTCGAGTTGCCTTGACCGCTGAGGATGCCTCGAAAGTGATGCATAAAGGCGACATATTGGTTACGACCATGACGAATCCTGATTATGTACCCTTCATGAGAATCGCCAGCGCCATAGTCACAGACAAGGGCGGTGTTACAGCCCACGCGGCCATTGTCAGTAGAGAGTTAGGGATACCCTGCATTGTTGGAACCGAGGTGGCCACCAAAGTAATGAAGACAGGGCGTGAATATACAGTGGACGCCAAAAGCGGTGTTGTCTATGAAGGCATAGTAGCCAAGCCCGAAGAAACAACGGCAGCAACAGTCACAACTCCAGCAGTATCCGTTGCCAGTGGGGTTGCGTTGGAACCTGCACCGGTGACTGCCACAAAAATTTACATGAACTTGGGCGTGCCTGAAAAAATCGAGGAGTATAAAAATCTGCCTTTTGACGGTATTGGCTTGATGCGCATCGAATTTATTTTAGCTAGCTACATTGGTGAACATCCACTTTACTTGTTAGAAACCAATCAGGCACAGAAGTTTGTGGACAAGTTGGCTGAGGGAGTGGCAACCGTAGCCCGCGCCATCCAGCCCAGACCCGTGGTTGTGCGTTTCAGCGACTTCAAGACTAACGAGTATCGTGAGCTTAAGGGTGGAGAAAAATACGAGATAGAAGAGGCTAACCCAATGCTGGGGTGGAGGGGGGCAAGTCGTTACATAAGCCAGTGGTATGAAAAAGCATTCAGACTGGAGTGCAAGGCTATCAAGAAGTGTCGAGATGAGTGGAACCTCAAGAACGTGTGGATTATGCTGCCCGTTATACGCACGGTTTGGGAAGCCAAAAAATGCCTTGAAATCATGAGAGAAGAAGGCTTAGAACGCACCAGAGACTTCCAAGTCTGGTTTATGGCTGAAACACCCGCCATCGCCATTATGGCAGACGAGTTTTCCAAGCTATGCGACGGCTTCAGCATAGGCTCAAACGACATGACCCAAGGTGTGCTCATGATTGACCGCGACTCAGAACGACTCGGCTTGATGGGCTACTTCGACGAACGAGACCCAGCCATCCAACGCATAATCGCACACCTAATCAAAGTAGCACACCAAAACGGAGTCACCGTCTCTATCTGCGGTGAAGGACCATCCAACCTGCCCGACTTCACTGAGTTTCTCGTCCGAAACGGCATCGACAGCATATCCGTCAACAACGACGCTGTGGTGCGCACCCGCCAGCTGGTCGCTAGCCTAGAACAAAAGATTCTGCTCGAGCGCTTGGCAGAGATGCGGGAAAAAAGCTTGGGACGAACACCCGCCCCAACCAAGAAACCCGAGTCAGAATGGACGCCCGAATGGTGACAAAACAACCAAAACAGCTTTTCACTTTGAAAAATCTACCCCTGTATGCTTTTTGGATAAACTAAGGTAATTACAAATGAGGTCTTCCACCTTTGACCTTGAAGAAGAACGCCTCAAAGAGGAGATAAGGAAGCGAAGCGCCAAACGAGTTCTCTTTCAACTGCCGGAAGGTCTGAAGGCTGAGGGTCCACGCCTGGCTTCTCTCGCCGAGAAAATGGGTGCCTTAGCCATTGTTTCAGCCGACCCATGTTACGGCGCATGTGACCTAGCGGTTCAGGAAGCCGAAAGCCTAGGCGCCGATCTGCTTGTTCATTATGGTCACAGCGAGATGATGCCTCAACAAAGAGTTCCCACAATTTACATCGAAGCCAGAACTTCACTCAGCGTCAAACCC
>Ga0315308_1000923_pt1 | contig 16818 bp, 17 predicted proteins | sample TDP3_MG_FD_203078 | JGI IMG/M metagenome (GOLD analysis project Ga0315308, IMG submission 203078) | Freshwater sediment microbial communities from Lake Towuti, South Sulawesi, Indonesia - TDP3 | ecosystem: Environmental > Aquatic > Freshwater > Lake > Sediment | place: Indonesia: South Sulawesi... | reverse complement strand
AGGTTTCGCTGTTTTTCACGATGCGTATGATGTCTCCTACCTCAGCTTTGGCATGTTTTAGGAGTTGTAGGGCTTCGCCTTTATAGCCTAAAGATTCTTTATTCAAGCATCATTTCTCCAGTTTCTTGCTCATGTAGGGTCCGTCGTGTTGGTAGCCGAACCGTTTGTAGTATTGTTTTGTTCCTAGTGCGCTTATAACAACAACCTTTCGGCGGTCGTATTCTTCTTTTGTGATGCGTTCGGCTTCGGCTAGGAGTGCTTCTCCAAAGCCCTTGTGTTGCCAAGCCTTAGCTCTATGCTTTCCAACTGGAACCAGTGGACCGTGGACGTGGAGTTCTCGTACTGTGCCGCATGGTTCAACGTTTATTTCTGGTCTATGTGCCTTAGTTGATGGGATGCGTAACCGCAAATAACCAATTAAAACATCATGAATCGGGTCTTCAGCTGAAGTGAAAATCTCTTCGCCTTCAGAAGCGTCATATTTTATGGTTGAGATTTGAACCTTGTCCAAGTCAGGTTTTACTCTATCTCTTAACCATCTATGACCGACTTCTCGGCATCTTATACATCTGCAGCGCTGGTTTTGTTCTTGAAGTCTTTGCAGCGCGAGTTGACGGAGGTTGCTGTGTTTTACTCCTGCCTCGATTAGGTGGGCAGGTATGTCTCGTTGAACCCTCATTATGCGGACCCATGGTGGAATAATTTTCTTGACCTCGGTGATGAGTTGGGCTGCCTCATCGGTTGTGTATGGTTGGTATTCGCCGTTCTTCCACCATTCGTAGGCTTTTGTTCCCTTCAGCACTAGGCAGGGGTAAATCTTAATCATGTCGGGTTTGAAGTTGGGGTTGGTGAAAATCGTACGGAAAGCCTCTAGGTCGCGTTGGTAGTTTGAGCTTGGTAGTCCAGGCATTAGGTGATATGCTACTTTTAAGCCAGCGTCTTTCAGTATGCGGGTGGCGTCTATTACGTCTTGAACTGTGTGTTCTCGGTTGACTAGCTGGTAGATGTCGTCATGGATGTTTTGGACACCTAGTTCGACGCGTGTTACACCCATAGTTAGCATGTGGTTGACTTGAAGTTGTTTTGCCCAGTCTGGGCGTGTTTCAACTGTTATGCCCACGTTGCGTATGCGACTAGTTTCCGCCTGCGTTTTGGCTTCGTCTAGTGCTTTGGATTTGTGTTGTGTTATAGCGTCTACGCAGCGTTGGATAAAACGTATCTGATACCGCTTTGGCGTGGCTGGAAAGGTTCCCCCCATTATGATTAGCTCAACCTTATCTACGGCGTGTCCGATGGATTGGAGTTGATTGATGCGGCTGCGCACCTGCCTGTAAGGGTCGTATTGGTTTTGCATGCCCCGCATAGCGGCTGGTTCAAACCCAGTGTAGCTTTGTGGCACACCGATGGCTGGACCGCCTGGACAGTAGGCGCATGGCGTTGTTTTTGGGCATGGATAAGGCTTGGTCATAACGGCTACGACGGTTACGCCTGAGATTGTTCGAACGGTTTTTCTACGCAGAACTGAAACGAGTCTCTTTTCTCCATGCTTCAGCTTGCTTATCAGCATCGAATTTGGTGGAATGTCCTGTAGGTTATACGCTTGTGCCACTTGCATCTTGACTAGGTTTACGTCTCTGACTGTGGGCTTAGAAATCAGCATTAAGCGTTGAATGATCTCTCGACAGGCGTCTTCAGCCATTGAACCATCCAACAAATAGCATTAAGGCCATACAGATAAATCCTCCACTCTGAAATAGCTGGTGTGTGTACAATCTTTTTATAATGTTCTGTGCTCTACAAGTATCAGAGGTTTAAGAGAGAGGCCTCCTGCGGAAAAGCATCAGAATGGGTGAAGACTCTATTGAATGAAGAAACGCAGCTGGTGAGACTGCAGAATTCAGAGGTGGCGAAAGCAAGGTTTTTTGGATGGATTGTGTTCTGTTGTTGTTGAACACGCAAGACTAGGATGTTCAACTTTTCATTGTAGAGTGGCTCAGAAGTGGTTTTGGGTTATTTTTCTCCTTTTAGCCAGCCTTTTATCCCAAGTTCTTTTACTGTTATGGTTATTGGTTCGGGTTGATGTGATCTGTATTTGCCGTTTTCGTCTAGGTACATTATTTTTGGTTTTAGTGGAAATGTGCCTTGGGCTTTTGGTCTTAGAACGAGTTTTACCTCTTCTGTTCTTAAGGGGTCGAGGCGTTTTCCCTTCATGTTTAGTTGGCTGTCTTCCACTCTGTAGTTTTCTGGTTTTTCTTTCAGTTCGAAGCCTTCTGGAACAACTTCGATGATTTTGGCCAACAGTGCGGGGCCTTTCCCCGCGTTGATGAGTTCTATCTCTAGGTTGAGGCTTTCACCGATTTTTAGTTCTTTCTGGCTTGTTAACAAGTTTGCTTGTATGTTGGCGTTTTCGAATCTTTCTAGACCCACTGCGTTTTCATGGTTTGGAGATGGAGTGGCGAAAGCAGTCGTCGTTGAGACGATTGATGGTGCATGCAGCACCTCGCTGAGGGACAGGGCTAGTTCCTGTTCTTCTTTTACTCTCTCGAGCAGTCTCAGCACTTGTTCTCTTTTTTCTGGGTGTTCAGCCTTCATGAATGAACCCGCTGATGTCTGCAGAACCTTTTCTGCCATTGTGTAGAGCTTGGCCTTTTTCTCTTGGTCGCTTTCTTTTTGGGCGTTGTCGATGTGTACGTAGGCTTCGAATAGTAATTTAGTGGCTTTGGCGTACTCTGAAGCGATTTGGAAGCCTGCTCTTATGTAGTAGTTGGAGGCGCTTTCTAAGTGTTGCATGAAAGGCGTGAGCAACGTTGCCTTTCTTGTGTCAGCGAATTTTGTTGCCACTTCGAGTGCTTTGCAGAATCTGCTGTGTCCTAAAGCCAGCATTCTGCTTTTTTCGTTTGGGCTGAGTTCTTTGGCTTCTTCGAACAGTTGGGACGCTTCTATGAATAGATTTGGCGCTTCTTCTGCTTCTGCCTGTGTCGTTTTTGCCCAGGCTCGGGAAAGAATTGTGATAAGTTTGAATTCCTTGCGCTCTTGTTCTGATTCTAGTGCTTGTGTTATTTTTTGGAAGGTTTCGGCTGCTAAAGTGTATTTTTCTGAGCTTGAGGAGTGGTCGCCTTTTTTGTCTAGGATTTTTGCTTCTTCGATGGTGATTCTTGCTGTGCAGTATTTGTGTCTCAACTCTGTTGCCTTGATCATGTTGATTGTCGTTTGTTTTTCGTCTGGGTTGTCGATTTTGCTGAGTTGTTGTTGCAGGGATTCTTTGGATTCGTTGAATAATTTGGCTGCGTGTTCGAAGGATTGCATGGCTTCCTCGGCGTGTTCTTTTCTGCTCAGTTCTTCTGCGTGTTCGATTTGAGCCCATGCGAAGTAGTTTGGAGCTAGATAACTCCATTGTTTCAGAGACTTGTGTAGGTTTGCTGCGTTTTCGAAGTGTTCCTTGGCTAGGCCGTATTCCTGTCTGGCGTGATGGTGTTTTGCTTTTTCGATTTCGCTCCAAGCCTGCATGTAGAGTACGTGGTCTTCGTACAAGTTCTTTAGCTGTGGTGTCTTTTCCGCGGATTTCTTGTAATTGTCTGAAGCGAGGTTGAATTTCTGAGATGCGTCCAGATTCTCCTCAAGAGTGTCGTTAATTTGGGCGATTTTCCAGTAGCATTCGGCAATTCGGTTTGTGAAATTCAGTTTTTGATACGACCTGATTGCGTCTTCGAAGGCGTCTATTGCTTTAGTCAGGTGCTCTTTGTTGCTGCTAAGGCTGTGAAGGCGATTCAACAAGTATCCGTAGGTGTATTGCGATTCTCCAAGAGAAGCGAATAACGATGTGACTGGTCCTTTACTTTCGAGAAGTTCTCTGATGCATAGCTTTATGGAATTCTCTTTGTGTAGCGCGGCTTCTTGAAGAAGAACCTTTTTGGCTTCGGGGTCTTTTTCCATTTCTGCAAGTTCAGATTTAAGATTACTTATAACGCTCTCTCCGATACCAAGGTTCCAGTAGAGGAAAGGTTCGATTTGCTGAGTAATTCTGGAGGCCTCACCACGTAGTCCAAGAGATTCCTCAAGAAGCTTCTTTTTCTCCTCCGGGTTCGTTGCAATTTTAGCTGACGAAAAGCGGGTGGCGCCAACTCCGGAATATGCATACATCATGGTTTCTGGATATCCAGAGTCTTCGGCTACTTTAAACAGGTCTTTTGCCGCTTCGGAGCCTTTTTCCAACAGCTCACGTTTTTTCTTCACATCTGTTTCAGCGCTGGCTAAACGAAAGTAATACTCTGCGCAGGCGCCTTCTATCCAAGCTAAGTCGGCACGTGGACTTATGTAGGATATTTGAGAGAAATGGCGTTTAGCCTCTTCAGCGTACCCTAAGCCTTTTTTGAGAAGTTGCACGCGTTCATCAGGGTCTTCAATGGTTGTTGTCTTCCAGAATGTGTGATATGTTAACCAATCTAACGCGCAGCCGATGATGAACCTGTCCTTTGTCTTGTTAGCATACTCTAATGCTTTCATGTAATTGGCTAGAGCCTCTTCTGTGCCTTCTAGGCCAAGCATGATTGGGCTTCCAAAAACAGGATACAATGATTCAATCATCGTTATTTCTTCGGAGAGCTCTTTGGCTTTTTGCCGGTAGCCTAGTCCTTTTTGGAAGCATGCTTCCCGCTCATCTGCGTCTTTAAAATAATAGCCGAACACGCCCAAGCAGGCGAGGGTTTTGGCGTAGGCTCTTGCCAGTTCATGTGAGTCTTCGAGGGTGAAAAGAAGTTCGATTGCTCGCTCACCATATTCGACCGCTTCTCTCACGGGTTTCTCGCGTTCTTGAAAAGTCCACTCAAGAGTGAAAATGAAAAGTGCGCTGCTGACGAGTTGATTGTAGGTTCTCCCGTATTCACAGGAATCTCCAGCAGCGTCGAAGGCTTTCAAGGATTCTTTGGTCAGCCTCCATGATTCGTGGAGTAGCCTCTTTTTTTCAGGCGCATTCGCCGCGAGCCAGTATGTGGAGTACGTGGTCATGGCGTCGCAGCGATGAACCCTCGTGGTTTTTCCAGCTTCACTGAGCTTTTCATAGTTTTCTTTTGCTTTCTCATAATGGGCAACAGCCTGACTCATTCTGCTCCTGAACTCGTCTGCTTTTTCAGCCTGCATAGCCATCCGATGAAGGGCATAGCCTAACCGTTCGTGAATCTCGCCTTTCTTAGAGAAATCTCGCTCGGAAACAGCGTTCAGAGCTTTCTCATACGAATCAGCTGCGCCCGACCAATCGTATGCGTTTTCCAGCTGTTTGGCTTGGGTGAGGATAGCCTCCACATTTGTAGCCTCTGACATGCCCTTGAACCACAACAAAGATACCAAAGACCTTCTGAAAAGAGTTTTTATGCCAATTGTCGCATTCGACGGCTCAGCGATTCTGATGTTTCAAGCATTTTAGTAATATCACGGATTTCTGCATAGAATTTCTATCCCCCCCGATTCATTGATTCGTCTGCTCTGAAGAAAAGAGGCTGAAGGTCAGAGTAATTAAATGGCTTGCGATACGCCATGGGAGGCTGATGTCATTTAACGACGCAAGCAGTAGAAAAAAGACTGAACTCAACTAGGATTAAGGCATTTCAACTAAGGATTTTTTAAAGTATATCCTTTCTCTAAAAAGGATACTCTAAGATTAGTGTTTACTTCATCATGCTTGATATTCATGTTTTTCTGTAGACTATGACTACTGGTAGTAAATGGGTATTCAAGTTTCCTTCTAGGATTTCTTGGGTTTCAGCAAACTTACACCAGAGGTAGCTATTAGGCCGATTCCTACTATCCCTATCACAATTGCCCAACCAGTAGTATTCTCTCCCAAGATACTTCCTTCAAACATCAAAAAGGCTCCTATCAAACACACTAATATTCCCAATGCAAACGAGGCATATTGCCAACGCATTATGACATCTCTCCTGTTGTCTAACCGGCATCTTATTACTTGGCTTAGATTTTATGACTTACGGAAGGAACTAAGGTAACTTTGTGGGTGCATTAAGAATTTATGCACACACACAAATGACGACATGGGGCTGAACATGGCTTGAGAAGGGAGTTGAATCTCAGTCGTAGACTTCTAGTATTCAGCTGAACTTCTTATCCAAATTCACCAATTCTTCAAATATCCAATCAGTCCACGTTGTCAGTGTTTTCAGGCTCAAAGCTACATCGTTTTCTTTCATTCTCGTGTCTCGTGTCGAAACACGGATTCTGAGCCCGCCCTTCTTTGATTCACCAAGAGCCTCGACATTTGCGTACAGACTGGCAGGATTTGGATGTACCAAATTGCACAAGTCAGAATAGTCTTCACGTATGCCTCTAGGACTGTGACAAAGGAAATGGAATGTTTGCTCGAAGTGTTAGAATAATCTGGAATGAAATACCCGAAACGTCATTGATAGATATTAATCTCAGAAGCAGTATCATAATAAGCGAAGGAAACGGTCATGAGTGAGGACAAAGAACAACAAAAAATCAAGAAGATTCGTGACTACATTCTGAAGACTGGATTTCCTTCAGAGATTGAGATAGGCAACATTCTTCGGAAAAGAGGATGGCTTGTTATCAATCAACTTCCGTACATAGATAAGGTAGAACAAAAAACGAGAGCTTTTGATGTGTTTGCGATGAAATTGGGGCTCCTGCCTCCAACGATTGGCGTTTCGCTCATTATAGAATGCAAGAAAAGCGAACAACATGAATGGGTTTTCCACACTCAACAGAAAGTAGGCGAACTCCTTCCCGTATTAGCAACAATCATGGAGTTCCTAAGAAGCCTTCAGAAACCACCTATTGCTGATAAACTAAAAAAATTGGCGGCTATTGACACCTTAGGCTTTTTGTTAGGGACACAAGCCTCTCTGGGCACTTACTTGGAAAAACTCTCGGGTCTGCATGCTCTGGACAAGAATATAAAAATGGGAGTTCTCCATGTGGCTCCGTCAAAAAAAGATGATTTTTTTGAAGCAACTCAACAAATTAATTCAGCACTTGAAAGCATGGCAGGGAGCGTCAAGTCCTTCGTTGTCTTTCCCGTAATAGTGTTTGATGGAGAACTCTATGAATTCTATCAAGAAAACAACGAAATCAAAGTGTTGCCAACAAACCATGTCCAATTTACTTCATTTGGAAAAGGCAGACCACCATTCTTGATTGACATAGTAAGAAAGAGTTACTTCTCCGAGTTCTTGACAATGATAGAACGAGATTTTCAGATTTTCAAAGACTTCATTGAAACAGGTGGTGCGTCATGACAACAGAGAATAAGTCTGAGAAAGGACTCGTATTATACCCCAAAATCTATACAGACCCAGAGAAGGAGGTTGATGACTGGTTTAAAAATAGCAGAGCTTCCATTGTTGACAGACTGAAAAAGCTTCCTTCAGACAATCTTTCAATTTATGCCGAACCGAGGGTGAGGGCATTGTATGGTCAAACGTATATGCTTTTCAGTCTCGGGTTTAACAACGCCACTATTGTAATGTGCGGTGTCTTGCTGGAGGCGATGCTAAAAGAGGTAATTTATTTCAGGGAAAAAAGAGATTTCACAGAAATTGTTGGCATTGAAAATGCTGACTTCGGGCGTGCCATTAACTTCTGCGAAGACAAAGGTTACATTACTGAAGATGAAGCAGAGAGACTGAGAAAGCTCAAAGACCAAATCAGGAACCCGTATCTTCATTCAAATGTTGAAAGAATTACTAAAGACATGGGTGTTCTGGGTTGGGAGATTCAATTTAGGAGCCCAGAAGAACTGCTTGAAAAGTTGAAACTCATAAAAGAGGGAAAACTCGAGCTGCCTAAACCCAAGATGGTAGCTGTGAATGATTTGAGAGCGATTGGTGATATAATAAAGGGAGAAATCGATGAAAAAACAGCACTACCTCTCTTCTTAGAAGTGGATGCCTTTGTTAGAATGATGATAAAAAGACACTTTGAACCGAAGACCTAAATCAGCATGATGAAACATGAAAGCGAGGGCAACTACTGAAATCAAAGGAGAAAGAATAAGTCATGAGATTCAGCCTAGGTGAATAAGTGTTTAAGTTTTACTAAAAACCCTTTACTCCACATCAAATAGCGCCGCTGGAACCCTTTAGGCACATATAAAAGCATCTCTCAATGTCTCTAGCACGTTTCATTGATTTCAACGTATTCTTGATTATTGGGTCTTCTAGCTGATTCCTATTCAGATAACACCATTTCTGAAATCTTTTTGTGAAGAGAAAACGACCTGTAACATCGTAAGTCTCATGGTAAACGTACAATTTTCTGTATCTATATTTCCCATTGCTGACAGTGCGTTTATGCATCAGAACTCCATTGTTGCCACATCTCGGACACCTCAACGCCTTTGCACTGACTATCTTCTGCTGAAGCTTGTAGAAAATAGTAGGTATTCCAAAAATTTCAGAGTATTCAATTTTCCCAAAGTGGAAATAGAATTCATCCCGAATTTCTTCCTGTTCACTGAGAAAAGCCATTCACTTCACCGAGTAAGGAGTTTTTGTGTAACAGTTTGTGTAAGATAACACATAAGAGGAGGCAGAACCAGAAAGACCTTTCGGTCGGACTTATAATGACAATTGAAGTTGGAAGATTTCGTGACAAGAGGCTTATGGTGATTAGGAAGCACAGAAAGAGCGATTCCAATGTGAGGGTTAACGAAACTGAGATTTCAATTGTGTCTAAGATAGATGAAGTGGAACTTGAGAGGGACGTTATTGAAGCTTGTAGTATAAAGAATCTAATTGATAGGTTCCCTGAGCTGAAGAGAGAGTTCTATCAGCTCTTGAATCGTTATTTCCGTAATCGGTATTTTCAAGAAAGATAGATTTCTATCAGAATCTCAGCCTCTTTTCTGGCGTTGAATCGTGCCGAAGCCATGAGGCACGATTCACATTTAACCCCACTGCCACTTTTCAGCCGAAACGTCAGTGAATCGGGGGGACATAGAATTTCTATGCCCCCCGACTCCTTGACCACGGCTGCTTCGCAGCGATTAGTGGCGCCTGACGGCGCAACTGAACAAGCCCCAAGCAGTAAGAAGGCTGAGATTCTACTAGTTCTTATCCATTCAAAGACTTCTTTCTTAACCATGAATAAAAGAACTAGCAGAATTTTGCAGAAACATCATTGCCTTGAAGTGGTGAATTAGCCGATGTTGATCGCTTTCTCTTCTTCAGTAAATAGATGACTCCGCCCAATGATACTACAACCACGGCTACAGCTACATAGAACCACCACTGCAAATAAAACGGATGAGACGAGGTTCCCCACAAGTTCGTCTCTGTTATGGTGACAATTGCAGTCACGTCGCTAGAGACAACTGAAGCTTCAACCATGACTCCTGTCTCTTTATCCCAGTAATATTCAAACTGGCTTCCTTGGTAGTCCTCATAAAAGCTTGAATGGATTACGGTTCTGCTTACTCCTGCGCACATCTTCGTAGTCTCACCAGCAATTGTTGCGTTTATACCTCCAATCATGTGGACTATGTCTCCTATCTTGCTATTGGTAGGGATGACAATTCCTCTGAATGAGCCCAAGTTTATGCTTCCTGACGTGACACTCCACGACGCAGTATCATTGTACTCTCTTCCCTCAGTAAAGTGCATTATTATTCGAAATGTGCCACCTGCTCCTTCAACGCTAAGAAAATCAATTCTTGCCCACTGTGGTACGCCAAGCGGAGTAGAGGGCGCACCAGTGATTGTATACTCATATCTTATGTAGTTGCCAGCCTTGACGCCTACTTCTTGAGCCTTCACTCGCTGAATGTTAAACGCTAAAGCTAACACGCACGTTAACATCAATGTCAGCATTTTTCCAGAAAGTGCCCGTTTCATTCAATTTACCTTCTCAGAGAAGCCTGTTTATGTGACGGAATTTAAGATTTATGAGCAAACCTTGTGGAGAAACGTATAGCGCGCGCGAATTGGGCTTTGTTCAATAGATAGGACACAGAGCAGAAAGAGAGGAATGAATCAAGAGAATTGGTTTAATTCCCTATCTTTTCTGGGTTCAGGTGGACATAGAATTTCTATCCCCAACCCAAAACCCAAACGATTAACCTGGATGAAGCCTCAACAGGAAATCGCGTCAGATTATACCCATTCTCATAATGGGAGCATTAGGATGAACTGCATCACAAGTATTATTGTTACGCTCAGAATAGCCTCTTCAATTCTACTCTTGTGAGGGACGGGAAAAAGCAAAGGGACTTCCTTCTTATATTGTCTGTATTGCTCATGTTCTTTTGTCAAACGCCATTCTTCAAGGAGAGCAAGCAATACGTATCCCAATACTAGAACCAGCCAGGGAAACGATTCCAATAATGAAGTCAGCCAAGGAACAAAAGCCAACAGATTTGACCAGCCTTCTGGTAAATTACCTTCAGACCCGAATTCTTTAGCCATTATCGAAATGCCGAACGCCATTGCGATCAAGCTAAAATACTGTGGATGTCTGACGATAGAATAGAACCCTGAACTTATGATGAGTTGACCTCGCTGCTTGACAAACTGGAAGAGAGCTATCAAGAATAGGATAAGGCCAATTACAGTTATTACCCGACCAGGCATTAAGCGTTGTTCAAAGAACAATATTTGGATTTGAAGGGGTAAAACTTTGCCATTCACCCATAGCATCGAAGTAAGGTAAGCTGCTAGGGGAAAAAGCATAGGCCAAGTCCCCGTAAACACGATAGGTATCTGTTGAAAAGAAAGCAGTAAGATTGCGATTAAAGATTCAACGAGATGCCTAAGCTTCCCATACACGCGCTCTAGCATAAGTAACTCTTCTATCCAATAAAAGCAATAGCTTTGGAGATTTATAATTCTACGTTTTAGAACAAGGAGGGGATAGAATTTCTATGCACACACACAACTAGCTAGCTAACTTTGGTTTGGGATTAATATTAAATTCAAATTGAACCAGTACAATAGTTCGGAGTGTCCTTGTATGCCTACCTTCATGGTGATTGCTAGGCATTCTCCTGAAAACTGTGATTGGTTCAATAAGAAATCAAGAAAAACGACTTTAGAGTTTACGGGCAAATTAGACAAACTGTTGAAGAAACATAGAGTCAAGATGCTTGGAGCTTGGACCACTGAACCAGCAGGACACCAAGCCTTCGTGGTTTTTGAAGCTCCCAGTCTGGAAGCTTTCCAAAACTTCAACTTGGAGCCAGAAGTTCTGGCAACTAATGCATACCGCACCTTTGAAACTCAAACAGTAATGAGCATGGAAGAAGAAGCAAAACTGCGACAAGCCAAGAAGCCTTCTGCCTAAACAAAATCCTTAAACTCTCTCTTTTTATTTCTCTCTGGTTCTAGAGAACAAGTGATGGTGAGACCCGTTTCTAAATGCATTTTGCCGTTTAGCGCGCGCGCTATTCGTTTATCTATTTGGAAGGGTCCCTTTGAATTTTTCTGATGCAGGTTCTCCTCCAATTCCCCAATGGGATTTCGGAATTTCATGCACGATTACTTCCACGGCGTTCGCCGGGATGCCCAAGTCTACGAAGACTTTAGTTATCCTTTGTATCAGGGTTTTGGCTTTTTCCTTTCCAAAACCTTCCCAGACGTTTACATGAACAATTGGCATTTTTCAATCCTCTGACTGCAGATTGATAACGTTTTGGTATGCTATAAATAGTGCGCGCGCAGTCATAGAAAATGTTTTGACTGAAGAAGATTCTCGATACTGGCGTTCATCAATTTAACTGGCTGGTTGGAAGAATTTCTATCTCTAAAAACCCAAAAGCATGTCCAAAATAAAGATGAGAACTAGTGGATTAGTCTGTTGGCACTTTTGCTTCTTTCTCAATTGCTGCTTTGGCTAAAGTTTCTCCAATCTTCTTGCATGTAGTTAAGTTTTGTTCACCTAGTGTTCCGTGTTCTCTAGTGCCCCACGCTATGCCTTCACATACTTTCTCTAACTTGAAAGATGAATACATCTTTTCCAAGCTTAGCAGTGCAGCGTTGCTTGAGCTACCGCCACAAGTGAATGCTGCAGCCAGTTTACCTGAAACCTTCTCTCTTACTAACCATGCTCTATCGAAGAAGTCCTTCATCAGTCCAGCCATGTAGCCAAAGTAATTTGGAGAACCGAAAGCCACTGCATCACACGAGATAAAATCGTCAACATTAGCGTAGTCGACACGTCTTAATTTAGAAGAAGCACCTTCAACGCTATTTACACCTTCAGCTACAGCTTTTGCCATAGCCTCAACATTCCCAGTTCTAGAATAGTATAAAACTAACACCTCAACCACACCTTATCACCTCTAAAGTACTTTTTGTTTTGCGGGAAATCATATAAGGATTCTGTGCTCTTGGAATTATGATAATTGCGTTTGCCATGTTGAATTGGAGAAACAAAAGGTTTTGGTCGGTTGGATAGAAATTATATCGCACACACAAACCAAAAATCAACATGAACGGCAATCAAGTGGGATGACGAGCTGACCCTAATTAGTGCTCGTGCCTCGCTGGATATATTAAGGGGCGGGTTCTATAATGCAGGAAGGAAGGAGGAAGGAAATAGAATTTCTATACACACATAATCATAGAACAGAGTCGTCAGTGTGCTGGGTTTCACTGCACTTCTAAATCAATCAGTATCTCAACAGCCTTTTTCACGAAATGCGAGCATTTTTCTTCGCGCACGTTTGACTTTCGTAGTCTTTCGAGTTCTTCTGGATTGGTTAAATCGTATCCGATGAGTTCTCTGCAGAAGGGGCTGCCACATTCTTTGGCGAATTGATCGTAGAATTTTAGGGCTACCTCGTATGCCTTTTCTTTTTCTATTAAGACTGTCTTGTTGATTCCATGCTTCAACCCAATGGACATTATGGCGCCTGTTAACGCTCCGCACAATGAGCCGCGTCTTCCGATTCCCCCTCCAAAGGCTGTGGCGATTTTTGGGATTAACCTGTTCCTGCGAATGCCGTAGTATTCTTGCATGGTTAGTAGTACGCTTTGGGCGCAGTTGTAGTCCTGTTTAAAGTAGTTTGCTGCTTTCTCTGAGAATCGGCTGGTTCGTTTTTTCATAGTTGGAGTTTCCCCTTTTTTGAGTAATTTGATTGCCATGTTATATGTGTGTGGGCATAGAAATTCGTATCGCAATGGATTTTCTGCTTGCTTTTCAGCAGTCACTTTTTTGTTAGCAATCTTTTGAGTATTCGTCTAGGGTTTTGCCAGATTCTAAGAAATTTCGTACAAGTCTTTTAGGTCTTGTTCTGTCGGTTGTTCTTGACAGCCAACCGTAAAATCTTCGTAGCGCTCAGCCAGTGCTTTTTTGAATTGCTCAAAGGTTATTGAACGTTCTGGCATACCTTATCCATCTTTTATGTTTGTGCTGCTAGGCTTTTTTAAAGGAATAGTGTAGGAGTTTCTCCCATTGCTTCACGTAACTTACTAACCACGCTGACTACACGTTGGAATTGCTCTTTCTCCTCTCTACTTTCAAAGCCCTTTTCACTCCAAGCTTGAAGGTCCATAATCAGATGCGCAATTAGATAAGAAAGTTCCTCTTTTCCCAACTCAACTGCGACTGTTGTCCCGTTCATCTTTAATCCCACATCAACCTATAGAAGAAACAAACTTAAAATTTGAGTATTCAAGACATAAAAAATTAAACTTATTAGAGTAGAAGCACTCTGATAAAAGAGGATGTGAATGGTAAGCAAAGTCCTACAAAGAATGGAGGTTGTCCGAGGATTCATCCAGATTCCAACTGAAAGTCTGCCCGAACTGATTGGGAATTCTAAAGTACCATACCTTACTATGTTGAACGATAATCCAGCGAAAATTGACAAGTACGGGAGACTTTGGTCTCCTTTTCTTAAGAATAAATTCGCAGTCGGCACCAAAGTAGAACTAGGCAAAACTGAAAACGGATTCCAAGTTACATCAAATAAGACCCAAGAAAGCGCTCTTAATCGCACGGAGCAAAAGGAAGAGGCTGCCATGCCAAGCAATATCTTCGAAAGCAAGTCAGACATATTCTATAGAGTGCTTGAAGGAGATTGTATCAAATACCTTGACGAAGGATCCATAAACAATATCAATATGACTTTTCTTGACCCACCTTACCGACAGGGAAAGGATTATAGGTTTTTTGATGATAATCAACCCGCTTGGAGATATTGGGAGTGGTTGCAGGAGATTCTACATAAAGTTCATGAAGCTACGGTAGATGGCGGAGCCATTTATTTTATGCAAAGAGAAAAGAACACTGAACAAGTGTTAAGAGCTCTTAGAAAAACAGGTTGGAAATTTCAAAATCTTATTGTTTGGAAAAAGAAGACATCAGCAGTTCCTGTTAATTCCAGTTTCTCAAAGCAATATCAAATCATTGCCTATGCCATTAAAGGCGAAAAACCCCGAGTCTTCAACAAGTTACGTATAGACCTGCCTCCTCTCCCCGAACACAAATATGAACGAGAAAACGGAGTTTACGTCACAGACGTATGGGATGACATTAGAGAGTTGACTTCAGGATATTTTGCTGGTGATGAAGCGATAAGAGACCTGCAAGGCAACAGAGTTCATGTGCAACAAAGTCCTGTCGCATTGCTTCTCAGGATAATTCTTTCATCCACTCTGCCCGGAGACACAGTCCTAGACCCTCTTGCTGGAACAGGAACCACATCGGTGGTCGCATACCAATTGGGGAGAAACTCCATTGCAATAGAGATAGACCCAAAAAACGTTGAAATCATCAAGAAACGATTGACCTTCCCGAGAGCAGCCGACAGCGTATCCAAATACTATGATTATTATAGATTCACGCCAAACTTGAAGGAAATCTGGCAACTCAGAAGAGTTACGACCGAGCAAAGGAGTCTTCTCTAATGTCGTTAACAGATGCAGCAACACTTTTTGTCGAAGCAATCAACAATTTGAAGACAGGCAAAATCAACCTTCATTCACCTCTCGAAGAGTTTGTGATTAAAACATGTGGAAAGAAACTAGCTTACATTGACAATCGCAGAGGTGCTAAGCAAGTATACGGATTTGATTTCTGGAGTAACCTAAGCGAAGATTGGTTGAGGAGCAAAGGAATACAAAAGACACTACTATATTCGAAATCAGACCACTTTCCCGACTTTTTGTTTAAAGTAAACAAACAGGGCAAGAAAATTATTGGTGGAAGCTTGGTGGAACTAAAAGACTCGAAAGCGGGAAGCATTGCTTCTTTTAACTCAACAATTCCCACCAAACACAAAAGCTTAGAAGAAATAGATGTGATAAACGGTGACCGTCTGGTTTCAAGAGTAGCTACGATTATGGATGGTAAACTTGCTGTTGATGAAAGCTATTTCAGATTTGAAAGGAGGTGTCTCTATCTTATAAGGACGTACAAAGAAAGCGAGAAAGTAAAAGTTTCTATAGTAGACGGCTCCTTTTTCGAGACAATCCCCAAAGAACACCTGTTTTATCAAATGCTTATGAACGTTTTACGTTCACATTTGGAGAAGAAGAAAATAGAAATTTCTGCGCAGATGTTAAAGAATGCTGAGGAAGCACTTTCACATATTAATGACCAAACCATTATAGCACAATCGCAAACGATAGAAAAGGCATCTGTAAAGCCTAGGCTAAGGATTATGGCTGAGGTTCATCCCGAAGGCAACCCTCATAGTCATCATTATCCCGAAATTACGGAAGGTACCTTCAACCTCATCCTTCAATCATCACCAGAAGCCAAAGAACTTGAAAAAGAACTATCTGCTCATATTCCTGAAATTGAGGCATTCTCCATCTTTCATAAAAGAAATGGAGAACACAGAGTTTTTCAATTCTCAAAAGGAACACGCTTAACTCAATTTTTGCGCAGAAAACCCTAAAACACCAAGATGAAACGCCACAAATGTCCAGTAAATCACGTTAACCACATTGAAATCACCAGATAAGTATGTTATAAATCACCCCAAACACAACCCAAACACAAACAGCCACCAAACTCTAGAATTCCGTAGCAGTGGAGGGGATATGATTGGCTAAGAGAGAATTCACCGTCAGATGGCTTGCACAGTTGGAGTTAGTAGTCAAAGCTAAAGACGAGGAACAAGCTATTATTGAAGCCACAAACCGAACAAAAGACGGCGACCTTGAAGAGTATTTCGACTTTCACACCGTCGAAGAATAATCTCAAGCGCGATGGTGGCACTATAACGCAATTTGCCACTACCACCACGCACACATCCACAGTAGAAGAAGGCTAAAGGCGCTGCGCCCCTTCTTCTTCTGAAAATTAATCACCAACACAACAACATTAACGGGTCGCTTTCAACATCATCGAAAGTCACTTTTGACAACATAGAAAGTGCGCCAAACACACTCCAAACAGAGCAAGAAACACCATACATAAACCAAAAACAAAACCCAAAACACAAACAGAAAGACACACCACAAACACGGAAAAAATTTTCACACACTCATACTAATAGACCCTAAACCTCACAAATAATGAACACCATGCAGACACTTTCTCTCTCCAAGCCCACATTAATATTCCTCGAATATATCGTCCAAACGCCTAAGCTCCAAAGCTTCAGCCCGACACCTCGGGCGATTGGGAGCCGCAGGCTAAACATCTCGACCGAAGTCTTGACGCGTACACCCCGGCTCCATCAACCCCATCTTCTATGGGAGCCCTCGTCCCATGACATAGACTAGTTACCTAGCCTATTAGTGTCGGGAATGGCCGCCTATTTTCAGGATGGGCTTCGGGCTTAGATGCTTTCAGCCCTTATCACCAACAGCGTGGCTGCCCGGCAGTGCCCTGTCG
>Ga0315308_1000922_pt1 | contig 16819 bp, 18 predicted proteins | sample TDP3_MG_FD_203078 | JGI IMG/M metagenome (GOLD analysis project Ga0315308, IMG submission 203078) | Freshwater sediment microbial communities from Lake Towuti, South Sulawesi, Indonesia - TDP3 | ecosystem: Environmental > Aquatic > Freshwater > Lake > Sediment | place: Indonesia: South Sulawesi... | reverse complement strand
TAGAGGATGTGACGGATTTCTTATCCCAGCGTCATCGAATGCGTTGTTGAAGTCAAGGTGGTACCGCGGAGGAGCCTCTTTCGTCCTTGAGCGAAAGGGGCTTTTGAGTTATGACAAGACAAACCTTTTTTGGAAAGGATGATTAGCATGAACGAGAAGGAAATGCCCAGAACCTACGACCCCCATGCCACCGAACAGCGGCTCTACGATTGGTGGGAAGCCCAGGGGTATTTCAAGCCGGAGACGCAGTTCAAGAAAGGGCTGGCCGACCGGACTCAGAAGCCCTTCGTCATCTCCATGCCACCGCCCAACGTGACTGGCGAACTGCACCTGGGCCACGCCATCACGGCCTCGGTAGAAGACCTGATGATCCGCTACCATCGCATGAGAGACGATCCGACCCTTTGGGTGCCTGGCTCTGACCACGCTGGTATTGCCACTCAGAATGTGGTAGAACGGGAACTGGCTAAAGAGGGATTGACCCGCCATGACCTGGGACGCGAGAAGTTTGTGGAACGAGTATGGCAGTGGAAAGAGAAATACGGTAACATCATCACCGAGCAGCACCGCCGCCTGGGTGTTTCCTGCGATTGGGATCGCGAACGTTTCACCCTGGATGAGGGACTCTCCCGTGCTGTGCGAGTGGCCTTCGTTCAGCTCTATGAGAAGGGCCTGATCTACCGGGGGACCTATCTGGTCAACTGGTGCCCCCGTTGTGAGACAGCTATCTCCGACCTGGAAGTTGTTCACCAGGAAGAGGCTACCAAACTGTGGTATGTGCGTTATCCTCTGGCGGATGGCAGATGGCCGATGGCAGATGGCGAGTGGGGCAGTGGTCGGTGGGCCGAAGGCGCTACAGAGTACATCGAGGTGGCCACCACGCGACCGGAGACGATCCTGGGCGACACAGCGGTGGCTGTGAACCCCGATGACCCTCGCTACAAACCCCTGGTGGGACGAGAGGCCATCTTGCCTGCCCTGGGGCGACGCATCCCCATTATCGCCGATCCTTCAGTGGACCCAGAGTTCGGCACCGGCGCGGTCAAGGTCACTCCGGCCCACGACCCGACTGACTACGAAATCAGGCAGCGCCACGGCCTGGCAGCCATTGACGTACTTACCGACGATGGCAACATGAGTGAAGAGGCGGGACCATACGCTGGCCAGGACCGCTACGAGTGCCGCCGCAACCTGGTGGCTGACCTTAAATTGGAAGGCTTGCTGGTCAAAATCGAGGACTACAGCCATTCTCTGGGCCATTGCCAGCGCTGCGACACCGTGATCGAGCCGCGCATCTCAACCCAGTGGTTCGTCAAGATCAAACCCCTGGCCGAGCGGGCCATCGAGGCCGTGCGCGACGGGCGCATCCGCATTGTGCCCGAGCGCTTCACCCAGGTCTACTACAACTGGATGGAGGACATCCGAGACTGGTGCATCTCCCGTCAACTGTGGTGGGGCCACCGCATCCCCGTCTGGTACTGTGATAACTGTGGCCAAGAGATGGCGGCTATCACCGATCCGACCGAGTGTAAGCACTGTGGGAGCACAGCCATTCACCAGGACGAAGATGTACTCGATACCTGGTTCTCCTCGGGGTTGTGGCCCTTCTCTACCCTCGGTTGGCCTGACGACACCGAAGATCTGCGCTACTTCTACCCCACCACAGTCATGGAAACGGGCTACGACATCCTCTTCTTCTGGGTGGCGCGCATGATCATGCTGGGGTTGGAGTGCACTGGCGACACCCCCTTTGATACCGTCTACCTGCACGGCCTGATCCGTGATGAGCACGGGCAAAAGATGAGTAAATCGAGGGGCAACGCCATTGATCCTCTGGAGGTCATGAACCAGTACGGCACCGACGCCTTACGTTTCACCTTGTTGACGGGCAGCACCCCTGGTAACGATATGAAGCTGGCCCTCTCGCGGGTGGAGGCCAATCGCAATTTCGCCAACAAGATATGGAACGCGACCCGCTTTGTGGTTAACAATTTGGGCTACGGTTTCACCGCTGGCTTGGACACGTGGGATATGGGTGCTCTCACCTTGGCCGATCGTTGGATTCTGAGCCGCCACAATCGGCTGATAGCCAATGTCACCCGCCTCATTGATGCCTACCAGTTCGGTGAGGCGGGACGGCAAATCTATGACTTCCTGTGGGGCGAGTTCTGCGACTGGTACATCGAGATGTCTAAGCTACGTTTGTATGGTAGGGACTCCCGACAACGCTTAATGGTCAAGCGGGTCCTCGTCTATGCGTTGGAGCGAACGTTGCGTCTCTTGCATCCCTTCATGCCCTTCGTCACTGAAGCCCTTTGGCAGGAACTGCCTCACGAAGGGGAGTCCCTGATGATGGCTCCCTGGCCAGAACCCAAGGAGACCGATGACGAAGCTGAGGAGGAGATGAGCCCGGTCATGGACGGGATACGGGCTATCCGCAACGCCCGTGCCGAGTATGAGGTAGAACCGAGGCAGCGCATTGAGGCTATTATCGCCGCCGGCGAAAGGTACGATCTCCTGACGAGCCAGAGGGACATTTTGGTATCCCTGGCCCGCCTGAACGATGGGAAGTTGAGGTTGGCTCACACCCTGGTCAAAAAACCGGCTAAAGCTCTGACCTTGGTGGTAGGTGGCTTGGAAATCTATCTGCCCCTGGAGGGGATGGTGGGCCTGGCAGCGGAGCAGGAGCGACTGACCAAAGAGGTTGAGGCTCTTTCGGCCGCCATCGCCCGCAGCGAAGGCCTCTTGGCCAATGAGGACTTCACCCGCAAGGCCCCCGTCCATGTGGTTGACAGAGAGAAGGAGAAGCTGGCTGCCAATCGTGAGCGAAAGGCCAAGCTGGAAGAGCGCCTGTACCGCAACAGTGGTAATTGAAGAGCCTGGAGGCTTGAGAACCCCACCGGGGCGGGAATTGATAGCGGCTGCCAGAAATGATTGAGGTGGCGAGGTGGGATGTGCGACTCGCCGCCTCTTTCTTTACGCGCGAAGACGCTGCTGTTGTCAATCCCCGCCATTGATGGTAAAATAGCAGAGTCTACACAGCGAGGGATGGCAATGGGCTTGATCCTGATCCGATACGGCGAAATAGCTTTAAAGGGCAAGAACCGCCCTTATTTCATCGGGCGGCTGCGCAAGAACATCAGGGATTGCCTGAAGAAGAATGGTCTGAGTGGCGACGTCAGCACCGTCGGTCAGCGCCTCTACGTGCACACTGACCAGGTGGAACGGGCGGCCGACAAGCTGCGAGATGTCTTCGGCATCGTCTCCCTCAGTCCGGCCGTGGAAGTACCCGCCGATATCGAAGCCCTCAAAGAAGAGGCCCTGCGCGTGGCCAGGGCTGTGGGCCTGAACGAGAGGTTGAGCTTTCACACCGATGCCCGCCGGGCCGACAAGACCTTTCCCCTCACCTCCCCGGAGATCAACCGCGTGGTGGGCGAGCACGTCCAGGCCGCAACGGGAGCCCGGGTTGACCTCTCCGAGGCGGCCGACCTGATCATCGGCCTCGAGGTACGCCGAGGTCACGCCCTGGTCTTTGAGCAGAGGGTGGCCGGGTACGGTGGCCTGCCCCTGGGTATCGAAGGGCGGGCAGTGGCCCTGATGTCCGGGGGCATTGACTCGCCTATAGCAGCCTGGTTGATCATGAAGCGGGGCTGTGGCGTCATCCCCCTCCATTTCCGTCAGAGCGAGGTGGAGTATGGCAAATTCCTGGACAACTGCGAGGTCCTCGCTCGCTATGCCTACGGGTGGGACATCCGGCCCATCGTGGTAGAGCACGACGAGGTCTTCGGCGAGACGTGGGACAGGTTGCACCGCATCAGGGCGGAGCGATGGGCTTGCATCTTCTGTAAGCGCGCTTTGCTCCAAAAAGCCTGCGAGATCGCCGATGAGCACAAAGCCCAGGCCGTCGTCATGGGCGACAGCCTGGGCCAGGTGGCCAGCCAGACCCTCAACAACCTGGAAGTCATCTCCTACGGCGTTCCCAAGCCGATTCTGCGTCCCCTCATCGGCCTGGATAAAGTGGAAATCACCGCCCTGGGCCGGCACATCGGCACTTTTGAGGTCTCGACCCGCGAGGCCAGAGCCTGTCCCTATCTACCCTCCAATCCTACCACCAAGGCCAGCTTACCCAAGCTGAAGGAGATCATCGAAAAGTTAGACGCCCTGGATTGAAAGCCCCTATCCTTTAACTGTACTTTCCTCGCCAATCGTTGAGCCTCACCTGCAGCACGTCCATGAACATGCGCGCTGAGTCGAGGAGAGGGTTAACCTTGGTGTTGGCCCCATAGTGCCACTCCACGGGCACCTCCTTGACCTTGTAGCCCCTCTTCAGAGCCAGGAAAAGGACCTCGACGTCGAAGCCGGTGACCATCCCCCCCTTGGCCAGGCCAGCCTCGGCTCCGTAGAGTTGCACCCTCTGAAACAGGTCCTGGGCCACCTCGCGGCGAAAGCACTTAAAGCCGCATTGGGTATCCTGGAAGCCTCCCATCGCCACCAAACGAACTAGCAGGTTGAAAACCCTGCCCATCAGGTGGCGATACCCTGGTTCATTTATGCGTTGTGCCCCCAGCCCCTCCCGTGATCCGATAGCGATGTCGTATCCATCCTCCAGAAAGGCCAGGAGCCTGTCTACTTCATCTATAGGTGTGGCCAGATCGGCGTCTGAGAAGAGGACGTAAGTGCCCTGGGCAGCCAGCATCCCCGCGCGGACGGCATACCCTTTGCCCCGGTGGTCGTTCTTGATGATGGAGACGAAAGGGGACCTGGCCATGAAGCCTTCGACGATGCCAACGGTGTTGTCGGTGCTGCCATCGTCAACCACAATCACTTCGGCCGGATAACCCTGGTTTCGCAAAAAAGCCATGATCCTGTCCAGGCTCCCTGACAAACGGCGTTCCTCATTGTAAGTCGGAATGACAATAGACAGGAACGGTTGAACGGTATCGGTCTTGATTTTTCCTTGCCTCCTATGGTTTCGATACGCTTCGCCACTCAACCCAAGTCAAAATCAGTCGGTTCCTCAGCCACCGTGGGAAGGGGCCGTTCCCTTTCCTCCGCCGTCGGATACTCCACCGTGCCTTCCCCCAGGACGAAGCGGCGGTAGATGGCGGTGATGATCTCGTCAAGAGCGGCGTCGTGCAAGCCGAGCTTAGGGACGTCGTAAAGGCCGGGAATGGGTTTTTTACTCAGAAGGTGTATGAGTCTCTCGTAATCCTCAGCCAGGTCACCGCCGTTATTGCCAAAGCCAGCGACTTCCCCTGTCTTCAGTCCCCTGATGAGGTGAAAGAGGTAGTCATAGTCCTCATCGTTGTCAACCGCCGTAGGTTCGCGGGGATGGTCTGTCAGCATCAGGACAAAAGTATTATCGAAGGAATCGAACCAGAAGTCAAGTTCTCGCCCCATCCTTCATACTCACCTTTTGGGGTACCTGGGATAAAAGGTGGCCACGTACCATTGGCCACGCTGATCACGCCTGATAATAACTCTGAAAAAGCATCGTTCCCCATCGGGAAACCTGTAGCGTCGTCTGCTGTGATACATTACCCTGTCTGGCTCTTCATAGATCGCCTGGCCAGACTTGAGGATTCGAGGTATCAGGGAGATGTGCTCCAGAACCCATTCTTCGCCTCTCGCGATCCTCTGGAGCATGATGTGGTCAATCATGATTTCGCGGTAAAGGTACACTTTACGCCCGCTTTGATCCGTCACCGCGTACTCGACTGTCATCTGCCGACCACGCACGGCATGGGTATCTCCCTCTTCGGAGCGGTCCACACCCCTGGGTGGCTCAGGCAAAAGGTACCCTTCGTTCTCTAGAAAGTGCTGGATGCGTCGCTGCCGTTCGTCGAGAGTTTCTCCCTCCAGAATCCACTCAATAACACCGGATGCTTTTGCCTTATGATACACGCTCCTATCCCTTTAGTCAACTTTTGTGAGCAGCGACTCCAGGTATTCGTCGGAGACGCGACGGGTACGTTGGACGGCGCGGCGTTTCCTAAGCATCCTGGGCAGACCCCACAGGCCAGCCAATTGTCCCCGCAGGCGGGCCCGGGCCGCCTCCCCCTGCCAGGCCCGCAATGCCTCCCAGGCTAGGCGCAATTGAGCCCTCACTACCCTGGGCCAATACTTTTTCATCAGTGAGGTAGGATAGTCCTTGGCGATGATGTAAATGAAATTGCGGCCATCGTGGAAACTAGCCGTGACGCCTCCCCCGGTGGCGCTGAGACGATGGTAGACCGCAGCCGTGGGCACGTAGAGGCAACGATAACCAGCCAGTTGCGCCCGCCAGGCCAGGTCTACGTCCTCGCAGGAGTAAAAGAAATCCTCATCCAGCAAGCCGATCTCGTCCAGCATGGCCCGCCGGTAGGCCGCCGTGCCCCCACAGGCGCTGAAGACTTCCTCTTGCTGATCGAACTGCCCCCGATCCTCCTGCCAGACGCCCCGGTTGCCAGGGATGCCATCCACATGATAAAAATCACCGGCCGTATGGAAGACGTTTCGCCGGTCAAAGAGGAGCATCTTGGAAGCCACCAGGCCGACACGGGGATGCTCAGCGAAGGCCCGCGCTATCTCGGCCAGCCAGTTCGGATCGGTCTCGGTGTCGTTGTTGAGGAGGACCACGATTTGGCCCCGTGAGTGCCGGATGCCAGCGTTCACCGCGCCAGCAAAGCCTCGATTCGTCGGGAGCCTGACCAAGACCACCTCGGGATAGTCCCGCTCGATGAGAGCGACGGACCCATCGGTGGAAGCGTTGTCGGCGACAATGACCTCAAAGTGGGGATAGGTCTGGCGACGCAGGGAGTCGAGACAAGTAGGCAGATAGAGAGCCCCGTTCCAGTTGGGGATGATCACAGAGACAAAAGGCAAATCAGCAAATGGCAAATCAGCAAGGTTATTCATCGGCAAAGTACTCTTGCAGTGCCTCCTGCCATGGCCGCAGGGTGATGCCCAGGGCTGTGGTCCCACAATAGTTACGGATAACTGAATAGAGAGGTGGTTGGGCAATGCGCTCATATTGGTCCGAGGTGATAGGGGTGACGGGGATGTGTCCCCGGCCTGAGAGCTCCAGGATCTTCAGGGCGAACTCGTAGCGAGAGCAAGCGCCCTCGTTGGTGAAATGGTAGATGCCATAGCGCCCCGTCTGGATCAGTTGGACGATAGCCGCTGCTAAGTCGGGCGCGTAGGTGGGAGAGCTGACCTCGTCGGTGACCACATGCAACGCCCCCCGTTCGTCGGCGGCCTTGAGAACCTTGGTCACAAAATTGTTGCCGCCCTGGGCGTAAAGCCAGGCCGTCCTGACAATGTAGAATTTGTTCAGAAGGGTGCGTACGTACATCTCACCAGCTAGCTTGGATCTGCCGTAGACGCCGATGGGGTTGGGTGGATCGAACTCCAGATACGGTTCCTTTTTGGTTCCGTCAAAGACCTCATTGGTGCTGACGTAAAGCATGGTCGCCCCACAAGTTTGGCAGGCCAGGGCCACATTCTGGGTGCCCAGGGCATTCACCCGGTACGCTGTATCGGGGTCGGCCTCGCATCCATCCACGTGGGTGAAGGCTCCGCTGTGGATGACTATCTCGGGAGCGAAATCAACTGTGGCCTGAAAGGTCGAATCCGTGGTGAAATCGTGCTCGGGCAGGTCAATGGGCAGGAAAGTATGGTCCCCCATCGTTTCCAGCAAGGCCCGTCCCAACTGCCCTTTGCTACCGGTAACGACGACGCGCATCTTTCTACCTCCTGTTAGTATTACAACCGCACTTCGCCTAGATTGTCATTCTGAGCGACCGAAAGGGAGCGAAGAATCTCGTTGCAGTGGTGAGGATTGCTGCCGCGCAACGGGATTCTTCGTCGCTTCGCTCCTCAGAATGACAAGTGCGGCTGTAGTATTAGGCGGCGATTTGTCCTAGGTTGGATGCCCTGCTTACTTTATCAATATCTCCAGCAGCAGGTCAAACTCAGAATACCCTACATACCACGCTCCCTGATTAAACTGAAGTGGAGAGTGACCATATTCTTTGCATAGAGCAACAATTGCCTTCTGAATTTCTTGATCGCTTGCCCTATCGCTGACGATGCCAGTCTTACGAGCTAACTTTCGTATCCATACATCAACTGGTTGAAGATAGATAGCGAATTCATCGGGGATTTTATCTTCCAAGTGATAGAGGGAAACCACATCACGAAGATAAAAGGAGGCAATCTTGGGGCCAATTTGGATAATACCGTTCTTGTTCTGGGAACGCTGAAGCTCTCTATAATGCTCGTCTATCTCCCCGTGTCGAATGCGCTCGACAGAGTAACTTACGATGTTATGCGCGGGCAATCGATCGATGAAATTCAGAGTGCTCAACACCATATCTACATCTCTGGACTTGCCGACTTTGCCTTTGCCAATATATTGCCTTAATTCCCTTTCGATTGTTATCCACCCTTGACGGCGCTCCCTCTCATAATTAGCTGTCTGTTCATCTCCAGAGAATATCGGTGAGAGCACGGCGACCACTGCTTGATAAACCCGTTCAGAGACATTATCGCTTCTGCCTTGAAAACATGCTCTGCCAAAGAAAAAATAAGGGCGGCCCACCAGTTTGCTAAAAGCCAGTCAGGATCGTACCTACCCAATACCTCCTGACGGTATCTGCTGCTATACGAGACAATTGAAGAAACAAACGAAGCATTCATAGTATTCTCCTCCCCAGCCTGGATCTGGCCAACAGAGCCACCCAGTAGAGCGGCACGACGGCCAGCGGCAAGAACACCAAGATGGCTGCTACCATAGCAGCCTGCACGAGGGCCGAAAAGTGCAGGAAGAACAGGGTGAGATCGGGCAGATACCAGGTCACTGTGGGACCGTTGAGCCAGTAGCCGATGGCCACCTGGATGCCCAGGAAATAGATCACGGCGAAAGAAAAGCCGTAAAGCGATTGGGCCACATCCAGCAGGGACCTTTCCCGTTCGTACCAGAGCCAGCTAAGGGTGACGGCCAGGCCCACAGCCAGGGCGATGGCTACCTGGCGCAGGCTCTCCGCCAGAAATGGCTCTACTGGCCTGGGGATGTTGGGCGAATAGACGTTGCCTTCGCGGATAAATAGCAAATGAGAGACAGCAAGGCTCAGAAGAGCGGCGAGGATCAGGATGCCCAGGCGTTTGCTTCGCTTCCACCAGGCGAGGAAGAGGGGGGCCAGGATCGCCACCAGGGCCCCAATCTGGCGCTGGGCTCTCTCACCTTGAATGTGCCGCGCCCGGCCTTGCTCCATCTCTTGGTCAATTTGTCGGACGGAGAGTTCCCCCAGGGTGTAGGCACTGGTGTAGTTCTTGACCTGCAGGGAACTTATGGCCACCAGGGCGTCGCCTTCGGCCGTCTCGCTGAGGGTCCCAGCGCCAATGCTACGCAGGTACGCTTGGCCCAATTCGACCCGCTGTTGGGCCTGAGTCACTTCCTTTATGGCCCGCTGCAATTCATCCATGCGCAGCATGTCGAAGCGAATGGGTCTCTGGGCCGCGCTGGGCACGGCCGTACCCAACAGGGCAGCGACGGTGGGAGCCACGTCTCCGGGGGCGATATGGCCGTAGTCGCCGGGCACCACGGCGGGACCGATCATGACGAAGGGGGCTGTCAGTACCACCTGACCATACTGGTCACGTTCCCCTGTTTTAGGGCGGCCATAGTCAGAGACGACGATGAGGACGTTGCGCTGCACATTCGTGGCCTGGGCGATGTCACGCAGATAGGCGTCAACGCGCAGGGCAGCCTGCTGGTATTCGCTGCTGGCCGCGCCGTACTCATGGCTAGCGTGATCCACCTGGTTGAGGTGGATGAGCAGGTAGTTTAGATGAAAGTTCTTGAGGAAGCGCAGGGCGGTATCCACCACCTGATCGTCCGCAGCGTTTTCGTCCTCCACAAAATACTGAGCGTAGAGAAATTTCTCTGGCACCATCCTTTGCCACCGGTTGGAACCGGCCAAGCCACTGGTAAAGCCAGCCCGCCTCACCTCAATGAACAGGTGGTCAACGGCTATAGGTTGGATTTCATTGGCGTTTTCAGGGTCCAGGAAGGGCACGCCGTTGATCTCTGGCCCGGCTCCGCTGACCAGGGTCGTCCAGGCTGACTGGGAGGCGGGGCTGGGAATGCCGACCATGACCCCTGAAGCGCCCTCCTCCCGCAAGCTGTTGAGGTAGGGCATCTCCAGCGAGGTGTCGTAACGCAACCCGTCCACGACGACCATGACGACTTGCTGCACCAAGGGCTGGGTCGGCTGGCCGAGGGGCAGTTTTCCCTTGAGAGGCGATTCATATTTGTAAAGCGAGTTCAGCAGTACCATCGCCCAGAGGTAGGAACTGGGAGCGATGATGAGCAACACTATCACGCTCAGGATGATTTTCCAGAACTTTTTCACTCACGCTCCTTTAACACGAAAGGCACGAAGGCACGAATTTCACGAATATGGCTCCATCCTGTTGTGATGCAGCTTCCGCGTTTGGTGCAGTGCGAAACCAGTTTCACTGCTCCGCTGATAAGGTTTGTGCAGGGAGTAGCTCAATACCATCGGCCTGTACGTTTTCATAGAGGGTGACATGGTGATGGCGCATCCTGGCCCACCGCTCCTGACCTATGATCCGAGGGCCGATGAGCACGTCATAGGCCAGCGATACATCAGCCGCGATGCTGCTGATAGCGTGACTAAAGCGCCAATCTTCCGTGTCCACAATCAACAGCATATCAATGTCTGAATAGGCATGAGTGTCGCCCCGAGCCTTTGAGCCGAAGAGGATCATTTGCCTCACCCGTTCTGGGTAGGTTTGCCACACGCGCTCCGAAAATGTCTCGATAGCACGTCGGTCCCGTTCGGGTAAGGAGGAGAGCTTCTGACGGTTCATAGCCAACCTTCCTGCTGAAGGTATTGTCTGACACGCGCCACAAACTGGCGCGCATGTTCAACGTCCACAGCGGCCTGCTCTGGTTCGATGATTGTTTCGAGATCGAGCCTTCGTGCCCACCACTTGTGCAGATAGTTCGGTGGACGGTAATAGTGCTTGTTATAACTTTCCATCTTGGCCAGTGCATTCAGCTTGTTCAGAGGGAATCTGGTGTCTATCTGCATGGCCAACCTCTTCTCTGCCTGGCTGATGAACTTCGCGTTATTCTCCATCTCCTCGAAGGACTTAAACAGGAGCAGGAGAGTTGCTTCATGTAGCCCATGGTGGTCAGGTCTTCACGCCGCATGATGTCGCAGGCGTGGGCGATAGTGTTACGGAGTTTGTCTCGGTCCCAACCTGCCGTTCCTCATCAAGGAGATCGAACAGACGCCCCTGTCAACTTGATACTTGGCGGCGTGTACATCGAATACAGCAACCTCGACGGGTCATGATACTTCTCCAGAAAATACCGCCACGTAGCGAGTCGTCGTGAATCCGCTGTGCTTCAATCGCTGCGCTCAACTCACCTTGCCAAACGTTCTTATACTCGTCTATTCTACCACGACTCTCCTTCCCCGGCAACTGTTGGGAGCGCGAGGGCGAAGAAACGAATCAGCGAATGACAACCTTCGCCATTCGCTGATTCGTGGATTCGCTGGACTTGTGGGTTGCTTCTAAACGCCATCGCGCACTCCATTAATCCAGCCCATCTGTTGCTGTCAATCAGCCTCTCTCGAACGTGCCCGCTGGAGGGGAGCGTGAAGAGGCTGGCGAAGCCAAACCTGGCCCAACGCCCACGATCGGCTCAAGGTGCTACCTCGTGGGGGTCACTTCGAGGCGAAAGGTCGGGAAGAGGCAATCCAGGTCTAACACCCGTTTGATACTGTCAGCACAAGAGCTAATAGCCAAGGACACGTCCTCGATGGAAGTGCCAGGCTCCCTGGCGACGAATTGCAACACGAATTCCGAATCGTTGATGGATAGGGTCGCCGCCGTAAGCGAGGGATGCCGTCCCCTGGCGCAGAAGCCGTACTCCGGGCGGTCTGCCTGCTGAAGGCCATCACACAGCATAAGCAGGTATCCAAGGGGACGAGCAGATGGTGTCAGGGGTTCCAGGTTGAACGGATATTGCATCAAGAAATACTCGTAAACGTTGTGGAGCAGGATGCCGGCCGCCGCATCCACAGCAGATTGGTAAAAGTAAGCCGGGTTCCAACCCGACCGCAGATATAACGTGCCTATCCATTTTAGAAGGATGATGGCACTCAGAAATCCGTGGTCAACGTCGCCTTGAGCCATTCCCTGAACCAGGCAATCTCGGAGCATTTTCGCCAGTGTCTCTCGCCCGAAGGTCTTCAACCGCTGGGCCAGGTTGCCGGCCAGCAAGACCAGGATGTCTGTGCTCAGCGACGATTTGTAATCGGGGTACTTGGCAAAGAACTTCCCCTCTTTTGTGGGAAGCGGCCAAAGCTGGTTGACGTACAGCAGGCTATCGAGGTGTTCGATAGCCAGCGAAAAAACGGGATGGGCGATCTTGGGCGCAGGCTGCCTTTCTGCAGTATCGCCAGAGAGCCCAAGAACCGGTACCAGGGCAAATCGGGCGTACTCTCGAATGGACTTGTAGGCGATTTCGACCGGATACCCGATATCGTGGAACAGTGCAGTCAGACCCCAGCGGTGGAAAAACTCCTCCACCGGGCTGGGATAGCTATCGGGATAGGCAAATGCCTTCGTAGCTGCGTCCCGAAAGGGCCGATTCCGCTGGTATATCGCCAGGCCCAGTAAGAAGACCTGAACTGAGTGGGTGTAATGGTCACGGTGTTGGGGAATTGTGGGCGCTACTTGCTCCTCGAACTCTCGCATCCGGTCAGATAGTTGCCGCAAGCCTGGGGTGCGATACGTGTCCAGAAAGGCCTCATAAACGGCGAGTGCATTGTCTTTGTGGGGCTCAGTGGATAGAAACCGCTCGATGCTAGGAAGAATCTGCTCGCCCCGCTCGTAGAAAGTGAAGCTGGCGAAGAAGTTGTTCAGGTATTGGCAAATAGTCTCCCGGTACTGAGTCATGGACTATCACTTTCGCTACTCATCTCGCCCCGAGCTGTGCTAAGTACTGCTGTGCTTCCTGAATAAGTTCTCTCAGACCCTCATCTTCACGGTCCGGCCAGCTATACCACTGGATTAGCGCTACGATTGTGTCTCTCCTGAATCCTTTCCAGGCACGTCCGAGGTGAATACAGACAAACGATTTGAGCATTTCAATTTCGTCAAAATACGTCAATATTTTATTGATTTTGAGTCGTAATTCCTGTCTGTCGTTCGGCTCCGTCTTCCTGATCTCTGAAATAGCTGGCATAGTATGTCGTGGGAGAGGCTGGCCCCGGAGGAAACGTATGAGGTTATTCAGCTTCAGGAGAAACTGATCGGGATCGCGGAAATCGATCCACTGAAACTGCCTAACAAATAAAGGTGTGTCACAATCCTTCAAGAGAAGGGGGACGAAACGACCTCGATCCCCACTGACGGCAAGGTCTAGCATCACGTCGCATTCCAGCTTTATCCAGGACGACTTCATAACTTCTGGCGAAAGAACGACAGCGTGCTTGCGACTGGTCTGAATCGCTTCTTCTATGGCATCTTGCCACCTCTCAGCAGGCTGGATGTCCCATTGATATATCCATACTTTGTGCTGCTCTACTTCAAGATGGATGGCCAACTTCTTCACCCAATCTGCATCTGCTCCACTATAGCTTGCGAAGAGATCGTATTTGAACTCGCTCATTGCTCTCAGTCCCCTTAACTCACTACACTCACTACTCTGAAGCACGGAGTTTGCTCGCAAACTTATTCGCGTGGTCAAGAAGCGCTCTCAGTCCCTCTTCCTCACGTCCTGGTTCCTTATATTGCTCGATCAGCGCGACAAGCTTGTCTCCTTTAAGCTCCTTTTTGCCTATTCCTAGATAACTCAGGAACAGTGGAAACTTATCAATGTTATCAATGTAACATAATGTCTTCTCAACTGCAAGAACTAGTTCCTGCAAGCGGGAGGTTCGCCTTCCGGTATGTTCTTTGCGATCACCCGTTGCCGAAGTGCCATCATGATAGTCTACTGAGCGATATTCTACCGACAGAGTATTCCCCTGCTTCATGTTAAGCTCCAACTTCGGCTCGCTATCCAATTTCACGATAAGCCGGGGCATCGGCTCCATATCCGCCCCCTGTTCGTCATTCTCCGCTCTCATAGGTACACCTCTCCTTACTTCAACACGCCTGCCGAATGCAAGGCAAGCACCACTGGCACAGCCAGCACACGAGAAAGTGGCTGCGCTAACAAGCGGCAAGACTAAAGCGCGTCAGACCTGATTTTGTCCATTCGTCGTGGCTACTCGTCACGTCGCTTGGATTTTTTCTTCACCTGCCAGTACTCCACATCGAAGCCGAACGGTCCGAGCACCGTACCTAGAACCTTATCCATGAACGAGGGGTCGGCTTCAATGTTACTGCCATTCATTAGGAGGCTTATTGACTCGACTCTCTCACTCTGCCTGCTTTCGAGATCCTCGGTCGAAATAACCAAACCATCGGGTTGCACAGGTTCCGCGTCGGGGAGAATGACAAAGTGATCGGAATATGCTTTAGGTTCCCCAGTTGAGATGATCAAGCTCTGGGGTTGCACAGATTCCGCGTCAGGGAGAATGATAATGTGATTGGAGTATGCTTCAGGTTCCGACTCAACCCGCCCAAGCAACTTGTCAATGGGTTTCTTTCGAGATTTTCAGCTCATGTCACACCTCACTAAAAGTACATTCGATCTGATTTGCCCAATTGATGTGATGACTACTCCTCACGTTGCTTGGGAGCACGCTTTCTGCACCAATACTCCGCATCATAGCCCAGCGGTCCAAAAACCATGCCTAGAACCCTGTCTCTCAATGAGGGCTCTATCTTGGGCTCTATGATGCTATTGCTATACTCGAGGCGTTCGACTAGTTCCGCCTCACCTCGCCGGAGTCGCCTCTCCTCGAGTTCCTTTCGATTTCTCTCCCTCATGTTACACCTCACCAGTTGAGTTTCTCAGCGATAATCGCGTTCACCGGGCATTCAGGATGTAGACATTCCCGATGACATTGCAGCCGTCGCTGATCGGCTCGCAATCGGTTTTGATGCTCTCTCAGAACAGAGTGGATTCGCCGCAGTCGCATATCACAACGGGTGTCGTCCCGCTCGTCTTCCAACAATGCTCTTTCCATGTCTCTGGCCGACATTCCGAACTGGATGGTGCCCTCCACCTCGGTGATCCCCAGATGCACGTCTGCGGCCTTGATCACCACCTGAACCACACACTTGGGAGCCCACGGATCGTCAGAGTATCCCTGAATGAAAGTCAGCCAGTCGTAGCCTTCCTGGTAGCGGGATGGTTGAAGGTTGGGGAAGCGCTTGAAGTATTCGCTTTTCCTGGCAATTGTGTCCAAACCACGGTCCTTTTCCATCAGGAACACTTTGCGGCGGTAGGCCGCCGGCCTTATCTCCGTGCTCATCTGAGGCAAGAACTGGAGTTCGACCCAGGCGGCAAACCCCTCGTTCAAAATGATGACGCCGTGCGAAAGGGCTTCGATGGCCTGCCGTCCATGTTCGTTCTCGTAGAACTTGCGGGGGTGTGGAAATGGCAGGTATTTTGCGTCGGCCTTGCGTAGCAGCCCATGACGGTAGAGGATAGACAACTGCTGTCCCAGACGGGTCTGCTCGTAGAAAAAACCGTGGCCGTACTTCTCGTGCAGGATATACGCCGCCAGGTTCTGCAGCAACCAACTCTCGTCGTAATCGGTCATGTAGACGAAATTTTGAAGGATGTTCTCCTCCAGTAGTGGGTGCAGGTCGGCCCACCACCGTGCCAGTTCGGGGTCAAAAGGCACACAACAACCCACCACTGGAGAATATACGGGAGCCAGGTTGACCAGCAATTCTTTCAGCAAAGGCAGGTTTTGCATCTCTTCCCGGCGCGCTGCCACCAGAGCCGCCGACAACCGTTGGGATTCTTCCGCCGGGTAAAGCGTCTTCACATACTCCTCCGGGGTCAGCAGCCGGAAAGGGATGGATCGTACCCTCTCCGAAGCAAATTCCTCCCGGATTCTCGACGTCAACCGGGAAGCCTCCGCATCCAACGGTTCGACGACGTCTTGATGAATCCTAGCTATCTGGTCACGAAGCGATTCCCTGAGCCTGACAGATAGGGTGGTTGATTGTTCGGTGCCAACGATCTGATACGTGAGGCGGTAATCCCCAGGGACTATCCCCTCCAGGTGCCACCGATCAAGACCATCCACGTTCTCTCTGCGCACGCAACCCAGTTTGGATCTGAGATACCGGAGATCGGTTTCGACGGAGACTATCTTTGCCCCGTCCTGCCATTGGACCCGCCCCTCGACGACAAAAGGCTGGTTCAAGTCGAATTGGTCACGGACAGCACCCTGGGCGTCCACCGTCCGTAACTCCAACGTTGCGTGAGCAGCGCAATGGAACTCGACAAATCGGTCGAAGAAGAGCGGCGCTTCCTTCTTGCCTCTAGGCCAGTCAATGGTCAGACTCAGGCTTTGTCGGCCCAATTGCTGGGGTTCGACGCTCCATTGGAGCCAAATCTGCCCCCCGGGGGGGATGGAGCGAATTTTCACCGTTGGCTCGGAGATCAGCGCCCCTGCATCGGATTCCAACAGACAACGGATCCGTTCTAATCGCTGAGGCTGGGGATTGCGTAACGTGACGGATATTGTCCCGCTTTGTCCCAGGGGAATCTCTTTCTCTACCCTAGCAGCCCGTCGGAGAGAACGCCATATCGTCGGAAGATGCCTCAGTCGAGCACGATTTTGGACCAGAATTTGGGCTTACTCCCCACTTTTCGACCATAATTCGG
>Ga0315308_1000919_pt1 | contig 16839 bp, 14 predicted proteins | sample TDP3_MG_FD_203078 | JGI IMG/M metagenome (GOLD analysis project Ga0315308, IMG submission 203078) | Freshwater sediment microbial communities from Lake Towuti, South Sulawesi, Indonesia - TDP3 | ecosystem: Environmental > Aquatic > Freshwater > Lake > Sediment | place: Indonesia: South Sulawesi... | reverse complement strand
CATTGGAGGCGTTGTGAATGTTCCGGCGGTTGTCGAGTACGCCAAAACTCTGCCCTGCGTGGCATACAGTGAAGATAATATATACACTTGTTCTGAGGCAGGACTAGCCTCCATCAAAGAAGCCATAAAAAAGCACAACCTGAATCGAGTCATAGTAGCATCGTGCACCCCTAGGACACATGAACCACTGTTCAGGTCAGCGTGTCAAGAGGCAGGTCTGAACAAGTACCTCTTTGAAATGGCAAACATCCGAGAGCAAGACAGCTGGGTTCACTCACATGAACCGGAAAAGGCCACAGACAAAGCTAAGGACATAGTTAGAATGGCCGTGGCAAGGGCAACTTGGCTCCAACCACAAGAAGAACCAGAAATAGACGTAAAGGATTCGACCCTAGTAATAGGCGGCGGCATAGCCGGAATAACAGTAGCGCTAAGCCTCGCAAACCAAGGCTTCAAGGTCCACCTAGTCGAGAAAGAGGCAGAGCTCGGGGGAAACATACGAAGACTGCACAAGCTTTATCCAACAATGCAAGACTCGTCTGAGGTTCTCAATCCAGCCCTCGAAGCAGTGAAGGCTCACAAGAACATCGAAATCCTGACATCAACAAACGTTACAGACGTTAAGGGCTACGTTGGTAACTTCCAAGTCACAGCCTCTAAGAACGGCCAGAAAATCGGGTTTGACGTAGGCACTATAATTGTGGCGTGCGGAGCGGTCAACTATAGACCGCCTCAAGGTCTCTATCAATATGGAGTTTATGACAAAATTGCCACTCAGTTGGAGATGGATCAGCTCCTGAGCAAAGGCGCAATCGAAAACCCCGAACGAGTGGTCATGATTCAGTGCGTCGCCTCAAGAAAGGGCGAGATCAGAGCTTACGCACTTGAAGCCTTCGCAATGTCTGATACCTCTCGTCTGCTGAGAAAGATTCTCAAAGCAAGGAAAGAGGAAGGCTGGCCCTACTGCTCCAGAATCTGCTGCATGAACGCCATCAAAAACGCCATTCTTATAAAAGAACAGTCGCCTAAAACCGATGTCATCATACTCTACAGTGACCTCAGAGTATACAAAGAATACGAAGACCTCTACTCGAAGGCGCGGGATCTAGAGGTCAAATTTATCAAGTTCGTCGAAGAGGCTGGACCCGAAATCACCGAAACCCCAGACAAAAAGCTCCTAGTCTCAGTCTACGACATGCTCGCAGGACATGAGGTTAAACTTATCACAGACTGGGTCGTATTATCCACGCCACTCATCCCCCACAAAGACTCAGTTATGCTTGCACGAACGCTCAAAATACCATTGAGTGCAGACGGCTTTCTCATGGAGGCTCACGTCAAGCTCAGACCAGTCGACACGCAGATGGATGGCATATTCCTAGCAGGCACAGCAACAGGCCCAAAGGATGTTCCAGAGTCAATAATCTCGGCCAAGGCAGCGGCCGCTCGAGCCGGCACCCTCATGGCTAACAAGAGGCTGAGAACAGAAGCCGTAACAGCAGTTGTGAACCCAGACCTATGCCGAGGCTGCGGCAGATGCGAAGAAGTCTGTGAGTTCAAAGCCATCGAACTAGTGGAGGTTGCCCCTAAGGTCATCAACGCTCAGGTGAATGAAATCTCCTGCAAGGGCTGCGGCACATGCTCTGTCACTTGCCCCACAGGAGCCATAACCATGAGACACTTCACCGAGCGCCAAATCAACAACATGGTCGAGGCACTGCTCAGAGGCGCATAGGAGAGACCAAGTCATGTCAGAGTACGAACCGAGAATCGTTGGATTCCTGTGCAACTGGTGCGGCTACGCTGGCGCAGACTTGGCAGGAACCAGCCGACTCTCCTATCCAACCAATATCAGGATAATCCGAGTGATGTGCAGTGGCAGAGTTGAGCCAGCTTTCATATTAAATGCGTTCGAAAATGGAGCAGACGGAGTTCTAGTCGCGGGTTGCCACCCAGGAGATTGCCACTACAGGTCAGGAAATCAACACGCTGAAAAGAGGATTGAGAAGACAAAGAAGCTTTTGGACCTACTAGGAATAGGATCTGAACGACTGCGCTTGGAATGGGTCTCCGCCTCCGAAGGAGAAAAATTCGCATCAGTCATCAAGGACTTCACAGAGAAGTTGCGCGGTAAGGGACCAAGCCCACTGGTCAAAGACCTCCAACCTGTCCCAGTTCAACACAACGCAACAGAGTCGATACACGACATCCTGAAGCGGACAAAAGCGCTTTATTGCCAAGAATGTGGCAAGTGCTCAAGCAGTTGCCCTGTGACGCGACTTGACCCCACATACTCTCCGCGTCTGGCGGTTGAAAAAGCCCTCATGGGATTGGAGGACGCAGTTTTGACTGATAAGGGCTTGTGGTCTTGCTTAACATGCTACCTCTGCCGTCAAAGATGCCCTCTTGACATCGAATACGACGAACTGATTCGAACATGCAGAGCAAAGGCCGAAGCAAAGGGCATCACCGGTCAATGCTCACACGAAGGCGTTCTGTTTTCTGTCTCAAGATTAATGGCAAGCCCTGAAACGAAACAGAACCGTATGGACTGGATTCCGCCTGAGGCTGAAATTGCGAAAACAGGGAAATTGATGTATTTTGTAGGTTGCTTGCCCTATTTTAACGTCGTTTTCGATGACATAGGCGTTAGGAACATAGAGATTGCGCAGAGCATGCTGAGGGTCATGAACGCCGCTGGAATAAAACCAGTCGTGCTCGAGGAAGAGAGGTGCTGTGGACACGATTTGTCCTTCTCAGGCGACATAGCGAGTTTCACAAGACTGGCCAAAATTAACTCTGCGACAATAAAGAAAAGCGGCGTTACAAAGATCGTGACCACTTGTCCAGAATGCTTCCGAACCCTCAAGCTGGACTACCCCGAATTCCTCGGAAGGCGGAAATTCGAGGTTGTTCACGCTTCCGAGTTTCTGTCCGAACTCATAGATAATGGCAAGATCAAATTCGCCGGAAAAATCGACCAGAAGGTTTCCTACCAGGATCCGTGCAGATTGGGTCGACATATGGGCGTCTATGACCTTCCGCGGAAGGTCATGACTAGCATCCCAGGCATAGAACTCGTTGAGATGGAGAGAAACAGACAAAACAGCCTTTGCTGTGGCGTCAGCGCTTGGATGGGCTGTGGCAGACACTCAAAACAAATGCAGATAGAAAGACTGACAGAAGCTAAAGACACGAACGCAGGACTGCTCGTCACTGCTTGTCCCAAATGCCAAATCCACCTGAACTGCGCGCTCAGCGAAAGACTGCCTGTTGAAAAAGAGAAGATAGCCATAGAGACATGCGATCTGTCCGTTCTAGTCGCAAGAGCAATGAACCTGACGCTGAATTCAACGGAGATGAACAAAAAATGAGCGAAAAAACAGCAGTCTTGATAATAGGTGGCGGAATCGCAGGGATCCAAGCTTCACTAGATCTAGCGGGACGAGGATTCCAAGTGTATCTGCTCGAGGAGACACCGACCATAGGCGGAAGGATGGCTCAGTTAGACAAAACCTTTCCAACAATGGACTGCTCCATCTGCATCTTAGCTCCTAAGATGATGGAATGCTTCCGCCATCCCAACATCAAACTAATCACCTACAGCGAACTCAAAGAAGTTAAAGGAACTGTTGGAGATTTTCACGTCAAAATCCGCAAGAAGCCAAGATACGTTGATGAAACAAAGTGCACAGGTTGCGCCTCATGCACAGAGCACTGTCCCATCGAGGTTCCCAGCGAGTTTGACATGAGACTGGGCATGCGCAAGGCAATATACATGCCGATGCCCCAAGCTGTGCCCCGATGCATGACCATAGACAGAGAGAACTGCATCGAGTGCAAGCTATGCAGCAAAATCTGCAGAGCTGGAGCAGTAGATTTCTCACAGCAGCCACAGGACATAGACCTAAACGTGGGGGCAGTAATCGTTGCCACCGGCTTCGACCAATACGACCCGTCGGAAATAGTAGAATACGGTTACCAACGGCTAAGAAATGTCCTGACAGCCTTGGAGTTTGAGAGGTGGGTCTGCGCGTCAGGTCCAGTTGGAGGCCACCTCTTAAGACCAGCTGATGGCGGCATACCTAAGAAGATCGCCTTCATTCAATGCGTCGGGTCTAGAGGTCGGAAATTTGGCACGCCGTTCTGTTCAAGCGTGTGCTGCATGTACGCAACCAAAGAGGCCCTCATCATTCGGGAACATGCGCCAGACGTGCAGGTCTACATATTCTACAATGAACTCAGAGCGTTTGGCAAGGGCTTTCAAGAATTCATCAACAGAGCCAGGCAAGATTATGGGGTCAACTACATCAGAAGCCGACCAGGCGAAATAAAAGAGGACACAGGAAAAAAGACACTAACCATATGGTACGATGACACGCTCACCAGAGAAATCAAAACACTCGCAGACGTTGACCTAGTCATCTTGTGTTCAGCTCTGCTTCCAAGATCAAGCAACAGGAAACTGGCAGAACTCCTCGGCGCGGAACTCGACGACTACGGTTTCTTCAGGATTACGCATCCATTGTTGGCTCCGGTTGACACCACAGTTCCAGGAATTTATGTGTGCGGATACTGCCAATCTCCTAAAGACATTCCAGATTCAGTTGCACAAGCCAGTGCAGCAGCTGCGAGGGCAGCCGAAGCCCTAGCTTTAGTTCAGGTTCAACGCCTTGGAGGAGGCACGTGACATTGGCCCAACAACAAGAGGAAGAGCCTAAGGTCGGAGTGTTCATCTGTCACTGCGGCATAAACATAGGCGGCGTTGTCAACGTTCCTCAGGTCACAAAATATGTCAAGACCTTGCCTAATGTCTCTTATGCAGAAGACAACATGTACACATGTTCGGCTGAAGGAATAGACAAGATTAAGGCAGCTATAAAGGCGCACAATCTCAACCGAGTTGTGGTGGCTTCCTGTACTCCGAGAACACATGAGCCGCTGTTCCGAGGAGCCTGTGCGGACGCAGGTGTGAATCCATACCTGTTTGTGCTAGCCAACATTCGTGAGCACTGCTCATGGGTTCACATGCGCGAGCCTCAGAAGGCCACTGAAAAGGCCAAAGACATAATACGCATGGCGGTGGCGAGGGCCTCGTTTCTCACTCCGCAACAAGAGTCTGAGATGCCTGTCGATCCCACGGCTCTGATTATAGGCGGAGGCATCTCAGGGATAACTTCCGCTCTCTGTCTGGCAAACCAAGGCTTCAAAGTTTACTTGGTTGAGAAAGAGCCTGAACTCGGAGGCATGTTGAGGAAGATTTACAAGCTCTATCCAACGGATGAAGAGGCTTCCAAGGTTCTTGAGGCCTCTATTAGTGCAGTAATGAACCACAAGAGCATCAACGTCTTAACCGCTACCGACATTAAGAATGTTGATGGTTACATCGGCAACTTTGATGTTACGACAGTCAGAAACAGCGAGGAAGAAAAGTTCAAGGTTGGCACGATCATCATTGCAACCGGCGCCGTTGAATTCAAGCCAATTGGCATGTACGGGTACGAGGAATACGATCGAGTTCTAACTCAGGTCGACTTGGAGAACGTCCTGCGAAGTGGAAAACCAGCCATGGACAAGTTCTTCAAGCCGCAAAGGGTTGCCATGATTCAGTGTGTCGGATCCAGAGAGGACAAACCGCCCAGGGCCTACTGCTCAAGAGTCTGTTGTATGGTTGCGGTCAAGAACGCCGGAATCATACGTGAATGGTATCCAGACTCCGAGGTTTACATCATTTACCAAGACATGCAAGCCTACGGAAAAGACTACGAAGAACACCACAGAAAAGCCAGGGAAGAGGGCATCAAGTTCATAAACTACACCAAGAACAACCCGCCAGAAGTCACACCCCTTCCGGATGGTAGATTACACGTAAGTGTTTACCACGCCCTTTTGGGAGAGAAAAGGGAACTCGACTGTGACCTTGTTGTGCTTTCCACACCTCTCGTGCCCTGTGAAAGCTCAAAGGAACTCTCAAAGATGCTCAAGGTTCCGCTGGGACAGGACGAATTCTTCCTAGAAGCCCACGTTAAACTCCGTCCAGTTGACTTCGCAACAGACGGCATATTCGTGTGCGGCACGGCTCATGGACCAAAAGACATAGGGGAGAGCCTGTCTCAAGCGTACGCGGTTTCCTCCAGAGCAGCGGGTCCAATGGCTAACAGAAAGGTCAGAACCGAGGCCATAACGGCGGTTGTTGATCGGGATCTATGTGTCGGTTGCCGCATGTGTGAGAGGCTCTGTCCATTCGGAGCTCACAGAATCGAGGACGGAAAATCAGTCGTGATAGAAGCCTTGTGTAAGGGCTGCGGTGTCTGCGCCGCGGCGTGTTTGCGCCGAGCTATAACGATGAGACACTTTACCGATGATCAGATTATGGCGGAGGTTAGAACCGCCTTTTTGGAGACACCTGCACGGCCTAGTTTAAAGGCTGTTGAAGAGGAGGGTCACAGCAATGTCTGATCAGTTTGAGCCTCGCATATTGGGCTTTCTGTGCAACTGGTGCAGCTACGCCGGTGCAGATCTGGCTGGCGTCAGCAGAATGTGGTATCCAACCAACATAAGGATAATTCGCACAATGTGCAGTGGCAGAATCGACCCCCTTCATGTTTTGGAGGCCTTTCGACAAGGCATTGACGGAGTCCTAGTAACGGGCTGCCACATAGGCGACTGTCATTACATTACAGGTAACCTCGCCTGCGAAAAGAGAGTGAAGTTCCTGAAAGACGTTCTTGATCAAATTGGCATTGATTCCAGAAGACTTCGTCTCGAATGGGTTTCTGCCTCAGAGGGTGGAAAATTCGCCAGAATCGTCAAAGAAATGATCGAGGACGTTAGAAAGCTTGGACCCAGCCCCTTAAGAAGGGAACTTCAAGAGAGCGTATCAAAATGACAATGGCAGGTTTGGTCATAGGCGGCGGTATCGCTGGCATTCAGGTAGCCTTAGATTTGGCGAATCAAGGCCTCACGGTTTACCTCGTGGAGAAGAATCCGAGCATCGGCGGCAGAATGGCTCAACTCGACAAGACATTTCCGAAGCTAAAGTGTGCTTCCTCCTTGATGACTCCCATGATGCTTGAAGCTGGAGGCCATCCAAACATAAAGTTATTGACGCATTCAGAAGTCCAAGAGATCCGCCAAGAAGGAAAGAAATTCAAAGTCAAGATTCTAACCAAGCCCAGATACGTTGATGAAAACAAATGCACGGGCTGTGGATTATGCGCCCGATTTTGCCCTGTTGAAACTCCCAGCGAATTTGATGAGAGAATTGGCGTCAGAAGCGCGATTTATGTTCCTTTTCAACAGGCTGTCCCCCTAGTGTACACCATTGACAAGGAACACTGCCTGCAATGTGAGCTTTGTCAAAACCTATGCCCAATTGGAGCCATTGACTACACGCAGAAACCGTCCGAAATCGAAGTAGAAGTTGGAGCAGTCATTGTGACGACGGGCTTCGACCTGTTTGACGTTGCAGAAACAGGGGAGTACGGTTTCGGCCGCTTTGACAATGTTATAACTGGCTTAGCTTTAGAGAGGCTTCTGAACGTTGCCGGACCTACCGGCGGACGAGTGGTTCGGAGGTCAGATGGAAAGATACCGAAGAAGATGGCTTTCATCCAGTGTGTTGCTCCTATAGACGATAGGTCTGGAGACATCTACTGCTCCAAGGTGTGCTGCATGTACACGACAAAGGAGGCCGTGTTGGTGAAGGAACAGGTTCCGGACATCGATGTGACCATTTATTACCCTGGTGCTTTGGCATTTGACAAAAGCCCTGAGGAATTGTATCAGAGAGCCAAAGGCGAGTTCCGCATCAGATATGTCAAGGGAAGAGTAGCCGAAGTGCGTGAAAACCCCGCCAACAATAACTTGTTGGTGCGTGTGGAAAACATGGATCGTGGCGGATTCATCGAGGATGAAGTTGATATGGTTGTTTTGTCAACAGGTCTTGTTCCAGCCGCTCGTTGCTTTGAGAAAGTTTTTCCCCTCAAAGTAGGTGAAGGTGACTTCTTTGTGGCGTCTGATCGGAAAATCGATTCGGTGTCGACAAATGTTGACGGTGTATTCATAGCTGGTGTCGCTGAAGGTCCTAAGGACATTTCGGACTCTGTGGCGCAGGCAAAAGAAGCGGCATTCAAAGCTTCAATTCTCCTCAAGGGTCTAACAGAGAGTGGGTGATTTCTGTTTGCCGAATTTACCTAAACAGATAAATGTTGAACATTCTAATGTAAAACTGATGTTAACAGACAAACAGCAATTGATCGGCTATTTGTTGGAGGTATGTCAGTTTGAGTGAAAAGAAAAAACTTGCCAAGAAGACCGATGCTGCAATCGAAGCGTTCAAGTCAGAGCGACTCAGATGGGTGCTTGGAATATCGCAGGTTGGACCCAAAGTTGATGAACAGAAGTACAAGTCTACGTCTTCGAAAATAATGAAAGACGAGATGGAGCGTCAGATGATCATTGGAGAGATAAGGGAAAAGGGTCCACAGACAATCAAAGAACTCGCTGAAGCCACCAAGATCAGTCCAAGAGAAGTGCTTAGACACATTATTGCTTTGAGAAAGATTGGCGCAGTCTCTGAGGCTGGAGAGAAAGAAGGCGGCTACCTGTACAAAACTGGGTAAGAAAAGTCTTCTCTACAATTTTTCAATGCACTCTTTATGCACATCGCCTGGATAGTCGTGGTGATAAACGAAGATTTTGTTCTCCTCCAAGTCTACTTCTACGCGGTCGTGCGCCCTCTGCCGAGACAGCAGGTTTGAATAGCTATTGTAGTCGGTAATCTGAACAGTCTTCAGCGTTCTCTCTTCGGTTCTGATAGGCTTGTCACAAACCTCACAGAGTTTCTCATCAACGCGTATCTCCGTGAAGGTCTTGCCCTTCATCTGGTCATAGTCAACGCTTGACAACGGCCTTCTCAACGTGTTATCACTTCAAATATTGAGAGGATGAAAACGCTAATCAGTTTTTCCCTCGGACTCGTTCTCGTCAGCCAGCTCGAGTGCCATCTCAGCAGCTTTAGGCAATGCCCGCCTCACAGAGTCGGATAGCCCTGGGCTGACCGAATCGGGTATTCGTTCAGCTTGGCATGCCAAGATGTGAACCTCAATTCCCATTTGATCTCGCAATTCCTTCAGAAGATTTGCTGATGGAAAGAAATGCAGTGAGAAATCTGACATTTTATTAGCTGGCAAATCGTCTATTGACAGTTTGAAGAGTTCGCCTGGTTTTCTCTTCATATCCACAGCATCAAAAACGATGATTTTTTTTGGCTTCTGTTGACTTAGGCTCACAGTGAAGAGTACGTCTCCAGCTCCGGTTCCGACATCCATTACATACACATCGTCCGGGATCCTGTAATTCCTGAGCAGGTAGTCTGCGGCAGCTGGACCGAAACCGTCATCGCCAAACAAAACGTTTCCGACACCCAAAACAAGTACGCGCTTCTTCACATAATCGGGCACGATTTCGGCTGACATTGTTTTCCACCCGCAATTTGGTACATGATCTGAATAATGCTTGGTAACTATCACAAAAATAAAACTATGTTCTATGCTTCATTTGCTGAAGGCTGCTTCGCGGTGAGGTTTCAACACTGAGAGTATCGCTGCCTTCTAGTGAGAGTAAGCTCGATCCGGTTTATTACTCGGTTTCTCCTTCTGGCAGGCCGTATATCAGTTGATTGTCTCTTTCTCCCACTATTGCTATCTTACCGAATTGCCTCAAGGCGATCATGTGTCTAAACAGCTTCTCTCTTTCAATGCCCGTGACCTTCGACAGTTCGTCGAGAGTCTGAGGGCCTTGATTCTTAATCTCTTTGAGTATGAGGCTTCTCTCTTTGGCTCGCTCCTGCATTTCCCGGGCTCTTTCAGGGGACACTTTTGGCTTCTCTGCCACAGCTTACACCTCTACGCCTCAGCGAGAAACTATCAGCAATAGCAAAGACGTATATAAAATAATTGCTTTGCACTGCAAAAATCTTATTAGCGTTTCAGTGAGCCATAGAGACATTAAAGGGATGGACTTGACTTTGGTTTCGGCATACATAATGATGAAGATGCAGGTTGGAATGGACGATCAGGTGGTTGCCGAATTGAAGAAGCTGCCACAAATACAGGAAGCCAACGCCACTTATGGAGCATACGACTTGGTCATAAAAGTCAAATTCAAAACCATTGAGGACTTGGATAGATTCATTTTCGAAAAGATAAGGCGGGTCAAGGGAATAACAGAGACCTCAAGCATGATTGTGGCCAAACAAGTAGTCTAAGCCACTGGACCTGTGGCTACCCAACTTCTAAGGGTTCAAAAGAGTGGTGTTCAATCCCTTCTTTTTCACAGATTTCCAGTATTTTTGAGACGGCTTTAAAGTCTAGGCTCCTTATTTTTTCCTCTTGTGGACCCCTTATTTCAACTATTAGACCTGTGCCTGACACGCCGCAACAGGCATAGACGTTTTTGTAAACGTTTATGTGATATTTCGGGGGGACTCCTGCCTCTTCGATGGCTGATTTGACCTTCTCTACCAAGTAATCGAGGTTGGCGCCTGAAGACTTGATGAAATAGCATTCTCTCAAGCTGATTTTCGACATTTCGTCACGCTCAGACTTGACGTAAACACAATGACAACAATTAATATGAAGAGGTTTCCTAATAAAACTACCCGAACCCAAGTGTCTGACGGCTGTGCTTTCCAAATTTTCATTGTGCACAGTCAGTAGCTATGAGAGAGATCGGAATTTGGCTTTTCTTAAGTCGCTGTTGCTTCTCTTAGGAGTTCAAGAATGTCCTTTACTGTGATTCTGTTCTCCACGTCCAGCACCTTCACGGCGTCTTCTAGGGTCGTTATGCAGAACGGGCAGGCTGTCGTGATCACGTCGACGCCGAGATCTAATGCCTCCTTAACCCGATTAATGCAAGGTCTCTTCTCTGGAGGTGCATCTTCTGTCCACACTCTTCCAGCTCCTCCACCACAGCAGAAGCTGCTTTCCCTGCTTCGTTTCATCTCAACTACTTCTAAACCGTTGAGCGATTCAAGAATCTGCCTGGGAGCATCATATATCTCGTTGCGCTTGCCGAGGAAACACGGATCATGGTAGGCAGCCCTTCTCCTAATAGAGTTGGGAAGCGTGAGTTCCCCGTTCTCGATTTTTTCAGCGACAAATTGCGTATAATGCTGAACATGTAGCTTGGAATCGGCATATGGCTTGTCATTCCTGAAGGTATTGTAGCAGTGTGGCGACAACGTTAGGATTCTGTCGGCGTCAAACTTCTCGAACATGGACATGTTGTGTTCAGCCAGCTCTTCAAACAGTCCTTTTTCGCCCAGCCTGAGTATATGATCCCCACAGCACCATTCCTCGGTGCCCAATGTCGCAAAGTCTACACCTAGATTGTTTAGAATCGAGGCCATAGATCTGGCGATCTCTTGGTTTCTGGGATCATATGTTGTCGAGCAGCATGTGAAGTATAAGATGTCAGCTTTCGTGGTGGTTGGGAACGTTTTGATTTTCAAATCCTTGGTCCACTCCATTCTCCTGCTCTGGTGCGTTCCCATCGGGTTGTGATGTTTATAGACGCTTTCGAGCACGTCCCTGACTGTTCTCGGAACTGTTCCCTCTTCCACTATGAGGCTGTGATCGTCAACTATTGCGTTTGCACAGCCAATCAGTTTGGGACAGAACATTGTACAGGAGTTGCATTGAGTGCACAGCCAGATGTTGTCTGCCATTGGCTTCAGTCGCTTTTCGCCTCCTTCGTCTCTGGAGTCCGTGATGAATCGGAAGTTAGCTGTTAGTGCTGAAGGCCCGAGGAATTTTTCGTCTATTGCAGCTGGACACGCTGAGTGGCAGATTGAGCATTTTATGCAGAGTGCCAGATCCCAGTATTTCTTGAGTTCCGCTGGCATCTGAGCAAATTCATTCGGTTTTCCCAATTCCTCTTCATTCTTTATCAGAATCGTTTTGATTCTCTTGTATGTGTCGAAGAACGGTTGAATGTTGACGACTAGGTCTTTTATGACGGGCACGTTAGACAGAGGTTCCAGCATTAGGGAGCCAAGTTCCAGGTCGAGCACTTGTGTATAACAGGCTAACATGGGTTTTCCGTTGACATTGATTCCGCAGCTTCCACAAATGCCCATTCTGCAAGAATGCCTGAAGGTAAGTGTCTCGTCAAGGTTGTCTTTAATGTGTTGAAGGACTTCCAGAATGGTTGTTCCCTTGCGGACTGGGACCTTGTAAGTGGAGAGATAGTGTCGCTTGTTTTGCGGGTCGAAGCGGCTTATCCTGAATTCCACAATTCTTTCAGTTTGAGCTGTCATCAGGTTCACCTCAGTAGGTTCGTGCGGCTGGCGGCCACTTGGTTATTGTAACGGGGCTGTAGTCAAGTCGGGGTCCTTCTTTCGTGTAATATACTAGGGTGTGTTTCAGCCAGTTATCGTCGTCACGTTTGGGATAGTCGCGTCTCGAATGGGCGCCTCTAGACTCTTTCCGAGCAAGGGCGCTGACTATGGTGACCTCGGCGAGGTCCAACATGAAATCCAGTTGCAAGGCTGAGCTAAGCCCAGTGTTGAAAGGTTGACCTTTGTCCTCAACCCTTATGCTCTTGAATCTTTGTTTCAGTTCCCGTATTGCTTTCAAGCCGCTTTCAAGTTCGTCGCCTGTTCTAAAGATCCAAACTTTCGTGTTCATTATGTGTCTCATTTCATCTCGGATAGTAGAAACCCTTTCGTTGCCCTCGCTGCCCAAGATCTCGTCAAACACTCTCTTTTCTTCTGCCAGGGCTCTTTCCCGGGGAATTGAACGAAAGTCGTTCGATGAGGCACGTTTGGCGGCTTCTTCGCCAGCAACCGCGCCAAAAACTAGACAATCAGCCGTGGAATTTGTGCCGAGCCTGTTTGCTCCATGGACGCTTATGCAGGAACATTCGCCTGCGGCGTAGAGGCCAGAGATCAGTGTTTCAGTCTTTATGTTAGCTTTGATTCCTCCCATTGAATAGTGGGCCGCCGGTCTGATCGGTATCGGCTCTTTAGCAGGGTCTACTCCGCCAAGCTTTATTGCGACTTCACGAATGAGCGGTAACCTCTCTTTGATTTTCTCTTCGCCTAGATGCCTCAGGTCAAGAGCTATGTAGGACCCGTATGGCCCTTCGAGTCCTCTTCCTTCAAGAATTTCGGTCTGTTCAGCTCTCGATACCACATCACGGGGAGCCAGCTCCATTTTCTCAGGAGCGTAACGCTTCAAGAAGCGTTCACCATTGGCGTTGATTAAGTATCCTCCTTCGCCTCGGGCTCCTTCTGTTATCAGGACTCCTGAAGGAATCAAGCCTGTTGGATGGAACTGGACGAATTCCATATCCATTAATGGGACTCCGGCACGATAAGCCATGGCCATACCATCGCCCGTTGTCGTGTGCGAGAACGTTGTGAATTCGTAGATGCGTTCGTGGCCTCCAGTTGCCATTATGATCGCCTTTGTCTGGAAAGCCTGCATTTTGCCGCTGTTCAGTTCTATTGCAGTCAAGCCCACTGCAGTGTTGTCTTCAACTATCAAAGAGGTTACAAACCACTCGTCATAGAATTTGACATTGCCATATGAGGTGGCCTTTCCATACAGCGTGTGCATCTCATGAAAACCAGTCATGTCGGCTGCAAAACATGCTCGAGGGAGACTGTGGCCACCAAAGGGACGTTGGTCTATCTTCCCTTCCGCACTTCTGCTCCATGGGCATCCCCAATGGTCGGCTAAGACTATCTCTTTTGGAGCTGCCCTAACAAAAAACTCTACAGCATCTTGATCGGCTAAGAAGTCGGCTCCTTTAACTGTGTCAAAGGCGTGCAAATCGTAGGAGTCCTTCTCCCTCATGACCGCCGCTGTTCCGCCTTGAGCGCAAACGGAGTGGGATCGGATCGGGTGAAGCTTAGAAACCACGGCTATGTCCAGCTTATTGCTGACCTCTGCGGCTGCTACAGCAGCTCTTAGACCAGCCAAGCCGCCGCCAACGATTACTAGGTCATGGGTCAACGTTTCCATTCAGATCGCATCATTGTCTTGGAAAGAGAATTACCTAAAGCCATCAACTGGGGTTTATAGTTTTCCAAACCTAAGAACTCTTCAAACTCTGTTCTAATCCGAATCGCGTAAGAGATCAAATTGCCTGAGAGACTAGTTCCGCTACGTCCATAACTTGGATTTTTCCTTCCAAGCCCGTGGTTTTAACAGCGTCTTCGAAGGTCAAGAGACAGAAAGGACACGCGGTTGCCAGCACCTCTGCGCCTGCTTGAGCTGCGTCTTTGACCCGTACCTCAGCCAGACGTTCGCCTGGGACATCGACCCACATTCTTCCCCCTCCGCCTTCACAACAAACGCTCCGTTCTCTGGAACGGTCGAATTCAACAAGCTTAACGCCGGGAATGCTCTCTATCACTTTCCTAGGGTCATCGTATATTCCGTTTTGTTTGCCCAAGAAGCAAGGGTCATGGTAAATGACTACTTTGTTCAGCTCCTTTGAAAAGGCGAGTTTACCCTTACCAATAAGGTCTGACAGCAACTGCGTGTGATGGAAGACCTCGAAGCTCGTTTGCCCATATCGATTCTTGAAAGAATGATATGAATGTGGACAGCTTGTGACAAGTTGCTTTACGTTGTACTTGTTGAAGATTTTCATGTTTTCTTCAACGAGAAACTCAAATAGACCCTTTTCACCCATGCCGTAGACTTCGTTTCCGCAGCAGTTTTCTTCGTCTCCCAGAGTTCCAAAGTTGAGTCCGGCGCTTTCGAAGCATTTCGCTAGGCTTTTCGCTACTTCTTGGACTCTTGTGTCATACGCGGGTGTGCAGCCGACAAAATAGAGAGTTTCTACGTCTTGTGACATATGTTTAATGTTGAGGCCTTGCGCCCACTCCGATCTTTTGGTTCTTATTCTTCCCCAAGGGTTGCCGTTTTTGAAAACGCTTTCCAAGGCGTCTCGGATTGTTGTGGCCACTTGTCCTTCTTCCACGACTTGACTGCGAATGTCTATCAGAAAGTCGTAGGGGGTCATGTCCTTTGGACAGCGGATGGCACACGTAGCACAGGTCGTGCAGCTCCACAACTCGTTTGCGGGATGCACAGTTACTTTGTGGCTTGTAGCAACTTCACGCATGTATCTTCTGACGTTCAGATTGGCTTTTCTTGCTACCGGACAACTTCCCGTGCAGATTCCGCAGTGGATACATTCGAGCAGTTTGTGTTTTTGAATAAGTTCTTGGACATCCATGCTACATTTCTCGTTTAGGGAGGGAATCAATGAAGCAAAAGGCTTTTTTAAGCGTTTTCCTCTGTCTATCAATTCTTACACCAGGAAAAGGGAAGATCCTTAATTGACTGAAACGGAGCACAAGCCGCCCAAGATCGGAATATTCGTGTGCGAATGTGGCGGAAACATAGGCGAGGTTGTGGACATCAAAGCTGTCTTGGAAACGGTCAAAAATTGGGAAGGCGTTGTTGTCGCCAAATACAACAAGTACCTTTGTTCAAGACCAGCTCAGGAAGTCATAGTTGAAGACATAAAGAAACGCAGCCTAGACCGAGTGGTCGTCGCCAGTTGCACTCCGAGAATGCATCTTCCCACTTTTCAGAGCGTGCTTGAAAGGGCAGGGTTAAACCCCTACATGCTCGAGTTCGTGAACATCAGGGAACAAGACTCATGGGTCCATGGTCCAAAGCCCTCGCCAGAAGCCACGAAAAAGGCTGTAAGCCTCATAAGAGGCGGCTACGAGAGAAGTCTAGAACTTCAACCTCTGGAGAGCATAAGCGAGAAGAGTTCAAGGGAAATTCTCATAATCGGCGGAGGAATCGCAGGCATAACTGCAGCCCTGGAACTTGGCTATCTGGGCTATAAGACCCGCATCGTAGAAACGAAAGCAACCATAGGCGGCAACATGGCAAAACTAACCAAGGTTTTCCCGACTCTGGACTGTGCCCAATGTATACTCACGCCGAGAATGGCTGAGATCGGAAGAAACCCAAACGTGACCCTACTTACTTACTCTGAAGTCCAGGACATCAGCGGGCGTCCTGGCAACTACACCGTCAAAGTTTTCATGAAACCTCGTGGCGTGGACACAGAAAAATGCAGGAACTGCGGCGTATGCGCAAAAGTCTGCCCCGTTGCCACGCCAGACAAGTTCAACGAAGGTTTGTCTCAAAGAAAAGCAGCCTATATCGATTTCCCGCAGGCAGTGCCCTCAGCCTACGTAATAGACTTTGACGCTTGCACAAAATGTGGAAAATGTGAACAGATGTGTCCCTCTAAAGCAATTAACTTGGAAGATAAAGGAAAAACGATTGAGCTAAACGCAGGCGCCATAATCATGGCGACCGGATATGAACTCTACGATGCAAACATGCTCAAAAACTACGGATACGGAGTTTACAAAGATGTAATCACCATGATGGATCTCGAAAGGCTAACTTCAGCTTCTGGACCGACAGGAGGCTATGTGAAAAGAGCAGACGGCAGCGACGTCAAGAAAATGGCGATTGTCCTCTGCGCAGGGTCTCGAGACAAAAACTACATTCCCTACTGCAGTCGCATTTGCTGCATGTACGCTCTGAAACAGGCTTTCGTGCTTAAGAAGATGCTTGGAATCGACGTTCATGTTTACTATATTGATATCCGAGCTACTGGCAAAGGCTATGAAGATCTATATTGGCGAGACGAGGAAGCCGGGGTCGTTTTCACTAAGGGCAGGGTATCTGAAATTTGGAAGAACAACAACGGCAAACTCGTTGTGTTGGCTGAAGACACTCTAATGGGAGAAGTAAAAGAGGAAGAATATGATCAGGTTGCCTTGGC
>Ga0315308_1000916_pt1 | contig 16893 bp, 10 predicted proteins | sample TDP3_MG_FD_203078 | JGI IMG/M metagenome (GOLD analysis project Ga0315308, IMG submission 203078) | Freshwater sediment microbial communities from Lake Towuti, South Sulawesi, Indonesia - TDP3 | ecosystem: Environmental > Aquatic > Freshwater > Lake > Sediment | place: Indonesia: South Sulawesi... | reverse complement strand
GAGGTTATAGCGCAGGGTCCTGATACAGATGGCTTACCGCCACCAAACGTTTGGGCATCAACACCCCTAAACCTCAGTGGTGTGTTCGGTGAATTCTTCATCGGAGACCCCAACGCCAGAGATCCGTCGTACCTGCCTTACGACCCAGCGGTAAACGGCACAGTCAACATCTACGGCTATTACTGGGCAGATCCAGTAGCTATCAAGTCACATCCACCATCAGCCATGGTAGGCACACCAGTGATGTTTGACGGCAGTGCCAGCTACGGCTTCAGAAATGTTTTGGGGGTACTTGTAGCCGACACAACCTACATAGCTTCATACGATTGGACTTTTGGTGACATGGGCATTGGCAGTGGCCCAATAGTTTTCCACACCTATATGTCCACGGGCGTCTTCACTGTGACCCTCACAGTAACCGACCTCGACGGCAGAATAGATAGCGTATCGCAGAATATCACAATATTCTCCACATGGAACCTATATCTGGTCGTGAATGGTCCACCGGGATCAGTCATGGTAAGTCCTGGACCACCAGGAGTCCCGAACCCACCAATAATACTCGGACCAGGCACATACACTTTGACATACAACCCAGGCGAACTTGTTATAGTAACGATAATGCCAAGCCCAGGTGAAGACTTCAACTGGCTACTTGACGCTACACCAGGCACAAGCAATCCAGTACTTCCGATATTGATGATCGCACCACACTGGCTGACAGTGAATTTCTTCTACATTAACATCGACGTGATCGTTGGCGAGGGCACCGGAATGTATCCATCACCATACGGTGGACAAGGACACAACAGACCAGCCGACATGTTTGAACCACAAAAGACAGTGTGCATCTACATACTAGTAACATGGAACGGTGAACCAGTTCAGACCAAACTGGTAACCATCATAGTTCTAAGCCCAAGTGGACTTCATGACTTCTCAAGAACAGCCATCACAAACGCATCCGGCTGGGCCTACATAGAATTCGGCATACCGTGGCCATGCGACAACCCAGAGCTAGAAATATTCGGAATATGGACCATAATAGTCAAGGTAGACATTAGAAGCACTGTTTACGAAGACGAATTGTACTTCAAAGTCTGGTGGCTGCTAGAACTACTCTACGTCGTTCCCGACAAAGCATCTTACTATAAAGGCGACATAGCACTGTTCTTAGTGGTTTTCAGAACATACCGCATGCAACCAGTCGTCGTGGTGATCGAGATCACAGTTTACGACGACCTCGATGTTCCAATCGGCTCAGTGCGAGTAACACTAACTGTGGGCCATGGCAGCTACAGATGGTGCTACTTCACGTATTGGTTCGTTGAGCTTTACATAGTGATTCCTAAGTGGGCTTTCGTGGGAACAGGAAAAGTCTACGCTAACGCCTTCCACTTCGATCAAACCAACCCATACAACATGGGCTCACCAACATGCCCAGAGAAATCAGCGACATTCCTAATCCTAAAGACACCGTAAGAAAACAGACAACCGCGCGTGCGCGCGCAACCACTCCCTCTTATTTTTTTGTGCTACAGTTCAATTCTGCAAAATTCTACACTCATTGCATCTGAGTGTTTACATCTCTTATACAGGCGTATAAAAGTATACCATTAAATACATTCAGAATCTATATCAAATTGTACAGTGCAGGTGTGGCAGAGTTGAGAAGCGATATTCTAAAAGCATCAATCTTAGCTGTTTTGACAGCAAGCCTACTGGGGGCCAGCACCTACTTTGTGTCCGAACAGATACCGAAGGAAGAACACAAACCAGCTGTCATATTAGACGCATTCACCCCAAAAGGAGGACAAGGTTCAACTATCGTGAGCAGCTCATACTTCTACAACCAAAACGTTAGCATATTCGCTTTGATAAAAGACGAGTCAGATAATCCATTAGCCAACACTTCAGTTATTTTTCAAATATATGGCCCTCCAAACCCCTACAACAACCTCACTATTACAGAGACAATTGACACTAACGCTTCTGGCATTGCCATGATAAACCTGTCTGTTCCATTTAATGGAACCTATCCAGAAACTGTGATCGGAGTTTGGAGTGTAATCGTAACAGCGCAAATCGTGCAAGGCGAAGAAATTGTTGACACTCTTGCCTTTGAGGTCGAGCAGCCTCCAAGTCCATACGTGGACCTTTACACAGACAGAGGAGGCCAAGGAGCAAACATCGCCAGTCCGTCCTATAACCCCAACGACACAGTCACCTTATACGCCCGAGTTAGCGATGGTAACGACCCAGTTGGGGGTTATTTTGCAGCTTTTTCAGTCTTCAGACTCGCCGAAGACTTAACTACAACCGTTCTCGTGAGAACAGGACAAACAAACGCTTCTGGCATCGCCTCCATTTCCTTCAGATTAGATCCTGACCCGACACGTTGTCTTGGAAGTTGGCAAGTCTTGACCAGAGTGATGATAAAGGGTCAGGATTACGTCGACACACTAACCTTTGATTGCAACCCTTAATAACAGGAGTGACCTGATCGGATTTAGGCAGGTTCGAGCAGCAAGTTACTTAGCAAAGTTATAGACTTTTTTTGATCAAAATTCTGATTGTCTCATACAGAAAACTGATGGCTGCAACTAAGCTCACAGAAAGCCCAAAAATGTATTCAACTCGAAGAACAGGCGGTCTAAAGACCGTCAATTGGATTATTAAAGCTGTTATGAAGAAAATCAAATAGAAAATGTATCTTGGGATTAGCAACCTTCTTAAACGAACTGAATTAAGCAGATAGACACGGTCAACTACGTATCCGTCAACCGTCTTTTTCAAAAAACCTGCTTCTTCTAACTTGTTCAAGTGATAGAATGCTAGCCTTGGACTGCTCAGTTTGAGAGATCGCTGGACCTCACGTACCCCGGTTGGTTTCCTATTCTTAAGTACATATCTATAAATGTCGAGTGTCTTCCCCCTTAAGATATCTTCAGCGTCACTGGTCGCCATTTACCATCCTCAGTTGAAGCCTTTTACTCTTATATTCTAGGTTTAGGTGTTTACATTTCTTATACAAGTGTATAAAAGTATACTATTAAATACGTTAAGAGGATAAACCTTTGTGAGAAAGGAGAGATTGCCCCGTGAAGAATCGTGACAAGCATTTATGTTTGATCTTTTTCCTAACTATACTCGCAGCAGTGCAAATACAGTCTCCCCACGCAGGTGCCCAAACTTTAGAAATGACCATAGCAACAAGCAAACAGGAGTATAATCAAAGAGACCGCGTGGTAATCTCAGGTAGCCTGCGTTACAATTTTCAACCCGTCTCTGATGTACTTGTAGCCCTTCAAGTAGACGACCCTCGTGGAAATCCACTAGTGTATAGGGCTCTTCCGACCGGGGGCACTCCTATACTTGACAGCGGAATCGAAATTCAGAGCGTGACTCCGATCGACCGCGATACAGCAGTACCAAAAACATTCTTCAAAACAGGTACGTGGTCCGCATTTAATGTAACCATAAAAAACAACGGACCCCAATCAGTAGCTGCATTCGCAACTCTCACAATGTTCGACGGAAATATGGCTCCACTGGTTTCATTACCAACGGGAGTGTCGCTCTTCCCCCGTAGTAGTACGAGTTGGTACCCTTCATGGCGGATTGACACATTATGGGCTTACATCGGTCCAGCAAAAGCAGTTGTAAACGTCTTCTCCGATGTTCCGAGTAGTGGAGGGGTCCCACTGTCCCTCGAAGCCGCAGCGTCCTTTGGAATTGTCAGAGGCGACATTTCTCCATCCAGCGTGCCCCCGCCACCCCAGGAGCCCTCTCCTCAACCCGGAACATTCAACACCACATTCAGATTCGGACCAGATCCATTGCCTAGCTCCTACACCGTTTACGCAAGCGCCCTCAAATCCGGTCTACCTGCCCTCAGAAACACTACATTCACGGTCAAGTCTTCGCGTCTTGATGTGCCCAGTCCGCCTCAGGCCTCGTTTACTTTCACACCTCTAAAAGCATACGTGAACACTTCAGTAAGGTTCGACGCATCCGCATCGTCTCCAGAGAACTATAATGACACCATAATTAATTACGAGTGGAATTGGGGTGACGGCACGCCCAAGTCCCTCACCACGTCCTCATCAATATTTCACAAGTTCACCAACACTGGAACATACAACGTGACTCTAAAAGTCACAGACAGAGATAGTTGGGGTGTCACGACAAAGCCAGTGACTGTAAGCCCGCCTAGTCAGCCAACAGCCGATTTCTGGTGGTCACCAAACCCCTCGATAGTAAACAACATAACAACGTTCAATGCTTCAATATCCCAGATGGGCTGGAATGGGACGTCTAGTGTTCCCATAATTAGCTATCAATGGGACTTTGGAGACGGAAACGTCACCGCAGTAACAGCTCCTTTGGTCAACCATACATATACTACGAGTCTCGAGTACAATACGACTTTAACTGTCACAGACAGCGGTGGTATGCAAGACAACCAAACATACGTCGTGACGGTAGTGAACCCGGTTTCAAACCAAACCTTAATAGGGGATGTTAACAAGGACGGGAAGGTTGACGGAAAGGACATCGCGATAGCCGCCCGAGCCTATGGAACACGCATCGGACAACCAGGCTACGTACTAGACGCAGACATCAACATCGACGGAAAAATCGACGGCAAGGACATCGCCATCATAGCCAGACACTATGGAGAAAGGCTCATTACAAGCCTCGCTCAAAGCTCAACTTACAGCTCTACCACCGTTTTCACAGTGTCATCAGTGACATCGACTGTTAGTCCTCCTCAGGCTTCATTTGCATTTTTCCCCCTCAAAAAATACGCGCAAACTCCCGTTGCCTTTGACGCTTCGGCTTCGTCTCCAGAGAACTTCGATGGCACCATAATCAACTACGAGTGGAATTGGGGTGACGGTTCACCCAAGAATCTCACCACGGTCGCATCCATGTCTCACAAGTTCCCTTCAACTGGAACGTACAATGTGACTCTAAAAGTCACTGACAACAATTCTTGGGCTGTCACTATCAAACCGATAACTATTGGGCCCCCAGATCCTCCGGTTGCAGATTTCGAATGGACACCATACACTCCAATGGTGAACCGCACAGCAAGATTTGATGCCACATTATCCCAGCCGGGCTGGAATGGGACGTCTAGTGTTCCCATAATTAGCTATCAATGGAACTTTGGAGACGGAAACCTAACCACAGTAACAGTCCCTGTGGTTTACCATACTTACACTCAAAATATCACATACTACGCCAACTTAACCGTCACTGACAGCAACGGACTGCAAAGCAGCAAAACACACAACGTAACGGTTGCAAATCGATTAATAGGGGATATCAACTATGACGGCAAAGTTGACGGCAAGGACATAGGCTTAGCTGCCAAAGCCTATGGTACTAGACCAGGCGACCCGTTGTGGGATCCGCGTGCCGACGTAAACGTCGACGGAAAAATCGACGGCAAGGACATCGCCATCATAGCCAGACAATTCGGGCAACAGATGTAGCAACACACGATAGAACACATCTCCAGAAGCCTTAAATCAAAAATCGCATTACTCTATAAGTAGCAACAGAGAAAGGAGAAAAAACAAAATGAGAATTTGGAACGCGCCAGTTATCATCTTGCTCGCATTCTTACTGCTTCCGTTTTTGCCGAATACAATAACCACCAAAGCGGCACCCACGACAACACTTTACATTGATCCTTCGAGCATTGTTGATCCAAACTTGCTTCCAGGTACTCCTCTCACGTTTTTTATCAAGGTCGGCAATATATTAGATTTATTCGCATGGCAGATAAAACTGTACTTCAACCCCGCTGTCTTAAACTGGACAGGCGCAAGCTATCCGCCGGGTCACGTTTTCGACGGAAAGCCCTTTGCTGGGGTTATTCCAGTTCAGGGTACTGACATTGAAGGCACTTATATACTGTTTTTCGCCACTCTCCAAGGTGCCGCGGCAACGTTCAACGGGAACGGAACTCTTTGCCAGATTGACTTCACAGTCATAGGCCGGGGTGTGTCCAATCTCCACTTCTCGAGGCCGCTCGGCGGGGACACATTTCTTTGGGATCATAACCTGAACGATATAACATTTGAAGCCTTAGATGGGTACGTAAATAACAAGCCTCCAACTCCTCCAGCCGCAATCTATGTTGACCCACCCAGAATAGTTGACCCAACACTGACGCCTTCAAATAACTTCACCATAAACGTAAACATCAGGAATGCAACCGCCCTTCGCCGGCTTGGATTCAAACTTGTTTTTAACTCTACCTTGTTGAACGTCGTCAATGCGATGTTGGGTCCGTTCTTTCCTCCAGTGACAATTTTCACCATTGAGATGAATAACACCCAAGGATACGTGAGGTATCAAGCCAGAGTCGATCCTCCCGACCCTGCACTAAATGGAAACGGAACACTTGCCATAATCACTTTTCACGTACAATCCTTAGGAGTCACCAACCTAACCCTCACTGAAACAAGCCTTATCGACGATTTCGGAGATCCAATACCTCACTCAACTACTGACGGCTACTTTAACAATATATTACTAGCTAAAATAGCTGTTCAACCGCCCGAAATAATAAACCCCACACTCTTGCCTCCTCAAACCTTTGAGATCAACATAACAATTGCCGAGGTTGAAGACCTCTTTGGGTATGAGTTCAAACTTGGCTACAATCCTGCACTAATAGTCGCACTGCAAGTCACAATGCATGACATCTTAGGTGAAGTCCACTACGTTCCCAGTTTCAGCGTTGACAACATAGGAGGCATTATTCATGTCAGCGTCGCATACTACGACCCTGCAGATCCGATTTCAACCATCACTCCAATAACAGCGGTTACCTTAAAATTCAGAGTCAGGGGAAGAGGAATAACTCCGCTTGACCTCTACGACACCAGCCTGACTGATCACGCAGGAAGTCCAATCACTCATGAAGCCCGTGACGGTTTCTTCTCAAACGCCAGACGCGACATAGCGCTAATCAATGTTTCTCCAGAGAGAGCCGACGCATTCCAAGGCTGGATAGTTAACATTAATGTTACAGCGGAAAACAAGGGTGATCTTACAGAGACTTTCGATGTGAAAGTGTATTATGAAACCAACGGCTCGATTGGAACACTTACATTTGTAAACGTCGATCCGAACGAGACACGCACTCAAGCAATTCCGTGGGACACAAAGAATGTACAAGCTTGTCACAACTACACAATATGGGCGTATGCAGTACCGCTTCCATACGAAACTAACATCACTGACAACACACTTTCAGACGGGGCGGTGAAAATCTGGCTCATGGGCGACGTGAATCACGACGGTAAGGTCGACGGCAAAGACATTTCCCTAACCGCCTTGTCTTTTGCAACATATCCCGGACATCCAAGATGGAACCCAGCAGTTGACGTCAATCTAGACAATAAGATAGACGGCAAAGACATTGCGAGAATCGCAGCCAACTTCGGGAAAAGATGCTAAAATTCTTTTCCCAAAACTCTCAATTTTTTATGTTTCTGTCAAAATTCCGCATAATTCGAGGGTACGTGAATGTTGGAAAAGATTAAATATCTGATGTTTAGGGGGTATTATCGCATCTCAAGGTGTTGATGAACCATGAAAGCTAGTGTTCAAACGCCGACAATGGGCATATTTTTAGCAGTTCTTGTTTTCACGGTAATGATTTTGTCGATAATACCCTTAAGTTTCGGGCAGGGGACCCAACTTAAGGTTGATGCTCCAACTACTGATATCCTAGTGACCACCCAATTCAATGTAAACATCACTATCGTCGATGTTACCGATTTGTATGCGTGGCAAATAAAACTCTATTATAACAACGCAACACTGCTTTGGCTAAATGCCACGTATCCTCCTGGCCACGTTTTCGACGGAAGAAACTTTGTCCAAGTTAACGCAACGAATGATAGTGACGCAGGCGGCGCCTATGTACTGTTTTTCGCTACGCTTGTCGGCAATGTGACAGGGTTTTCTGGAAACGGAACCCTCTGCCAAATCAAATTCAGAGCCCAAAACCCTGGATCTTCGTCATTAAACTTTTCAAGGCCTTTTGGCGGGGACACATTTCTCTGGGACTCTAACTTAATGGATATTCCAGCAACTCTTGTTGATGGCTCTGTCAGTGCAGTGGTAATCCCAGATGTTACTAAGCCAATTACGATCAATAATTATGACGGCCTGTGGCACACTACAGACTTCACTGTCACTCTCACCGCTACCGACGACCTGATCGGCGTCGCAGAAACCTACTACAAAATGAACAACGGACCAACCAAAGCCGTAAGCGCTGATGGACAACCACGCGTTACCACAGAAAGCGCTAACAACACCTTAGAATACTGGAGTGTAGACAATGCTGGAAACGAAGAGGTCCATCATTTTTTAGCTGGAGTCAAATTGGACAAGACTGCACCCGCAGGCACCATCAAGATTAATGCTGGAGCATCCTACACAAATAAGACCGCAGTCGCATTGACTCTCTCAGCGATGGACGCGACATCTGGCACAGCTGTAATGCACTTCTCCAACGACAACATAACATACACAAACTGGCAAACCTACGCCCCTTCTAAACCTTGGATCCTGCAGGGTGTAGACGGTTCTAAAACAGTGTACATGCAGTTAAGAGACTACGCTGGTCTAGTCTCACCTGCCTTTTTTAGCACCATTATACTGGATTCAACTCCCCCAACCATCTCGATAACTTCTCCTCTTGACGGTTCGGAAGTGAAGTCGTCTACTGTGACGGTTACGTGGACAGGAGCTGATGCTACTTCAGGCATAGATCACTACGAGATCAGGCTGAATGGCGGTTCATGGACAAACGTAGGAACCAACACAACTTATGCCGCATCTGGATTAGGTGACGGAGCCCACACGCTGGAGGTTGAAGCTATCGACAAGGCTGGAATGATAAGGCTAAGCTCTGTCAGTTTCACTGCGAACACAAGTCTACTCTTCGGACCGGGATACATTGAAGAGATAATCATTCTAGCTACAACAATCCTCGCTGTTCTTGGAATCGCTCTGTACTTCTTTAAAATTAAGAAGCACTAGAAAAATCCATTTCCTCAAGGTTGTTGGTGAACCATGAAAGCTGCTGCTCGAACGCTGAAAAGAAGTATACTGTTCTTTGTTCTTGTTTCTACGATGCTAAATTTGAGGGTAATACCCTTGAGTTTCGGGCAAGGGACGCAGCTGAAGGTTGTTGCTCCCACCACTAGCATCCAGGTAACTGCCCAGTTTAATATAGACATAACTGTCGTCGATGTCACCGATCTTTGGGGGTGGCAGATTAAACTCTATTACAACCCCACAGTGTTGCGTTGGATAAACGCTACTTATCCCCCAGGGCACATTTTCGACGGAAGAACTTTTGTCTCGGTTAATCCAGCGAATGACAGCGACGCTGATGGTGTCTATATACTGTTCTTCGCATCGCTTCAAGGCAATGCGACAGGGTTTACAGGAATCGGAACCCTCTGTCGGATTCGTTTCGAAGCTAAAGCCGTAGGAACCTCTTCACTTATCTTTTCGAGGCCTCTTGGAGGTGATGGAGACACGTGGCTTTGGAACAGCAGCCAGACCAATTATGATATTTCTTTCACGGTGGCTGAGGCGTCAGTTACTATTTTGAGTGGCGCATATGAACCAACTGTCTCCATAACCTTTCCGCCTAGTGGTTCTGAAGTGAGATCTGCGACCGTAACAGCAGAGTGGACCGGGACAGGTGGGGCTTCAGACATAGACCACTACGAGATTAGGCTAGATGGCGGGGAATGGACTAACGTGGGAACCAGCACAGCTTATAGTTTCACTGGGTTAGGCGACGGAAGCCACACCATCGAGGTTGTGGCCACTAACAAAGTTGGAGTAACAAAGCAGAGCTTTGTCAGTTTCACCGTGAACACAAGTCCACTTTTAGGACCGGGATACATCGAAGAAATAATTGTTCTCGCAGTAGCCATTATAGCCATAGTAGGAACCGCTCTGTACTTCCTAAAACTCAGAAAGCACTAGCAAAAGTTCATTTTGTCTTCTAGCCTCATTTTCGATGCCCTCCAATTTTTTTGGGTAGCGTTATGAACAGTTGGGGCTGGTTGAATGTTGGAAAAGATTAAATATCTCATGTTAGGCATATTATCGCAACTCAAGGTGTTGTTGAACCATGAAGGCTGTTCGAACACTGACAAAGGATACACTTTTCGTGATTCTTGTTTTCACGGGGCTGATTTTGTCGACGATACCCTTAAGTTTTGGGCAGGGGACGGAGCTCAGGGTTGTTGCTCCTGTTGGCAATATCCCGTTGCTTACAGGGGGGCAAAACACACAGTTTAATGTAAACATCACTGTTGTTGCCATTGCCGATCTTTGGGAGTGGCAGATCAAACTCTATTACAACCCTGCAGTGTTGTATTGGCTAAACGCTACGTATCCCCCAGGCCACATTTATGACGGAAAAACCTTTTGGCAAGTTAACCCAGTGAATAACAGCGACGCTGGAGGCACATATATATTGTTTGCTGCAGGCCTTCAGGCTACTGACCCAGGGTTTACTGGAAGCGGGACTCTCTGCCAAATTAAATTCAGAACCAAAGCCGCAGGAACTTCTCAACTAACCTTTTCCACGCCCTTAGGCGGAGATACATTTCTCTGGGACTCAAACCTACAGGATATTTCTGCAACCGTTGTTGATGGCTCCGTCACTGTTGTAGGCGCGGAGACCAGACAACCGAGTGCAATATCGATCAACATCAATCCAACTTCTACTGTTGCCGGAACCAACATCACAATAAGTGGAGGCATCAATGTCACCGTGCCCGACGGCACTACATACGTGGCAATAAAATACCGAGAAAGGGGTATATCAGCTTGGAATCTTCTGGCTAATGTTACCACTGTAAGCAACAATTACTCTTACTTGTGGACATCCCAAACAGGAACAGTAGGGGGTTCACCCTGGACATGGGAGTTCTACGCTGAGTGGGCCGGCAACGCAAACTTCAAACCAGCACAAAGCGAAATAAAAGCAGCGTTAGTCGGGATCCCATATTCGTGGATAAAGGTGGACCCTAAACCAAAACTTGTGGGTTCATCAACGGCGCCAGCGACCATTCCAACCTCGCCATTCAACATGAGCATCGTCGTCCAAAACGTAACCGACCTTTATCAATGGCAAGTCAAAATCAGCTTCAACCGAACAATTTTAGAAGCACGAAACGTGTGGCTGCCATCCAACAATGTTTTCGGCGCCAGTCACACACCTCTACAGTTTTCCATAAACAATACGCTTGGTGTCGTGCAGGCAAGCATGAACAGTTCGGCTGGAGGATTCACCGGCAACGGCATCCTGTTTCAAATTGAGTTTAGAGGCATCGCTGCGCCAGTGCATCAGGCTACGTACAGTCTGGGCGAGGATCACCTTGTGTTCGATCGATTCGTTACGCAGATGAAGAATTCTACTGGTGGAATTATATTCTATCAACTTGATGACCCGACCACCAATGAGATTGTAATATTTGGACCGGCGAAACTAACGAGCACCATCTCGCTCGACTTCTCTTCCTCAGAGGTTAAGGTTGGAACCAATGTAACTGTTTCAGGGCAAATCGCACCATCCGGCGTTGGTAGACAGGTTGCGGTAAGGATCTTCTACCGGCTACAAAATGCTACTCAGTGGAGCAATGTTACTGTTCAAACAGACAGTAACAGCAAGTATAGCTACGTGTGGAAAGCCCCCAATCAAAATGGGACATATGTTTTCAAGGCAAGCTGGGATGGAGACGCTGACTATGAGGGTGCAACAAGTCCTTTAAAGAGTTTAAAGGTTACTCTAGAAACGCCAACTGGCGGAGGAACAGATATCACAATGTATGTGATAATAGCAGTTGTAGGTGTGATTGCAGTGGTTGCTGTAGTTTTGTATATGAAAAGGTTCAGGAAGCCTCCAATTCCTTCCGAGCAGCTTGAATAATTCCATTTTTTCTCTAGTCTCTTTTTTAACAGTTGAGAACATGTATTCGTAAACAGCAAATTTCATATAGTCTTCCCTATAAACAGAGAGAGCAATAGGTGAAAAAAATGGATAGAAAATTCGAGAAATCGACGCTAATCTGCTTTATTGTACTATTCGTCTTCGACATTATAATGGTTGCACCAGCGTTTTCAGGATTTCCACCAAGATCATATGTTGGTACGGGCACAGGAAAGGCAACATTTTACGTAAGTCCACAAGATACTCTTCAAACAAGCACCAAGCCAATCAATCTTAAAGCTGGAACATGGTTCTCCATACAAATCAGGATAGCCAACTTCACTCACGTTTACACTTGGCAGTACCAACTTATCTTCCTGACATCACTTCTCTCCACCACAACGGCCAACACAACAGAAGTATCTGGATCAGACTATGTATTCTCTGGGCTTTCTCGCACAGTGCTTTCTGTGAGTGTCGATCCCTTTAACGGTACACACACAAGGGTCCTAGCGAGCGTGTCCCTGCAGGGTGCGCAGGCTGGGGTCAGTGGAACCGACAAAGGAGTAACCAATGTGTGGTTCCAAGTGTTAGCGGATCCTGATCCGCCAAGTGGCGTATTGTCGACTAAGCTGTATTTCGCAGAGGGATTCGCGCCAAGCCATGACACATGGACGCTAGACGAAACCGCCTCAGATGAGAACAATTGTACAATGCTCGACGGCTACTACGAAAACAGATACGTTCCTCCACCACCAGCCCATCTAGAAATTTCGCCAACAGTAAAGACAATGCCTGCGATTGCAGGAGACAGAATCGTTGGCACACCGAGAGCCATTTTCGATGTTGACATTCTAATCAAGGATGTGTCCCCAGCCAGCGAACTGTTTTTTGTCCAACTCAACCTCACGTTTGACCCCACTTTGCTGGAAGCCATCTGGGTATACGAAGGCACGTTTATGAACAACGCATCGTGGGCACCCTACGGAACATTCGACAACATGACCATTATAGACCCGGGCGGCATTGTATTCTATTGGGTAATGATTAACCCCAACGCCAGCAGCGGGGTCTGGGACAACACGGCATGGCCAAGCGGCGACGGCCTATTAGCCACAGCACGCTTCGAAGTTATATCGCAGGGTCCTGACCCAGATGGGATGGCGCCACCGAGCATTGTGGCATCAAGCTTTGTAAATCTTCAAGGTGTGTTCGGCGAATTCTTCATCGGGCACCCCAACCTGCCCAACCAACCATACTTGCCTTTTGCCACACCGATAAACGGCACAGTCAACATATTAGGCTTCTACTGGCAAGATCCGGTAGCAGATTTCTTCTGGACACCTGCTCTTCCACTACTAAATAGTGTGGTCACCTTCGACGCAAGTGCTAGCTACGGCTTCAGAAACGATCTCGGTACACTCGTCGCAGACCCAACCTTCGTAAATTATACATGGCGTTGGGGCGACCTCACACCTGACAACGCCACGACGACTCCGGTCATAACCCACACATACAGTGCAACAGGCAACTACAACGTAACTCTCACAGTGATCGACAACTACGGCAAGAATAGTTCTCTAACCAAAGCGATCACGATCACCCAAAAGTTTCTCCTGACCATTACCATAACTCCTATAGGCGGGGGAACAACCAACCCAGCAGGCGTACAACAATATGACCCGCTCACCAACGCTTCAGTAACAGCGATTCCGGGCGCGGGTTACTTCTTTGACCATTGGGAACTTGACGGCGTAGACGTAGGCTCAGCTAATCCAATAACAATCTTGATGGACAGAAACCACTTGCTTCAAGCCGTTTTCTCCCAAGTGCTCCCGTCTCCTCCAACATTAGAGGTACAAGCTGACGTTGGCAGCCTGCATTTTCCAAGCGAAACCGCTGAATTTAACGCGCTCGTAACTTTCCAAGGAACACCAGTCAACGCCACAGCTATAAACTTTAAACTATACTTCGGTGGAGCACTCATAGCCCAGCTAACAGGAGTACGCATCGCCACTGGGCTCTACAGAATACCTTACCAGATACCGACAACCGCAACACTTGGAACCTACACGCTTGTCGTCCAAGCGGAATATTACTCAGCTCGAGCAAGCACACTCAAGAGTTTCGTGATGGATCAAATACTGAATACACGTCTCACAGAGATCAAGGACGGCATCGCAACAATCGAGACCGACGTTGGGTCAATTAAAGTCAATCTAGCCGACATTAACGCAACCGTTCAAAGCATTGATGGAGAAACCGTGTCCATCAACACCAAATTGGGTCCTTTAAAGACCACACTGGATGCAGTGAACGCCAAAGTGATAGCGACTGATGGAAAGGTCGCAACAGTCCAAACCGATCTTGGAACCGTAAAAACAAGTCTAGGCGACTTGCAAGCAACAGCCTCAACTATACTTTATGTAACATCGGCACTTTCAGGTATTGCAGCTGCTGTAGCTGTTATAATCTTCGTACTCTTGATGAGGAGAAAGAAGTAAATCCCATCCTCTCTTTTTTAATCTACATACCCTAACAAAATTTATACGCCAAAGCTTAATCATCAGCAGTTAGGAACTATATGAAGTGTTAAAGCAAAGCCAAAGGCAAACTCAATTGGGTTCTTCAAAACGTGCAATAACAGTTGCTTCATTTCTCGGCGTGCTTAGTGCAACAAATTCGATAGCGCTTGGATTCTACTTATCTTCGATTTATTTTTCGCCTTTTCCTACACTTTACTCCCCGATTGGTGGATACTTCGCAGGGGGTTTGACCTTATTATCTGCAGTGATGCTTGTGCTTGGCAGCTTTTTGGTATGGAAAGGCAGCGCTTACAAAGGCGGGATAATGAACTTGGTAGCCGGAGCCATACTTGCAGTGATGTACTTTTACTTTGCGTTCTTGAGTCAACCACCATTGCTAAGCTGGCTAGGTTTTGTTGGCATTTTCTCACTTGCGCCAGCAGTAATAAGCGGTGTCACAGGCATCGCATTGAAGAGATAGAAAAAGACGGACCATAAATTAGGTCTCTGTCTTGACGAATCTGAATTTCATAGCGTGAGATGTAAAGCTTCTTTCTTGAATATTAGTGAGAAACTAACGCGCAGACTCGCGACAAACACATTGTATACTCTGTAAGATATAGAATCCAGAACCCTTAAAAGAGCCCCCGTTCATCGAAATTTATGAAAATCATCACAATTAAGCATACTTTGGAAGAGAAATGTTGATGCCTAAAAAACTATTGTATGCTATAGTCTCGCTTACAATAATTATCTCCGCCTTACTCGTGGGCTACCAACTCATCAATGAAGGAAGCAACCAATCAGCTGAAACGTGGAAAGCCGCAATAATTGACCAACTAAGCATAAAAGAAACATGGGCTAACGCAACTTTCATGAATACATCCACTTCTATTTTGAGATCAGCTGGATACGATGTGGAAATTTTTTCAGGGCAAGAAGTTGACGTTAAATTCTATGAGAGTCTCCCCACCAGAGGCTTTAGAATTATTATTTTGAGGGCACACTCGACCGTAAGGGTAGGCAGTAATTATGTGGATTTGTTTACATCGGAGCCGTATGCAGAAGGCGAATATATGGAATTAGGTGATCAGATAAGTAAAGCCGTATTTTTCAATAGCTCTGAGGAATATTTCGCAATAGGACCTACCTTTGTCAAGCAAAGCATGGGAGGCAGCTTTTCTGATGCCGTTATCATATTGATGGGTTGTTCTGGTCTAAATTACACCACCATGGCTGAGGAGCTAACTCGAAAAGGCGCTAGAGTTATTTTAGGCTGGACCAACTTGGTGCTCCCAAGCGAAACCGACTATTTCATAACCCTCTTGCTTCGCTACTTACTTGATCCAAACAGACAAGACACGATAAAAAGCGCGAATGATAAGATAAATCTTGAAATAAATCGAAAGCCAACCATCTCAGGAAGTCGGCTGCGGTATTACCCGCCCGCAGAGGGAAATTACGTTATTCCCGTAAGAAACGAAAGTGGAACTGGCGCTACAATGAAACCAGATAAGGATTTCCAGGTCTCGATTTCACACTTCCGGCGAGACTTTGTGATTGCGGGCTTAAGTATTCAAAAATTACATGAGAGCTCGTGAGTCTGTTAAATTCCACTTCCAAGAATCATTGATACGTATCTTCATGGATTCTTGAGTAATCGCATAGAACTGACCTCCACAACTGTTAAATGGTGGAAAGGGGTCAAAGGTATTGCTGAAGAGAGAAGGAGAGCGCTCACACTGAAACCTACACGGCTAGCGATAGCCGTTTGTTTAGTTATTCTGTCTGTTCTATCAGCTTTCATAATGCAAGGTAATAGTGGCACGCAATCTCAAACATTATACGCCCATGCAGAAACAACAACAATAGGTGGTGTAAGCTATTACTTGCATAAATTATCACCAGCTGATGGAAATGGAACGACATTATCCGCCTCAGCTGTAACCACTGGAAGGAAGCTGATGGGCAGATGGGTCTATCCCCTAACTGGAATCATTTCAATTCCAGCCTCAACATGGACTGTTACGTATAGGGCCATGAAAAGTGCTTCTGCATCATCGGTCGTAGCTCATGGCGATATTGACATATTGATTAGGAAAAGCGATAATACGATCAGGACAACGATAGCATCGAATGTCGCAAACTCACCAACCATAACGCTGGTCAACAGTTGGCAAACATTATCTGGAACTTACGGTTGGACGGCCTATACCGTTGTTGACCAGGCTGACTATTTGGAGGTGGCATATTACATTGAGGTTACAACTCCACAAAGCTCCAAATCGGTTCGCTTAATGGTTGATAATGGCACATTACCTTTGGCAGATCAAACAAAAGTAACAGATGTAGTGTTTGCTTATCCTAATCAAG
>Ga0315308_1000915_pt1 | contig 16902 bp, 14 predicted proteins | sample TDP3_MG_FD_203078 | JGI IMG/M metagenome (GOLD analysis project Ga0315308, IMG submission 203078) | Freshwater sediment microbial communities from Lake Towuti, South Sulawesi, Indonesia - TDP3 | ecosystem: Environmental > Aquatic > Freshwater > Lake > Sediment | place: Indonesia: South Sulawesi... | reverse complement strand
CTTCAGAGTGATCATTAGACATATTCTTCCAAACTCGGTTTACCCAGTCGTCATCATGGCATCCTTGGACATTGGAACAATCGTCCTCGGCGTCGCCGCATTGACTTTTATAGGGTTAGGTGCGCCGGAGGGATGGGCGGATTGGGGACAACTGATAGCTTACTCAAGAAACTTCATATACGGAAGACCTGACAATCCCTACGGTTACTGGTACACCTTCGTTATACCCGGAGTTTTCATATCGTTTTTCACACTAGGATGGAATCTACTGGGAGACGCTTTCAGAGACATACTCGACCCGACTATAAGGAGGAAGTAACGTGGCTAAAGACATCCTCAACATCGAAGACTTAGTTTTAAGATTCTACACATACGAAGGCATCGTTGAAGCCTTAGATAAAGTCAACCTGAGCGTAAAGGAAGGGGAAACACTGGGGGTAGTGGGTGAAACAGGGTGTGGAAAAACCGTTACAGGTTATTCAACCCTCGTTTTAGTCCCGCCTCCGGGGCGAATCGAGGGGGGACACATCCTATTCGATAAAGAGGGGGAAAAGGTTGATCTACTAAAACAAAGGGAATCGCTTCTGAGAAGCATTAGGGGAAAAGACATATCCATGATTTTCCAAGACCCTAGGTCAGCTTTAAACCCCATATTCACAGTGCGGGAGCAGATCGCCGAAGTTATTTTACACCATAGAAGAAGCGAGTTGATTGAAAAAGTGCTGAGGGGTTCACTGACGGGGTTGGAGAGGAGAATATATCCAGAGATGCTTAAGCACCCCCGTTCCCTCACCCACAGGATCCTTTCAAGGGTCCCTGTCGTCAACAGGTATAAGCGTAAATTAAGGGATGTAGTCACCGAGGAAGTTGTCAAGTTACTTAAGGAAATGCGGATTCCTGACCCGGATAGAGTAGCGGAGATGTATCCCCACGAGTTAAGCGGGGGGATGGCGCAGCGCGTCGTTATAGCTATGGCTCTTGCATGCAACCCGAAACTCCTGATCGCTGATGAGCCGACGACTAACCTTGACGTAACCATTCAACTCCAGATACTGAACCTTCTCAGGGAGCTGAAGAGAAGATTCGGTTCAACTATTGAGTACATAACTCACGACCTCGGGGTTATCGCTGAAATGTGCGACCGTGTAGCGGTCATGTACGCTGGTAACGTTGTCGAAGTCGCGGGAGTCGCGGAAATCTTCAAGAACCCACTTCATCCCTACACCAAAGCACTTCTCGAATCTATTCCGAGACCGGGGAGACCGTTTAAATCCATAGAGGGAACTGTGCCAAGTCTGATAAACCCTCCGAAGGGATGCAGGTTCCATGAAAGATGCCAGCATGCCATGGAAATATGCACGAGAGAGAAACCATCTTTGAAGGAGATCGAGAAGGAGCACTACGTTCACTGCCACCTTTACTAGGGTGCCAAGCATGAGTATTTTTATAGAGACAGATTCCTTAAAGAAACACTACCCCTTGACTGGAGGGGTTTTCAGAAGGCGTGTAGGTGAAGTTAAAGCCGTCGACGGTGTTAGTTTAAGCATACAAAGAAACGAGTGCTTCGGTTTAGTGGGTGAATCGGGTTGTGGTAAGACAACGTTTGCGAAAACGGTGATTCGGCTGCTTAAGCCAGATTCAGGTCATATCTTCTTCAACGTATCGGAGGACGTGAAGCAACGGATCGCGGAGCTTGAGAAGGGAAAGAATTCTCCTGAATTGGAGAAACTCTTAGGTGAATACGACCTAGCAGTCTTCAAGGGAAAGAAGCTGAAGTCGATGCGGCGAAGGATGCAGATAGTCTACCAGGATCCAACCCGTTCCCTTAACCCCAGGATGCTCGTGAAGGACATCGTGGGGGAGCCACTTATCGTACAGAAACTAGCAAAGGGAGCAGATGTAAGGAAAAGGGTGTTAGAGATGCTTAGTAAGCTTGGGTTAACGGCAAGGCATATGTATAGGTATCCCCACGAGTTCAGTGGGGGACAGAGGCAGAGAATCGCTATCGCCCGAGCCCTGGTCACCAACCCCGAATTCGTAGTTCTAGACGAGCCTACCTCATCGGTTGATGTCTCCGTAAGAGCGCAGTTGCTCAACCTCTTCCAAGACTTACGCGGGGAGTTAGGTCTTACATATCTGTTCATAAGCCACGACCTAAGCGTTGTAGAGTGCATAGCCGACAAAGTCGCAGTTATGTACCTTGGGAAAATCGTTGAGATGGCGAGTACAGCGGAGCTCTACGCTAATCCACTCCACCCATATTCGCTCGCCCTTTTCACTTCGATCCCTATACCGGACCCAACCATCGCAAGGAAACGGATAGAATTAAGAGGGGAAGTGCCTAGCCCCGTTAACCCGCCAAAGGGTTGCAGGTTTCACCCTAGATGCAGTGAAGCCATGGATGCCTGTAGCAAAGAAGAGCCTCAGCTTATAGACATGGGAAACGGGCACATCGTTGCATGCCACTTATACAAAAAATAACCGTCTACACTACATCATTACATAATTGAAATATATGCCGTTTTCACACATACAAGACACGTGAAAGGTGTTGATAAATTCGTTATTTAAAAACCCATAACTCATACTTACCTTAAGGCACCTTTACGGTAAACTACGTGTACAGCATCGCCGTTAATACAATCGATTTTTATTCCCTTGCTGAACAAGGGTTCAACCATCCCCTAAAGGATTAATAGGTCATGGGTCTAGAGGGTCATTGAGGCTTTCACTTGGTGAGTCGAAGGGGTTTAAGCAGTGAGCGGATCGCCTGCGGTGTCCTGCAACACCTAGGCTTTAAAGTGCTTGAAACCCGTAAAAAAGTGGTTGTCAGAGACGCTGAGGTAGCGGAGGTTGATGTGGTAGCCTTAAGCCCTGAAGGGGAGAAGTACTGCGTTGAGGTTAAAGCTGGGAAGATCGGGGTCAGCGATGTACGCCAAGCCTATGGAAACGCTAAACTCCTTGACTACAAGCCCTTGATCGTGTGTAAAGGCTACGCAGATTCAGCCGTCGAAGCTGCGGCGCAGGAGTTAGGGGTTAAGGTTGTGACACTGGCTGAGTATTACCATATCCTTGACCCTCAGGAACTTGAGTTGATCGTCCGTCAAGCCGTTAGGGATGTCCTTGATGAATATGGGCTGTTACCCCTACCATCGAAGGAAACCCTTACAAACGAAGACTTAAGTATGCTTAAAGCCCTATCCACATATGCATCCTTCGATGAATGTGCGAAAAACTTAGGCTGGGACGTCCGGAAGCTGGGAAGCACCATGCGTCGGCTTAGGTTAAAGAAAGCACTGAAACCCGCTAAGGATTATGAGGGAGTGAAAGTACAGGCGCAGAGAGTTCTAAGCCGCTTAACCATCGAGTATAGGCTTCAAGGAATCGAGGAAGCCTTAAGGGAGATCCAGCGAGCCTTGAAGACGTAGATAAGAAGCTTAAGAAGCTATTCTTAACCAGTTTAACTAAGGCGTTAAGGCTTTGCGTCTCCTAATAGACAGACTTATATTTTACGATAGTTCAATGAGGTTTTTCAGAGGGAGGAGGCGTTTTCCTTAAATCAAGCGCTTTTCCTTCTCCTCATCACAAAGAAAATAACTACAACGATTACAGCGACTGCTACACCGGCGCCGATGAAGATTAAGAGACCGAAACCACCTACCCCAGCTGGGGTTGGGTACGTCCTCTCTAATCCCTGAAGGGATACTAAGTAGGTTCCATAGCTCTCGTATATGCTATCGTATGTGGGCCAGTCCGTTATACCGATGGTGAAGGAGGAGGTTGAACTGAGGATCTCCACTATAACGGGTTTATTGGACGTTATTTTATGTACACCCGTTGGAAGAATCATGAATGTGTCTTTTTCCATGGTGAGGGGGACATTGTCCACGGTAATGGTTAGGCTATCCGGAGCGAATATCACAGCCTGTGTTGTGGCGTAGAAACCCAGGGTTTGCCCTGCCCTGGCACCTGCGATAGTTATATCATCCCCGATATTATCTGGTCGACCTATGAAATTAATTGGAGGATAACCTATAGGGGCACCCCATTGCAGCCCACCTTTCGCCAAGAGGACCGACACATCGCTGCTGCTGTCTATTCTTAACGGTACGCTACTGCTTAAATTAGCGTTCCAGAACAGTTGGTCTTTTTTCGGGTTTGCCTTCGATTCAGGTCCCATTAAGGTGATCTGCCAATCTTCTTTAGTTAGATCATAGACTTTAAGCTCACAGTCTTCATTAGCCACAATTGCTAAGCCCTGAGTATCTGTGCGGCCTGCTACCGTATGGTGGTATCCTGTAAGGAGACCGTAGAAGGTTTTGCCGATGAAGCCCCCGGTGGCGGAGGGAAGCTGTACGAGGGACTCTGTGGATAATCCGCCTATAAGGATGTTCCCCGTAGATGTGACCCTGTATACTTTCCAGGGTTGTAGAGGTATTTTCCCGAAGGTGTTCGCCTTAACCTCCAGGGTTGCCACTCTACTCGATTGGCTGTCGTATACCTCGACGCGTGAGCCTTCTATGCCGAATACGGTGTAGGTATTCGTCTCAATCACTTGAGGCCTAAACATAGCCCACGTCGGGGTTGTCATGAATATGAACTCTTTACCTACAAACCCGCCGTCTACACTCGTGTAGAAGGTTGAGAAACCCCCCACGAGGAATTCCCCGTATGCAACACCATACTGCGTATAGTCTCTCTCCCATACTCCACCACTGCTTACACAAACAGCTACTAGCTTGTTGGAGACAACTTTGAAGTATGTTCCCTCTACAGGAGGAACGCTTACGCTTGCCACGGCTTTACCTAAATACACTGTCCATAACCCCATACGGTTTACACTACCGGCGGCTATGGAGGTTTTACTCGTTAGGTCGAATACCTCCACGGAGGTACCGTCTGACAGACCGACTATGTCTAAACGGGCTTGACGGACGGAGTAGTTAAAAACAGCGGGACCGAAAACTGGCTGAGTAAGGTTCTGGACTACAGGGGGAGCATAACCATAGAATACGTAGACCTCCTCCGAGTTTACCTTTGAACTCGATACGGCTACAATCACCAAGGACGATAGGAGTAAGGCGAGGAACGTAAAGTTTTTAATTCTCCGCATAAACCCACTCTCCCAACACGCTCCATAAGAGCATCAATGTAGAGCATTTAAGCATTATGGCTTCGTTCGGCTAAAGGGAAAAATCCTATAATAATTTCAGGAACACGTGAATTTATACTCCGAGGATCAATCAACTGAACCTTGATTCAAAGTTGCTATGCTCAAACCCGTCTCCAACTTCATTTAGAAGCCTTCGATTACTTAGTTGATTTCACCCATCGAAGAACCTTCTCTGCAGCTCTTTGAGGAAGGACCTCCCTATTTGCATACGTTACCTCCATGACCTCGATATCTTCCAAGCTTCTAACCTCATCTATAATCGGATCCCTTACCCTATAGTGGATCACGCCTACCACGGGTTTAGGCCCACGTAGAACCCTTCGTATAACTTCCTTGAAGGCTGATGAATATAGCTCCATAGGCCCAACCTCATCGATAGCGATTAGTGCAACTGCAGGGTCCTCCTCAGCTTGCTCAATGGCTTTAACCCCTACCGTGTTAAGGTCTTCTAGGTTAACCCTGTAACGCCCAACACTAGGCCCTGAAGGTTGAGTTACGTGGGCAAGCCAACCCCGCTTATGGGTTAGAAGGTCTATTAATGCGAAGCCAACTCTGACGCCGTGTTCCCGCGTTTCCTCAGTCACCATACCTCCAACCCTGTAACCACTCTCCTCCACGACCTTAATCGTTCTGAGGAGAACAGTGGTCTTTCCGATGCCGGGCAACCCGGTGAAGAATATGGCTTTAGTCAACGCCGGTAATCCTTGTAGGAGCGTTTAAACGGGGTGTTTCAAGTCACGATTTTACCGAGCTTACTCTTCGCTGAAGCCCGCTTAATCTCCAACGCAACCCTGTCACCGAGGCTCATAGGACGCTTATACTTGGCGTTGGCGTATTGGGAGCCTAAACCCATGTGTACGTTGGCGCCGCCCCCATGCCTTACAGCCACATCCTGAGTCTTGGGTACAAAGTCGTGAACCACATCGCCGGCTGCGTCATAGATGCCCTGAGACACCGCCTCCACCATGGGCTGCTTCTCGAAGGTGATGAGGGTTTGGATGCAGTAGGCGCCGATCATGCCTGGAGGCTCCACGGCCCTAGCGGTTTCAATGAAAGCGTCAGCTATTGGGTAAATCTTCCTTAGAATGGATTCCCGGAGGCTGATTAAGCTGTGGGCTGTAACCTCGAAGGTAACGGGGTACCGTGTTTTGCTCCAGTCAGCCTTCAACTGCTCCTTCGCGTGGAGGCGTAGGATACCGTCATGCGTTGTCTCCCTCCGCTCATCGATGGAGAGGAACTCGTTCGCAAGCCGCGTCCGTGGTACGACCTTCTCTACATCACCCCAAGGCTCTTCCTCGTTTACTGGTGAGTAGAAGAAGTTGAAGTTAGCCGTTACCCCTGGCACATACTCCTCAGCCCGCCCGACCTTAAGGTCCTCTACGATGATCTGCCCCGCCGCTATGGCTTTTTCAACCTCCTCCTCGAGGCTTCTCCCATCGGCGGCGAAGATGAAGCCCCTTTCTAAACGCCGTGTGGCGTGTGGAACCTTTAAAACCACGGGCTGCTCAACCTGCTCTATGAAACGCAGTCCCCTCTCAGTAACCGTGTACTTGAACTCCTTAGGGTGCGGGATCCCGGCTTTTTCAAGGTACCAGTAATAGTTTTCCTTAACCTCCTCCCTGTTCTCGATCTTAAGCAGTCTCCTTGAACCCACAATGGGTACGTAGAAATCGTTCTCAACCGCCGCGCAGGCTTCCCCGCCAACGTAGACAGCGAAGGCTCTGTTCGGTATTTGAACGCCCTCAAGCTCAAGAAGAGCGTCGAGGTTTTCAGGCTTCAAGATATCCTCGTATTTTTCAAGTATAAGTATGGCCTCAACCCAGTCCCCACCCTTCCTCCGTTCAACGTCTTGGATGTCATCAGAGACGATGAGGTCACGCCCTGTAACGTATGGGAGGTCCTCGATAACCTCATCAGGTTTCCCAACCCTAGCCTCTCTGAGGTAGATCTCAGCCCTACCCCGCGTGGTGTATACAAGCCCCCTTAACCCGTAGTCCCTTAAACCCGCGAGGGAGTCTAGGGCAGAGTGGGAGCCTAAAGCCACGCCTATAGGGCTTTTATACCGGCCTGCAATACCCCGCATTTCGTTTACGTCGATCATATCCCCACCAACCAAGCCACACTTTTAACTACTTTAGAGGTTCTGGTTGCCAGCTTGGTATATAAAGCTTTTCCGCGTAAGATATGCAAAAAACAGCTTCAATTTATACATAAATTTGTCTAATAATTTTCTACCTATTCAATGAATCCTCTGAAGACTGATCGACGGTGTAGACTTAGGGTTTCACCTTCCCGTGTCCATACAAAAATTTACGCTAACATCAATTCGAATCTATGTCTGTGAAACATTATGGCTGTCTTCCGCATGGTGTGTAGAGAACTCCGAGCCTAGGTAGTACTCCGCGAGGGGTTTGTCACATTATTTTATCGATGCAGAATTCTTCCATAGCTTGGCAGAGGGTTTCAATGTTCTCTAAAGGTACGTTTACATCGTATATCTCAGCCTTCATCATCAAGCCACCTTCTGGAAGGTACAGTTCTTCAACAGCCTCCTTTACCTGTTGTCTTATATCCGCGGGTTTACAGAAGGGGAACATCTGCCGGTCTAGGTCAAGGTCAACACATATCTTACCCTTATAAGCCTTGGTAATTCCTTCCAGCGTATTTGCCCGCAGCTGTGGGTCGTGAACTGAAACCCCGCATTCGATTAAGTCGTTAACAATGTCTAAAAGACGCCCGTCTGAGGAAAGATACACATGGGCACCTGCGTTCCTACATGTTTTAAACAACTCTTTAAACATAGGTTTAAGGTATTGACGGAACTTTCCCGGGCTTATCATTAAACCATTCTGGGTACCGATATCCGTGTGGAAACTAACGATGTCCACACCGATTTCAAGCCATTTCTTAACTAGCCTCAGCTCGTAGTCTAAGAGCATTTCAATAAATATTGGGAGATGAGGGTTATCGGTGGTAAAATCAATCATCAAGTTTCTGAAGCCTCTTAAAAAGTATAGCCTGTCAAAGAGGCGTTCACCATCACCCACGGTTAAAAGACCTTCTTTACGGCGTTCCTCAACGTATCTCTTGATTTTCTCCCAATCCCTTTCCCCCCTTTCCGTCTTAGTGAGAAAGTCTGGGAGTCGGTAAACATCTAGTGCTTTCCAGTCAGTTAAGGGATGTTCCACGATCCGCCCTTCTAATCCTCCTTGAATATTGTACCAAAGGCATCCCCAGTTATCACGGAAATACTCCCGCTCCCTATAGACGGGTGGAAGATCATCGAAGTTTGTACTACCTTTCTTGTAAGGTCCGAAGATCAACGGGTGACGAACTATGACATCCTCCAGCCTCTCACGGTACCTATGCCAGTTAGCCATGGAAAAGCCTACCGAGCATGGAATCCATTTTGGGTAACGAAACTCTAAAGCCCTTAGATAGTTCTCCCTCACCGCTTTATTCGGGCAACGAAGCCCCAAGGCCCGCATATCCATGAAAGGCACCTACTAAAAACCTACGAGTATCACTTATATACAGCATTGGAATGTATCACAAGCCTACCTATTGTCCTAAACCTCTTCCCGCCACATCTTCGCAGTTACATTAACTAACTAAGTCACTTGGAAAGCTGAGATCCGTATTAGGCTAGTTGTAGAGGTGCGAAATGCATATATTTGAAACAGCGTCTCCTTTGATAGTGCATATTGACCGTGGAATGTGACAGGTATAAAAGTATAATAGGTGTTGAATATGGTTGGACAGGTTAAAATTGGCTTCATCGGATGCGGTGGAATCGCTTCCTCCCACCTCAGCCGCCTCATAAAGGTACCTGAAGCCAGGGTTGTAGCCTTCACTGATGTTGACGAGACTCGGGTGAAACAGGTTAAGAAGCAGTACCCTACGCTCGCCGAATGCCCAGCTTTCAAAGACTACAAGGATATGCTGAACAACGTGGAAATGGACGCCGTTGAGATTCTAACCCCGCACACGCTTCACTTCCAACAAGCCATGGACGCCCTCGATGAGGGGTTGCATGCGCTCATAGAGAAGCCTATGGTTTGCACGGTGAAGCATGCGAAGCAGCTGATCGCGAAGGCTGAGGCTGTTGGCAACGTTGTCCTCGTATCGTATCAACGCCATTACCAATCCCCGTTCCGCTACATTAGGAAACTCATCTCTTCAAGTGGATTCGGGGAAACCCAGTTTATATCCGCGCTACAATGCCAAAACTGGTTGGAGATCACGAGGGGCACATGGCGTCAAGACCCCGCGTTAAGCGGAGGCGGTCAACTCAACGATTCTGGAAGCCACCTCCTAGACATCATCCTCTGGACAACTGGTTTACGGGCTGAAGAGGTTTACGCCTTAATAGACAACCTCGGAACCCCTGTTGACGTTAACTCTACCCTCGCTGTTAAGCTGAGTAACGGCGCGCAGGCTAGCATCTCCGTTGTCGGAAACTCCCCTATCTGGTGGGAGGACATCACTATGTGGGGCACCAAAGGCATTATCCTATACAGGAACGGGAGGCTACAGCACCTTCCCCTCGGAGGCGAGGCCTTCCTCGAACCTGTAAGGTTTCCCCCAGCACCCCCAGACCCAGACGCTAACTTTGTTAACGCTATCCTAGGCAAGGAAGCCAACGAGTCGCCGCCCATATGCGGCTTAAGAGTTATCGAACTCACGGAGGCGGCTTGGAAATCAGCGGAGACGGGGAAACCTGTTAAAGTCACCTAGTGGCCTGGACTTTTGTTAGAAGCCTAAACCTAGCCTTAACGTATCTTTCCCCGCGCTAGAATAGGCCAGACGGCTTCAACTTTTCCATTACGTACTCCTATAAGCTCGTCGTGCAGGTTAACTGTTCCGCAGGCATGGTTAGGAATGACTGTGAGCCGTTCTCCGACCGCGGGTTTTCTAGGGCAGAGGCTTACATCCATGTGTCCATGTTCCTCGGACTGCCCGTAGATGCGTGCTTCCGGGTACTCTTTAACGTAGTGGAAGCCATGGTCGGGGATGGGGTGGTCGTTTGTGAAGGTTTTAGAGCCGCCGTCGACGATGGCTCTGCTAGGTGTAGGGCGGCTGACAACGGTTACGAGAACGTTTAACGCACAGTTTTCCAGTGTACAGTTACCAGCTCTAACATGGGAGTAGTCGTAGAAAACGTACGTGCCTAAGCGGATCTCAGTTAAACCCTCGATCCTATGTGAGAACTTCTCAGTTCCAGTGCCACCCCCGCTTACCACTGACACGGGGATCCCTGCGTCTTTTAGAAGCTCAAGGGTTTTCTTGATGAATGGACCGGATTCTAAACGCGTCGGGAACGTCATCACGCCTTTGAATAAGAGGCTGGGCATGGAAACGATCTCCTTAGCCAAGGCTAGGGCTTCCTCAGGGCTCTGAACCCCACATCGCCCACCCCCAGTATCGAGTTCAACGATCACGTTGACGGTACAGCCCTCTTCACACGCTTTCCTCGCGATTCCCTCAGCGGTATACGTGGAGTCCACGGCTACGGTTACGGTAGCCTGACGCGTAAGCCGCATCAACCTTTCAAGCTTCTGCTCCCCCACGATGTTGTAAGGGATAAGGATGTCCTCGATGCCTGCTGCCGCCATCACCTCGGCTTCACCTAGCTTTTGACAGGTTATTCCAACGGCACCAGCAGCGATCTGTTTATGCGCAATAGAGGGAACCTTATGGGTTTTAACGTGTGGGCGGAACTTCAACCCATGCGTGTCGCAGTAATCTTGGATTCTCTTAATGTTTCCCTCCATCACGTCGAGGTCGATAACCAACACCGGTGTATCAAGTTCAGATACTAACATAACGCCTCTGGGGTTTTCACAAGACTCTGGGAAAATAAACTTTATGGAGGCGTTATAGTTACAGCTACAGCTTGAAGCCTACCCAATGCGTAACTCCTCTACGGGGAGGAGACGCATAAATTTAAAAACCTGTAAAGCTATTGCTTCACAAGAGGCCACGGATATGGTGCACTGCACTAAATGTGGTAAGGAAAACGCGGATGATGCCAAGTTCTGCTTCTACTGCGGGGTTAATTTATACCCTAGGGAACGGGGGAAACGCGAGGAAAAATGCTTCGGGGAGGAACGCCGAGAGGGAGAGGAGTGTTTCGGGCTTCCCTACGGCGGAGCGATTGTAGGCATCATATTCGGAGTCTTCATAATCGTCCTCGGATTCGCTATGTTACTCCAGATAGACATCGGCAGATTCGCGGGGGCCTTCGCTGTAGTGATCGTCGGAGTACTCATTATCGCAGGCGCCCTCTACGGGCTCAGCCGTAGGCCTAAACGCTGACGTTTACTTTTTCTTAAAAAGAGTTTCTACACGCTTCTAAACCACACGCAGAACATGTCTTTTTATGCTCCAATTCAGACAGGTTTATCAGCGTGTTGATCCAGTAAATAGTCAACGCCAAGAGGTAAAAATCCATAAAAAGACTGCTGTTAGCCTCGCTGATCCCTATGAAAAGTAGGAAGACACCGAGGACAAATATAAGGTTTAGAAGGAAATGGTGTACGCCTCGATTCATATGAAGATGGAATTGGAGTAAACCGCAGGTAACCCCTAGGAAACCCAGCCAAAAGATAAGCCAGATGGTGTTCTCCGTAGGTAGACCTGTGAGGAGATAAAGTAAAATTCCAAGGATAACTATCACTGCGCCTGTAACTAGGCCTGTGCACGCCGCACAATAGGTTTTACCTCTGAATTGTAGAGTGTGTGAGTAGAATTGCCCACATACAGGGTGATGACCTAGGAATGTCTTAGCTGGTTCTTGAGGCTTTCTTGAGTTGACTTCGGAAAACCGCTTTAATGTATTAAAAGGACGCATCTGGAAAAATTTTAAAGGACGAGTACCCGCCACGGCACCTACGATACAGATTATGGTTAGAATCGAGAATGTCAGTTGTTTTCGGAAGGTAAGCTCTACAAAAGATCCAGGGTTGTTAAACGCCAACGCGGTGAGGAAAATTAAGCCTGTTATAGAAATTCCGACGTAGGCAGAGACAAGCCATTTAAGGCGAGCTAGTTCCTCTACGACCATGGTTTGCCTTAGCTTCAGCATTAGACTTAGAAAAAATTTGGATAACTGTGTGTGACGTGGTACTAGAAAAGGGGTGGTAAGCTTATATTCACGGTAAGCGGATCCAAACCTTTTCTCCAGTTTGGGTTCTTCCCACAGCTTCAGCCACATAATCATAACCGTGAAGACGGCTGTGGGAATGAACACGGTTATTCCAAGTGATTGGAAAAGGATCCCCATCCCGCATGGAAGCAACGCATACCCGAGGGTCATCGGGTTACGGCAGTAGGTGTATATCCCAGAGGTAACCAACCGACGAGATCGAGCTTGTTCAATCAGCTCACCCCAAGGCAAGCCATGTCCTAACCTGTAAAGGGTACGGGTTGATACGAGACCTATGGTCAACCCGAACAGGAAGACGCTTAGACCAAGATAGAGGTTTAATGGGAAAGGTGGGAACTTAGGTAGGCGGAGGGTTTCATCAACCCATCTGCCGGTGATGAAGCTCAGTATAGGCGCTGCCACGAATATGAGTGTGTAGGGTAAAAGATGTTTCAAACCTACCTTAGGCGCCTTGTTCACACCAGGTTTATACCCGTTCTCAGCCATGGACGTTCAGCCTTTTAACTGGTTTGACGGCCCCCTTTTCCTTAGAAGAGCTGCGCTAATCTGGTTAAGATGGCTTCCCGTGCTAGGAATTGGTAGGTTCGACGTGTAATCGGGTTCTCGGAGAAGAATCCTTGGTATCGGCGTTTCCAGTTACCGAAGAAAGACCGGTAGCATTTGAAAAGCTCTTCCTGAACCTCAGCTCGGGTAAGATGCTCCGTGGGCATGATGGCGTGAACCATGTCGTAGTTACTCCAGTTGAAGTCCTCGATCCAGCCGTTAAGTTTGGCGGCTTCATAGATCTCTGTTCCAGGAAACGGGGTCAACGTCATGAAAGTAGCTATGTCTGGGTCTAACCAATCAGCGTATTGTCTAATGACTTCTATCGACTCGTGAGAGTCACGTCGCTCCCCGATGATGAACATACCTTGACTGAAGACACCGTTCTTCCTAAGTAAGTTCACGGCTTCCTTAGCGAGAGTTTTAGTTATTCCCAGCCTTCGGAAGGTTTTTAAAACCTCGGGGTCAGGGTTGTCAAACCCCGTTAACACCCATATATTCCCCGCTTTCCGCATCTTAGGTAATAAGGTTGGATGGTTAACGATTTCGTCGCAGCGAACCTGACAGAACCAGGTCACCTCGTCTGCTAAACCGCGTTTCATAATTTCATCGCATAGTTTATCCGCTCTCTCGTCGAGGTTGAAGTTGTCATCAGCCAGCCAGAAAAACTTCGTGCCATAATCCCTATGCAAGCGTTCAATTTCGTCCACGATCCGTTCAGCTGATTTAACCCGACAGTGCCTTCTCCAATACCGCCACTGGGAGCAGTAGCTACAGTTGTAGCTACAGCCTCGCGACCCCTCAACTATAGCGAAGCTGACATCCTTTCCCGCCATCAGGGTGAAGTAATACGTCTTCATGTGCTCTTTCACGTAGTGGTAGGCTGGGAAGGGTAAGGCATCGAGGTCCTTTATCAAAGGTCTATCGGGATTGTGGACCACCGCACCTTCATGGCGGAAAGAGATCCCGTTGACCCCTGATAGGGATTGCTTTTCCTCTAAAGCTTTAATAAGCGTGTTGAAAGTCTGCTCACCTTCACCACGGACTACAACGTCGATACTTGGATAGCCTTCAAGGCTTTCACCAGCCAGAGCGGAGAAGTGCTGACCGCCTACAACCGTTGTAACCTCTGGGTTTACCTTCTTCGCTAACTCTGTGGTACGGATCACGGTATAGGCGTTACAGGTACCTAACCCACTGGGAGCCACCACATCGGGTTGAAATGCTTCAACGTGTTTCTCTAACCCATCCCAACCGATTTTCTCAGCTTGACAGTCTACAACCCTGATTTCTACGTCTCTATCATTAGTATCGAGGTAGCCGACTAAAGTTAGGACTCCGAGGGGAGGAGAGATATACTCGCCCATGATGAACCAGTAGTTCTTCGGCGGCTCCACGAATAAGACGCGCACGCATCCACGTCCTCTACGCAGCGAGTATGCCTGATATAAACCTCGATATAGTAAAACTTTTTTCCCTTTCAAACCTATATGGGAGAAGCTTTAGTAAAGTGCCTAGGGAAAGTCGAAAGTCTAATGTCCCAGGTCTCCGATGATACATGTTGAGGAATGAGTACCTTGAGTGATGGAAAGAAGATACTCTATGTGATGACAAGCGGAGTTAACGCTCCTGAACGTGTCTACGCGCCTTTCATACTGGCTACTGCAGCCGTTTCCTCGGGTATCGAAGCAACCGTTTACCTCCTATTGGAAGGAGTAAGGTTAGTTAAACGTGGGGAAGCTGAGAGGATTAAGCTAAGTGACTTCCCACCTTTCAACGAGTTCGTAGACCAAGCCCTGCAAGCTGGTGTGAAACTTGAAGTCTGTGAACAAAGCTGCATGTTTTTCGGGTTGAAGCAGCAGGAGTTGATACCGGGAGCACGGGTTGTAGGCGCTGCCACCCTCAACGACCGAATCCTAGAAGCCGACGCCGTCTTATGCTTCTAAAAATATGTAAAACCACGTCATGAAATGAAGGATTACTTTGGTTAAAACTGGGGCCCATAATTAGTTATATCAGTGTCGTCCTTGCCCCGAAGTCTTCACGCGTCACTTAAACCCTAGCACGTAAAGGGCTTGCTCATAGTACCTCGCTCCATAGGTTAATGTGATCTGCTGGAAGACCCTCCGCCGCCGCCTTACACGTTCAAGTCGACCCTCCACGTAAACCCTTTCCCCAGCCTGTGCCTGCATCCGAAACTCCTCCATGTAGGAAAGGATCCTCTGGGGATCTACTCCTGGTGGACCGGAGAGCACCTTTTCAACTTCAATCTCGTAGAGGGAGGGCATGTAAGGAGCCTCTCGGTCACCGATAATCCTGGCTTCAGCTTTAACCCAGCCTTCTTCCACGACTTCGACGTCCAAGCCGTACTCGTTACGGGCCTCCGTATAGCTTTTCACGGGCTCAAATTCTACTTTCACGTCTCTCCCGCCATCTTCCCCTAGAATAACACCGTATATGAGCTTCCGACGCTGGTGTCGCGCATAGGCTTCATAGGGGAAATTTACGAAGCCCCAGTGTTTCGAGAAGCTTCCTTCAAACTCATTACATAGGGTTTTCCTTTCCCTGTAGAGGGTTCTCAGGGTTTCCAGGAGTTCCTTTAGGGCGTGTTCGCCGATGATTACGAAGTCGAGGTCCGAGTATAGAGGGTGGTGAAAAGCGTGGAGGAGTGAGCCGAAGACACCTAGGTTCTTCGAACGCAGGGATGAGCGTTCACTGAGGATTTCCACAACCCTCACAAGGCGCTGCAGTAGGATGTCCTTCACCTTGGTTTGTAGAAGGGCGCGTAGATAAACGGGAGGCTTTTTTGCCACGTGTATGAGCGTGGTGGGAACCCCGATTACCCATCTGTGAAAGGGTTTACAGTAGAGCTGGTACTGTGGATAGCGGTTACGGATGTAGTTTAAGCCCTCATCGGCGTAGAACTTGTAGTAGAGGCCTTCCCCGCCTTGTCTCAGGGCTTTGGGGTCACTGGATTGGAATATGGTTGAGGGAGCGTACTCAGGGTCGCAGATGTAACCCTCTGGGGGATGCCAGTAACCGTAAACCCTGAATATAAGGCCTTCAGCGGATATGATAGCGTCTCTATCCCTTAGCTTCAAAGACGTGGAAGAGCCTCCTGTAAAGACCATCTACCAATCGAAGGTTTACCGTAACCGTATAAACTCATCCCCAGACAAACCTGAGCCTACAACAACCCTGTAACCGCTCAACTTCCCGTTTACCAACCCTGTCTCCTTCTCAAGGACGCCTCTAACCTCGATCATCTGCCCCTCCGAGGCTATGTCCCTGAAAACTCCGATCATGGAGACCACATCCCTAGGCACCATGCCAGGGTTAAGCCTAGACCCCTCATCCATATGCGTATAGTTATACACAGCGTACTTGGCTGGTTTGAACACCGCTTCCTCCGCGGATTTCACGCGGCATGCAAACCAAACCCGTTTAACGGCTTCCCTCCTAACGTCACCGTATCTCTCATAGACCTCCTCAGGTTTCTTCGTAGCGTTGAAGACAACTTTCTCTCCCTGAAACAATACCTTATTCAACCTAACCTTGTCAAGCTCATTTTCGAAGAGGTAACGCATAGAACCTTCCTCAACAAGCTTTCTAACCGTTTCTTTAACCCTGCGGAAAGCGTTTCCTCCGTAAACCGCCACATCGACGTCTGGGGCTTCGGACCTTAGACCTATGGCTAAGGAACCGTGGAGGCCAAAGGTTCCGATGACGACCTCAGCTCTCTTCGAGATCATGGTGATCCATCTAACAGCGGTATTTTCCAGTGGATTGAGGCTTGCCTTCTTTAACAACCGTGATAAAGATTCACTGGGTTTGAAGACTGCTTTAATCGAGCTGCGAGGCATGGCGACTAAGGTTTTCCCGTTGTAGGGACAGTGATAGAGGTAATTCGGGAAATGACTGCTGAAAACCTTGTGGGTCTCAGTTAGTGTTTCGAGGCTGTAGAGATGCCGCGGTCTAATGAGGGTGACACCCTCTAGCTTCCACCGCTGGGGGAGGA
>Ga0315308_1000913_pt1 | contig 16909 bp, 18 predicted proteins | sample TDP3_MG_FD_203078 | JGI IMG/M metagenome (GOLD analysis project Ga0315308, IMG submission 203078) | Freshwater sediment microbial communities from Lake Towuti, South Sulawesi, Indonesia - TDP3 | ecosystem: Environmental > Aquatic > Freshwater > Lake > Sediment | place: Indonesia: South Sulawesi... | reverse complement strand
CGGGATGGACCACAACCTCGGCATCGGGGTGCATCTGCTTCAGCCTCGCCAGGTCCTCCTTCTTGATGTTCACGTGCGTGGGGCAGTAGCCTGGCCAGAAGACCAACTCTTTGTCCTTGACGAACCTCTGGACGTACAGACCAAGATTGATGTCGGGCACGAAGATGACCTTCCTCTCCGGGAGCGACTGAACGATCTTGACCGCATTTGCAGAGGTGCAGCATATATCGCTTTCCGCCTTCACATCAGCAGAGGTGTTCACGTAGGACACCACGGTGGCACCAGGATGCTCTGCCTTCAGCTCCTTGAGCGACTTGACGTCCACCATGGCGGCCATGGGACACTTCGCAGCGAGATTCGGATGCAGGACGACTTTCTCGGGGTTGAGGATCTTCGCGGACTCAGCCATGAAGTCGACGCCGCAGAAGACTATGACCTTGGCATCGGTCTTGCTTGCCTGAACAGAGAGCCCGTACGAGTCTCCCAGGAAATCGGATATCTCCTGGACCTCCTTCCTCTGGTAGTTGTGTCCGAGTATTATGGCCTGTTTCTGCCTCTTGAGGTTCAGAATCAGCGTCTGCAGCTCGTTCAACGTCTCAGAGCCGAGTTATCAACAGGACTGTATTAATCCTTTCCTCCGCACACATGACTGCGCATGTTGAGAAATGGCGGGTGAATGACCTGTTTCCCGACATCTTTCGAAAGAATTGACAATCTCATGTCGAAGCCTGGCCAGCTATCCAGAATAGCTATTTTTGTTATGTCAAATAGATTAAAATATCGACCTACAGATGGCAAGTCAGAGCGAGGATGAAGCCCGTCATTGACCTCAGGTTCTGCAAGGGATGCAACATCTGCGTGTACATCTGTCCGAAGAAGTGCTACTCCAAGGGGACGGACCTCTCAGATATGGGGTACTTCGCAGCGGCTGTTGGCGCCGCGGAGAAGTGCTACAATCACAGACGGGAGGGCAAGATGATATGCGAGCTCTGCATTCTCAGCTGTCCTGACCAGGCCATTTCGTGGCACCCCGAGACGGAGGAGGAGCTGAGGAAATGAGGATCGCTCCGGGCGAGTATTTCCTTCAGGGCAACGAGGCCTGCGTCGAAGGCGCGGTTGCCGCCGGGGTCAGGTTCTTCGCGGGCTACCCAATAACTCCGTCAACGGAGATAGCTGAAGGGTTGTCTCATAAGCTGAGAGGAACGGACGGCGTCTTCCTACAAATGGAGGACGAGATCGCCTGCATTTCCGCAGCTATTGGTGCTTCGTGGGGAGGAGTCAAATCGATGACTGCAACTTCCGGGCCAGGGTTCTCGCTCATGCAGGAGTCCATCGGCTACGCTGCTATGTCGGAGACACCTGTGGTCATCGTCGATGTCCAGAGGGGAGGGCCTTCCACGGGGCAGCCGACCAGGGCGGCTCAGGGCGATGTGATGCAGACTAGGTACGGGTCCCACGGAGACTACCAGGTCATAGCCTTCGCGCCGTCCTCTGTACAGGAGATGTTCGATCTCACTATCGATTCCTTCAACTACTCTGAGAAATACCGCGTGCCAGCATTCCTGCTTTCCGACGCTGAAGTCGGTCACATGCGCGGGCTCCTCCGTGTTCCCAAGAAACTGCACATAGTCGACAGAAAGGAGATGGGCATGAAGAGGCCGGACGAGGCATACGACGTCCCTGACGACCTAGTGCGCCCATTTCCCGTGTTCGGAAAGGGCCACAAGGTCATGGTCACCGGCATGACCCATACGGACGGCTACAGAATCGAGCCAGAGGACGCGAAAGTGCATCAGGAACTCGTCAAGAGGATAAACGAGAAAATACTGAGGAACAGAAAGGATATCAACAAGTGGGAGATTGTGGCAGCCGGCTCGAAGACGATGATAGTGTCGTACGGTGCGTCTGCACTCGGTCCCAAGGAGATAGCCGCAACTGATGAACGCATCGGCCTTCTCAGGCTCAAGAGCATATGGCCGTTGCCCGAAGAACCGATTGCTGAGGTCGCAAGAGAGTGTCAGCAGATTCTTGTCTGCGAGATGAACCTCGGGCAGCTCTATTATGCGATAAAGAGAGTGGCTCTCGAAGCAGGATGCAAGAAGATCGAACTCCTCGGGAAGGTAGGTGGAGAACCGCCCACACCCAGCGACGTGAGACACAAGCTGCGGGAGATGGGGGCGATCTGATGGAACTCTTTGAATTCTACAGGCAGGATAGATGGCCGCACGTATTCTGTCCAGGTTGTGGGAACGGCACGGTCATGAATTGCTTCTACAGGGCATTCAACGAACTCAACCTCGCCTTGGACAAGACCGCCTTCGTCGGCGGCATCGGCTGCTCCTCGAGGATACCGTTGTACATCAATTCGGATGCGTTGCACACCACGCACGGCAGGGCAATCGCATTCGCCACAGGGCTTAGGCTTGCGAAGCCAGAGCTCAAGATCGTCGTCTTTACAGGCGATGGCGATCTGGGCGCAATCGGTGGCAATCACTTCATCAACGGTTGCAGGCGAAACGTCGACATGACCGTCATCTGCATCAACAATAACATCTACGGTATGACAGGCGGCCAGGCATCGATCACAACTCCGCACGAATTCCTGTCCACAACCACTCCCTACGGCAACAAGGAATATCCATTCGACCTCGCTGAGATCGCAGTTGCCGCGGGTGCGAACTACGTCGCGAGGTGGACAACACGACATGTGCACGAGCTCACAAAGTCCCTCAAGATCGCCCTTCAGAAGAAAGGATTCGCATTTGTCGAAGTCGTCTCGCAGTGTCCCACCAACTTCGGCCGCAGAAACAGGATGGCGGACCCTTCGCAGATGCTGGGATGGTTCAAGGAAAACAGTGTTCGAAGAGACAAGACGAGAAGGGCTGCGGTCGACCATGTGGACCTAAACCTGGCTGGACAGGTCACGGTTGGGGAATTCGTTGACCGCAACAGAGAGTGCTACGAGGAGCTGATCGGAGTAGAGAAGCATGGATAGGCAGATTAGATTCACCGGCTTCGGCGGACAGGGGGTAATCCTCATGGGCATCGTCGTAGGCCGCGCGGCCGCGCTCTATGATAGAGCAATTGGAGGCGATGGCGAAGCCCGCGGGAAGAGTGCGATCCAGACGCAATCTTACGGCCCCTCTGCTCGAGGAGGGCACTCGAAGTGCGATGTGAAGATCTCGGACCAGGACATGCTGTATCCGTTCGTTGAGATACCCGATTATCTCATCATAATGTCTCAACAGGCATATTCCAAATACATTGACGAAAGAAAACCGGACACGAAGATCATGATCGATCCCGACCTAGTGACGGAGCGGCCAAAGGGCGACGTTTATTACATCGCTGCGACGAAGGCCGCTGAGAGCATCGGAACGAGGATTGTCGCAAATGTAGTTATGCTCGGAGCTTTCAGAGAGATCTCGAACCTCGTCTCGTACGAGGCGCTCGAAAGAGCGCTTCTGGAATCCGTGCCGAAGCCCACACACGACCTGAACAAGAGCGCGCTTAGCGTTGGGGCGAAGCTCGGACGACAGGCCATTGAGGAGAGGGGCAAGGGTTAAAGACGATTAAGGCGTTCGTCGGTTTGGAGCTGGAAGCTTGATTGTCGAATCTGTCTTGAAAGAAGGAAGAAAGGTTCTCGCGGAGAGCGAGGTGAAGGAATTTCTTCGTGAGTTCGGGATTCCGACAACAGACTTCCAAGTCGTTGACAAATATGATGAGATAGATCAGAAGAAGCTCAAGTTCCCAGTTGTCCTCAAGGTGTGCTCGCCCAACATTCTGCACAAGACCGAGGTGGGCGGCGTAGTGCTCGATATCGCCAAGGACCAGCTCGAACAGGAATTCGCAAAGATGCGCGGGAAGTTCCCGGACGATAAGATACTCGTCGAATCGCATCAGGACAAAAGGGTTGAGGTGATCATTGGGCTGATCAACGATCCGACATTCGGCCTCACCATCATGTTCGGTCTGGGTGGAATCTACACTGAAGTGTACAAAGATGTGACGTTCAGGGTGGTGCCGATCACGAGAGAGGATGCAGAGGAGATGTTGAGAGAGATCAGGGCCGCGCCCATCCTCGAAGGGTTCAGAAGGATCAAGGTTGATAGAGAGGCAATCATCAATCTGCTGATGAAGGTCTCAGCTCTCGGTGAGAAGTACATGGACAAGCTGGACCAGATGGACCTGAACCCTGTTTTTGTGAAAGAGAAAGGTGTGGCCGTGGTCGATGCAAAGTTGTTATTGAGATGAGGACTGTCGTGCCTTTCTACAGTGTTGTCTCGAGGTGCGAATGTGATTGCGAGGGGAGGTAGAGGGCTCGTAGGGCTCAGCGCAGGCGCAGCCCTCATTGTTCTGCCCCTTCAGGTCTACGCCGCGCTCAGCCTAGCTGTCCTCACGGGGTTCTTGATATTCGTCTTCAGAGACCCCGGAAGAACCATTGGCATGGGCATAGTCGCGCCCGCCGATGGCACGGTGAGAGAGGTTGATTCCGAAAGAGGTCTCATCTCCACATATCTCGCCTTGAGAAACGTCCATGTGACCCGGGCTCCTATCGATGGAGTCGTTGAGAAAGCGGTTCGCACACGTGGAGGACATGCGCCGGCATTCTCCAAGAAGACCGAACGCAACGAGAGGATCGAGATATCGTTGAGGACAACCATTGGGACCGTCTCAGTGATACAGATGGCGGGCACTATCGCAAGGAGAATTGTTCCGTACATAGCCGATGGCCAACGGGTGGGCAAAGGGGAGAAGCTCGGTCTCATTCGCTTCGGCTCCAGGGTCGATGTGTACCTCCCGCCTTCTGCAATCAGTATCCTGGTCAAGGAGGGACAGAGGCTCCGTGCCGGCGTGACGAGCATAGCGGAGGTTCGCCATGGCAGCGTGGAGTAGAGTCTCGGCTGGAGATCTGTTCACTCTCGGGAACGGTGTTCTTGGATTCATCGCGATCACCTATGTTCTGGATGATAAGTTCCTCTTCGCAACAGGACTCATACTCCTGTCCATGATCATGGATGGTCTGGATGGGTACATCGCCAGGAGATTTGGGAGCAAGCACTCGATGGGGCAGGTTCTTGATTCGATCTCAGATTCGATATCGTTCGCCTTCGCACCAGCCATTCTGGTATACGCAGAACTGCATGAGCGAGGGGGCACTGCTCTCGAGAACGGTGCTGTGCTCGCCTGCGCGATTGCAATACTCGCCACTGGGCTGTTCAGGCTCGCCAGATTCAGCGCAGGAGGATATCGTTTGAGCTACTTCGTGGGGATGCCCGCCCCAGCAGCGGCACTGACCATCGTCCTCGTGTCTGTGATGTTCGGAATCTCAGAAGGAGGCGAGCCTGCGAAGTACTACTTTGCTCTGGATAGGATGCCGGTGCTTGTTCTGGGCTTCGGATTCTTTGCGAGTTTCCTAATGGCATCCGAAATACGTTATCCAAAAGTCCAGGGATGGATGGCGGCCTTGGGCGGCGTAGCCCTAGCGTTAGCAATCGTGCCATTCACCGCTGGCACGTTGCTCGTCAGCGACGAATCCTTATATACAGCATCCTCACGTACCGCCACTGGCATCGCGCTGGCATTGACGCTCGTCTACGTTTTCGGAGGACCAATCTACGAAAGACTCAAGGGAAGCAACAGCTGAGGCGTACTTCTCATGCAGCGACACCGAGCGCGCGGCGTTCGAGGCGGGGATCAAGCTCGGGACAATATACCACCAGTTCGTGGGCGTGCCCGTGAGCGCTGAGAACGTTGAGACGCTTGAGAAGGCGATAGAAGCCGGAAGCCTTGTCCAGCCATTCGTGGAAGACGTTAAGGTCAAGATCGACAGATCTAAGCTAAGGAAGAAACGCGGGCAATACGACTACGTCTCCCTGACCGGAGAAATGTTGGACGTGATGCTCACGGTCAGGTATAGGACTGCCCGCGTGAAGGCTTCGATGAAACTGATCAAGGACATGAACTACCCACTCATGTTCGTTGAGAAGGTGGAGCAGGAGCGACAAGAAGCGTGAACGCTGATTGCTGGCTCCTGAGGACAAGATTTATGGAATACATTATATATTTGAAAAACCATACCAGAGCGGTTTATCTGGCCACCCGGTGAGAGGATGACGAGAGGCATCAAGGTAGGCATTACAGGCCTTCCTGGCGCGGGCAAGACGCAGGCTCTCGTCAAAGTCATAGAGATGCTGGAAGAGGAGAGCCTGGTGGTCGGGGGCATGATAACAGAACCAATTGTGGAGAACGGTAAGCGAGTGGGCTTCTACGTAATGGATTGGAGGACCAAGCGCAAGGCGATCTTCGCACACGTGGAGACCGAGTCCAAGTTCTACGTTGGCAAGTACGGCGTGAACCTGGAGAGCCTTGATACGGTGGGAGTGGAGGCACTCGTCGAGGCGGCGAAACACGCCGATGTGATCGTGATTGACGAGGTGGGCAAGATGGAGGTCGAGTCGGAGAAATTCGTGAAGGCTGTCAAGGATGCCATGGAGGTCGACAAACCGATTATCTTGACATTGCACAAGAAATCCCGGAACCCCCTGCTCCAGGACATCAGGAGACGAGACGATGTCCGCATCCTGGAAGTCACGCCAATAAACAGGAACTTGCTGCCTTACAAGATCATCAAACTGATGAAGGGTGAATACGTTTGATCCCCTCAGGTTTTGTGAAGGTCAGAGAGGGGACCACAGATCTGCTCGTTCCCGAGGGATTCTGTCTGAAAGGCCCCGGAACGAGAACCGCTGGGGTATTCTACAACAGGCAGATGGAGTTTGGACGCGATGTCTCAGTAATCGTTGGCCGAGAGATATTCTCCGAAGGCGAGAGAGTGCTCGATGGCCTGGCCGCAACCGGGGCTCGAGGGCTGAGGCTCGCCAACGAGTGCGGTGTGAGAGCGGATTTCGAGTTGAATGACAGGGATCTGCGGGCTGCGGTGTTGATGAAGCAGAATGCAGAGCTAAACAGCCTCGGACACGTGAAGATACATTGCAGGGACCTGAGGAGCCTGCTCGCGGACGAGCAGTACGACTACATTGACATCGACCCGTTCGGCACTCCTGTCGATTTCATTGATGGCGCAGTCCAGAGCTGCAGGAACAGAGGCGTGATCGGCATTGCCGCAACAGATACTGCGCCCCTGTATGGCACATACCCAAAGACCTGTTACAGAAGGTACGGGGCGCTCTCAGCGAAGTCACCTTTCGCGCATGAGACGGGTCTGAGGATCCTCATCGGCCATGTCGTTCGAGAGGCCGCGAAGCACGACCGTGCCATCGAACCTCTGCTGTGTTACCATGCGGACCACTACTTCAGATGTTATCTCCGCATCCAGAACGGAGCAGCAAGAGCTGATGCTGCAATGAGGAAGCTAGGGATTGCGAGATATGATCGTTCGGACTTGAAGAGGTCCGTCTCCTCGCAAAGGGAATCGGAGAAGGATGCGGGCCCTATTTGGACAGGAGAGCTTTTCTCAAGGGCACTATTGAAGAAAATAAGAGCAACAGGTGATCTGAACACTGCTCCGAGATGTGCAAAGATGCTTGAGATATGGCGCGAGGAGGCCGATGCCCCGCCGCTTTATTTCACCATCGACGAGTTGGCCATGAAGACGAAGCTTGCTCCTCCGAAGCTGATAGAGTTCATTGAGTACTTGATCGACCGCGGAGCCGAGGCCTCTAGAACGCACTTCGACCCTAAAGGCATAAGAACGAATCTGACGGCCCCGGAGCTCATAGATGAGTACCGCAGGTACTCGAAGAGGCCTTGAGACCAGGCTATCAAATGCTTTAAGAAGTAGAGTCCAGATGCTTGTACAGATAAGATGCCATCACTGGTAATTGTTGGCTCACAGTGGGGGGATGAGGGCAAGGGGAAGATAGTTGACTATTTGGCCAATGAGGCTCAAATGGTTGTCAGGTTCAACGGTGGGAACAACGCAGGCCATAGCGTCATGATTGGCGAGGAGCTCTTTGCGTTGCATCACATCCCTTCTGGGATTCTGAGACCTGGAAAGCTGGCAGTCATAGCGAACGGTGTGGTGATCGATCCAGGAGTGCTGATCGGAGAACTCGAAGGGCTAGAGTCGCGGGGAGTGAGCGTGAAGAACCTCCGAATAAGCGACCGCGCGCATGTGATAATGCCCTATCACAAGATCCTGGATGGTGCTGAGGAGCGGTTGCGAGCGGGGGCCAAGGTCGGCACGACTGGGCGCGGAATTGGCCCGTGTTACTCAGATAAGGCTGCCAGGCTTGGGGTGCGGATGGGCGATCTCGTGGATGAGGCGCTTCTTTCTGAGAAGCTCGCCTTCCTGGTCAGCGTGAAACAGAGAATCCTGGATGCATATGGAGATCCAAACAGGCTCAATTTCGAAGCGATAAGGAGAGAGTATGCAGACCATGGCAAGAGGCTGAAGCCCTTCGTGACGGACACAGGCGTCCTAGTGAACGACGCGTTGAAGAAACGCAAGCGAGTTCTGTTCGAGGGGGCACAAGGAACTCTGCTGGACATCGATCATGGCACCTATCCCTACGTCACCTCATCCATCACGGTGGCGGGCAACGCCGCCGCGGGCTCGGGTGTCTCGCCGTTGGCCTTGGATCATGTGTATGGGGTCGTCAAGGCATACACCACCAGAGTGGGCGAAGGACCTTTCCCGAGCGAACTCCACGATGAATATGGAAAGACGATTGCCGAAAAAGGAGGCGAGTTCGGAACGACCACGGGCCGTGCTAGAAGGTGCGGCTGGCTCGACCTCGTGGTGGCGAGATACTCGAGTGAGCTCAGCGGATTCACGGGAATAGCGATGACCAAGATAGACGTCCTCGGCGGGTTCGACGAGCTGAGAATATGTACTCACTACATGCTCGAGGGCAAGAAGACGACTCGTGTTCCTGCGGACATCAGAATGCTACAGAGGTGCGAGCCGAAGTATGTCACGGTCAAGGGGTGGGACGACATCGATGGCGGAAAGATGGACAAGATTCTGGTGAAAGGATTCTCAGCACTGCCTGAGAACATGAAGAAGTACATCAGATTCTCTGAGAAGCACTTGGGAGTGCCCGTCGTGTTGCTCGGGCTGGGGAGAAGACGGAACGAGATACTCGATTTGAGAAAGAAGAGATGGTGAGGCCCTCAAGAATCCGATGATGAGTTGCCAGATGGATATCTGGCATCGTTCAGAAACCTCTCCATCATCATTAAATAAGCCCGCAATCATCCAACTCCAGATGCGCCGGCTCATCATAAGCGAGAAGAATCACGCCGCGCGGAGGATTGCACTGATCCTTTCCGACAACACTCAGAAGAGCCGGTCGGTCGGAGGCGTTCCAGCGCTCATCTTCTCCAAGGGACAGGACCAATATGCTGTTCTTGGCCTTCGCGGTCACATCGTCGTTCTCGACTATCCAGAGAAGTACAACGACTGGGATGCTATTCCTCCAAAGGAATTGGTCTATGCCAAACCCGAGAAGAAGGTCGACCCTTCGGCTAGGAAAATAATGAACGCCCTCAAGACGCTGGCAAACGAAGCGGACGAGGTGGTCGTGGCGACGGACTACGACCGCGAGGGCGAGCTCATAGGAGCGGAGGCGCTAGAAGAGGCGAACGTGAAGAAGGCGACTAGGAGGGCGAAGTTCAGCGCACTTACGAAGGGTGAGATCGAGAGAGCGTTCTCCGAGTTGGTCGATCTCGACTACAAGCTTGCGTCGGCCGCAGAGACCAGACAGCTGATAGATCTTGCGTGGGGGGCGGCCCTGACTAGGTTCATCTCCCTCTCCTCTGGCCAGCTTGGCAAGGATTTCCTTTCGGTTGGCCGAGTCCAGACACCGACGCTGGCCCTCGTGGTCGACAGGGAACGAGAGATAGAGGCATTCAGGCCCACTCCCTATTGGCTTGTGACCGCGGACCTCAAGAAGGATTCGGAGTTCACAGCCTCGCACGCGAATGGAAGATTCCTCGAAAAGGATGCAGCGCACACGGCCGCACAGAAGGCCAAGCAAGCGAAGAACGCAACCGTGAAAGAGGTCAAGGAGACGGAGAACACGGAGTGGCCGCCTGCCCCGTTCAACACAACGGCCTTCTTGATGGAGGCCAACAAGCTCGGCCTCTCAGCTGCCTCGGCAATGAAGATTGCGGAGGACCTCTACACTAACGGCTACATCTCGTATCCGAGGACCGACAACTCGGTCTATCCCCCGTCTCTGAGCCTGAGAGCAATACTTGAGAAGCTGAAGAATTCGGATTTCTCGCAAGAGGCTGAGGAGATCTCATCCCAAGAAACCCTGCGGCCCTCAAGGGGGAAGCTGAGCACAACGGACCATCCGCCAATACACCCAGTTGACGCTGCCAGGAGGGCAGAACTGAAGGGGCACCACTGGGACATCTACGAACTCGTAACGCGGAGATTCCTTGCCACTCTTGCGCCTCCGTGCAGATCGAAGACAACCGAGGTCAAGGTGGACATCGCCGGGGAGCCGTTCGTGAGCGAGGGTTACAACATCGTCTTCCCAGGATGGCGGAAGTACTATCCATACTACAGGATCAGAGAGATCACCCTGCCCGCATTGAGCCAGAATGATCTTGCCGAAGTCCTGAGAATCCACTCAACGGAGAAGAAGACGACGCCCCCTGACAGATACTCTCAGGGCTCTCTGATAAGGAAGATGGAGGAGCTTGGGCTCGGCACCAAGAGCACGAGGCATGAAGCCATCCAGAAGCTCTTCGACAGGAAGTTCGTGAAGGGCATCAAGACCATCGAGCCAACCGAGAGCGGAACAGCGGTGGTCTCAGCGCTGGAGGAGCACGCAAGGGAAATCACGAACGCGAAAATGACCTCCCATCTTGAGAGCGACATGGACCTGATCGCGCAGGGGGAACTGCAGCAGACGGAGGTCGTCGAGGAAAGCCAGGCCATGCTCGAGGACATAATGGACGTGCTCGAGAGACACAGAAAGGAGATCGCGGACGAGATCAAGAAGGCATTGAGAGAACAACATGCGCTTGGCCCGTGCCCGAAGTGCGGCACTGGACAACTCATGCAGATAAGATCGCGCTCAGGAGGTTCATTCGCCGGCTGCACGAACTACCCGGATTGCAGGAACACGTACCCCCTGCCTCACGGGATGCTGATCCTGCCCACGGAGGAGAAGTGCGAGACCTGTGGTTCGCCAAGGATCAGGACAGTCGCAAAGGGCCAAGCCCCAATGGTGGTCTGCATCGACCCGAGCTGCCCAAGCGCGCAGAAGCAGAGGTACATCGGAAAATGCCCCTCTTGCGGCGGAGACCTCAGAGTCATTCAGTCAAAGAAGGGAAAGAGATTCGCCGGCTGTTCGAATTACCCCAAGTGCAACGTTGTCTTCCCCCTTCCCCAGCAGGGCAGGATAATACCGCTCGAACAGGTCTGCGATGCCTGCGGTTCTCCGATGATAAAGGTCTTCATGTCGAACAGGGGCCAATGGGTTCTCTGCATGAACATGAAATGCCCCAAGAAGGCGCAGAAGGCTTCCAAGAAAGAGGGGGCAAGACCCGAGCAGACCGACAAGAATGAGAAGGGGCCAGCGTAGCCCTACTCTCTTGGGGGCGGCGGGACCTCTTCTTCCAGAGGGGGTTCGGGCTTCGAAACGGGCTCTGGCGCCCTGCTCGCGGGCTTTGGCCTCGCTATGCCGAGTTTCTTCTCAATCGCTTCGAGCCTCTGAATGACATCCCAGATCGTGTAGCGCTGCTCCGTGAAGCTCAACGCAATGGTAAGAGCGGCGTCAACGAACAGCCATGCCACGAGTATCCACATCAGAATCCTGAGCAGGTCCCAAGTGGCAGTGAATGCGACTTCGAAATCCTCGCTGAGCTCCCTCTCGAGGTCGTCCACGAACCTGTCCGTGTACAGAAGCAGCACAACGCCCAGAATCGCGAGAAACGCTGCTTTCACCCATCTGCCGGCCATTTGAGGTGTGATTCTCATTCTCCCACCACACGCAGGAATTGACTGGATTGTATATACAACTTGCCGTTGGAATGGTTCATGGAAGCTCTATCCGAAGAGAAGGTTCCTCACCGCCGGAGCATAGTCGAAAGCCCTGAGCTCCGTGGACCTCTCGAGCGAGAAGAGGACGATCTCGGGCTTCTCCTCGAACGCTCCTATCTTGTGATACCACGCGAGGACGCTCTCGAGGTGCTCTGAGTAGTCCGTGAACTTCGCCAGGTTGTAGTTGCCGACAGCCTCGTCTGGCTTTGACAGAGTGAGGAAGGACAGATCCACGGTCTGCCTAGGCTTGCTCCTCAGCCTCCTCTCCCAGCCCACCTCCATGTTGAACCTGGGATGGGCGACTGCATATATCTCGAAGCCCCACTTGTACAGGCGAGGAATGCACACAGTGGACATGTATCCTTCGTCTATCAGTTTGTTGCGTATCCTCGTAATCGCTTGTCTGGACAGGTCGACGCCGGCAGCTGTCTCGCGGTCGGAGGCACGAGAGTTCTCGATCAGCGCGCACAGAGTCTGCTTCTCCGTATCTGTCAAGTCCGGAGTTTCGACGCTTGCGGAGACGGGGGAGGGCGGCTTGGGCGCAGGAACATCGAGCCCGAAGTAATCATGCACGATGGGCGCGAAGCTGGGCACATATGTCCCCTTGGAAAGCGAATACGGGAACACGGTGCTGACGAGCTTTGCCTTGGACGACCTCTTCGACCCCGTGAAAAACTTGTTGTGTGTCTGGACCAGAGACTCGAATTCCGTCGCATTCCTCAGCGCAGAGTACATCACAAGAGAGCTGCCGCCGATGAGCGCATGGAAGATCTGGGGAGCTCTGTTGCAGAACTCCATGTAGTGGTTTGCCTTGATGTCGGAACTCACTGAGGGTTCTGTCGATCCGATATGGCAGGCGAGCATCTCACAGCCCAGCTTGTTGAAAGCAGGAACATTGACGTAGTGGATCGCGCCCGCATCCAGCAGTCTCCTCCGAACCGATGCCACAGTGCCTTTCTTCAGATAGTACATATCCGCTATCTCGGCGTCCGTCCTGTTCGCGTTCTCGGTCAAGCCGATTATGACTAGCATCTCAGATTCGAGGAACTTCCACATGCATAGGGTAATTGGCGAAATTCAAATAAAGATATTGTATTCGCATTAGTGCCATCGTGCTTGGCAAGGTCGATAGCAATATTGCGAAGTTGAACGGCACGACAATGAAAAGAGTTATAATCAGCATAACGGAATTACGCTTGCCATTTTGGCAACACGCTCTTTTGAAGGAAGAGGAGAGGTGTAACCAAAGGGTGATGCCCAACTGCGGTGGAGTCCCCTCCACCCCTTTTTTCTATTCTCAGATGAAGAGTCAACCCTGAGGAGATACGGCATACAGCCCGCACGGCGATTCGATTGACAGAAGCAGATTGCGGAATCAGGCTTTCTTGGTCTCTCTTGTTTTCAGCCGAAGCCCCTTGTACCCGCACTTCCTGCAGCGAGTCGCGCGAATTGCATTCCTCGCATTGCAGTTCATGCAGATCTTCTTGACCAGGTTTCTGTGTTCGGCCTCCGGAAATCTTGCCATGATTCGTTCTCTCGCGCCTCAAACAAGCATACTGTATATAACTGTTGTGCAGCTGCCTTCGCGCTCTCACTTCAGCTTCTTTCCTTCGTGGGCGAAATGTGCCAGCAGAGCTTCGAGCTGAATGCGCTCGCTCGATCCCGAGACAATCCTGAACTCGGCCTCGCCCACCCTGTCAACGAGCTTGACCTTCGCGTCCTCGCCTATCGGAAGGTCGAAGACCGCTCTGTGAATGCCTTGGACGATGTCCTCTCCAGAGAAACCATGGTGGGCAATCAAATCATCCAGTCTCGAGCGGGCAGCTGTGAAGTTGCCGCTCAACGCGGTGGTTAGCAGTTCTTGGATTTCAGAGGGACGGATGTTCTCAGTGGACTCGAAGACCGCTTCCTGGTCAACTCGCTTTCCGAGCGACGCCGCGACCTGCAATATGTTTGTCGCCTTCCTGAGATCGCCTCCGGCAAGGCTGCAGATCACCTCCAGACCATCATCGGTGATGCGAACATCCTCAGCGGAGGCAATGCGTTTCAGATAGGCCTTGACCTCGGCCTCGCCCAGTGGTTTGAATCTGAACACCGCGCATCTCGACTGAATCGGTTCGATGATCTTCGATGAGTAGTTGCACGAGAGCACGAACCTACAGGTTTGGGTGTACCGCTCCATCGTGCGCCTCAGCGCTGCTTGCGCATCAGAGGTCAGGGAATCGGCCTCGTCGAGGAATATGATCTTGAAGTCAGCGATTCCGATCGATGCCGCCCTAGCAAAGTCCTTGATCTTGCCGCGGACGACGTCTATGCCGCGTTCGTCCGATGCGTTGAGCTCGATCAGATTATCGCGCCACTGCTCACCGTAAAGCTCTCTTGCGAGGGCGATTGCACAGGTTGTCTTTCCCGAGCCAGCTGGTCCAGCAAAGAGCATGTGGGGCATGCTCTTGGTCCTCACATACGCTGAGAGCCTCTCCACGATGCTCTTCTGACCAATGACCTCGGAGAGCTTCTTTGGCCGGTATTTCTCAACCCAGACGTCCTTCATTTCGGTCGGATTTCTCGAATGCTGTGTCCTTACAAATAACTATCCCATGGCACATTGAAACAAGCAATAAATAGGCCGTCACTGCATCTGGCCAGCGTGATCCGCTGCGACAGGTGCAAGAAGAGATCCGTGGTGTTCGTGAGGTACAGTGGAGCACATCTCTGCGAAGAGCACTTCTCCGGATTCGTCGAGAAGAGGGTCAAGCAAGAGTTCAGGCGACAGGCAGACCTTAGGGGCCGTAAGAGGATTGCCGTAGCCGTATCCGGTGGGAAGGACAGCACAGTGGTGTTGCACTTGCTGGACCAGATCATCGGAGCGAGGAAAGATCTTGCCCTCTGTGCAATTACTGTCGATGAGGGCATTTCGGGCTACAGGGCTTCCAGTATTCCCATCATATCGCAGAACTGCTCAGAACTCGGTATCGAGCACAGGATTGTGACCTTCAGGGAGCTCTTCGGTCTGACGATGGATGAGGTTGCGTCCAAGAGCCGAGAACTCTCCACTTGCAGCTATTGTGGTGTGCTGAGGAGAGCCGCGATGAACAGAGCTGCCAGGGAATGGAATGCCACGTATCTTGCGACGGGGCTGAACCTGGATGACACGGCGCAGTCCATACTCATGAACTTCGCAAGAGGGGACGTCGAGAGGCTCGCGAGATTGGGACCGCACAGGAGGGTACAGCCGGGGCTCGTTCCACGAATACAGCCGCTGAGGACGATACCCGAGAGCGAGACCACTCTCTATGCTATGATCAAGCACTTCAAGTGGCACGACCTCGAATGCCCATATGCTCCGGAAGCATTGAGGAATGACTATCGCTCCGCTGTGAACCAGCTGGAGGACAAGTACCCCGGGACGAAGTATTCGATTCTGAAGAGCTACGATGAGATGCTGCCCGCAATAGAGAAGCTCTATCCGCAAGCAAAGCTTGGCACATGCGAATGCGGAGAACCAACGATATCCAAGAGGTGCAAAGCCTGTGAACTAGTTGATTCCCTCAGGGCTCATGTTTGAACCTGAAGGAGTCCCTCGAGAACCATGCACCGCAGACTTTGCAGATGTAGTCGCTCCTTTCTGCCCTTGCCCCACAGATTGTGCAGTACTTCACCTTTGCGGACTGGACCTGCGCTCTTGTCGGGGGAGGGGCCGGAGCAAATCCCACTGAGTCGTCAGCCGTTACCTCGAAGGCAACTTTCGACAATGCCGAGAACGACGGGGCTGCATGGTGCGGCCTGTGCGCAGGTTTTGGCTTCGCAAGAGCCCTTTTGCGCGCGCGCTCCAGCCTTAGCTTTCTCTCCTCCTCCTCGAGAACGTGCTTGTGAGTGGTGAAAACTGAGAACACGAGCAGCGCTTTGAGCGAGAGCCCCAGGAGCATAATGTAGACAATCTTGCTCATGTCAAAACGCACAAAATAGGGGGCATAAGCGAACTCAGCAATGCCCCCTCCGAATATCACAAAGAGCCACATGCATACGAATGCTAGGGCGGACAAACCAAAGAGCAGGCGCTTGTAGGTCCCGGGCCTGTTCATCGACTCGAGCGTGCTCGCTGCCACTATCATGCCGCCGAAGAACAAGATATAGGTCTTTATGTTGGGCAGAAATGCGGTCGACAGTTGCGGGTAGTTGTTGGTGACCAGGTTTACGAGCACTATCGGAACAATCACGAACCTGATCGCCTCCGTGAAGGCAGTCCACACGGAATCGGACAACCTGCTCTTCTGCTTCACAGTGTCCACCTCTCCTGCACTGTGAAGTCCATTACTTGGATCTCGACAGAATACGGCGGGCTGTAGCTCATCGGCCTGTCAAATGTGACGCTCCCTGTGTAGTTGCCGCCAAGCTGAACTGTCTGGCGGATGACATCCACAGGGCCGCTCGCATCATACAATGTCAGGACTATGTCTGCAGGGGGCAGGCTGCTGAGGATGTCAGAAGTGACGAGCCAATAGTCCACGGTGAGCGTCGGACCATACGGGGGCCAAGGCGAGACACCGGACACACCCCAATCCTGAATCAACGCGTCCCAATTGACATACACCTGGTAGTTGGCATCGAACTTGATCAGCCTCATTGTGTAGAAACATGAGATCTCCATGTAGAAGTTCAGGAGGTCGTCGTTGAAAACCATGTACTGAGCGCCGGAGCTGTAGAGGGCCAGGAGATCGAACGTGAAGTCAATCGCACCCGATGTCACATGTCCAGCTGGAATCGTTCCGATAACGAAGGTGTCATACGCCAATACGTAGGACGTCAGATTGGTTACTCTGTAGTTGATTGTCAGGCCGTCCACATCGTATATGCCGCCGTTGTCTATCGAATAGGGAGCTGTGA
>Ga0315308_1000909_pt1 | contig 16978 bp, 15 predicted proteins | sample TDP3_MG_FD_203078 | JGI IMG/M metagenome (GOLD analysis project Ga0315308, IMG submission 203078) | Freshwater sediment microbial communities from Lake Towuti, South Sulawesi, Indonesia - TDP3 | ecosystem: Environmental > Aquatic > Freshwater > Lake > Sediment | place: Indonesia: South Sulawesi... | reverse complement strand
AATAAATCCTTTCACATCGCATATATCCTGTGATGTGGATTTGCTTATAAGATGGGGGTGATGCCGTAGTATCAACGCATCGTATGTGGTGGAATGATGGAAATTGTGGACTTGACGGAGGAGAATGTTTCACAGGCCCTCTGCGGTAAGGGGGGAGGAAGGGAGGAGAGGGAGAAGTTCTTGCTTTGGAATTTGAGAGAGGGCAAGGTTCGGGGAAAGATCGCGGTTGAGGGCGGAGAGGGGCTGGGCTGGATTGACTATTATCCCAGGAGCGATGGCTGGATTCGGATCGGTTGCATACTTGTCGACGAGGAGAGGCGCCGTAGAGGTGTTGGCCACGCGCTCATGAACGCTTGCCTGGCGGATTGTAGGGGGAGTAAGGGAGTGATCGTGGCCGCCACTATCTGGGAGCACATGCCCAAGGGATTCTTCAAGGAGTTCGGATTCGTGGATATGAATGATAAGGCGAACATTTCGCTCATGATGGTGAAGTTCGGGAATCATGAGGCACCCAAACGCGAAAAGGAGAAGATCGATAAACCAAAGATCAAGCCCGTAGAGGGCAAACTGACGATTGACGCGTTCGATGACGGCGGGTGTCCCACCTCATATGCCACGAGGCAACTCGTTAAGGAGGCGGCAAGGAACAATTTCGGGGAGAAGATTGCGATTAGAGAATACGACACGAAGGACAGGGCGGTCGTGGAGGAGTTCGGTGATGCAGAGGGGATATTCATCGACGGAGATAAAGCGTTCTTTGGCTATCCCGGAAGTCTAGAGGGGATAACGGGCATCCTCCGCAGGAAACTTGAGGACATGAAATTGTTGTAGCCATTAACGGTTCGCTATAGGCTTTTTTTAAACTGCATGAGCCGTAGATAACGTTATTGACGCCCATTGCCTAGAGGCTGATGCGAGGAAGCATGGCTCGAATGGCAAAGTTCGGATTCCTCCTCCCGATGGGCTCCCATCAGCGTTGCCTGGAGGTCGCCCATAAGGCGGAGGGCCTGGGACTCGACTCGCTCTGGGTCTACGACGACCTCCACGGTTTCCCGCATGAGGAAGTTCTGGAAACATTTACGACCTGGGCGGCGATCGCCCAGGCCACTAGGAGGATCACGCTCGGCTCGTCCGTCATCGCCATCCAGCGCCACCATCCGGTGACGCTCTCGAAGGCCCTTGCGACCATAGACTGGATCAGCGGAGGCAGGGTCATCTGCGGCATAGGCGCCGGAGGGGCGGACGCCTCTTACGGTTTTCCAGCCGTGCCCATGCCGGTGCGTCGCATGGCCGAGTCGATTCAGGTGATGAAGTCCCTGTGGACCGAGGATGTCACGAATTATGCTGGTGCCCATTACAGGATAGCGAATGCCAGGTTGGTGCCAAAGCCCCTTCAGAGGCCCCACCCTCCGATCTGGCTCGGGGCTAACCATCCTGGGACGATGAGGCTCACGGCCGAGATCGCCGACGGGTGGCTGCCGATGACGACGACCCCCAGGCTCTTCAAGGAGGATCTGAGGTACGTTCGAGAATGCGCCGAAGAGGCAGGCAGGCGGGCGGACGCGATGCGCAATGGGCTTTTGCTTTACACGCTTGTCGGAAAGGATCTATCGGCCATAAGGAGGAATTTCGAGCCCTTGGCGAGGCCGACCGTGCTCTGGCTCGATGGTCGGTCCTTGAGGAGGCTTGGCCACCACGTGCCCCAATCGGCTGACGATGCGCCAGTCGAGGTCCTCAGGCAGATGGCCGCATATGGGACGCCCCAGGACGTCGCCCAGAGCGTTGGGGCCTTCATAGATGCTGGGGTGGAACATTTCGTGTTGGGCGTCCTCCCCCCTGAACGGACGGAAGAGCAGATGGACATATTCGTGGAGGAAGTCCTCCCGCTGCTATAAGATCGGTTTTCAACTAGGATGTGAATAGGATGCCCAAGGCCATTAAAATCGAGACGGGCAGGCTGATGCTCAGGACCGTGACGATGGACGATGTCGAAGCCGTTGCCCTCACCTGGAAGTTGAACGGCAATCCGATATCGTTCGAAGAAGCAGAAAAGGAGATCAGGTGGATGCTTGACAATCACGATAGAAATGAAACCGGGGGATTCACCCACCTGTGCCTTGCGATCATACACAAGGGTGACAACGCGTTCATCGGCTGGTGTGGGTTGGATCATCGCGATCATGACAGGCAAAATCCCGTACTGTTTTACCTGCTGAAGGAAGCATATTGGGGGAGGGGACTTGGGACCGAGGCTGCGAAGGCGGTCTTGAGGCACGCCTTCTGCACATTGGGGCTAGCCCAGGTCGACGGCGGCGCCTCCGCCGAGAACGTCGCTTCGAAGAGGGTGATGGAGAAGGCGGGGATGAGATATCTGGGAAGGGAAGGGGATGGCGGATATTCGTTTACGCTCACAAAACGGGAATACGTCGATAAATTCGGATGCGGATGACGATGCGAGCGCCTAGGAGATAGATGAGATAGCTGAGGACGACACGAGAATGGAAAATGCGAGAGGAGGCCCGATGGGATGAAGAAGTTCGTGGTCAAGGCGCACTGGGCCACGAGGCTCCACTACGACCTTCGGTTGGAGATGGATGGAGTGGCCAAGAGCTGGGCGATCCCGAAGGAGCCTCTGTTGGAGTCGGGGATGCGGAGGTTGGCCGTACAGGTGGGGGACCATTCAATGGAGGATATGGGCCACGAGGATTTGAGCAAGGAGAGAGCGGCGAAGAGCGGGAGGGTCGAAACTTGGGACGAGGGAAAGTACGAGCTCCTCGAGAAGGGCGAGGGCAGGTTGGTGCTGCGTTTCGACGGTAGGAAACTCAATGGAATTTACGGCCTGATCCGCATCGCGAGATGGGAGGGGAACAACTGGCTATTGATAAGGTCAAGGGACAGTTAGAATTTTCGGGGATTAGATCATCATATATTTTCGTTCGTTACCTAGACTTTCCTCGTCACCCAGTTTAGAATCGCTCCACCGTCGAGCTTATCGCTGGAGATCGTGAGCTTCCCTTCCGCGGATGGGAACCTGTAGAAACTCTCAACCCACCCTCTATCGAATTCGCCTCCGGCGTCGTGGATCAACAGCCTCCTGGGCGAGTTCATCGCTGCAGCGGCCTTGAGACCGCCGGCCCTCATGATCCCGGGGACGTAGGGCTTCATCCAATGTTCCTCGGAATCGTCAGCGAAATGATTGAGGTCGACGGCTACCGATTCGATGCCGCCTGCAACGCTCGAGGCAAGCAGGCACCATGCACCGGCATCGCCAAGGCCCACGATGTCGATCCCCCTGCAGGCTTTCCGCAGGAATGAGGCCGAGGTTAGGATGTCCTGGATCCTCAGCGCGGTATCGGTCCTATTGTAGGTCTCGTAATAGTCGACTTGGCACGCGGTGACCTCCCTCCTCGATCCGATGGGGGCCTCGTAGTCCCCTGTGAGAAAGCAATCGATCGATAGGACGTCATGTCCTGCCGACAAGAGCCCCGAGGCCAACGGATTCGGGCTATGTCCTTCGAAGAGCTTCGACTTGCTGTCTTGGTATACGACCAGCGTTCCCCGGCCCGTCCTATTAGTTGGCTGCAACAATACGGCTGGGATCTCCTCGCCCATGCCTTTCCTGCCGATCGTGAGCTTCGTCAAGATTGCCTTCGGCTTGATGTGCGCCTTGCCCCGAACAGTGGCCTCCGCCTTCGGATTCGGCTCGACCGAGAGGCATCCTGCCATCATCTCGCCCATGATCTTCTTGGACCTCACAAGCCCCCTCGCGTCCTTGGGCTTCAGCTTCTCAAGAGAGCCTTTGGAGATCGAAACGACATGCGTGACCAAACCGCGAGCATCAAGCGCATTCGCGGGCCTCTCCCTTCCGGAGAACACTAGTATGTCTTGGTCCTTGTCCAGCGTGTAGGGCCTCTCCTTGAACTTCCCCGCATCGGATGAACCCAATAGCCACTTGCCGAACCAAGCGTAGACCGCCTCCCTGCTCTCCCTTTTGTAGTTGTGAGGGGCGTTTACTTGGACGCTCTTCACCTTGGCAGAGGCGCCGAAGAAACCGTAGATCCTCCTGATGAACGGATACTCGACCCAGGGGGTCCTGCGCGTCCAGTCCCCCGTGGCCGATACCAAGAGCATCGGCCTCGGCGCGATGAGGGCGGCTATCTCCACGTTGTTGGTGTCCAACCTCAAGCTCGGGGCGTTCTCGCATAGGCATCCGCCCTGGAAGTGGGCGGAGACCATGCAGACCGGGGCCGCGGCCTTGATCCTCGAATCGAGTGCCGCCACCATATAGGTCTGTGTTCCGCCTCCCGACTCCCCCGTGCACCCGATCCTCTCCGCGTCCACGTCGCCGAGGGACTGCAGGAAATCTATGGCCCTGATGCTGTTCCATGTCTGGAGGCCCATCAGGCTCAATCCCCAGAGGCTTTCCCTTGGGCCACCGAATTTGTGGTCCAATTGTTTGCTGTCATTGTAGCCGACCATGTCGTAAAGGAACGCGACGTGCCCCTGCCTTGCGAAGTTGATGCACCTCGCCCGGACGTCCTCGGCAAGCCTCCCGTTGCTCCAGTGGCCGTGGGGGTTCAGGATCCCGGGGTGCCTTCCCCCATCGAGTGGCCTGTAGAGGTTTCCGGTGACATAGAAGCCAGGATGGCTCTCGAAGAAGATCTTCTCCACGCTGTAGTCCTCGTGCTCTATCCTGCCGAAGACCTGGGCGTTGAGGCCCTTCCTCTCCAGCTCCGGCGAAAGGCCGCACGCGAAGAGGATGCGCCCCCTGAGCTCCTCGGCCCTCTTGAGCCACTCCCCCTTGTCATAGTCCCTCAGTTCGACCAACATGTCAAGCCTTTTGACATCAACGATCCTCTTGTCCTTCGGGAGCACACCCTCAGGTAGGACCTTCCAAGCTTCTTGCATGAGTTCATTCTCCGCTTTAGCATTAAAAAGACTTCGCACGCAATTCGCGTTTATCGACGGGAACGATATGGTTTGGTAAAAAAGGAAGGGGACTTGTTGAGACATGGTGGGATGTCCTTCCGATATGATATCTTCATGTTAGCTCGTTGGATCGTGACATCGGAACCCTTAATTCCCAAACTCATCGAAAAAAGCTGGGACATCGCATGCAAGTGAACAGTGCCCTGATGAATGCCGTAGTTTGCGAAAGACCGAAGGCGCTTAGGCTTCAGAGGATCCCCAAGCCAAAACCGAAGGGGAGGGAGGCGTTGATCGAGATTAGGGCCGTCGGAGTCTGCCGCTCTGACGTCTCAGGCTATCTGGGCAAGCATCCGCTCGTGACCTATCCCAACATCCTCGGCCACGAGTGCTCCGGCTTAGTCGCGGAACTCGGTCCCGATGCGAGTGGTTTCAAAATAGGGGACGAGGTCGCCGTGGAGACGTTCTTCGAGCTCTGCGGCCAGTGCTCGGGATGCAGGAGGGGGCAGTACAACACCTGCAAGGCCCCGAAGATAATAGGCCACAACGTGCCGGGGGCTTTCGCGGAATATATGCTCGCGAATTCGGACTTCCTCCACCACAAGCCCGCCAACGTCACCTTCGAGGAGGCCGCGTTGGTGGAGCCGCTCTCCGTGGCCGTCCATGCGGTCAAGAGGTGTGGCATCAGTTGCGGCGAGACCGTTGCGATAATAGGGGCGGGGGCAATAGGCCTCCTGGCTTTGCAGGTATCGAAGCTCTCAGGTGCCACGGTGCACGTAGTGGATGTCGTTGAACGCAAGCTCGCCCTGGCGAATGGCCTGGGCGCTGACGCGGTCTTCAATTCCTCAGGGCAGGATCCGCGCCCCGAGATGATCGCAGCGACCGAGGGTGATGGCTACGATTACGTCATAGAGGCAGTTGGCTCGCCACAGACTTTGAGGGAGACGACCGACCTTGCCCGTGCCGGAGGGACAATAATGTGCATCGGCTTCTCCGGCCGAGAGGCCGATGAAATATGCCTGAGTAAGATCACGCTGCAGGAGATGAGGCTGCTTGGAATACTCGGGTTCTGCAGGGATTATCCCACCTCAATCAGGCTCTTGTCTAAGAAGACGGTTAACGTTGGGCCGCTCATAACGCACAGGTTCAAGCTGGCAGAGGTCGAGAGGGCGATACAGCTCATGGTAGAGAAACCCGCAGAGGTCTTGAGGGCGATCATCAACCCCCGTGGAACTTTATAGCGATAGAGCGCTCTCGCCATTCATTGACCCATCGAGATTTAAAGCCCTTCCACGATGCTCGGGCAAGTTGATCGGAGGGAAGCGCATGATGGAAAACGCCTCAACTCCTGTCGAGACCGAAGCCGTTGAGATCGTGAAGGTGCGGGGGAATCGGCGAGGGCGACAGAGGGACCTCGTCGTCAAGGAAGCGATCTACACCATCGTTGTTAACGGCACCAGGGTCGCGAGCCTAGCGTGCACGCCATCGGATCTCGAGAGCCTTGCTGTGGGTTTCCTCACTTCCGAGAGGGTCATCAAAAACTTTACCGACATACAGAACGTCTCCGTCAAGGGGGACGAATGCGCCGTGGAGGTTGAGACTCGCGGCAAAATCGAATTCACAGCCACAGGCCGGATCTCCACGATCGTGTCTGGATGTGGGTCCGCGGCAACCTCCCCTGCGGGCGGGCTGCTGGAGCTCCTTCGCGCTTGGAAGGTCACATCGAAGCTAACTGTCTCGGCAAGTTCTATAGTCACTATCGTCAAGGATTTCCAGAAGGCGTCCGGGCTCTTCAGATTGACTGGCGGCGTCCACAGCGCAGCAATATGCGAACCGGGTGGCATCATTCTCTTCAAGGACGACATCGGCAGGCACAATGCTGTTGACAAAGTCTTGGGCACTTGCTCGATCAAAGGGATTCCCACCAAAGATAAGATCTTGCTCTTGACAGGACGAGTCTCCTCCGATGTCCTGATGAAGGCAGTTCTGAGGGAGATGCCAATAGTCGTATCGCAATCGGCCCCGACCCATCTTGCGATGGAGTTGGCCTCCGAATCTGGAATGACTCTCGTCGGCTTTGCGAGGGGCGAGGGGATGAACATCTATAGCCACGAGTGGCGCATAGTTTCCTAATAGGAAATAGACTTATAGAGGATGGACCGGTTGCCAATATATGGATGGATTATTGGGCACGAGGGCGGGTCTGCAGGCGGACCTGAACCTGATCTTCCAGGTCGTCATCTTCCTCCTCCTCGTCGTTGGGTACGTATTCGCAAAGAGACGAAACATGGCCTCCCATGGGAGGATCATGAATGTCGTCGCCGCTTTGAATTTGTTCTCGATATTGGCCGTGATGGGTCCTTCCGTCGTCATCAACCTGTTCCCCCTCCTCATCTATTATCCCACAATTGGCACGACGACGCTCATCCATGCGTTGACGGGCGGATTTGCCGCAGCCCTTGGGACTACATGGGGCTTCAGGAAATTTCGAAACATAAAGATGTGGATGAGGGTGACATCGATCCTTTGGCTCCTGGGCTTCGTGCTCGGCATCGCGAACTATGTCCTAGGATACGTGCTATAGTCACCCCTCATACGCTATTGTTAAGGCAAAAACATATAACGCCGTTATAGAATAGTACGTCGAATTGCGAATTTACGAGGACGTTACCCAAACAATCGGCAATACGCCATTGGTACGCCTAAATCGCGTAACGGCGGGCTGTGTGGCGACAATAGTTGGGAAGCTCGAAGGTCGCAATCCCCTAGGTTCGGTCAAGGATAGGATCGGCGTGAGCATGATCGCCGAGGCTGAGAAACAGGGATTGATCAAGCACGATACCACCGTCCTCGAGCCGACGAGCGGCAATACCGGCATCGCGTTGGCGTTCGTCTGCGCCGCACGGGGATATCGGTTGGCCCTCGTCATGCCGGAGACGTTCAGCGTCGAGAGGAGGGCCCTCATGAAGGCCCTCGGCGCGAAGATCCTCCTCACCCCAGGTTCGGAGGGCATGCCCGGAGCTGTCAGGCGGGCGGAGGAGATGGCATCGAAGGACAAGAGCTACTTCATGCCCCAACAGTTCAAGAATCCCGCAAACCCCAAGATCCACAGGGAGACGACCGCGGAGGAGATATGGGCTGACACGGATGGAAAGGTCGACATCCTTGTCAGCGGGGTCGGCACTGGCGGCACGATCACGGGGGTCACCGAGGTAATAAAGGCGCGCAAGCCCTCCTTCAGAGCAGTGGCCGTGGAGCCGGCAGCGTCCCCCGTCCTCTCGGGGGGCATGAGGGGGCCTCATAAGATACAGGGGATCGGGGCCGGCTTCGTCCCAGATGTCCTCCGGCTTGAGATCGTGGACGAGATCTTCAAGGTGACGGACGAGGAGGCGATGGCCATGACAAGGAGGTTGGCACGCGAGGAGGGGCTCCTCTGCGGCGTATCCTCCGGTGCGGCGGCCCATGCCGCGATTGAAGTGGGGAAGAGGGAGGAGAATGAAGGCAAGCTCATAGTGGTGATACTCCCGGATACAGGTGAACGGTACCTCAGCACGTCCCTCTTTGCCACCGAGTCGGATCTCACACCTGAGGTGGTGATGAAATGATCTTTGAAGATTCGAGGTCGTTTCATGGGGGAATGGAGTCGGGGGACGTGAATGAGTTGGAGGAGATGGGACGGGATGGGAGCCAAGGTGTCTCGGGCTCAAGTGCAGCATTAGTCGATGAGATCATTGAGACATACAACGAGACCAAGGGCATCAACCTGCGGGAGGAGGACGATCTGCCATCGAAGGAGGGTGTCGTTGAAATCCTCAACGACATGTTGACGATACTCTTCCCGGGGTACTTCGGAAAGATAGAGATCACGAAGGCGAATATACGCGATATCGTCGATGATCTCCTAAATTCCATTCAAATCCGCCTGAGAGTTCAGATCGAGAGGAGCCTCAAGTATGATTGCAGGATGACTAAAAGATGTTCCATCGATATATGCGAGCTTCACGCGAAGGACATCACAAGGGAGATCCTCGAGGAGATACCGCACATCCGGTTGATGCTGAGCGGCGACATCCAAGCGGCCTATGATGGGGATCCGGCTGCAAAGAGCGTCGAGGAGGTAATCCTGAGTTATCCATCGATAGTTGCCATTGCCACATACAGGATAGCCCATCTTCTGTACGAAAGGGGGGTTCCACTCATGCCGAGGATCATGAGCGAATACGCCCATGGGCTCACGGGCATCGACATTCACCCGGGTGCGAAAATCGGCAGGAACTTTTTCATAGATCATGGGACGGGCACCGTGATTGGGGAGACGACCATTATCGGCGACAACGTCAAGCTGTACCAAGGGGTGACGCTGGGAGCCCTGAGCCTCCCGAGGGACGAGACCGGGAAGATCATCAAAGTCGGGAAGCGGCATCCGACCATCGAGGACAACGTCGTGATATATGCCGGCGCGACAATTTTAGGTGGGGCCACTATCATCGGCAAGAACAGCATCATAGGTGGAAACGTTTGGATTACGTCCTCGGTTCCGCCAAACACAAGGGTCGCCATAAATCCGCCGGAGCAGACCTACGGACAGAAAAGGTAACCGGCCATCTCCAGCGCCATCACATCGATCGATCAAGACCTGAAGGAAGAGGGGAGAAACACCCAGTCGATGGGAGCGCGATGAAGTGAAGCAAGGCTGCGCATGACATCTCTGGCCATGAGTGGCGTATCACGCTAACTGAACTCACTTACTTGGGCCCATTTGCGCGCCGCCCATTTTGTTTTTTTAATTAACGCACCTCGCATGCTCTGATGGTCCCTCCGATAACATTTTAATCGCTCACAATCGAGCATGAGCTGAATTGGACATACTCTTCTTGGGCACTGCTGCAGCGGAAGGATATCCGGGGGCATTCTGCGAGTGCAGGAGCTGCCTCAAAGCCAAGAGGGAGGGGGGAAGGAGCCTGAGGAAGAGGTCGTCGGTCCTGATCGATCGGGAGCTCCTGATAGATATCCCCCCGGACCTCTACTGGAGCTCGGTGTCGCACGGCGTGAGGCTAACGTCCCTGCGTTCGCTACTTGTGACGCACAGCCACGCGGACCACTTCTGCCCTCAGCTCCTGGAGTACAGGGGGGCGGGCTTCTCCTTCACGCACATCCCGATGCTAACGCTCTTCGGGGATCGCGCGATAATGCCCCTCGTCGAGGGCGCGTTCGCCGTGGGTAGAGCGAGGCTGCGCCTCAGGCCGGTATCGCCCTACAGGCAATATGGGGCGGCTGGGCATCAGATCGTGCCGATACCTGCGAACCACAAGACCGACGTTAGGGATGAGACCGCCCTAAACTACATAATCGAACGAGGCAGGAGGACGATCCTCTACGCCTCCGACACAGGCCTCTACTGCAGCGAGGTCCTCGATCACCTGATGAAGAGGCGCTTCGATGCGGTCGTCGTCGAATGCACGATGGGGCGCAGGTCCTCCGAATACCACATGAACTATGAGAAGGTCTTGGCCCTTCACCAGTGGGCCGAGGGCGCCGGCGTCATCAAGGAAGGTGGCAGGTTCATAGCCACGCACTTCGCGCACGACGGCTGCGGCACCTACCCGGAGGTCAGCGCCATATTAAGGCCGCATGGCATCGCCGTGGCCTACGATGGCCTGCTGGTGCGGATTTAATATAACGCGCTATCTATGCTGTGCCGACCAATCGATCGCTCAGCGCTTTTCGGCCAGAACTTGCCAATGGCTGTGCATGACGCCATCATCGGTCCTGAACTCCTCCAGTTTCAGTTCCATGACGCGAAATGCCCTCATTATCTGACGGACCTCTTCCTCGCCGCTGAAGTGGTGCGGGATGCCCGACTCTTGCGGGCAATCGGGATCGAAATCCTGCACGAAGGTGTTGGCCTCGATCTCCCTCCCCTGCCCGTACTTGTGGCTGCGAAGGGTCTGGAATGTGATATACGCGAGTCCCCCGCCCCTGAGGACCCGATAGATCTCGGACACGGTCACCTCGATGTCGCGCAATGTGCCGTGGTAGATCGCGTAGATGCAGATCACGCCATCGAAGGAGGAGCTCGCGTTCGGGATCTTTTTCATGTCGCCTCGAACCAACCCGACCTCGAGCCCCGCCTCCCCGGCCCTGCGGGAGGACCGCCTCAACCCTTCGGCCGAAAGGTCGATTCCGTGCGTCTCGTAACCGTTCCTGGCCAGGAGGACCGAGTTCCTACCGGTTCCGCACCCGAGGTCACATATCCGGCGAAACCCCCTCCCCTTGAAGAGGGCGCAGAGTTCGACGAGGGCCCGATGCGGTTCCTCGAGCGGAAATCCGCCGCTGCGGAAGATCTCGTCCCAAGCGCTCACGGCCGATGCCACCCGATGCCCCCACGCTATGCCCTCTTCACGTCAACTGATATCGATTTGTAGTTGGGCGTGAACGTGACCGAAGTGTAATCGAGTGGCACGAGCCTATTGACGAGCAGCTTCTCCGAGTGGATGTACATCTTGATGAGCCCCCTGTTGACCAATGGATCGACCCTGGCCTCCGCGCTCACGCTGCCGCACGTGCTCTGCACTGTAACGGCGTCGCCGTCCGAGATCCCCCTCTCCTTGGCGTCGTCCGGGTTCATGTAACAGGACTCGACGTTCCTGCCGCGCCTCAACGAGGGGGAGAGGGACGTCAGTTCGCCGTGGAGGAAATGCGAAGGGGACCTCACCGTGACCAGGACATAGGGGTGGGTGCTCGTCCTCGCATACTCCCTCCCCTCGTAGTGGACCGGCATGTACTTCGTGAACGGCGGGTCCTTGAGCGCCCAACCGTCCGACCCGCCGTAGACCTTGTCGGCGTCTACCGACCGGTATGTCGGGAGCAGCTCGCAGATCTCGCCGAAGATCTGCCTCTCGTCCCGATAGTCGAAGCACCTCTCGACCCCGAAGTACCCGGACAGTTCCTTGAATATCGTCCAGACCGGTTTCGCGTCGCCGACGGGATCGGCGACCTTTCGAACATAGCGCACCCTCCTCTCGCCATTGGTTATCGTCCCGGAACCCTCTATTAGCATCGGAATGGGCAGAAGCACGTTCGCGAATCCCATCGAGTAATTCTCATGGTGGTGGAGCAGCACGTAGAACGTCCTCCGCAAATTCTCATGAAGCCTGATCAGGTCCGGCAGCGAGACGGCGATGTTGGTGTCGCACGCGAAGACGGCCTTCACTGGACTGAGGTAGAGTGCCTGGATCATGTTCAGGCCGATCTCGCTTGTCAGCTCGGTGCCCCACCTCCTCTCGAGCTCTCCCTTCATCACGAACGAGGAGATTATGCCCGACGGGCTGCCGCCCATGTCGCCAACGCCCTGGACGTTGATCTCCCCCCTGTTGGACAGGATCTTGCCATCCTTCACTATGACGAGGTTCAGGAGCGCGTACACGTTTTGGATCCCGTTCTTGCTCTGGGTCAACCCCATGCCGTGCATCAGGCCTAATGCCTTGGACTCGCAGACCGCCTCCTCTAGGGCGCGGAACTGTCTGGGGTCTATGCCGCACTCCGGACAGACCCTGTCGCAGGTGTAGTCCGAGACCGTCGATACCAGCTGCCCAAAGCCGTTGACGTTGATCGCCCTCTCGCTCAGGTTCCCCCTCTTTATGACGCTGTTCGTGAGGGCGTTGATCAGCGCCAACTCGGTGTCGGGCTGGACCTGTATCGAGACGTCGGAGGCCGCGGAGGTCTCGTTTGGGGTCGAGACTATGCAGGCGACCTTCGTGCCCCGCCTCTTGGCCTTCGAGATCTTGTTGTAGAGCACCGGGTGATTGGACGCCGGGTTGGAGCCGATGACGAGCACCAAATCCCTGGTGTAGATGTCGTCGAACCTGCTCGGCGATCCATCGATACCGAATGTGTCCCGGAGCGCCCTCACGGTGTTCGCGTGGCAGAGCCTGCTGCAGCATCCGTCGACGTTGTTCGTCCTCAGGGCTATCCGGGCGAATTTCTGCATGACGTATGAGCTTTCATTGCTCGTCTTGCCAGAGGGTATGAAGAGCACCTCCCTCCCGTCAAGGTCCTTCACGTGCTCGTGGATGAATCGGTATGCCCGTTCCCAAGTGACTTCCTCGAAGTCATCGCCCTTATCCTCCCTGATCATCGGCCTCGTAAGCCTCCTCTCGCCGACGACGTCCGAGATAGTCAATCCCTTTATGCAGGGGGAGCCCTCGCTCACGTCATCACCCGGGTCCGGAAGGGTCTTGCTTATCCTGCCGCCCTCCAACACGTACTTGAGCCTGCATCCGATCCCACAATAGATACAGCTCGAAAGGACTTCCATTGCACGGATTTCCCAACTTTTTTCTATAATTGCCTTTTGGTCTCCCCGTTCGCCACTCACACAAGCCCAGCCGAGCGAGCGAATGGACGGACGGAGTGCCTCCATCCATTCGTCCGATTAAGCGTCGGAGGGCCCACTGACCGAGATGGGGACGTCGATGACGGTCGGGAGCCCTGACGCGAAGCCCTGACGGATGGCATCTTGCAACCCCTCGATGCTCTCCGCTCGAACCCCGTTGGCCCCGAAGGCGCTCGCCACCTGATCATACCTTATCGTGCCGATCTCGCTGGCGATGATGCCGCCTTCGCCGAAGGACTGCCTCTGGCCGCTCACCACTATCCCCCATGCTTGGTCGTTGGCAACCACAGCCACGAATGGCAGGCCTTGTCGGGCTGCTGACTCGAGCTCTGCGGTCGTGAATCCGAAGGCGCCATCGCCTGAGAGGAGCAGGACCTGTCGCTCGGGGAAGGCCAGCTTCGCGGCCATGGCCCCCGGGATCCCCCATCCCACGACGGCGCTGGCGCCGCACGTGATCCAATTGCTGGGGTAATGGTCGGCGAGGACCATGTGCGCCCACTGGCCGATGTTGCCGCCGTCGATCAGGAAGACGACGTCATCGGTCAGGAATGGCCTGATGGCCTCAACTATATGCCTGCCCGTCATCGGCCGATCTGGCAGAGGGCCCTTAACCCAGCGCTCGCGAAACCGGCTCCACCTCCCCCTCGACTCCTCGAGCCATGCAACGCGCGTTGAGGCACCTCCAAGGCGTATGACCTCCTCCGCCACCTCCTTCAAGCAGATGGACGGGCTGGCCGCGATTGCCACGTCCGGCTCGGCCCCCTGCCGCAACTGGCATGGATCCGAGTCGATGCGTATGATGCGTAGATCCTTTTGGACTGCCGGTGGCCTCAGGAATCCGATCCTGTAATCCACCTGCGCTCCGACCGCGATGACCAAGTCGGCGTCCGCTAGGAGCCTCGGCTCTCCACTCGCAGCCCCCACGACCCCGAGGAAGTTCGGATGGGGTTCCTCGACGACCCCCCGATCCCATATCGGCACGACTATCGGTATGGCCGCCGTTTCGCTGAACTCCATGACTTCATCTCGTGCTTGGGCGTAGAAGGCGCCGGTCCCGGCTATGATCAGGGGGCGTCGCGAGTGGCTGACGAGCTTGGCTGCCTCGCGCACGCGTTCCGGCTCAGGCCGTACAGCCGGTCTAATGCCCGGGAGCATGCGAGCCGGCCCCTCCGCGGGTTCGTCCACTTGCCCCTCGAGGACATCGAGCGGTATCGTCAGGTGGGCAGGGCCCTGACGACCGGCGCTCGCGGCCGCGATGGCCTGCCTCACCATGTAGGCGAGATCGGTTGCCCGGGTCACGAGCGATGAGGACTTACATATCGGGGCGGCAAGGGCGACTTGGTCGAACTCCTGAAAGACGCCGCGGCGTGCGCCATAGCCCGCGCTCGCACCAGTTATCAGGAGGATGGGCGCACCGTCGAAGTAGGCGTTGGCCACACCGGTGAGGGCATTGCAGTGGGCGATCCCGCTGCTGACCGCACAGACGCCCAGCTGCCCCGTCAGCCTCGCGTAAGTGTCGGCGATGTAGGCCGCCGCCTGCTCGTTGTGAGCGTCGACTAATCGGATGCCCGCCTTCCTACATGCCAAGTAGAAAGGGTTCAGCCCATTACCACAGAGCGTCGCAACCCAACGAATACCGTGCCGCGCAAGTTCTGCGACGAGGAGGTCCGCTCCCGTCAGGGCCAAGACCTACCAAACCTCCTGGTCATAATCGATCACAACGTAGCCACTGCGATTGGGAATGACGAAATGATGGCCGAGATGCGGATCACCGATCATGGAAGTTCTACGCCTCATCTTCCCTCGATCATCCTCGACTACTTACGCTTTCGCTGGGCCCTCGAACGACCGGTTAGCGAGTGAGGCCAAGGGGGCGTCTCGGCGGATTGTGGGTAGTCTATATATTTGGGGGACGCCATCATCGAGCTGGCATTGGCTAAAAACCATTTGGCGGAATACGTCGATTTTGATGATGGGCATTACGCTTGCAACCTAAAGCGATCCGGAGGAGGGAGGCTGAGCCCCTACGATTTAGAGCTGACCTCCCAGTCGTGGCAGGGCATCAGTTGGATTCACAGGATCAGGATCTTGATCCCAAAGGGGAAGGCTCAGCCGTACGTTGTGCTGATGGTCACCGGGAGTGGCGATGGACAAGAGGAGCTGGCGATATGTAGCGAGATATCGAGGCTCACTGGGATGGCAGTGGCCATCCTCCACGACGTGCCGAATCAGCCGCTCTTCGGCAACCTATACGAAGATGCATTGATGGCCTACACCTTTGTGAAATACCTGGAGGGCGATGCGTGGGACTGGCCCCTCCTCCTCCCGATGACGAAGAGCGTGGTCAAGGCGATGGATGCCATCGAGGGCCTCTACGTGAAAATTACCGGGACAAAGGCCTCGGGCTTCATAGTGACGGGTGCATCGAAGAGGGGCTGGACGACATGGCTTTCGGCCGTCGTTGACAAGAGGATCAAGGGGATAGCGCCGATGGTCTACGATAACCTCGACCTGCGCGCCCAGATGAGACATCAGAGGGAATGCTACGGAGGTTATAGCGAACAGATCTCCGACTACACGGCCTTGGGGCTCCAGGAGATGTTGGATTCCGAAGGTGGCAGGAGGCTGGTCGAGATCATCGATCCCTACTCCTACAGGGACCAGCTCGAACTGCCCAAGCTCATCATAAATGGGACGAACGATAGGTACTGGACCGTCGACTCCCTGAACCTCTACTTCGACGATCTATTGGGGGAGAAGTACGTCCTCTATGTGCCGAATTCGGGACATGGCCTGGAAGATAGGCGCAGGATGATGAATTCGCTCTCTGCCTTTGCGCTGAGCGCGTCGAAGGGCATGGCGATGCCCAAGATGAAGGTCGAATATCCCGTTAATGCCGAGGCGGACATTGAGTTGGGCGTCGAGCCCCGATACATCGATGCATGGTCGGCAAAGTCATCGAGCATGGACTTCAGGGATTCGAGGTGGACCTCAGAGCCAGTTGTGGAGGTTGGCATGAGGAGGTACCGTTACGGATCGCACGGCGGGGACGTCCTCACGGCACATTTCATCGAATCGAGCTTCGATGCCAATGGGCTTCCATTCACCCTGTCAAGTCTGATGCACGTGACCAAGCCCTAGTGCGCACGCTGCATCTCAACCTAACCTAGGGGGAGTGAGGAGATGCCCCTGAAATCCCCTTGGTCCAAAATGACCGCGATAGCAATGATAATTAACCACCGATGAACCGCATTGCAGTGGAAGAAGCATGTCGTTGAGGTGGTATGGACGGGATCAGAACTAATTTTACGTGAAGTACCTCAACTTAAAGATGGGTCACTCGTGATCGGGCTGAGCGGTTGGGGCGATGCGGGCAATGTATCGACGCTATGCGTCACCTATCTGATCGAGAAGCTGGGCGCAACGGAAGTTGGGGAGATCTCCTCGGGGAGATACTACGACTATCACAGGAATCGTCCCCTCGTGAGCATAGAGAAGGGCATGATTAGGGAATATGTGCCGCCGAGAAATCAGCTCTACTACTGGAAGGCGAAGGCGGGTCATCCCGCGATCCTGATCCTGAGGGGAGTCGAGCCACACATCGATTGGCCCTCATATGCCGGGAACGTGATCGAGGCCGCTGAGGAGATGGGCATA
>Ga0315308_1000908_pt1 | contig 16998 bp, 11 predicted proteins | sample TDP3_MG_FD_203078 | JGI IMG/M metagenome (GOLD analysis project Ga0315308, IMG submission 203078) | Freshwater sediment microbial communities from Lake Towuti, South Sulawesi, Indonesia - TDP3 | ecosystem: Environmental > Aquatic > Freshwater > Lake > Sediment | place: Indonesia: South Sulawesi... | reverse complement strand
TATGTTGCTTTTTCCAAGGTTTTATTAATTGCTTCAGTTTTACGCCATGATATATCTTTTTGAATATTTGCTGGCTCAGTATACTCTTTTATTTTGTAGTAGTAGAGCCTGCTGCGGCTTTGAAATAGTTCCGAAGGTGTACATAGTAATACAACCAATTTCTTTTGACGAGCAGAGGCTTTAAAGATGCCCACATCAATTAGGCGAGCAATCTGATTTCTGATTAAACCAAACTTTGTATAAGGCGAAATGTCCGAGGTAAATTTGACTTCGATTAAGATAAGAAGGTTGTCTGTTTCTATTACGGCATCAACCTGCGTGAGTCCCTCTAATACCCGTTTTCTTTGAGCTTCTTTTCGAATATACTCTGTTGGGTGTTCCTTGACTTTTTCACTCAGCCACTTCAAGTATTCTGGAGGTGGTGGTAGATCTTTCTCGAAATAAAGTTTCACTTTTCTAACAGGTTCATTAATACCTACAAAACTCAAAATCTCTTGGATAACCTTGTTCTTGACTTGATTAGGAAACTTCTCATACTCAAGAGGTGCAAAAGTATAGAAAGTGATTAGCTCTTCAGCCTTATCATATTGATTCTCCTTCGCGCTTAATGACTCAGTTTTTCTTGCTCTTTCCGCCTCTTCAACCCAGTTCTTGTACTTCAAAACTCTATCAGAGGTTAAAAGTTTCTTAGCTATATCCTCATAAATGAATTTCATCGGTAATCCCTCGCAATTCTTTTGAAATGCAGTAAATGCATAGATATCTTAAAGCTTTTCTTAACCCATCGCCCATACACAGCATAACAGGGAAGCGCCCAAATGATTCTGATTGTAGCGTCAAAAACCGACATCGCAAGCCTGAACATCGCCCAGACACTCATCAGCAACTATGATTTTGAGAAGACAGAGACAAGTTTCCAGCAGAGTCCCATATACACAAAGAAGATTCAAGACGCAGAAGTCAAGCTAGTTTTCATCAACCAAGAAACCATCTGGGCTCAGTACATCACAGACCATTTCTCTCCACAACTAGTAATCTTTGTTTCAAGACACAGCGGCGTAGCAGGCATCCCCACGCTTTCTGTTCACACACCAGGCAACCTCACCGAAAAAGCGGAGTTTGGCGGTCTACCGAGAAAGATTTCTGTCTCTCCAGCAAGCGCCATGAAAAACACTCTCTTAGAGATGGCGCGATTGCAAGAGGAAATGTCTCTGAATTATGAGGTTTCTTACGAGTGCACTCATCACGGTCCGTCTTTAGATTTGCCCACCATGTTCGTGGAATTAGGCAGTTCGCCAACACAGTGGAAAGACTTGAGGGCAGCCGAGGCTGTTGCCCACGCAGCCATAGCTGCTGTTCTAAAGAAGTCGAATTATCTTGCAGTTTTGGGCGTTGGCGGTCCACACTATAATAAAAGGTTCACTGAGATTGCGTTGTCAACGTCAAAGGCGTTTGGACACATTATTCCCAAATACGCCACTCCCTGCGTAGACTCTGTTATGGTAAAACAATGTATTCAACGAACCCTTGAAAAGGTTGAGTCTGCGGTTTTCGACTGGAAGGGCATGAAAGGCGCAGACAGAGAACGTATAGCTACTACACTGAAAGAATTGGATGTTCCAGTTGAAAAAGCTTAGATGTTTTTCAATTTCTTCCGTCGGTAGATACCAATCAATCCAATGATGATGAAGATAACAATTATTCTTAAGGACCACGTTAAAAATGGGTTTGGGAAAATGTCGTTTCTAAGGATAGCCATTACCAATACTCCTATAGCTAGAATAATCAAAACGGGCCATACCCAATCAACACGCATTTTTGTCTCTTTCCTTTAGAGTCATGTTCAGAAGAGGGTCAAACGGCTTAGTACTGAATCCCCCTAACTGTAGGTATTTCATCTGGATGCTTAATGTCAATAACTTCATTGACAAAATCGGCGAATTCGACGAGTTCCCTTGGCGCCCGTCGCCCAGTCAAGACCACACTGGTTTCCTTTGGCACAGTTTTGAGGAGATCGATAACTTCGTTCACATCGATGAGTTTGCAGTCCAATGCCAGATTAATTTCATCCAGAACCAAGAGGCGCGGCTTTTCCTTAGCCTTCTTCCGTGCAAAATTCAAAGCTTTTCTTGACAACATCTTATCTTTCTGGTTTAAGTTTTTGAACCCTATCCAACCCTTCCTTCCAAACTGGTAGATTTCGTAGTTGCCTTGCATCTTCTTCATAAACTTGTATTCGCCTGTATTTTTCCACCACTTCAGGAATTGGATGATAACAACCTTGTAGCCGTGGCCTAGACAGCGTAACGCTAAGCCAAGAGCGTTGGTTGTTTTTCCAGCGCCTTCTCCCGTGTACAGATAAACCGTTCCTCTCTTTCCAGCCAATTTTCCACCTCCAAGCTTCATCTTTATGCGCATGTGGGACAGACCTGACTGAAATCGGCAACCGTTCCCTCACTCTCAATAGGTCTTAGAACCTGCACCTCGCGGCTGCCGTGACGATAGACGGTTATTCCCTTGCATCCCAGCTTGTAGGCGAGCCAATACGCTTTGTCAATGTCGTTAGGCGTTGCCCAGTTTGGAAAGTTGATTGTCTTCGAAACAGCGTTGTCCGTGTATTTCTGAAACGCCGCTTGCATACGAACGTGCCATTCAGCAGTCACGTTGTGGGCTGTCACAAAGAGTCTACGTATTTTCTCTGGGATTTCTTTCACGTCTTGAATGGAGGTGCGCTTGGATATTTCCCTCATCAGTTCTTCGTTGTAGAACCCTTCCTTGAGAGCAATTTTTTCAAAAAGAGGGTTAACTTCAACCAAGCTTCGTCCTAGGCTCTCTGCGACTTCACGAACGTATGCGATGGCGAAGAGCGGCTCTATCCCTTGTGAACAACCGGCAATGATGCTGATTGTTCCGGTAGGCGCAACCGTGGTGACCGTGGCGTTGCGCATTGTCTTCCAATCTTTTTCCCATAGGCTTCCGTGGAAGTTTGGAAAACTGCCCTTTTCCTTACCTAATTCAGCGCTCATCTTGTGTCCTTCATCGTTTATGAATTTCATCAGTTCTTCTCCTGCTCGAAGACCTTCTTCTGTGTCGTACTTGATGCCTCTCTTGATGAGCATGTCAGCGAAGCCCATAACACCCAAGCCGATTTTCCTGTTGCCTTTCGTGATTTGTTCTATCTCTGGCAAAACGTAGACATTGGCGTCGACAACGTTGTCTAAGAACCTAACCACCAATCTAATCGTTTGTCTCAGTCGGTCCCAGTCCATCTTTCCGTCTTCAGTGACGAACTTGCTGACGTCTATGCTTCCCAGATTGCATGATTCGTAGGGCAGCAGAGGTTGCTCCCCACAAGGATTTGTGGATTCTATCTGTCCAAGTTTGGGAGTTGGATTGTGCTTGTTGATAGTGTCTAAGAAGACGACGCCGGGTTCGCCGTTCTTCCAAGCCATCATAACGATTAGGTTCCATATAGCCCGAGCCTTCAACTTCTTTACAACAGCGCCATTTCTCGGGTTTATGAGTTCAAAATCTGTGTCTTTTTCCACGGCTTCCATGAACTTGTCGGTCACAGCCACGGAAATGTTGAAGTTGCGCAGGACGCCTTCCTTCTCCTTCGCAACTATGAAATCCATGATGTCGGGATGATCAACACGCAGTATGCCCATGTTGGCGCCTCTTCGTCGGCCACCTTGCTTCACCACTTCGGTTGCGGTGTCATAGATAGTGGCGAAAGATATGGGTCCTGAGGCTATCCCGCCCGTGGATTTCACGATGTCTCCTTTGGGTCGAAGCCTTGAAAAGGCGAAGCCCGTTCCACCGCCTGTTTTATGGATTATAGCTGTCGCCTTCAACGATGAGAAAATGCCCTCAATAGAGTCTTCAACTGGCAGAACAAAGCAGGCGCTAAGCTGACGAAAATCAGTGCCTGTGTTCATTAACGTGGGCGAGTTGGGAATGAACTCGAGGCTGGTCATCAACCTATAAAACTCTTCTTCCAACTTGGCGATTTCTTTAGAGTTTTTTCCATATTGTTTCTCAACCTTGGCTACGCCTTTAGCTACTCTTCTGAACATTTGGGCGGTTGTTTCTATCACGCGTCCGTTTTCATTTTTGCGCAAGTAGCGTCGTTCAAGGACTAGTATGGCGTTTAAGGGCAGTTTTAGTTCGTCGACCACGCCTAGCAGCAGCTTCATTCTTCTTATTTCGGTTCGTTTTTGCCTATAGAGAATGTAAGCCTTAGCCATGCTGGCTTGACCGTTCTCGATTAGGGTTTTCTCCACCAAGTCTTGAACCTGTTCAACGGTTGGCGTTTCATCAGGCTTGAGCTGTTTCTCCAGCTTCTCCACAACATGCTCAGTCAACTTGACTGCCAGCGTTCGGTCTTTGCCTCCCACAGCCCTTGCAGCCTTCCAGATGGCTTCGGCAATCTTGTTAGAGTCAAAATCAACGATTCTGCCGTCTCTTTTTCTGATTTTTTTGATTTTAGCCACGTCTAGCCCTTCTTTCAAGATGCACAACCAATTCCTCGGTTATATAGAACTTTCGATGAGCGTATTTAGGCAAGTTTTAAGTGTGTTTGAAGTTTTATCTTGATAGTCTAAATGTAAGCATGTTGGTGCACACGCATGATGGAAAACTATCCTTGGTGGACTGACAAACAAAAGAAACTAGCTGAGGAAGTCAAAAGGTTTGGTGACGAAAACCTACCAAGAGGCGAAGAAGTAGCGTGGACCAGAGAGTTTCCAGCCGACCTTATCAAAGAAGTTGCTGACAAAGGTTGGTTCGGCGCTCTGGTTCCAGAGAAGTACGGTGGCATAGACACGGGCGTAACTGGTTGCTGCATAGTAGCCGAAGAACTTTCACGCATCTGTTCAGCTTTAGCATCCGCCTACTCTGTGACGATGTTTGGCGGTTTGGAACAAGTGCTCAAGTTTGGCAACGAAGCGCAGAAGCAACGATGGGCAACGCAGGTTGCAAAGGGTAAGTTAGGCGCTATCTGCATCACCGAACCATCCATAGGCTCAGATGCAGCTGGAATCGAAACCACAGCCACGCTTGAAGGCAACGAGTACGTGATGAACGGCAAGAAACGATTCATATCCAACGCTGGAGTAGCCGACATCTACCTCGTATACGCAAAAACAAGTGAACGCCCCGAGGACAGAGCCAAATACGCGCACCTCAGCGCGTTCATTGTTGAAAAAGGAACAAAAGGATTCACCGTAGAAAGAATTAATGAGCTTGGGGGCTGGGTTGGCTTACCAAACGGCTTCTTGAGCTTCGACGATGCCAGAGTACCCGTTGAAAACCGTTTGGGCGCTGAAGGAGACGGCTGGAAAGTCTTGGTCGACGGACTTAACTTTGAGCGCAACTTGTTCGCGGCTGGAATGCTGGGTCCGATGCGAGAAGCCATAAAGTACGCTGTGGGTCACGCTCAGAGGCGCCTACAATTCGGTGAGCCGACAATCGAGTTTGAGGTGAACCAGTTTAAGATTGCCGACATGTTGGCTCGGTTGCGAAACGCACGTTTGCTCACGTACTATTCAGCCTACCTCATGGACTTGAAATTGGATGCGGTCATGGAGGCAACTTTAGCCAAACTCTACGCTTCCGAAGCGTACGAGCGATTGGTGATTGACGCTCAACAGGTCATGGGTGGAGACGGTTGGACACGATTCTATCCGCTTGAGACGTTCATGAGAGACGCTAAAGTGAATCAATTAGGCGCGGGAACAAGCGAAGTCATGCGCATGGTCTTGTATCGACAGGGACTGCGAACCATGGCAGACGAGTTGAAGATGCCTCATCGACACATTCATCCCAAACTTGGCGTGCCGATTTCCACAACTAAACCAGAAGTTGCCAAAGAAATCAACGAGAAGACTCTGCTGACGGTTTTGGCTGAAGATTACCGAGTGAACCCTGGGCTTTACATGAGCCGAGCTGACATGAAAGAGAGATTGGCAGGCGTGAACGACGAACAACTCAACCAACTCTTAACAGCGCTTGAGACTCAGGGTTTAGTTAAAACTTACAAGGACAGGCGTGGCAACATAGCGCTGGCTAAGGCAACTTACAAGGGCTTGAAGCAGGCGAAGCCGCCAGAATACTATCAATGGTATCCAGAATGGATAAACAAAGACCTACTCTTCTAATATTCACTCTCACAATTTTCCATGAACCCAGTCGATAAAAAAAGGGAGGTTTCTTGGTTTTAAGGTAATGCAAAGGATGTAGTGTCTGTTCCGCCTTTTTCTGAGATTACTGAAATTGTGATATGCGTTGAGTCTGATGTGTCGACTTCTAGGACCCAGTCCAAAGTCATGCTTTGACCTCCTTGAAGAACTCCTAAGGCGGTGTCTGCACTTCCCTCTATGATTTCAGCGGGTGGATCAGTTCTAAACTCTACCAAAACTGGCTTTGCTGTACCTATGAGAACAGATTGTACGGTTGATGAGGCTAGGAAGCCTTTGTTCTGAATGGTCGCTGAGATGCTGTAGGTGGTGTATTCTGCTGTTTGCTCCAAGCTCTGTAATGAAACACTGGTTATTTCTATCTTTGGAGTTATCTCGGCTAAACTTAGTATCATTGGAAGGTTCTTTTGAGCCCAGCTTTCAATTTCGTTTTCAGGTGGATTATAATAGCGGAACATCCACCAGCCTCCGATTTGAACTGGTCCTAGCTGAGGATGCATGAAGTCTACCCACGGTTGCTCTGCGTCTGGGTATTCCATAGGCCAGTTGTTCCATGCCCCCCATCCCATTTGCCATTTGGGACCGAAGACTTCATTAGTGAAGTAGATGATGCTTTGATTTCCATACATCCAGTCTTCTGCACCTCCGTAGACCGGATAAAGCAGAGAAGATTGTATGTCTCTGTAACCTGTCATTGCGCCGTACATTCTTCCGAGATATTTATATGTCTTGTAGTCTGGTGAATGCGCCAACGTGTCGCCCCAAGGATACAGTATTAATTGGGAGCCAGAGTGTGTGTCAAATCCAGTGGCAATGTTGGGATGTGACATAACAAAGTCTCTAACTGCGGCGGTTTCTGGTTCTGAAAATGGATATTCACCATGCCACGGATACGATACCCAGTGGTAGTCGTAGTTTCTGTTTAAGTCAACGCCTCCAACCCAATCTTCATTGAATAAGCCGTCGCCGTCGTTGTCTATTCCTTCCCAGAAAAAGTATATCCATTTGTGCTTAGTTGGGTCCCAAAGACGCATATCAGTAATCTTTCCATCTCCGTTGATGTCTTCAGGTGGGTCTTCATCCAAAAGAAGGTCGCCGTCTTCATCCATTGGTCTATTATTTGTTCTTCCATACACGTCTGTGGAAAGCGTCAAATTATGTCCGTCAGGATTGACAACAGGTATAATGTAGACTATTCTTGTGTCCACGATTGCTTTAACTCGTGAATCCGAGGGATAGTTTGACAGCAGGTACCACGCATAATAAAGGGCGATTTCCGCTCCTATAATCTCGTTTCCGTGATGAGGACCAACAAACAACATCGCAGGCTTTTTTTCTGGTGAACCAAGGTTATGATTGGTTATTTCCAGCCCATACAGGTTTCTTCCTTCAAAGGTGTTTCCTATAGTGTAGAGTTCGACTAAGTCGGCGTAGTCTCGCTCAAATGCTTTAAGTATTTGCTCGATTTCAGAGTAGGTGTGGTAATGATTGAAGTCCACGGTAACTTTGACGTGCCAGGCTTTGACTGCTGTTGCTGAAAGAAACGGAAACGCAAGAGTCGCGATGAGACAAAGGGCTATCGATACTTGCTTTTTCACTTCAATTTTCCTCTCCTTTCTCTTTAACCTCACATCTGTGAAGGCTTGGTTTACCTTTACTTTCAGCAGAATGCAAGAGGTATTTAATGATTATGAACATTAATTCTATGCGAAAGTGTTTGTTCAACAAAGATTTCTCGGTGTTGAACAATAAACTCTAGAGTGTTGGAATCCAAGTAGTAGGCTTAATAAACGTATGCTCTTTTAACTCTCTTTCACTATTCGCCAAGAACTCAGTCGACGTGGTGTGAAAGCGATGGTGTCAAAAGTTTCTGCTAGAGAGATTCTAGATGACAAGGAAGCGATTTTGGCATTAGACCAGAGCGGTTCGTTCAAAGATGAGCTGGCTTTTTCTGAAAACTTGAAAAAGGCGATTAGGAATGTTAAGGCTTTCGATCTGCCCGAGAAGGTGAAGGTTGGGCGTCACACAATTCGTTATGATAAGGCAAACAAGGTTGTATTTGCAGGCATGGGCGGCTCAGCTATCGCCGGAGATATAGTCAAAGACTGGGCTGAAGGCGAGGCTCAAGTTCCCATGGAGACCATTCGGAGCTATCACCTTCCAGCCTACACAGACAACGATACCCTAGTTTTTTTGATCAGTTATTCAGGGAATACCGAAGAAACGCTGAGTTGCATGCTAGACGCTGTCAAGAAGGGTTGCAAAATGATTTCTATCTCGTCAGATGGAGCCCTGCAGAGAGTCGCCCAAGCCTTGGGCTTGCCTTTAATCGGTCTTCCAAAGATGGCTGCCGCCAGAGTTTCTTTTCCCTATTTGTTCGCGCCTCTTCCTTATCTTTTGGCTAAAGTGAGGGTTCTGTCCGCTGATAAGGTTGAAAAAGAGATGAGCGAAGCCACGTACATGATCGGTAAACTCACACGTGAATATGCTATCGAAGCGCCATATGAAGAAAACTTCGCGAAGCAGGCTGCCTTTCAGATTTTTGGAACAGTTCCAGTCATCTATTCTTACTGTAAACATCGCAGTGTCGGCTTGCGCTTCAAGACCCAAATTAATGAAAACTGCAAGCTTCCAGCCAGATGCGATATTTTCCCTGAACTCGACCACAACGAAATAATGGGTTGGGAAGCCTCCAAACAAATAATCAAACATTACACGTTGGTACTGCTGCGTGGACCAGAAGAGCCCAGAGAAGTCAAGACTCGAATTGAAGTTTTAAAGGAGAAATTCTTCAAGAAGGCTAGGTCAGTGATGGAAATTAATACGCAGGGGAAGACAGCCTTAGCTAGAATTTTCTCTCTGCTCTTCACAGCCGACATGATAAGCCTTTACCTCTCTGTATTGCACCGCCGTGACCCCGTGGCTTCCCAAACCTTTCAAATACTCAAATACGAGGTCACTGAACGCTTGCATACTTTGAAGAGGTTGGAGCAGCAGATTCTAAAATTTGTCAAGTCCTAACTTTCATTGTTTGAATTGCACGACTCTGTTGATTTCTTTTTGAATCTCGTTTTCTATGTCTTCTTGTTTTGGAGGAGCGAAGAACGGGCTTCTTCCATTTATGAAAGTGTCAAAAAAGTACATACTCCCATAACGCTTCGCCATTTCTTGATTTTTCCATGAATCGATGGTTTTAAACGTGACTAAATCCCTGCTGAACCTGGCCACTGCATTTACATGATTGCTGTATACTGCAGAGCTCAATGGACATTGCGGAGAATGGAAGTGAAGAACCTCAACAGGCAGAGTGTCTCTTAACTCTGGCCTCAAAGGATGAGTAACCGCTTCAATTTTTGGTTGAGATCCATCTAGGCGAAGTGTTAGCAAATCAAGCGGTTCGGGATTGCCGACTTTGTAGAAAGTCTTCTCTAGCTGGAATCCGTGCTTGCGGTAGATGCCATCGTTTATCCATTGAGGGCTTCTTGAAACGAGCGTTTTGACTCGGCAAACTCCTATTCTCCAGAGTTGTCTGAGTGTGGCTTTCAGAAGGTTTGTTCCTATGCCTTGACCGTGTGGCGCCTTCGACAAGTCTATGCACGTAATTATAGCGGTTGTCTCCGCTTCTTCTATAGGCAAGGGTGCGCCTTTCGAGGAAATGAATTCAACAAAGCCTAAGGGTTTTCCACCGCTGTCGTGGGCGATGTGTCCCGAGTAGCCGTAATCCTTCAACTTCTGCATAAGCCATTCCACTTTGTCTTTAACACCCTTCTCAAAGTGTGTGGAATATTCTTGTGACTCTCGGGGAGGCACGCACAACCGCACTTCGTCTTCAAGATTCGACTCATCAATCGCCTTGATTGTAACACTCAAAGAAACTACACTCAACCTTTTTCAAGCACAAGTCTACTTGCAAGAAAGATATTTTTATTATTGTTGCTTAGAGCATAACTCGACGAGCTCGGATAGCGTAGGATGTTCCGCTGTTGGGCTTGAAACATAATAGGCTGCTACAGCGTTGGCGAGGGTTAATCTACAAGAGTCTGGGAGTCCAAGCGCATCGCTGAAGATGTTGCCCGCATTCCAAGCGTCCCCCGCACCTGTAGACCTCAAAGCTTGAACGCTAAAAGCTGGCACAATCACTTCGTTGTCTTTGAAAAAGGACCCGGCGAAAGCGCTTGTGTGGAGGTCAACTCGTGCTGAGATATGCCTTGCCAAGATTCGGGCGCATTCCTTCGCAAAGTCGTGGTGTTTTAGTTTTTTACGAAGACCTTTAACCTTCGGGTCGAGTTGACTTGCATACATGAACGCTTCATTTTCGTTAACTCCAAAAATGTCAACGATTTTTCCCAAGAGAACTTTTTTCACAAGTTTAGGAATATTATCCTTGTTGGGGCTCGGGTCTCCTGTATCATAGTAGGTCTTTGCCTTTCCTTTCTCATTGACGTAGCGGAAGACGCTTTCAGCCAATTCTGTGCCCCAACGTCTTAGTGAAGCCCAGTTGAACACGCAAACGTAGTCGGCTTCTCGTAAAAGTTGAAAATCCTCTTCGCTGAGGTCTTTTGGACCAAAGTTGGGCAAAGACCCTAGGTCGCCCATCATAACATTCACTTTCTCACCCTGATGGGTCAGCTCGAAAGCTGTGGTTAACGCTGCCTCACCGTCGGCTTTAACATAAGAGAGGTCGACGCCTAAGGGTTCCAAGTGAAACTTCAACAAATGTAGCCCCAACGGGCTCGTCTTTATTATTGGGAAAACTTTGGCGCCCAACGCCGCTAGAGCCGCTGCAGTATTAGCCGCGTTTCCTCCTCTCAACTCTAGCTGCTTGACTCCATGAACGTTACCGCCAAGGCGTCCAGCAACTTCCGCCATCGTTTGAGAAAACTGCTCTACCTCACCAGAATATGTGACAAGGCGGTCGATGAAAAAATCAGGCATGACGACAACATTGAACCTTTGAGGTTTGGCACGCTTCAAACATCGAAGCAAATCGTTCACAAGCCATGAAATCAAGTTTTCGCCTTCTAACAGTTTAATCGCATACACATAAAACATGTTTAAACCCTTTAATTCATTCGCAAAAAATAGCTGACGCACAAAATTAAGCCTTAACCTTGATTTGACAACCCTTTATAGGATACTCATCGAATATTTAGCAACAGTCATCATCGAAAAGGGGACTAGTCCACATGTTCCATGAGCAGAAACTAAGGCAGATTCGAGAGCGAGAAGATACTTGGCGGCGAGAAAATCTGGCAAAAACGCTCTCAAAGTTCCCTGAGCGCAAGAAACAGTTCACAACCGACTCAAACATTACTTTAGAGCGTGTCTACACGCCCCTAAGCGTTGAAGGTCTTGACTACAACCGAGACCTAGCCTTTCCAGGCGAATACCCTTACACGAGGGGCATTTATTCAACCATGTATCGAGGCAGACTGTGGACAATGCGCCAATACGCCGGGTTTGGCACAGCAGAGCAGACAAACCAGCGCTTCAAGTATCTGCTCAAACAAGGTCAAACTGGGCTAAGCGTAGCCTTCGATTTCCCAACACAGGTTGGTTATGACTGCGACCACGTAATGGCCAAGGGAGAGGTTGGAAAAGCTGGCGTCAGCGTCAGCAACTTACAAGACATGGAAACTCTATTTGACGGAATTCCATTAGACAAGGTAACCACTTCCATGACCATTAATGCGCCAGCCACGATTCTTCTGGCCATGTACTCAGCTGTTGCCGAGAAGCAGGGAGTCCATCAGTCCAAGCTGGACGGAACGGTGCAAAACGATATTTTGAAGGAATACGTTGCTAGGGGTATGTACATATTTCCGCCTAAAGCCTCAATGAAACTTGTCACAGACATTTTTGAATACTGCTTCAAAAACATGCCAAAATGGAATACCATAAGCATAAGCGGCTACCACATAAGGGAAGCCGGCGCCACAGCAACGCAGGAAATCGCTTTCACTCTAGCCAACGCAATTGGATACGTTGACGCTGCAATCCAACGAGGACTCAACCTCGACGACTTCGCCAGCCGGCTTTCCTTCTTCTTCGCCGCTCATAACAACTTCTTCGAAGAAATCGCTAAGTTTCGAGCAGCACGTCGATTATGGGCCAAAATCATGCGCGAAAGGTTCAAGGCTAAAAACCCCACTGCGTGGCAACTGCGTTTTCACACACAAACATCTGGGGTAGCCTTGACGGCGCAGCAACCCCACAATAATATTGTGAGGGTTACATTGCAAGCCTTGGCGGCAGTGCTCGGAGGCACACAGTCTCTGCACACAAACTCATTCGATGAAGCGTATGCTTTGCCAAGTGAAGAGGCTGCGACAATAGCCTTGCGGACTCAGCAGATAATAGCCTATGAGAGCGGTGTCGCGGACACCAGTGACCCTCTAGCAGGGTCTTATTGCATCGAGTCTTTAACAAACCAAATCGAAGAAGAAGCCACAAAATGCATCGATAAAATCGACGGGATGGGCGGAGCTGTCAACGCCATTGAGAAAGGCTACATGCAGAGTGAAATTGTGGAGAGCGCCTACCGGCACCAGAGAGAAGTTGAAGACAAGGAGAGAATAATTGTGGGCTTAAACCAGTTTGCAGTGGAAGAAGCGGCGCTGATTAAAATTCTGCGCGTTGACCCAAAGGTGGAGAAAAGCCAAATTGAGAAATTAAGCTGTGTGAAAAACAGAAGAAGCAAAGAAAAACTGCAGGATGTTCTCAGTCAACTGCGCCACGCCGCCGAACACGATGAAAACCTGATGCCTCCGATAATTCAAGCTGTGAAGGCATACGCAACCCTAGGAGAAATCTGCAACGTGCTACGAGAGATTTACGGAGAGTACAAGGCTCCTACAATCTTCTGAGCCCTAATGCTAGTATATCAGACAAGAGTAGACGAAGAAATGAGTTCTAAGCTACGCTGCAAAAATGTCTCTTATCTTCTGTGAAGCCTATTCTCTTGAAAAAGTCTTTTCTACTAGTTGGTGTTGAACGTCTTTTCCTCTGTTTCACTTCAGAATTTTGAATATGAATTGGTGCTTGATAAACAACATAAGCCTAAACGAGACTACTAATTTTAAACGGGAATTGAAAAATGTCCACCCGAAGGACCAAAGGAACGCTGGTTTGGATTTCTGCTTTTCTTAGTTTCCTCGCAGGGTTGAACGTTTTCAGCGCGGTTATGTTGCTCACTTTACAAGGCAGCGACTTCGTTGCTGAATTTTCAATCATGGATCTTAAGTTGGGCAGCTTAAGCGCTCTCGCCTATTTCTTGGTCTCGACAATAGTGACGTTCATGCTCTTAGGCTTGACCTTTTTCTTTATGCTCCAGGGACTTCCAGCCGATCCCAAGGTGTTTCAGAGACTTTCAAAGGTTGAGGAGAATTTAGTCCTAAACACAAACATGTTAGAGAACATGCAAATAGGCTTTTTCCGACGCCTCGACGACAATGAAAAGGTAACCGACGAAGCTCTTCAGAAAATGAACATTAGCTTAGATGAAGCAACGAAAGAAAGGAACAACGCTCTAGAGAGACAGAGGAAAGCCGTGCAAGACGTTCGGAAGGAGAACAAGAAAAATGTAGACATCATCAAGAAACAAGCCGCTCAAGTGGCTGTTGTGAGAAAACGCGTGGAAAAAATAGCGAAAACGCTGTCTCCCACCAAGACAAAGCTAACAAGCAAGAGCAAACTCAAAGCTTTGAAGGGCGTCAAGCCACGTTTGGCACAGAGATTAAAGACCACGGGCATAACAAACGTGGGGCAGTTCTTAACAACCGATCCAGCTGTTATCGCTGGAAAGACTATGGAACTTCATGAAACTGTTACAAGCTTGCAGGCGAAGGCTCAATTGCTGATGGTGCCAAGCGTAGATGAAAATGATGCAGAATTGCTTGTCAAAGTCGGGATAACCTCTAGAAAGGAGTTGGCGGATCAGGATCCCATTCAGTTGTGCCGTGCCATTGTCAATATGGCGAATGCATATGTGGAAAAAGGGAAAGTGTCAGCGAGCCGTATTCCAACCGTTGACGACGTTTGGTCTTGGATACGATCAGCCAGATCGTGATTACGAAAGCATGACTTAGAAGGTTTTTGAGATTCGGGTGAAAATGATTATTAAGCCTATTGCCCAGCAGTAGTAAGCGAACACGTGAAACTTTTCTTTAACGACCACTTTGAACAGCAGTATGAGGAATACGTAGCCCACGATGGCGGTTACAACAAAACCAAAAATCATTGCGAAAATATCTGCTTCACCGGCTACCAAGTTGTTCCATTCGGTGACACTTGTTTCTATTGCTGCCCCAATTACGGCGGGTATGTAAAGCAGGAACGAATATTGGAAGGCTTTTTCTTTTTTTATTCTTCTTAATAAGCCTGTGGAAATTGTGATGCCACTCCTAGAAACTCCTGGAATTAGTGCTATTCCTTGTGCCGTGCCTATGAACAAGGCGTCGAAATAATTTATGGACTTGTTTCCGTTATGTGTCAATTTCGTAGCGTAGAGAATGCAACCCGTCACCATGAAAGCTACGCCGACTGCTAAAAGATTGGAGAAAAATGATTCAAATAGGTTTTGAAAGAGAAAACCTATGATTGCGGTTGGTATGCTACCAATAACTATGAGTGTAGCTAGTTTGCCTTCTTCGGTTTTGAAGCCTAATTGCGCAACAGCCTTGAGAATGTTTGTTATCTCTCTTCGCAAAAACACCACCACTGAAATTAATGTTCCGACGTGGAGGGTCACGTCGAAAAACACTGGAACGTTTAGACCCATAAGTTGTTGCACGATAACTAGGTGACCTGAACTTGATATGGGTAGCCATTCAGTTATGCCTTGAACGATTGCGAGAATGAGGACTTCTATTAGGTTCATGATGTATCTACCAGAATCAAGTTGTGGATGTCATTTTTGCGTTGATCTCCGTTGTACGTAATGTTTGTGGTTTTTAATTTGTTTTTAAGCTAGCCTAATAGTTTAGTGGTATAGTTTATGTTAGGGGGTATTAGAGGATTAGTGAAAAACAGATTTTGTACGAGTGTGTGCGCACAGTAGACCTAGCCCCTCTATTAGAAAGTAATACTTAGTGAGTGAGAGACAGAGAGACGGGTAAAAGGGGGTCTAGAGCCCGTCTATTAGGATCCAAATAGGCTCCAGATATGAAATAGATTGATTGAAAGAGGGCTGGGTGGTCTCGTTAAGTAAAGCTGTTTGAGTGATTTCAACGTCGACTTTTTGGAAAAAGATTCTTTAGAGCCCCGGGCGGGATTTGAACCCGCGACCTACGGTTTACGAAACCGTTGCTCTGACCGCTGAGCTATCGGGGCATGACTATTTTAAAAATCATGACTTGGATTTAAGCGATTTACTTCCATAGTCTTCGAATAGAATATTTTCTCCTTAAATTATTAATGCACACACACAAAAATCAGAGATTCAAGGCATGTCGCCCACACGGGGGTGGGCAGTGCTTTCGTATCCATTCAAAGACTTCTTTCTTAACTATGAATAGTTATATGACTGGGAGGCCTTAAACTAAAGGTTGATAAATGATGCACTGAAATCCGTACGGTGTTCCGTTTGAATCGGATGCTGTAGCGCAAATCATAAGAAAGTCAATGTGGAGTATTCTATTGTAAGGTGAAGGGTCCGTTTGGCATCTCTTGAACGTGGTCGAGTTCCGAGTCCTCGCCCTATTGCTGCACGAGAGATTCCGCTTATCGACAGAGTTGAAGAAATGAATGTGTTGAAGGAAGCTGTTTACAGGGCAGTTCACGGTGAGGGTGGTCTTGTTTTTATTCATGGGGAAGCTGGGATTGGAAAGACAAGATTGGTCAGAGAACTCGGTGCCTATGCCAAGTTACGTGGTGTGCAAGTTCTGCATGGCAGATGCCCAGCACTGTTCAGGATGGACGGTGTTCCTCCCTTCATTCTCTGGAAGGAGGTAATCAAAGATTATTTGGAAACATGCACTCCTGAGCAACTGTATAGGGTTATTGGCTACTATCCGGCTGAAGTTGCCAAGCTCGTTCCGGAGCTCAGCCAGAAGCTTAGAACGATTCCTCAGTCTTTTCCGATAAGTCCCGAGCAGGAGCAGAACAGGCTCTTTGAAGCGGTATCACAGTTCATCACAAACGTTTCCCAAGAGGCTCCCCTATTGGTTGTTCTTGATGATTTGCAGTGGACTGATCCGTCTTCGCTTCTGCTCTTGCACTATTTGGCTCGTGGCGTGCAGAAAACACCTTTACTGCTTTTGGGAGCTTACCGCAGCACTGACATCGATGCAAAACATCCATTGACCGCGATCTTAACTGAATTGAAGAGAGAACGCTTGCCTCAATCTGTTTCCTTGAAGCGAATGTCACGTGAAGATACTTCAGAGATGATCATGCAGATTTTAGAACAAGACGATATTCCACAAGAATTCTGCAAGACGGTTTACGAGAAAACAAGAGGCAACCCGTTCTTCACCGAGGAAGTAATAGAATCTCTGAAAGAAGAGGAGATAATCTACCGAGAAGAGGGTAAGTGGAAGTTCAAAGAGATCTCGAAGATCGAATTCCCGGAAAGTGTCAAGAATGTTGTGAAGGCGAGATTTAGTAGGCTGGATGATGAATGCCAGAATGTTTTGACGTTTGCCTCCTTTGTTGGAAACGATTTCACTTTGGAAGCAATGGGCGCACTCACTGGCATTGAAGAAAATAAACTGCTTGAATTGATGGACAAAATGCTCAAAACGGGATTGATCAAGGAAAGAGAGATTCGTGGAGAAGGGGTCTGCTCTTTTGCTGACATACT
>Ga0315308_1000907_pt1 | contig 17004 bp, 16 predicted proteins | sample TDP3_MG_FD_203078 | JGI IMG/M metagenome (GOLD analysis project Ga0315308, IMG submission 203078) | Freshwater sediment microbial communities from Lake Towuti, South Sulawesi, Indonesia - TDP3 | ecosystem: Environmental > Aquatic > Freshwater > Lake > Sediment | place: Indonesia: South Sulawesi... | reverse complement strand
CACCGACCGTCACATGGTCGCCAGCCAGAGCCAAGATATTTTTGATTCCCAAGGCACCTGCCGCCAAGACGTCTGAGATTAGCGCGAGCCTATTGCGGTCGCGCACAGTCATCTGATAGACGGCTTCCAGCCCCACCTCCTTCTGAATCATGTAGGATGGGACAAGAGCATTCATGTAGGCGAAAGCCGTCGGGTTGTCCGTGACATTCACCGCAACGACGTGGCCCTTCAGAACCTTAGCTCCCTCAAGCACCTCATGTAGGCTCGTCGTCTTGACAGGCTCCAACTCTCCTGTGTAGACGAATTGACCGCTTTGTATGCTTTTCATTAAGTCACTGTAGGCTGTCCTAGCCATCAGGGTTTCACCTCTTGTATCACGCCAACTTCTCTCGGAGGTTGAGAGACGCGAAAGTCTCTCGGCGGTCTGAATGTAGTAAACCAGTCAAGCCTCCGTCTGTCTCTTAGACGATTGTAGATTAGAACCCATGCACAGTCCTTCTTCCATCCGCCGACCTCACATTTTCCTTTGGACTGTCCTCCACAGGGCCCGTTGAGGAGTCCTTTTGCGCATCTGGTCAGCGGGCATATTCCTCCAGTCTCGTATAGGAGACAGTCTCCACATGCTCGGCAGAGCTCGTAGAATTGCCCCAGTTCCCTGTCTTTGGCGCCGATGAACTTGGTGTCATTTGAAGGGATGATAGTCTTGCTTGGGAAGGCTGACGCAAGGGTCTGAACTCCGGCCCCACAGGCGAGAGAGAGAATCGCTTGGTAATCATCGGCGAATGGTCTTAGAGAGCTAGCAACTATGTGCAGATCGCATTGTCTAAGGAGCGTTGTCGCCTTCGCCTTGAGGTCTTTTCCCTCCTTGATCTTTCTCCCCATTTCCAGCAGGGCTTTCATGACCTCCGCCTGTTTCTCCCCTCCTACCTGATAGATACCAGCGCACCCGTCGCATCCGATGATGAGCAGGTTCTCAAAATCCCGCGTCATTTCAAGGATCTCTTGGAACGGCTTCTGCTCGAGAACTATCATAGCCTCCACTTTCAGGGTCTCGTCGGATTGAGGTTCATCGGTATCGCTGATCCTGTATATGGGCTTATATATCGCAGCAATCTACGTCGGGCATCCGTCCAGAGCTCCGGAGCAGCGGCGAGTATGACGACTTCATTATTTCTCTGCGATTGCGGGGGAGCTCTTCGGAAGAACATCGACTTCGAAGCTCTCGAAGATAGACTCTCGAAGTATAATGGAGTCAGCTCAACCACACTCCTCAGCTCACTGTGTCAAAGAGACGGGCTTGAGAGAGTTCAGAGGGAAATCAAGACAGAAGCCCCGAGTTCGATGGTGGTTGGAGCATGCTCGAAGAGGATCCTCCTTCCTGTACTTGAAAGAGCCGTCAGAGAGGTAGGATTCAATCCGAGCCTCATTGAGACATTGAATCTGAGAGAGCAATGCGCTTGGGTGCACGACGATCGGGCCAAGGCAACTCAAAAAGCGGAAAGGCTCATGAAGGGAGGAATCGCGAAATCGCGGCTCCTCCAAGCAATCGAGACAAAAGAGACGATACGCCTCGGCAGCGTACTGGTCGTAGGGGCAGGTGTGGGAGGAATTCAGGCGGCCCTTGACCTCGCAAACCAAGGCTTCGACGTCAGACTTCTCGACGAATCGCCAACAATCGGAGGCAAGATGGCTCTACTCGTGAAGACCTATCCTACCGACGACTGCGCGATCTGTATCTTAGGCCCGAAGATGGCTGAAGCCGCCGCTCATCCAAACATCAAGTTGTTGACCTACCATGAAGTGGTAGGAGCTCAAAAACGCCCTGAAGGCTTCAAGGTTAGAATCAGAAGGAAGCCTAGATACGTCGATCTGAACAAATGCACCGGATGTGGAATATGTGCCGAGAAATGTCCAGTCAAAGTGAAGAACGAGTGGAACGGAGGTTTAGGATTTAGGAAGGCTATCTATCTCCCCTATCCTCAAGCAATACCAAGGAAATACGTGATTGACGAGGAGAACTGCCTCTACCTGAAGAAAGGAGTCTGTAGGGTATGTGAGAAATTCTGTCCCGCGCAGGCTCCCGATCTTGAAGATAAAGCGGAAGAGTTCGACCTCGATTTTGGAACAGTGATACTCTCCACCGGGTTCGAAGAGTTCGACCCATCTACGGCGCCTGAGACGGGATTTGGAAAATATCCAGATGTTATCACACAACTCCAGCTTGCCCGAATTCTTGACCCCTCAGGCCCGACGGATGGGAGGCTGAAGAGGGTCTCAGACGGCTCAAAACCTAACAGGATAACGATGGTACAATGCGTGGGCTCCAGAGACGCGAGGTATAACGAGTATTGTTCCAGATACTGCTGCATGGCAGCAATGAAGAACTCGGTTCTGGTGAAGATAGAGCAGAACCCTCAATCCCAGATAACTATCCTCCACAAGGACGTAAGAGCGGCAGGCAAGGGCTTCGAAGAATACTATGTGAGAGCTCAGGAGCGGTTCGGAGTCAACTTCGTCAAAGGCGATCTCCTAGAGGTCAAACACGACTCATCATCCAACGAACTCAAAGTCGAATTTGAAACTCCAGACAAAGAGAGACGAACCATCAGCTCTGATCTAGTCGTCCTCTCGACCGCGATGGTACCTTCAAAGACGGCTCAAAAGATCAGCGAGATCTTCGGAGTAAAGACAGCGCGCGACGGATTCATCACAGCAGTTGACGAGAAGGTCAGCACCGTCGAAACAAACACTCCAGGCGTATTCGTCTGCGGAGCTGCCGAAGGTCCCAAGGACATACCCGAGTCCGTCGCCCAAGCTAGCGCCGCGGCATACAAAGCGGCAAGACTGATGAGAACCCCGATCCGGAAGCCATCCAACACCCCAAAGATAGACGAAGCAGCTTGCGGAAGATGTGGACTCTGCATAGCCGCCTGCCCCTTCAAAGCTATCTCCACAGACGCTAAAGGAATCGCCCGAATGGATGACGCATCCTGTAGCGCTTGCGGGCTCTGCGTTACGGTCTGCGGCTCGAAGGCCATAACCGCCCCGAACAATGGGGAGAGTGAGATATCCCAACAAATACGCAGCATGCTCCAAGACGTGGAGAAATCCGGCCCACTCTTCCTCGCGATCGGCTGTGACGAATGCGGCTACACCGTTCTTGACAACGTCGGCTTCAGAAAGAGAAGGTATCCGGAAAGCGTTATTCCAATGTTTGTTCCCTGCCTCGCCTCTCTAACGACTGGCCATCTGATCGAAGCTGTGACTTCTGGAGCAGACGGACTGATCGTGGTTGGATGTGGAGAGGGCAGGTGCCACTTCTGGGAGGGGGCCCAGACGGCGAAGGCAAGAGTCGAACTCCTGCGATCCATCCTTGCAGAGTCCCGCTTCGGCGACAGGATCAGGTTCTTGTCCCTGTCTGGCAACATGACGGAGGAGTTCATCGAGGCTATACGAGACCTAACGACCTCTCGCGGAGGGCGGTAGATTGACCGAAGATGTCAGAATAGGCGTATTCGTGTGCCGCTGCGGAATGAACATCGCGAAATCGGTCGACGTGAAAGCTCTCACAGAATTCGCTTCAAAACTTCCTGGTGTGACATACGCGGAAGAGAACCAGTTCACCTGTTCCGAGTCGGGACAGAATTCCATCAAGGACGCCATCAAGACGCGTAAGCTAAATAGAGTTGTAGTCGCGTCATGCTCACCCAAGCTTCATGAACTGACCTTCAGAAGAGCTGTGAGCGAAGCCGGCCTGAATCCGTTTCTCTTCGAGATGGCCAATATCCGAGAACACTGCTCGTGGCCACACATGCACGAGCCTGAGCGAGCGACTGAGAAGGCGAAGCACATCGTGGCCGCTGCTGTCGACAGATCCAAGTATCTCGAGGAAATCGGAGAGAGGGAAGAGCCCGTCAACCCTACGTCTCTGGTAATCGGAGCCGGCGTCGCGGGTATCGAGAGCGCTATCGGACTCGCAGATTGTGGATTCCAAGTTCACCTCGTCGAAAGGGAGCCGGTTATCGGCGGAAAGGCCGTTCAGCTTGGCAAAGCTTTTCCGACGGAGGACTGCGGAGCCTGCGTTTCCCCACGAGCACCCAACCTGCATAGGAGGTGCCTATACGAGGAGAGGATCACTCATGATCCTCGAATCACCCTACACACGCTCTCACAGATCAAGTCGCTCTCCGGACACATAGGAAGCTTCAAAGCTAGAATCGAAAAGAAGCCAAGGTTCGTTCGAGAAGATCTCTGCATCGCTTGCGGGAAATGTGAAGAAGTCTGTCCCGTAGAGGTCGACAACGGTTTCGACGCCTCTCTAAACAGACGGAAGGCCATCTATCTCCCATTCGTACAGGCCATACCCCATGCCTACGTCTTGGACGCTGAAAGCTGCAACAGGTGCGGAAGATGTATTGAGGCCTGCCCGACAAGAGCCATCTCATTGAACGAGACTGCCAAGACGGCGGATCTAGACGTCGGCACAGTCATAGTAGCCGTGGGATACGACGAGTTTGATCCGAAGGGAATGTACGAGTACGGAAAGCTCAAAGACGTAATAACTCAGCTGAAGCTTGCCAGAATGATGGACGCCAGCGGTCCCACATGCGGCAAGATCGTCAGACCATCGAATGGAAGATCTCCGAGACGCATCTCGATGATTCAGTGTGTAGGATCGAGAGATAAGGACACGCACCTCTACTGCTCAAAAGTCTGCTGTATGGTCGCCCTGAAGCACGCCAGAAGCATAAAGATGATGGGCCCCGAAAGCGAGGTCACAGTCCTATACAAGGACATTCGCCCATCTGGAAGGGAATACGAAGAATACTACACTGACTGTCAAGAGTTGGGAGTCAGGTTCCTTCAAGGCGACGCGAGAGAGGTTTCGTTGAACGACGGGGCACTCCATCTCTCTGTCGATCTGAAGTCTGGAGAGAGGACGAAAGTTGAAAGCGATCTAGTGGTTCTGACCTGCGGATTAACCCCTCCGAAAGGACTCGAAGAGCTCTCCAGAACTCTGAACCTAAGCTTGAGCCCCGACGGTTTCCTGATGGAACAGCACCCGAAGCTGGCCCCCATAGACACCAATATGGAAGGCATCTACATCTGCGGTGCCTGCCAAGGACCAAAAGACATCCCGGAATCTATCACCCAGGCCATGGGAACCGTGGCGAGAGCATCTATTCCAATGGCGACAGGCAAAGTCAGGATCGACTTGGCGAAGGCGGTGGTCGACGAATCCCTCTGCATTGGATGCGCGAACTGCGCTGAAGCATGCCCCTACAACGCCATAGAGATGGTGAGGCCGGGCGTCGCAACAGTCATCGAGGTTGCATGCAAGGGCTGCGGTGTCTGCGCAGCGGAGTGTCCGGCCAGAGCGATTGAGCTACGCCACTACAAGGACAGGCAGATCTTCGCCGCAGTTGAGGGAGTTCTGAGAGGTGCCTAGTATGTCGAATGCGAACGACTTTGAGCCTTCTATAGTCGCATTCTGCTGCTGGTGGTGCGCCTACGGTGCAGCCGACCTTGCTGGAATAAGCAAACTAGACTACCCGACCAACGTCAGAATAGTCAGAGTCCCCTGCACTGGACGCGTCGACGCTCTCCACATACTCAGGGCGTTCGAGGAAGGAGCCGACGGCGTAATCGTGGCGGGTTGCCTCAAGGATGGTGGCTGCCACTACGTCGACGGAAATATGAAGGCTGAGCGAAGGGTCACTGGACTGAAGAGATCGCTGGAAGCGATCGGATTGGGAGATCAGCGGCTGGAAATGTACTTCATGTCAGCAGGAATGCCGGACAAATTTGTCCAAAGCGTCACTCAGTTCACCGAAGGAATTCGAAAGCTTGGCCCTAGCCCAATAGGGAGGAAGTAGGTTGAAGAGGATCGCCACGGTCAGCCTGATGTCTGACGCCGGATGCCACATCGCCCTAGCCAATCTTGAAGAGAAGCTGTTGGAACTGGCCGAGAACGTGGAGATCACGCACTGCCAGATTCTGAGAGATGAGAAGAAGATCCCGAAGAACATAGATGTAGCCTTAGTCGAAGGCGCAGTTCGAACGGACCACGATCTGGAGATCCTGAGCAAGCTCAGGGACAACTCAAAAACCCTTGTGGCGTTTGGGTCATGCGCGTGCTTCGGCGGCGTACCATCCCTGTGCAACCTGACCAACATCAATGAACTCATTACGTATGTTTACCACCAGACCGCGACCACCTCAAGCGGTCCGACACCCTCCAAGAACCTTCCCCTGCTAGTCGAACGCGTCAGACCGATAGGAGAGCTGGTGCGGATCGATTACATGATACCGGGATGCATCCCAGAGGAGAAGGAGATCTTGGGAGTCATCTCGGCAGCCCTAGAAGGAGTGCCTTTCGAACTTCCAAGAGAGAACGTATGCGAGGAATGCCAGAAGGAGAGGAAAGGTAGTCTTAGCAAGGACATCAAGCGCAACTACGAGAATCTAAGCGACCTCTCAAGATGCCTTCTGGAACTAGGCTACCTCTGCGTAGGGCCATCTACGCGGGCCGGATGTGGCGCTCGCTGCCCATCATTCAATATTCCCTGCGACGGCTGCCGAGGGCCGATAGACGCGAGGTGGGATCAAGGTGTGTCGATGCTGGATTCGTTGGCGGCAGTAGCCAAAGAACGGATGAGAGGATTCTCGCTCAAGACACACTCAGCAATGTTTCATAGGTATAGCTTCGCCTCATCTGCCCTGCAACGGCTGATCTCGAACCTTGACACACGGAAAGAGGAGATGTAGCATGACAATTGAGAAGATCGAGGTTGAGCCTGTCACAAGGGTGGAGGGACAAGGCAAAGTCACCCTGAACATAGAAGGCAAGAAGATCAAGGACGTGGAAGTAAACATCATCGAGCCACCGAAATTCTTCGAGAAACTTCTGGAGGGCAAGCCAGCCGAGGAAGCACCTCGGATAACCGAAAGGATCTGCGGAGTCTGTCCAGTCGCCCATCACTTGGCGTCCGCAAAAGCTGTTGAAGCTGCATGGGATGTCGAAGTCCCACAGACAGCGATTGCCCTTCGAAGACTCCTGCTTCTAGCGCAATTCATCAACAGCCACGCTCTCCATATCGGCTTCCTCTCTCTGCCGGATCTACTGAGATTGAGAGAGAAGAGCGTCTTCGGCCTTTCGAGAGAGAACCCAAAACTGCTGGAAAGAGTCCTTCAGGTCCACAGTTTCGGAGTGAAACTGACCGAAGAAGTCGGAGGAAGGTCGATCCATCCCATAACAGCGATTCCAGGCGGAATGTCGAAGTCCTTCGACAGAGAGCGCAGAGATCAATTGCTGAAGAAGGCGAACCAAGTTCTTGAATCGACCTTTGAACTCGCGTCTCTCATGCTGGATCTATCGGAAAAGGGAGGCAAGCTCTTCGAAGAGGTCGAGTCCACCCCTACGAACTACATGTCGATGCACAGAGATGGAATGCATGAACTATACGATGGCAGAATATGCGTTATCGACAGCAGCGGAAATCTAAGGCAAGATTTCGATCCAAGTCGATACTTCGAGCTGATAGAGGAGAGACCTGTCGAACACTCCTACGTGAAGTACCCGTATCTGAAATCCCTAGGCTTTCCACAGGGAACCTATAGGGTCGGTCCACTAGCCAGAGTGAACAGCACATCAATCTCAGCGGCTGGAGAAAGGGACTATGTCAAGTCATTCTTCGATCTATTCGGGAAGCCCGCACACCATCCACTAGCATACAACATGGCAAGGGCCGCAGAACTGGTCCACGTGGCTCAACAAGCAGCAGAGCTCTTGGCCGACGACGAGATCCTGAAGAGAGATATCCACGCAGCTGTCAAGCCAAAGGAAGGAGAGGGAGTGGGAATAGTGGAAGCGCCCAGAGGGACGCTGATACATCATTACTCGACCGACGAAAATGGCCTGATCAGAAAGGCCAATCTCATAGTCGCGACCGGGCAGAACGTGCCATCCATGGAGAAGGGCCTACGAGATCTCTCACTCAAGCTTGAGGACTCGATAATAAACGGTGATCGGGCGGAAGCAACGTGGAAGATAGAGACGCTGATACGGGCCTATGACCCCTGCATCTCATGCGCGACTCATTTGGTCGAAATCAAGAGACAGGATAGAACGTCAAGACTCTAGACGTGGCGAGAGGTCCTCACTGCCTGAAATGTGGCAGAATCAAGTTTCCAATGAGATTGATTGATCTTCTCACATCAGGCCCGATCGGGGAGCCAGCTACAAACTGAGTGACACCAAGCTTCAGCAGATGATTGATCTTCTCGATACACTCGTTCGGAGTTCCGCAAACCGAGTAGATCTCAATCATTTCAGGCGTCACCGCTGAGAAGGCCTCCTTCCAGATGCCTTGGACAATCGCTTGGCGAATCTTGGCCGCTGTCTCGGGCGAGATTCCATGACTCTGAAGCACGACTTCAGGACAACCGGCAACGATATACGCAACCACAGGGACGACTGCTTTGACCGCCTTCTTGGCATCTTCTGCGACCGAGAAGGAGGTGTATGCCGCGACCTCTAGACTGGCTATCGGCTTATTCGCCTTCTCAGCGCCCTTACGCACATGCTCCATTGCGCTCTCGATGTCCTTCGGGTGAGAAGCGTTAATGAGTACTCCATCTCCGATTTCGGCGGCAAGCATTAGCATCTTCGGACCCTGAGCGCCAATGAAGATTGGAATGGTGTTCGACACATTGAAGTTGAATCTTGCTCCAGAAACATTGAACAGATCACCAGCTAGATTGGCTGACCTGTTTGAAGTCAACTCTCTGATGACTTGTACAGATTCTCTTATCGCCGAGAGCGGTTTCTGTTGAGGGATATTCACCATATTGAGCGTAGTCTTGTCACCAACTCCGAGTCCGCAGACGACTCTGCCGGGGGCAACTTCGTTGAGTGATGAGACCGCCTGCGCAGTTACCGCTGGATGAACCATGTAGGGGTTCGTAACACCCGGCCCCAGTTTGATTTTGTCTGTGTATGTGGCGACGATCGAGAGTGCGACATAGACATTTCTGTTGTTGAAGTGATCTGTCATCCAAAGGTAGTCGAACCTCTGCTTCTCCGACTGAATCGCATAGTATGTCGTCTTCCAGAAGAGATCTCGAGGAACAAATTCGATTCCAAAGTTGACCATGACAGCCACAGCTGCCTAAAGAGGACATTCTCCACTTAACTTGAGTTTCCTTTGCGGTATATCATGAAGATTTGGGTGAATACTATTTCTTCTCTACCTTGACGGGGCTTCGGGTGTCTAACAGAGTCGTCGTGCTCTCCACACCGGGGATCTGCCTTACGACATCGAAGATGAAAGAGTCGAGTTCATCGAGGCCGCCGATCTCGATCTTCGCGATCAGATCGTACTCCCCGAAGAGGGTGGTCGCTTCCTTTACTGGCGCAAGTTGCGAGATCTTCGCGAGCACGTCTTTGTCATGGTGAGGCCTGACTTCCGCCAACAAATATGCAAAAATCAAGATGTCATCCGACCTTCGTAGGATATGATCATTGATTCCGAATATGTGTGTAATGAAAGTATGTGTCGGAGAGCGCCGTCTATCGCCTCGTCAGAACCGTTGCTAGTTCGTGTAGGCCGAGCTCTTCCATCAGACTGACTGTCTTCTCCGGTTCTAGCGTTATTGCTGCTTCGATCAGCCTCTGCAATCCGATTTCGGTCGCCAATTGGTCTCGCTGCCAGTAGAATAGGATCGTTTTCGCCAGATCGCTTGACATCCTTGACCCATGCGGCGAGTTTAACACAATATCAATCAGCCTTTCTGAAGCAACATGCCAGAGCGAAGTAGGTATTCTTCTGATAAATTCTTCTCTTGACAATGTATCACCTCACATCTGTCGACACCCAAAGATAGCCGGTGTCCCGGAAATAAGAGTTGTTGGTACGAAAACCGGCACTTGGATACCCGAGAATTGACCGATCTCGTCGCGAAATCGACTCTCCAAGAGGGGTTTCAAGAACCGAGAAGGCAGAACTTCAGGTGTTCAATCAATCGAAAACCCTGATATAGGTCATGCATTCTATACGAAATCCGTACCAGTTCAGTGAATCGATGACGCACTACGTGCGCCATTGGAGATCAAAGCATGTCTCTCGACATACTCGATATGAAGATAATCAGAGCCCTCCAAGAAGACGCTAGGAAACCTGTGATAACTCTGGCCAGGCAAGTCGGTGCAAATGAGGCTACCGTAAGAAAGCGCATCAGAAAGCTGATGAAGAACGGAATAATCCAGCGGTTCACCGTAGTATTGGATTACCATAAGCTTGGAAGGATCATCAAGGCTTTCATTGGACTGAGGGTTCAGCCTCCAAGGGTTCGGGAAATAGTAGACCACCTATCCAAGAACCCAGATGTACAGGTTCTTTACAGAACAACGGGGGACATCGACATTATCATTGAGGTAATTTTCGAGAGCATGGAAGACCTTAACACCTTCCTCGAATCTGAACTCAAAGTCGAAGGCATACTAGGAACGATTGTGACCGTTGTCATAGGTCCTTACAAGAAATGCCCGTGGACGGGACTCTAAGGCTCCACATCTGCGCTTTTCTCTCTTTCCGCAACTAGAATCGTGACGTCTGCAAGCTTTGTCTTGTGCTGTCTGAGTTTTGTGCCAAACATCGTCTCCAAGTAGCCCAGTAAATAGGGGAGAGGCATGGTCAAAAGCTCCATTCGGATCTCATTTCTCATTCTTGTGAATCTTCCCCAGCCCATGATCTCAAGTTCTCTCAGGAGAAGGCTCCAGTTTTCTTTCTCTGTTAGATCAACATCCCTAAAGAGAGGATTCGTGAGCTTCCTTTTGATCGCGGATATCCGCGCCGCATTGTAGATCTCATCATCAGTCATAGCATGAAAGAGATCTCTAAGTGATCCTGAATCGAAGAGAAGAATCCTACCGCCTCCCATTCTGTATACGTATGGTATCCAATCATGCATTGAGAGCATCTTGTAGAACTCCAAAGAAGTGGACACGGCCTGATCCTTGCTTCTTATGAGATTCTGTCTCTCGAGAAATGACAGATATCGGAAAAGGTCATCAGATAACTGGACCAGCAGCTCCTTCATCGTTGTCCCGCCTTCAATTGCTCTCTGGTCCTCCGAATCTTCTGCTTGGTGCAAGCAACTTTGATTAAGCTTGCCGGCGGCCGGTGCTAAAGGAATCAATTCTCTTCAAAAGCAAGACTCGGCCTTGACTCCCATTTCCCCGCAGATCTTGATGATTCTGGACTTACGGTCTTGAAAGTAATTGTCTCGTGAAAAGAGAATCTTCTCATACTCTGATAGGAGGTCTGGGCGCTTCTCTCGAATGAATTTCATGAACCTCGGCGTCATATCGGGCTTCATGTTGAGTCTATCAATCATTATGAGTTCTGTTCCAGCTCGGGCAGCTCTTCGAACTAGCTCTTCCAGTCCGTCACCGCTATCAGTGACACGCGGGAGAATAGGTCCCAGAAAGATCCATGTCTCGATTCCTCGTATGTGCAGTTCTTCGAGTGCTGCGAATCTCTCATCGATTGAGGAGGAGTTCGGCTCGAACTCCCTTCTTGCGTTCTCATCTATCATTGCGATTGTGAATCCTACTCGACAGCCGGGAGACTTCGCGAACAGGTCCGCATCTCTAGTTACCAGTGCAGACTTCGTCAGAATTTCAATGGGATATCTATACTTCAGGAGCTGCTCGAGACAACGCCTAGTGAGTTCGTATCGCCTCTCCGCGGGTTGATACGCATCCGTCACGCTGCTGATGAAGACGAGCCCTCTTTGCCTGCGTGAAGCTTCTTTGGCTAGAAGGGTAGGCGCATTCACCTTTGCGTCGACGAAGTCTCCCCATTCTTCCCTGTGTCCAGTATGCCGCCGCATGAACACGGCGTAGCAGTAGAGGCATCCATGTTGGCATCCTACGTAGGGGTTGACACTGTACTTGACTTCGCCTCCCAAGTTCGATGGGTTGAGTATAGACCTGCAAGATATCTCTTTGATAATGGGCAAAGTCACTCCGCCTTGCTGGATCCACGACTTTCTATTGAGTGGATGAAGTTCGTGAGTTTTGTCTGGAAGAGAGCCTCTCTCAGCAACTTGCTGCTATCTATCCATGTTGAGAGGCTTATGTCGAGTTTGCTAGCGACTCGTTCTAGCGCCTCTCTCAGGGTTTTGAACTTGAGGGGCTCACTTCTCATTGCATTTCGGACGTTCTCTCTGACCTGCCACACTCCAACCGGCATAATGTACCCTGGATGCGCTTCTCTGAGAACAGCCACACAGGCCTGTCTCCGTTCTCGGTTGAGATTTTCTGTGACTGCTAGTCGAGCGGCGTAGTAGCATCCACCTATAGCAGCATAGGTTGTCCTTCCATCGAATCCTTCCCAGTCGCCATAGCAGACAATCTCTTTTCCTTGAGGGTTCCAAGCTGATCCCGGATACCATGCCTCTATCGATTCGTAGCTCCACCTCTCAGGCATCATCAAGATCTCGAACCTGTTGTCGATATAACCAGACTCGTAGACGCGATATTCGTTGACTATAGGGTAGGTTCGCACCTTCTCCATTAGGTGACCTGAGAGTATGCTGTCGACTGCGGTTATGCTCCAACGAGTCGGGACGATCTTCCTTTTCTTCCCCAGTCCAAAGGCTCCGACGCTGAACCCTTTCTGAATCTTTGAGACCAACACCCCCTTGTCATAAAGTGAAAGAACCGCCTCTGAAGCCTTGAGATCCGAGTCATAGTGGGCGTATTCGATACTCCTGTCGATCTTCGTGTTTCCCATGCACATGTCCTTAAGCAAAGCCGAGGGGCCGTACGGCTGTACATCATCGTCCAGAACGATTGACGCCGTCGGTCGATTTTTGAGTTGGACTTCCAGATCGAGAGGATTCGAGGCGAGCGCTAACTCCCTCGTCATATCCATAAGTCTTCCGCAGTCGTAGGGCTGTCTGACATCAACTCTGAACTTACCTCTGACTAGCATCGACCTGAAGTTCACGATCTCGTCTATCGTGCGGCCGAACCAGTACTCCGGGATATCGAATAGGCTTGTATCCCCCTGAATCGGGGGGACAAGAGGTCCAGCGTAGACATGGGGGTACCCGAATCTCCCGACAAACACTCCTGGTGGAGACGTGCCGTCGAGTTCTGTTGATTTCATCAGCGATTCAAGCTTGAGTCGGGAGTATAGTCTGACTACGATGGGACACCTGTCTTTCCCGCAGAGCCTCGTCGAACCCTTGCAATAGACGCAGAGTCCGCTCTTCGAAATGGCGGAGAGGCCATTCACAGGAGCTTGATACAGAGACCTCTCGGGCATCTGTCGTACGAGCTCTTCGAGCAAAGAAGCACCTTGAGCGGGGAGTGTCAGAGGGCCATCTTCCTCTGGTTTGAATTAAGTTCGACCTGTGCTTCATTGTTGCGGATAAACGCTGTGATGCAGGCGACTTTGCTGTAGGGGAGAGGTGTCCGTGAGTACGCAACCATATTCGAAGTCGGATGAAGATTGTGTCATGCTTCCAAGTGTGTGATGCTCGCCGGAGTTGGCACGTAAGAATCTCTCTTGGTTGTTGTACCCAGCCGCACCTCTCCATCTTCGCGCGCGCAAATCTCGGATAACTCTCGGCGTCTAAACCGTCTACTTTAAGAATATGCTGTCGTTGATAGCCTGAAATCTACTCAAGTACTGCAGCGTGATCGTGATACGAGAAAATCTTTGCACGTGAAAGTGGTGATCAAGAGTGACATCAGCGTCGAGTGCTGTTAAAGATCGAGTTAGAAGAACGTTGGACCGGATGATCTCTCAAGATATGGATGCGTTGATACTCTTCTCTCGAGAGGACATCAGATACCTCACTGCCTTCGATCAGGCTTGCGTTTGCCTTGTGATTCCAAGAGATGGAGATCTCACCGCCCTCGGATTATGGCTTGACATCGACGAAGCGAAGCGACAGTCGTGGGTCCAAGACGTTCGTGGATTTGTCCCCCAATATCCGTTGAAGATTGGCGGCGGTGAAGCTCAGCGGCGAAGACTCGTAGAGATCTTGGTCCAAAAAGGACTCTCAACAGGCAAAATTGGGATCGAGAAAGGCGTGCTCACCTTAGAGATGTTCGATACGCTGAAGAACGGGCTTCCCTTGGTCGACTTCGTCGACGCTTCGCCTGTTCTAAAGGATCTTAGAATAGTCAAGTCCGAAGACGAGATAGAGCTCATTAGAAAAGCGTCCGAGATCGCTGACCGTGCGATGGAGGCGTCTTTCAAAATCGTGGACGTCGGGAAGAGGGAATCAGATCTGGCGGCCGAAGCGGAGTACGAGATCAGGAGGAGCGGCGGCGAGATCCTCTCCAAAACCCTAATCGGTTCTGGCAAGAGAACACTGTACGCGCACCCCTTTCCAACGGATAAGGCTCTTGAGAGAGGGGATCTTGTCTCGATCGATATTCATCCATCATACAAAGGATACCACTCTGATCTGTGTCGGACTTTTCTGCTAGGTAGAGACGCTGCCAAAGAAAAGGCGCATGAGACTCTCGTCGCGGCACAGCGGGCGACGTTTAAAGTGATAACGCCCGGCATCGGCCCAGAAGAAATCTACAAGGCTGGGATAAAAGACATAGAATCTGGCATCCACGGTCGAAACTTCCCGGAGCTTTATGGACATGGTACGGGACTGAACGTTGAGGAGCCTCCCATGATAACGAAGGGCTGGCAAGCGAAGATGGAGGAAAACATGACCATATCATTCTTCCAGGGAGCCATGATGATACCCGGAAGCTATGGGTTGCGAACCGAGGATACGGGCCTCGTGACTAAGAAAGGGGTTGAACTATTCACAAGATATCCAACTGACCTTCTACGTTGAGTGAGCTCGGAATGGGCGTTGTCGCCCAGTCTTCCACTCTTTCTGACTGAAGGCGTGTACACCGCGAGCTAGACTAGTTTCTTGTGATAGCTTGTGTATAGCGCGATCACCGGATTATGCCCTGTGACTCTATCTTTGACTATGAATGTTGAGACCGGAGCCTTCGAGTACTTTGAAAAGCACATCGTGTCCCACACATAAGCCGAGGATCAAGTTGAGCTCCGTCTTCATGTTATCGAGCAAAGCTGCCTGCGTAATTGGATTGCATCCGGCCTCGAAGGTGTGGGGTATTAGCTTCTTTTCGTCTGGAACTCCGAACTCAGTCTTATCGACGCTACCACACTTGCAGCACACAGAATGCACGATGAACCCGTGTTTCTCGAATATCTCGGTGGTTCTCAGAGCCTCATCGCTCAGACCGATGCAGAATGCGAGGCCGACCTTCCTCAAACCGTTCTTCTTCAGGTATTCGATCGTCTCTCTGATTCGGGGCCATTTCATGTACCCTTCTTTCTCAACCTCAGCGGCAGAGATGTAGAGTTTCTTATTTTCTCTGGTTCGGTAGAGTTCGAACGCGTTTTTGATGATGTCGGGATGTTGTTTCATAGGGCAGAAGCTCGGCCAATGGCTTTCAGAGTCTCCCTTGGCGCAGAGTTTGCCCGGACACTTTGCGCATGACATTTGGGATCCACTTCAAGGGATTATCGCTCAGAGAGGTCGATCGAGGTCTTAAGGCTACTTCAGGAGCGACCGACTTGATTTTCGTCCATGGACACTTCGATCAAAGGCGCGCGCCCTTGAAAAGATGCACGCGTTGTACGGATAGGTCTGTCAAGAGAGTCTTTTCTAGCCACAGAAATCCTCGATACTGCTTGCCAACACCTTCGTCGCTGCTCCCAATTGATCGACTTCAGCATATTCGATGGCTGCATGTTCTCCAACTCCCCCCGGACCAAATATGGCGACCGGCATTCCAGCTTTGCAAATTATCTCTGAGTCGAGCCAGCCGGACATTCCGATGTACGGTGTCTCCATGCCAAGAACCTTGGAGATCGAGCTTCGCAGGGTTTGAACTATCTTCGTATCTGGTGCTATCTCAAATGGGCCTCGTTCGAACATGGGGGTAAGCTCACCTTTGAACTGTCGATCCTCCATGCTTATGTTTGTCAGCATCTCGTTGAACTGTTGGGTTAGCTCAGACCCTGAAATTCCTGGGATTGTTCGTATCTCAAGTTGAAGCTTGCAGAAATCTGGATACGTACTGAGCCCCTTCCCTCCTTCAATGGTTGAAGCGTGGAGTGTTGGTCTCCCCAGCAAGGCATGCGACATCTTTGAAAAGACCCTTTGTTGAAAGTTTTCCACGCCGTCCATTACCTTTCTCATCTTGAAGATCGCATCTACCCCGAGTTCGGGCCTGCTGCCGTGTGCAGCCTTTCCATGGACCGTTATGGCAAGCCAGACGAAGCCTTTGTGGGCTATCCCTACAGCTAGGTCCGTCGGCTCACAAACTATGGCCGCATCCGTCTTCAGATCCTTGACTAGGCGTTCTGTTCCTAAACTTGCGTATTCCTCGTCGGCGACGCCAGCCACGATGAGATCTCCCTTCAATTTGACCTTTGAGTCGACGATCGCTTTGGTTGCGGCCATCATTGCTGCGAGGCCGTTCTTCATATCCGCTGCACCTCGGCCGTAGATTCTGCCTTCTTTGACGACTGGATCAAAGGGATCTATCTCCATCCCATCGACGCCGACGGTATCTGTGTGTCCGTTGAGCATCAGTGAGGAGCCGCCGCCTTCTCCGCGGAGAATCCCAACGACGTTGGGCCGTCCTTTTTCCACTTCCATCATCTCCGTTTCTAGCCCAATTTCGTCAAGGCGTTTAGCTATGAATTCAGAGATCGCAAGTTCGCCCTTTCCTCCTCTGACCAGTGACGGATTGACGGAGTCTATGCGTATCAGGTCCTTGAGGAGTTCGAGAGTCCAGTTCGCATCTACGTGAGGGACTGCGACTGACAAATCGATTCACCTGTCACAAGTTCACTCAACTTGGAATAGCTAAGAGTGTTTGCATACTCCAATTCTCAATTTCGGTAAGCATTGTCAATTGAGTCCACAAAGCTGGAG
>Ga0315308_1000906_pt1 | contig 17005 bp, 14 predicted proteins | sample TDP3_MG_FD_203078 | JGI IMG/M metagenome (GOLD analysis project Ga0315308, IMG submission 203078) | Freshwater sediment microbial communities from Lake Towuti, South Sulawesi, Indonesia - TDP3 | ecosystem: Environmental > Aquatic > Freshwater > Lake > Sediment | place: Indonesia: South Sulawesi... | reverse complement strand
CTCGAAGGCTTGCATCTAGAGATCGAGAACTTGAATAGGATGAAGGCAATACGGCTCAAGAGGATTGGGATGCTCGACCTCCCGGAAGACACGCAGAGGCGCATACTGCGAAGTGCATATTTTCCGGAACCGACGGAGGAACTGAAGGTGATTGCGAATCTATACCTGCGTGGCGCAGTCTCGCCAGAAAAAGCCATCTCTTTGAACCAGACCAGCTTACTTAAGAAATTTGTAAGGCAGGGCCAGGTCATCAGGAAAGAGCGGAAATTCTACCTCTCGGATGAAGGTATTATAGTAGCAAAAGGTTCCCTAGACATTTACCCTGAATTGGAAAGGGCGCCGTGTAACATGCCCTAAAGTTTAAGGGAACTAGGCTTGAGGACTCTCTTCTTCGTGCTTTTCTTCTGCTGCTTTTTCTTCTTTACTTTCATCATTAGTCGTCTTTCATCCATTAAGTAACCTAAACGATATAAATGTTACTATCGGTATGATTGTTCTTATTATTTAGGCACCCACTGTACTGAAAAATGCGGCTGTGCAAAACCCGGGCTATGTAGACATGTGCGATACCAACCTGGCTATCACCAAGCACTGATCTTCTCATCCATCCAGTCTATGGGCCATCATAGGAATTATGACAAGAAGCGTTTGGATCCAATACTACATCACAAAAAGCACGACATAGGATAATAAATACAGAGCTATGAATAGGATGCCCATTTTCCTATCATGTTTTCCCATAATCCCGATGGCAAGGATCGCGATGAGAGAGACGATGAAGGCCCAAACCCCCGTAACGGTCGCCAGTTCCCCGGAGATCGCAGTAGGAGTTATCAGTGGACCTATGCCGATTGATAGGGTTGCGTCTATGACATTGCTTCCTATTATGTCGCCTATTGCGAGAGAATACTCCTTCCTTCTTACGGAAGTTATATCGACGACAAGCTCCGGTAACGAAGTCCCTATGGCCAGGGCGAAGAAGCTGATCATATACTCGGGGATGAACAGTTCCTTTGAAAGGTATATGATCGAATTGATGACCATGTACGATCCTAACGCGATACCGGCCATGTAGATGAACAGCATGGCCAAATGCGCGTAGGTACCCTTCTCAGTCCGAACCACCTGCGTTCCAGCAGAGTTTGCTTTATCAGGGGCTGTATTACGAATTAGAACAGTCCCCAATTCAGATAGGCATTAATAATTCCGATGCCATTTTTTTACATCATGGCGAGCAATCTGGAATCCAACAGGGCCCTCGGCGGCGTTGGGGCGATAATCCTCACCATCGGTTCCATCTTCCCACCCCTGGCACTGGTGGGGATCATCCTCCTGCTCGTTGCCCTCAAGGGGCTGAGCGAGTACTACAATGAGAAGGACATCTACAGGGACACCCTCTACGGGGTCATCTTCGGCACGGTTGGCATCGCCGTTGCGTTATTATTGTTCATCGCATTATTCCTCAGGGCCTACATGAACCGGATCATCAGCCCGCTGGTCATCCCCAACGTTCAGCCCTTCAGGATGTTATTTGGCATGATACTGATATTGGGGGTGATGTTCGTCTTCTTCATGCTGGAGTCGATCTTCCTCAGGAAGTCATTCGATCACCTGGCCGCGAAGACGGGGGAGAAGATGTTCGGGACCGCTGGACTACTGCTGATCATAGGGGCGGTCTTTACCGTAGTCCTCGTGGGCTTCGTAATATTATGCGCGGCGTGGATAGTCGCGGCCGTGGCATTCTTCTCGATGAGGCCAGCTCAGCAGCTGCCGCCTCCTCCCTGAGGAAATTGACTCAATAGCAGATGCTATACTTCAGGCCCCTGGCAGTTGCCTCTTCCATGATGCGTTCCTTGAGCGGTCCATAGAAGTCACTATCCCCGTAGAAGATCTCCCTATACTTTGGCAGCAACTCCGGATAATCGGATTGCAGGAAGCTCGAGATGGAAGGCCAGACGCCGGGCCTCATGTTGAGCCTATCGAAGAGGACCTCCCCAACGTTGAGCGACCGGGCTACGTCGAGGAGCTCCCAAAGGCCGTCGTCGGTCAGGTGGGGGAGTATCGGCCCTACGAAGGCCCATGTCCCTATGCCCGCCGATCTCATCCTCGAAAGCACCTCGATCCTCCTCTCGGGATCCGAGGCCCCTGGTTCGATCCGCCTCGCCAGATCCTCGTCCAGCGTCGTGATCGTGACCCCCACGCTGACGCCACCGGCATGTGAGGCCAGAAGATCGATGTCCCTCAGGACCAGGTCCGACTTCGTCTGGATCGTCGCTTGAAATCCGTTCTCCAACAGGACCTTAAGGCATCGTTGAGTGAGGCAGCGGGCTGATTCGATCGCCTGATAGGCATCCGTTAGGGTGCTGATGCCCACGACTCCCCTCCTGAGGCTCCTCCTGGCCTCCTTCGCCAGGACGTCTACGATGTTGGCCTTCACGTCGACGTAACTGCCCCACGCATCCCTCCTCCCCCTCCTAAGGGCATAGCTCCTGGCATAACAGTAGACACATGCATGGCTGCACCCGACGTATGGATTCAGGCAATAATCGTAGCCAGGCAGCCTGCTCTCGCCTAGGGCGGACTTACACGTGATCTCCGAGATCGCCGTCGAGCTGCCCAATCTGTCTACAGTATCAGTCAGGTGAGGGGAGATTGATAAACGATACCCGAAATTGCGCGGGCTTCAGCCGGATCAGGGCCTCCTCTGGCGCCTGAACCTCCCACCATATCTGGCCCTGCCCCGTACGGACTCCAGGACCAATTGGCAGATCCTCACGCCAGGGTAGAGGGCTATCGGCGCAGGGGACATGTTGCTCACCTCCAGGACCTGCCTATTCCTAGTGCCCGGTTGCACGAGGCCGGCTGACATGTGCACCATCAGCCCCATTCTCGCGTAACTGGAACGCCCCTCGATCCACCCCGCAACATCGTCCGGGAGCGCTATCAGCTCCCTCGTGATGCCGTGGACGAGTTCGCCTGGCATCAGGAGGAGGTAATCCCCATCTTTGATGGTTATCAATTTAGTGAACCTCTCGACATGGGGATCTCCCTTTACGTGTATTATCCCGCTGATCTTCTCGAAGACCCTGAAGGCATTCCCGAGTGTCAGGTCGATGCTCCCAGGCCCTACCTGCCGTTTGCTGAACGGCTGAATGTTGAGCTTGCCCTCATCGATAAGCCTGAGGATCTCTATCCTCGAAAGGATTGTGAACGCCCTTCCCTCGTGGCATTCGATCACCGCTTATGCTGAAAAGCCTTCCGTCAAAACGAAGTTGAGACGATCTTTAGTAAAGCTTTTCTCTGCGTTTGGACATGGCCTCCAAAGGCATGGCACAGAGAAAAGGCCCCAGCGGGATTAGGATTACGGGGATCAGGATTACGGGGATCAGGGGCATCAAGATGGTGGAAAAGGGAGACGACCTGGCAGCTCTCATAATGAACGCGGCGAAGGGCCAAGGCACGCCGTTAAGGAACGGGGACGTAGTCGTCGTGACGAGCAAGGTCGTCTCAAAGTCAGAAGGCCGCATCTTCAATCTCCAGGATATAAAGGCCTCGACCATGGCCGAGATCGTGGCCGAGGAGACCGGAAAGTCCCCGCAGCATGTCCAGGCAATACTGGGGGAGGCCAAGAGGATAATCCGTCTAGTGGGCCGCCATTTGATAACGGAGACCAGCACTGGATTCATAGTCGCGAATTCAGGCGTTGACCTCTCGAACGTCGACGGTGGCCAATCCGTCGTGGCCCTACCTAAAGAACCCGATCTCTCCGCCAGGAGGCTTCGAACGGCCTTCAGGCGGCATGGATTAAACGTCGGCGTCGTGGTGACGGATACACATGGAAGGCCATTCAGGCGAGGCGACATCAACATCGCGATCGGCGCGGCCGGCATAGCCGCCATAGCGGATCTGAGGGGGAAGTGGGACCTCCACGGATACAGGCTCAGGGTCAAGCAGATCGCGGTGGCAGACGAACTTGCAGGTGCCGCAGAACTCGCAACCGGGAGTGCTGACGAGGCCATTCCGGCGGCGATAATAAGGGGGTACAAGTATCGGCCATCGAACAAGGGGGCCAAGGTCCTGATAAGGCCTTTAAGACAGAACCTTTTCGTATGAAAGCGGAAGCTATTTTTTTAGTATTGTAACCAATAAACCTCGATATTTTCTTCAATATGGCCAAAATGGATCTTATTTTTTTTATTATTGTAACCTAAATCCATTCTATTAACTGACCATTAGTAAAGGGAATCATGAACACCCCGAAGATGGAAGGTAAACCTACAGAGAGTGGTCTTATCGGCAACAAGTATGTCTTGACGATCGCCATCCTTCTCTTGACGATCGCCCTAATCAATTCTTGGTATTTGAATCAGGCCCAAGTCGTGGGGGGTGCGGATTTCTCCCTTACGACCGTATCCGGCGAAAACTACTCCTTGAGCTCGAGCAGGGGGAAGGTCGTCCTCATCAATTTCATGGCGACCTCCTGCCCAATCTGTAGATCTCAGATGCCAGAGTTGAAAAAAGTATGGGACGCGTATGGCGGGAAGGTGGTCATGGTATCGATAAGCGTGGATCCATATTCAGATACGGATGAAGTTCTCAGGAGTTATGCGAGCAGTTACGGGGCGAACTGGATCTGGGCAAGGGATGTTGTCGGCGCCACGGCCGATTATAAAGTGTCGGGGACTCCGACGACATTCATATTGGATCAAGGAGGACAGGTCAGATATAAGCACGTCGGATACACGGATGCTCCAACATTTATGAATGAGCTCGATATCCTTATCGATTCATAGCTATTTTGGCTCAGATATAAAGTCGATGTAATTTAGGCTTGAGCCCAGCTCGAGGAACGAGCCCGGCTTGTTCGGATCGAGTCCTCGATAAAGAAAGGCTATTATTTCTCCGGCCGTATCCTCCTACAGCCATGATCGTGGTGATTTTGGCGGGGGGATACGCAACTCGACTTTTCCCCTTGACGAGGAACGTCGCGAAACCACTTTTGCACATAAGGGGGAGGCCCATAATCGATTACATCTTCGACAAGCTCGACAGGCTCACTGAGGTCGACAAGGTCATGATATCCACCAATAAAAAATTCGAGCGCAATTTTGAGGAGTGGCTCGCCCGGAAGCCACGCGGGAATGTCGCCATATGGGCTGAGGAATCCCATCGGGAGGGTGAGAAGTTGGGGGCCATAAGGGCCTTGGGGGGATTGATCGATGAGGCGGACAGCGAAGACTATATGGTGATCGCCGGCGATAACCTATTCACATCGGATTTGGGTGCCCTCGTCGCCTATTACCGCGAGAGGAATTCGGCCGTAATCGCCACCTACGACGTTAAGGACATTGATATGGTGAAGAGCTGCTCGATGGCCAGGGCTGGTCCTGATGGGAAACTCGTGTGCTTTGTTGAAAAACCCAAAGATCCGGAGTCGACCCTGATAGGCACGTGCATCTACCTATTCCCGAGGAAGAGCATTAGGAGGATCCACGAGTACCTCAGCGAGGGGAACAACCCAGACAGCCCTGGCAACTTCATAGGGTGGCTTTGCGAGAGGGAGACGGTCTACGGATACGCGCTCCAAGGCCGATGGTGGGACGTTGGCACCCCACGATCATACGACGAAGCCAAGAGGGCTTGGCATGACGCATAGGACGAACGCTGGATGTCCGATGGGACTCAGTCCCTTCTCAATTTAAAGCTGTCTTTGAATATGCTCTGCCTATAGCAGGATTTAATGCACTTACCGCAGACCTCGTCAGACAGCGCGAGCGACTTTATGAACCTCCTGCAACTCTCCCTAAAGTCCGGCAGCCTCTCCTTGTTCCTCAGGATGGCGCAGGCTTCATGGCATGCCATACAGGGACCACACCTGGGCTCCAACTTCTTCCCACGGGGGAGCCGAAGCCCCATTATTATGGACGCGAACCTCACCGCGCACCCATACCTCTCATTCACTATCAGCTCATTCTTACCCCTCCAGCCCAAGCCCGCGTTCTCGGCTACGACCCTGTGCGAGATCGTGAGCGGGTAGTATTCGCTGACGTGTCCCACCTGCCCCACCAATCCACCTAGCGTTGCCGTAACGGCGATGCCATCGAACCTGTCTGCGATCTTCTCGGAGATCTCATCGAGGTGCCCGTTGATCTTCCGGTATTCCCTGGTGTATACGTTCCACTTGTCCTTATCAACGACGCCATCGACTACCACGTTAATCGAGTCGATGGCACGTTCTGGGTAAGCCATGCCGATACACACAACAGACCCTCCCTCCATGAGGGCCCGCGCCCTCGTTCCGACGATCTCCATCAACCTGTCCCTCTGAACGGGCATCAGATCATTTTGAACACTGGCGAAAGAGGCAACTCCGATGACGCCCTCGTAATTGAACCTCTTCAGCTCCCCGTAAAGGTATGAACGGATCTGACCCAGGTTCTCCCCTTCATCGCTCATACACGATCCCCTCCCTCCCTCCGATCTTTCACCATCCCCGTAACGTGGTCGATCCGGATGCAGAGCACCCCATTTAGTCGATAGAGCTGCCCGACCGCTCTGAAGCTCACGCCCTTTCTCAACACCGACCTCGGGCCTCGGTAGTCCTCCGGCGTGAGGCGCGCCCTCCACTTTTGGTCGACGAACACGACCGCGTGCCCGGGCAAGATCCTCTCAACCGACACCTCGTGATCACCGCCCACTCCCGTCTTTGCGATCTCGAGTTGGCCCGGCTCCCTGGCGACGACCTTGCCGTCCTTGAGGAGCCTTTTGATCGCGGCCTCGCTCACGACATCGGCGTATCCCTCTATCTCGAGGTCCGATAGTAGGGCCTTCGCACCTGCCCTCCCGCCGTACTCCAGGAGTTTCAGATAGAGCGCCTTGTAGGCCTTATCTAGGCCCTTTGTGATGGCGCTTGCGGCTTCCTTCTCCACGTCGCGGCCATCGCCCATGGCCGGGGCCCTCGACTCGACGCTGATGGGGGGCGGCGCAACGCCCTCGAGGGCAAGGACCTCGCCTTCAGTCAACGGGTTCGGGGCCGGCCTTGGCCTCAGGGGTTTCATCGCCAGCGACCTGCTGAGCTTCGCCATCATGGCCCGCATGTTCTCAAGCCGTTTCATGCTCGACCTCAGATATGCCGTATCGAGCGTGTCGTTGGCCACGAGCACGATTACGTTCCCCGGGGCCCTCCTGCCCGTCCGCCCCCTCCTTTGGATGTACCTTATCTCGCTCGGTATCGGTTCGTAGAAGATCACGAGATCCACCTCCGGTATGTCGAGTCCCTCCTCGGCGATGTTCGTCGCGACGAGGACGTTGATGTCCCCCACTCTGAACTCATTCAGGATGCGCGCCTGTTCCTCCTGGCTCATCCCCCTTCCGCTGAATGCCGACGCTTGGCCCACGAAGCGCGTGGCCGTAACGCCCTCGACTCCCCCCAGCATCTCGACGAGGTAGTTGACCGTGTCCCTGTACTGCGAGAAGACCAAGATCCGACTTTGCCCGCTCTCCCTAAGGTGCTCCGAGACGATCCTCAGCAGATGGGTTACCTTCGGATGGGGGACATCCCTCAGCCCCTCCAACTCCCTCATCATCCCCATAGACTTCATCTCGGCCAAGAGGATGCCATAGCTCCTCTTCTCCCCCTTCTCCTCCTCCATCTTCTCTATGAACGACGACAGCGTCTGGGGCCCCTGGCTCATCAGTAGCTCGATCATGTGGAATACCGTGAGGGCCATGGATTGCTGCATTATCGCCCGCATCCATCGGTCCCTCTCCTCCTCGATGCCCTCCTCGAGGCGATAGCGGAGCAGCTCCCCGAGTTCGACGAGCTCCCTCCTGCCGACGTATCTCAGATCGCCCCTGAGGAGGCCCTTCTCCGATAACCACCGCAACCTGCCCATCAGCATCGCCCTCATGGACCTATTGAGGGGGGCGTACCGTTCTGGGAGGTTGATGCGCCTCCAGTCAACGCGTATGGATTGGATGTATGGCCTCACGTCGGCATCTTCCTCCGTCCTGAAGAAGACCTGCTCTATAGAGAGGTTCTTGCAGACCTCTCCGATCCTCTCGGGCCTCGATCCAGGGGAGGCCGTCATGGCGAGGATTAACGGGCTCTTCGCCTGCTGCAGGTAGAAATTGCCGACGTCGGTATACGCGTATTCCTTCACAGCCCTGTGGCACTCGTCGAATATCAGAAGGCCGAAGTCCCCCAACGTGAATCGCCCATCGGAGAGGTCATTCCTGACGACCTCGGGCGTCGCGAAGATGACCCTGGAGGGGCCCTTCCACATCGCCCCGCGGATCTCGGGGGCGGTATTGCCCGTGAGCATGACCGCGTCTTCCTCGCGGAGTTTCAGCATGCGGAGGAAGCTCCCCCTGTGCTGCAGGACCAATGGCCTCGTGGGCGCCATCACCAGCACACGGGCATCCCGATAGGAGAGAAGGACGTCCGCCGCCACGAATGCCGAGATGACGGTCTTGCCGAGTGCCGTCGGCAGGACAACTAGGCTATTGCCCTTCGTCGCGGCACCGGCGATGCTAACCTGGTAGGACCTCTGCTCAACCGCGCCCGCCCTTACGAGGGGGTGAACATAGGAATGCGTCAGAGGCGAACCGGTCAATCGGATCTCCGATCAATTCAAAAGTTCTCGTCGCTTATGACGATCAGATCTCCAGGATGTCCTCCCCTGGCTTGGCGACGCGCCTCCTCTCAGCTGGGTTGACGGCCTCCACGCTCCTCAAGAGGGGACGGAGCTTGTCGGACTTGAAGATCTCCTCGTATCCCCTGAGCTCCCCTTCATCCCTCATTATCAAGCCCCTCCTCTTCGTGGGGTTGCCGACGTCGTCCACGGGATTGAGTTCCACTGAAAGGCGCGCTGAGCTGCCGCGGAATGGCGGCAGCTTTAACACGAAGACGCCGGGGACGTTTGTCTTCAGCCTTCCCCAGTCGGGCCCGCTCTTCAAAAAAGCCCTAAGTTTCTCCTCCAAGTGATCGAACGCTCCGCCGGACGATCTAAACGCGGAAATATAAGACTTCGGCGCTGCCGTTTTTCAGCCGCGTGCGCCATCGCGGTCAATGGCAAGTGGCCCATCATCCTGCAGATTTGACCCCCCTCAGTTGGGGCTCTATGTTGTCGACGATCCTGTCGAAGAAGGCCCAGGGGCAGGTAGAGAAGCGACTTGGAGGCCCCTCGAATCCACTATCACCATCCGGGAACGATCAACCGCGGGCGGCCCTCTCCTTGTGCCGGCCGAGGAAATCGTCGACCTCAACCTCGGCATTATCCGCCCTGATGAATATGGGCACATTCTCGATCCCCGTCGCTATGTAGCTGGAGAGCAGCCACTCCCCCGGGGCGAACTCCAGCGTCTTCTCCAATATCCCCTGATCTATGGTGAAGGTGCTGCTCACCAGGTTCCTGTCGTAGGGTCGGGGCAAGGGCCCCACGAAGTAGGTGTGGAGCTGCTGGAGGGCGTTGGTGTTCAGGTACGCGATCCTCTGCGTGGCTATGCATCCGCCTATCCCATACTTCCTCCCCTGTCTGAGGAGGGTCTCCACGTGCTCCGTGCAGTCCCTCTCGATGCCCCTGGCCATATCGTAGGAGGGCACGAATTCCTGGGCCTCGTCGAAGACGAAGAGGATGGGTGGCTCCACCCTGAACTCCCTCTTCCTGCCGACAAGGGTCCTGCCGCAGAGCTCCACGGCCAGGCCCTTGATAATGGCCGGTTCGGCGATGGACAGGATGAGCAGCCGCATGTCCCCATCGAGCAGCTGCTCTATCCTCTTGGCCGTGTATGTGTCATCCTCCCCCTGGGGGGCCTTCAGCTGCAAGTTCCTCTTGATCTCGGATCTGGTTGTGGCCCACCCGTAGAGATTGCTCTTCTCGCTCACCTTGAACCTGATGACCGCCTGCCGGGCGGCCTCGTCGAGGTAGTCGACGAATGCCTCCTCGATGGTCTGCTCCAAACCCCTCCTCTTGATCTTGACGTAGTTCATGATGGCGGTGCTTATGGCATCGATGGCATTGACGTAGTTGGGTTTACCAGCGGCATCTGGCCGCAATTGCCTGACCTCATCCAGGATGCCCTCGTAGGTGGGGAGCTTGGCGGATGGTTCGATGTACTGGCCCACCCCTCCCCGCTTCAGGATCCCGGCGAAGGTGCTCAGAGCCCTTTCGTCCTTCTCGAATTCCCTGGGCTTCACCATTATCTTGTAGAGCTGCTCCGGGCCCTCGATCGCGCTCTCAACCAGGATCATCGATGCGATCTGCGGATCTGCCAGGACATCCTGCAGCAGGAAGGGATACTCCATGGAGATGTCGAAGATCACCACCTTCGTGTCCTTCGAATGGTAGAGCAGCCTCCTGAGGATGTTCGACAGGAGGTTCGATTTGCCCGAGCCCGTGAACCCGAAGACGCCGAAGTGATATCTCACCAGCCTCTCGAAGTCCACGTAGATGGGGATCTTCTCGCCCTCGGCCTCGAACATCTTCACCGTGCCCAGCCGGGGATCCTCCCTTGCCGCGCTGCTGGTCTTGATCGCCTCCCAAGGGAGGCCCATCCGCTCCAGGACCGGACGATTGTACATCTGATGTATGGTCCGCCTGTTGAGCACATGGACCTGCTCAGCTATGATGGGATAGGTGAAGCCCTTGACGTATTGGCACTCACCCCCCTCGCCGATCACCAGGTCATAGTTGAGGGGTATGGCGTTCATCTGTATCATCATCATCGACTTGTCATCGGTCCCCCAATCGTCCACGGTCTGTTCTATGATCTCGAACTGGTAGGGGTAGTAGCTGGAGTCCGTCAAGCCCTTCAGCCCGTAGTGCTCTGGGCCTATGCGGGAGATCTCGAGGAGCGTGCAGCGCTGCCCATTCGACATCCTCCCGGATTTGAAGTTCCGCACCGCGAGCAGCATCCCCTCCTCCAGGAGCCCCATCAGGTCCTTCTGGTACTCGACCTTTATCCTGCACTGATACCTGGCCGAGATCCCCGTTGTCTCCGAGGGCGCCGTGGTGGCACCGCTGGCCGCGTGGACGGAGCTGAGTCGCGCCCTGAAACGCCCATCGAAATCCGTGAAGAATCGGTCGTCATCTTTCCCGCGCATGCTCAACTTCAGCCCTTCTCTCCCTGAACGTATTCATATAAAAACAGAATCTCCTCAACCTGGAGCTGTTCATCAGCCAGTGCCCGGTGGCATCCAGCATGCCGCCGACGCGGCTCCTCTGGATCTTCGCTATCTTGTCGGCTATGAAGAGCGGCCTGTTGTGTCCGAAGACCTCCGGGATGCTCCTCGCGCCCATCGCCTTGAGTATGGTCATGACCAGGTTCTGGATGGGATTGGGCGACCCCCCGTCCCGGTAGAGGATGACGTCGATGGGCTCCACGGCTCCCCCGAATTCGTGGTTGAGGTGCAGCACGGAGCCGTCGAACTGTGGCTGCACCAGCCGATCGATGAAGAGGACATTGCTCCTGAACTGGGGATCCCTCTTGGACTGATCGAGTTGCACGTAGGTCTTGGCGAAGAGCCTCTCAGCGCTGATCCTGTTCCTCCGGGCCCCGCTCACGAATCCCTTCCTCCGGTCGAAGTCGGGCACGATGGTCTGAAAGGCGGTATCGTATTCCACCAGGCCCCAGGGCACTGCGATCTCCTCGTGGTTGTTGAGGCTGATGGCCTGGAGGAACATCCTGTCCGTCGAGGGTATCTCCCGGAGCTTCTGCTCGTCGACCTTCCATATCCCCTCGTTCCCGCAGACGGGCACAAGGTGGGCCTTGAAGTCCCTCGCCGTCGTGTCCTTGGTGATCCCTATCAGGAGGACGTGCCTCCTCCAGCACTCCTCCATGAGCATATAGAGGCAGTAGAGGGAGAGGAAGGCCAGGTCCTGCGTCGTTATCCACTGCGTGGCCTCGCCCTTCCTCACCCGCATCGGATTCCCCCCCTCCCCCTCGAAGAGCTGATGGCCCATCATCTCCACCAACTTCCTCAGCCTCTCCCACGTCCTGGCGTAGCGCGGATTGGCAACGTACTTGTGGTCCTCGAGCAGAAGGTATCGCTCATCGACGGCCTTATCGAGGAATTTCCTGATCCGACTCCGCCGATCCGAGGCCTCAACTCCCAGTGAATGGATGATCTCCTCAAGGCTCATCGGCCTGTCCATCTCCTGCAGGAAGTAGATGAGGGCGTAACGGATGGCATCTCCGCGCACGGGGGGAAGGCCCAGCTCGCGGTTGAAGTAGTGGTATCGCCCATATCCCATCTCGCCCTTATCGATCGTCTCGCCATCCACCTCCAGGCCGTGAATGGCGCCCTCGGACTCCCACCTGCCCCTCCTGGAGGTATCGTAGATCAGGCTAGTCTGGGTGTTGGAGAGGCTGCGGTCCAGCAGGAGGACCTGCGCGCCCACATCGACCACCATGCGATAGGCCAGGTAGAGCTCCGAGAAGGTCATGATCCAATCCGCGATCCGGGAGTTATCCACGACAGCCTGCTCGGTGAGGGGCGTAGTCAGCGTCGCCTCCCTGGCGAGCTCGCCCATAGCCCGATCCACCTCGCCCACCCGGTCCACATAGATGGGAACGCAGCTGGAGACGCTTTGGCCCCGCCCTATGAATTCGGCATCATAGCTGACCTTCGGCTCGGATCCCTCGAATTCAATCGACCCAGTCGAGGCACACGATCCGCCCCAAAAGACAGCCAATCCGGCGATGAGCCTCTGGTCCTCTGAACCGTCGATCGCGGCGAACTTCACCCTCCTTGTCCCGAAAAGGCCCCCTGCCGTTCGCGCCGCCTCCCCGGGATCGAAGTCCGTCACGATGACCTTGGAGATGAAATCCCTGTAGAGCTGCGCGGCGGACTCAAGCCTTACCTTCGTATCGTCGACCTCTCCCTCTGCCCCCTGGCGAAGGAGGTTCCCGAGGCGTTCGATCTGCGAACTCAATTCTGAGGACAACTTCCCCTCACGCCTCGGCGGGGATCGCGCATCCGCCCTTCTTCGTAACCAAGTTCGTATCCATCGCTATTGGCCATTGCCTTGGGCCGCATTTGAATGTTACTTCCTGGGCAATCGTGCAAAATCGTTATGAGCCCAATTGACAATTCGAGATGACCTTACGATGAGGTCAGAATCACTGTTCCGAGTCCTAAGTGAGGCCGAGATGGATGGCATCCACAACCTCGCCCTCCAGATCCTTGAGGAGATCGGAGTGAGGATCACCCACCCGAGGGCCCTTCGAGCGCTGAGGGAAGGCGGATGCATCATCGACGACAGCAAGAGCAGGGTGAGGATGCCAACGGACCTCTCCGCGGAGGTCATCAGGAAGAGCACGAAGGGGGAATTCAAACTCTACTACCGGGACGCCAAGCAGTGCGTGAGGTTTGGCGAGGGCACCTTCTTCTCGCTCGGCGCGCTCCCACTGCAGGAAATGATCACGGGCACGGTCAACGATCTCGTCTTCGACCTTGGGAGGCAAGGCCGTCGTTACGCCACCGGCGAGGATGTGAGGAGGTCCGGGATCCTCGTGGACGCGCTCGATAACGTCAAGGTCGCGGGCGTGCCCATCGTCCCACACGAGGCTCCGCCAAAGACCCGCGGCCTTCACGCGCTCGCGATTTTAGCCCAGACGACCCGAAAGCCCATCGCCTGGATCCACATCATCGACCTCGAGATGGCGAGGATCGCGGTCGAGGTCGAGAAGGTCCTTTCCGGTGGAATGGAGGAGCTCAGGAAGAGGCCAAGGCACACGGCGCTGCTCGAGGCGATCTCCCCCCTCTTCTACGACGATCGGGTCATCGACCTCCTCCTCTATTATGCCGAGTTGGGGCTGCCGGCCTTCTCCTTGGGCTCCATGCCCCAACCGGGCTCGACGGCGCCGATGTCCATTCCGGCGGCGATAGCGCAGAACGTGGCCGAGATCCTCCCGGGCCTCTATCTGACGGAGCTCATCAACCCAGGGGCAACGCCGGCGCCAGCGTGGGTACTTGGGGTCTGCCTTCAGCACTGCTGGGCACTGGACGTGATGCTCTACGATCCGCGCAACCTCCGTCACCTATATGCTGCCCCCGAGGAGGCGCTTGTCGGCCTCGCAGAATCCCAATTCATCAGGGAATACTATGGCTTCCCGGTTTGGGGGACGCGCGCGCTCCGCACGGATGCCAAGGCGCCGGGCATGCAGGCAGCGATGGAGAAGGCCCTCACGGCGACCCTCGCGGTCCTCGCCGGTGCCACGACGCTCGGACCTGCGGGCCAAGTGGATTCCGATCAGATCTTCTGTCCGGAACAGCTCATCATCGATAACGAGTTGGTCGAACTGCTGAAGAGGGTCCAAAGGGGGATTCCGACCGAGGCGTGCGATTTCGACCTGGAGATCGTGAAGCGCGGGCTCGAGAAGGGCAACTACCTTTCCGATCCGCTGACGCTCCGAAGGAACAGGGAGATGGTCTACATCCCCAGGCTATTGGATAGGCAGAGATACGAGCAGTGGGAAAAGGCCGGCAGGGAGGACCTACTTCCGAGGGCGGTGCGGGAGGTCGAGAGGATACTCGGAGAGCACGAGCCCGCACCGCAAGCCGACACGTCGACCATTTTGCAGATCGAGAAAATACTCGCCGATGCGGACAGAAAGATGGCTGGTTGAGCCACAGATGGGGCTTCTGCGGATGCTTACTTAATTAATTGCCTCAGGCGGTCGCATGATACATGAGAGGCATTCGGATGGCCATAGTCCTGCTGTCGATCACCCTGATCTCCCTGGCGGCCTACATCGCATTGGTTCCCAGGATCTTCCCATTCAGGGCCAAGCTCGCCTATGAGGGTGATGGCTCCCTGTCCCCGGAACTGGGGAGATTCTGCAGGAACTGGTTCTTCAAGGGCGAGGTCGCGAGGCTCGAGTTCGAGGTCAGCAATCCCTACTTCAGGGATGTGAAGGTGGAGGTCTTCTTGGCTCCATTCGACGACCTCAGCTCAAGGCGTAAAATTTGCGAATTCCAGGCAGAACGGTCGCGCCTTCTGTTCCCGAGCATCACTGCGCAAAGCCTTGAGATAGATACGCGTGCGCTCAACTCATCCCTCTACGAGCTGCAAGTCTATGTCGAGGGCCTCGCGAAGTACTCAAGTCCCACGCCCCCTTCCTCGAACATCGAATCGTATCCATGGATGCTTTGCGTGATGGAACGCCTCAACTCGAGCGCTGCTGAGCGGGGAGACGGCATTCCGAAGCTCGCAGTGCCATGCGGACTCGGTGTGAACATACATTTCGTAAAACCGTCGCCCTCGCAGGAGATCGATCTCGACATGGTGGCGAATGCGGGATTTAGGTTGATCAGAATGGACCTCACATGGGACAACGTCGAGAAAGAGTGGGGAGTTTATGATTTCTCGGATTACGAGGTCCTGACCGAGGAGCTTCAGAAGAGGGGCATGCGCCCACTCTACATACTTGACTACGGAAACTCGCTCTACGACGAGGGCCTGTCGCCGCACACGGACGAGGGGAGGGGGGCCTTCGCGGCTTTCGCGGCCGCGGCCGTGCGGGAGTTTGGCGATGATCGGGTCATCTGGGAGATCTGGAACGAACCCAACATCGGAGTTTTCTGGAAGCCATCGCCGAACGTCACGAACTACGCGATGCTGGCCGTCGAAGCCATAAGGCGCATGCTGGAAGCCCAGAGCAACTGCACCATTATAGCGCCGGCGACTTCCGGCATAGACAGGAATTTCATATACGAAGCCATGAGGCTAGGCCTGGGCGGTCGCTTGTCTGCCCTGTCGGTGCACCCCTACAGGTCCTCGGAACCGGAGACCGCATTCGGGGAGTATGAGAACCTGAGGGAGATTGTCGGGAACTTGACTGTCGTTTCGAGCGAGTGGGGATACACGACGAATGGCCAATATGGCAACAAGGTCGACCTCGTCACCCAAGCCCAATACGTCGTCAGGATCTACCTCACCGACCTGATGCAGAGGGTGCCGATCTCGATAATATATGATTGGAAGGACGACGGCCTGAGCCTCCAGGACTCGGAGCAGAACTTCGGGGTCGTCGCCGACCACGATGGTTCAGTGGGAGCCTTGGGGTACCGATGCTTCTACGTAAAGCCCTCGTATTTCGCCCTCTACAATTTAGTGAGGGAACTGCGCGGTCTCTCTCCGGAAAGGGAGCTGGATCTCGGGGAGGGGGTCTACGGGCTCTGGTTTTCGAAGGGCGATGATAGGAGATTGGTCGTCTGGACAAGGGGCGATCAGAGGATCGTGGAGTTCAAGTTGGATTCGGCGAGGGCGAGGGCGATCAGGATCTTCGGCATGGCAGAATCGATCGACCCCATTGATGGGGTATTCAGGTTAACTGTGAGCGGGTCTCCTACTATTATCTGCCCGTAAGCACGTAATCTAGCGGTGATCCCACGTGATCGGCCTCGACGTGCTGAGTGAGCCCGCTAGGGCCTTTACTCTTTAATTAGGCTCATGGCGCCTACGGGACAGAGCGATACACAGAGATTGCAGTTGTCGCACTTCTCGACATCTACAGATACTCTATTCCCCTCAAGGCTCAATGCCCAATATGGACAGCGATCCACACAGATCCCGCATCTGGTGCACATGCCATCATCGATGGAAACGCGGAAGACCTTTCGCCTCTCGAGTTCGTCCAGCGACGTCATATCCTTTAGAGAAAACCCCACGGCCTCCTCGATGCTCCCGAACCCCCTGCCATCGAGCCAGCCCTCCAAACCCCTGTTGATCTCCCCTATGATGCCGTGTCCTCTCACCATGATCGCGGTGCACAGCTGGATCGCAGAGGCACCGACGAGCACGAAGCTGAGCGCATCCCTCCAGGTGGAAATCCCCCCAGAGCCCAATATCGGCCTCCCCAGCCTCTCCATGGCTATGTGCGCCGTCCAGCCAAGGCTTATTGGGACCTGCCATGGCCCCCCATAGCCTCCGAACCAAGGCCATAATGAGGGCCTGCCCGTCTCGAGGTCGACCACCAGGCCCTGAAACCTCGCCGTCGA
>Ga0315308_1000902_pt1 | contig 17030 bp, 16 predicted proteins | sample TDP3_MG_FD_203078 | JGI IMG/M metagenome (GOLD analysis project Ga0315308, IMG submission 203078) | Freshwater sediment microbial communities from Lake Towuti, South Sulawesi, Indonesia - TDP3 | ecosystem: Environmental > Aquatic > Freshwater > Lake > Sediment | place: Indonesia: South Sulawesi... | reverse complement strand
CTCCATAATCGACACGAACATCGTGTTTGTGATTCCAACACCCGCGACGAAGAGAGAAACCGCGGCGATTCCTCCCATGAAAAAGGTCAGTTGATTCGTTATGGACTGGACAGTTTCCAACATGGATTGAGCGCTCATTATTCGAACATTCGTTCCAAAGTAGTTTTGAACATTCGCTTGTGCGATGGCAACCTCTTCGGGTGAATTGGCAAGAACGTACACCCCGGAGTAGTATGTGATCTTAAACGATAGTCGCGCTGAGACCAAGGAGACAAAAATCGCCTCGTCAATATTGAAGAAGCCCACAGCGCCGAAAGGCTTCAACACTCCCCTGACTAAGTATGCATAGCTCGGACTTTGGGATCTTCCCGTGCTAGCTTGTTGCAGCAAGACCAACTCGTTGACATCGACTGGTGTTAGCTCCGCCTCAGGAGGTCTGGAGATTGATGCTCCTACGACCGCGCCCGTAGGGTCATACATATCGACGAGGCCTCCACGATCAAGATCCAGACCTTGATACAGTGTGAAGAGCTTGTTGTGGTCCAGTCCGTAGATTTGAACTTGCAGAGTCGTCGTAGGATAGTTGATCTGCAGCCTTCTAGAATAGTACGGAATGACGTCCCTGACTCCTTCAAGTGCTGCAAGAGCCGCCACATCGTCGTCTGTGATCTGCACTCTCATATTCATCGGCATAAGCGTGAGCGTGGTGACCCCCATCTTCGATATTTGAGCTGTAACGTTTGCTGTAAGCCCTGTTGTCGAAGCTATCAACGCGACGATCATTGACGTTCCAATTACTATTCCGAGGATCGTCAGGCCTGTTCTGAGCTTCCGATCCTTCAGTGCTTTGAAGGCCATTAGGAAGGTATCCTGTGATCTCATTGGCTAACCTCTATTGAAGAATCGATGCGCTTTCTGCCAGGCCTAGCAAGACACTCACAAGATCTCGCAAGATCTGAATCAGAGTGGCCAATAGCCCGGTTTCCCTTTGAGTAACTGGCGGTGGGCGAGGTTCTGGCTGTCGGACTACTAGTCTTATACTTGTCTGAGAGAGATGGCCGGTCGCCATGCCGTCAGCGTATGTTACGGAAACGGTAATTGGATAGGTTCCAGGCGTAATGTCTCGCCTTAGTTGTATGCCTGAGCTGAAAGGCCGAGGAACGTTCGGATCGACTTGCCCAACTATGATCGAGGACGGGCGGGCCAGTGCCTGAGAAGAGATGGTAACGTTTGTGTTAAGCGCACTAATCTTTCCCACATTCAGCAGATTTCCTGAGATCGTAATATTGCCTGCCGGAACAGTGGTCGAGGGTGAGGCTATCACATTGTAGATGACCATGTATCTGGTTGAGCTTACTACCATCGGAACCGTCACTACTACAGATTTCAAGAAGTACAAGGTTTTGCCTACTCCGGACGCAAGCTCAAGATAGTTCACAACCATATCCGACTTGTACTCACCCGGGTTGGCCCCTAGGTCAATGTTCAGAAAGAAGTCTGTGTAATCGCTCACCCCAGGTGAAATACTTCCAGAATAGTAGGCTCGGTTGATGTTGCCACCAGTGACATTCTTGAAGGGATATTGCAGCCTAAGTTCGGCAGTTATGCCTGAGATGGTTGCGTTGCCCAGGTTTTGGATCGTAACTCGAAGGCGTATGTTTTGGTCTCCAGGGGCGGCGTCTATCAGTGTCCACAATTGACTGACCGTGCCAGAAGCTGCACCTTCCGATGTCACCCACTTTGCTGAGACGACGTTAATCGGTGTTTGGATTCCCTGTGCCCCTGAGAACCATGGTGTCGCCATCAACAACACAACTAGTCCAATCATCCAAGTCTTTGCGATCTTGTCTCTGTCTCTCAATTCAGAACTTCCTCTTTCTCTATCATTCCGTCTCTCAAGTGCACAATTCTGTGAGCTTCCTTTGCAAGTTCGAGGTTATGCGTAACAAGCACGAACGTTCTTCCCGCCGTCCTGTTGATTTCCTTAAGTAGCGCCATAATCTGCGCAGATGTCTTAGTGTCTACGTTTCCTGTGATTTCGTCACCGAGAATCAAAGTGGGATCGGTGACCAGAGCCCGAGAGATGGCGACCCTTTGCTGCTCTCCAGCGCTGAGTTCGTATGGGTGGTTGAAGAACTTTGAGGATAATCCCACCGAGGTCAACATTTTTTCTGCCAATTGTCGACGTTTGTTGGGAATCATTCCGGAGGTTATGAGCGGGAGTTGCACGTTCTCGATGGCAGTCAACCTATGTATCAGGTTATAAGCTTGGAACACGAAACCTATCTTCTTGTTGCGAACAACGGACTTCCTATCTTCGTCAAGTCTTGAGGCTTCTATTCCGTCTATGAATATTCTTCCACGTGTCGGCCTGTCGAGTAGACCTATCATGTTGAGAAGGGTGGTCTTTCCGCTTCCTGAAGGCCCAACTATGGACACAATTTCCCCACTCTTGACTCTCAGGGAAACGCCGTCCAATGCAGTGAACCTGACTGAACCTGTCCGGTACACCTTGACCAGGTCGTTGACTTCGACCGCGAATTCACTGTTCCGGCTCAAGGGTCTTACCCCGCCGATATCTCATCATCCCCAGTGCTGACAAGTAGATTGTAACGACTATTAGAAAGGCTGCGAGGCCGCATGACGCCATGAAAACAAGGTTGTTACTTGTTGACTGGGCTTGCCCAGAGATGCTCGGAGGCAGTTCTGTATTTGTAATCTTCAGAAGCCCCAGAAGCCACGCATATACGACATTTAGAATTCCTGACGCTGCTGCGGCTAAGACTGCCTTCTTCCAAACTGCCGAAAGATCTTTGCCTGACCAAACGCTTCCCATAAACGCCCCTGCAACGATCAGTGGAATAATGATCGGCACTTGTGGCAAATGTCTCGGTCTCCTCCCTTTTTTCGTAGGGGTAGGAGCTCTCATACGGTTAAGCTTTTCTCCAAATTTATACCCAATCATAATCCAAATCTAGACGATGCCTCTGTTACAGGAAGCATTCGTCATATGTCAAGACGCTCACGGTACTAGCCAAGGTGGCACCAGTGCTTACTCGAAAAGACTCGATTGAACGCCTGCTTTGGTGGCTCATTGCTGGCACTAAAGGGGGCAGAACACGCGCCACAATCATCGCCTCACTGAGCAAAATACCTAAGAACGCCAATCAACTCGCGAACGAGCTCAACCTTGACTACAAGACAGTAAGGCACCATCTCAGGGTCCTAGTGAGCAACAGCATTATCTCGTCAGTCGGAAATGGTTATGGGACCACGTATTTCCTGTCTCCTGAGCTGGAGGAGAACTATCAGACGTTTGAAGCGATTTGGAAGAAAATTGGGAAAAACGAAAATAAGAGGAACAGCGTGCATGTGATGAAGAGATGAAGCCAAGAACAGTTGCCTTGACAGCGTCGATCATTACTGGCCTAGCTCTCCTAGGCTACCTAGTTGCCGCTGTATCCTTGCCTTCGGAGCTGATGCCTTTCAGGCAGGCCATCAGAGGTCCAGATCCTGCAGAGTTGTATCTCTACCTTACCGTGAGAGTCATTGTCAGGACAGTAAACGCAGGACTCCTGGTAATCCTACTCGCAATATACATAGGAGTTTACATGAAGACTCACGCGGAGTTTACGGTTGGCTTGATCATCTTCACGACGACCCTACTAATTTACGCTGTCATGTCTGGTCCTCTCATGATCATCCTCAGCGGGCCGTTTCATGTCTTCGGTCTGGGACCATTTGCCGCATTTCCCGAATTGTTCACGACGATCGCAGTAGCTGTTCTATTGTATCTTTCGCTGAAGTGAGACTTGCTCAGACACGGTTCTTCAATCGGATCTTTCGACAACTGAAAGGCTCATGGTCGCTTGAAGGAGATGCATGGTGTTTTGATCCGTGAACAACCTGTTCCAAAGACTAGGATTTACTATATGCACGGAACGAAATAGCAAACAGAGATGACACGGAGGTGAGACGATGATTAAGAATGACAAACAATATCATGCGATAACGATAATCTCCATCGTGGCGTTGGCGCTCCTGAACGGCACAGCTCTATACTATTTCTCATCAAGAACAGCAGGCCCAATCACCCCTACCAAGGAAGAGACCTCTAACATAATCTCTGTCAGCGGGACCGGCTTTGCGTATGCCGCTCCTGACATGGCATATGTGAGCGTGACTGTTTTGACTGAGTCTAGCACTGCAATCGAAGCTCAACAGAAGAACGCCGACACAATGAACAATGTGATTGAAGCTCTTAAGAGGATAGGAGTCTCGAAGGACGAGATGAAAACAGAACACTACAGTTTGCAGCCGATATATGACCGTGATAAGCAGCAGAAGATAGTAGGCTACGAGTGCAGGAATACTCTAAGAGTTACATGGAGAAAGATCGAAGAGGTTGGCATCGTCCTTGACGCTGCAGTCAAGGCTGGCGCCAACAGTGTTGGCGGCGTAACATTTGGCCTCTCTAAGCAGAAACTGGAAACCCTGACAGCCCAGGCCATCAAAGAGGCCGTTAACGACGCCGAAGCGAAGGCGCAGGTATTAGCGTCAGCGCTCAAGCTAGCGATCGTGGGGAAGGTCTCAGTTTCGATAGGAGCACCTTACGTCCCACAAGCTCAAGTCTATGAGCTTAAGGCAACGGCGCCACCTATTGTGCCGGGAGAGCTACAAGTGACCGTGACGGTCCAGATAAACTACCGCTTCGTTTAGCAATTGCAGATCTTTTCTATCCGTCTTCATAGCAGTCGGATAACAAGGGTTGCTTCGAATCAGTCTAGCAGCGCAGCTTTTGCCTTCCTCTATTGCTCAATAAGTCGCTTGCCATAAGAGAAAGTCTGATGAAGAATTGTGCCGTATTGCTACGTTTCTGCAGTGTTCTTGTCACGAAGGATGTCAGGCGTTTCAAGGAAGAAATCTTCCCTTAAGACGCTTGCTCCGTCAGACAGCACGATGGTTCTATTCGTAGCCATCTCCCCCCTCGTTAGTGTTATGTATGAAGCTCTGAAGTTGTAGAATCCGCTGGGTAGATACGTGTCGTAGAAGCCGTCCAAGGAATATGTTCTGTAGAGCTCCTTTCCTCTTCTCATTTCTATCAGGGCCCAGCTCGTTGTTCTCACTTCATCGAACCAGTTGTATGAGTAGATGTGACCGCGAACATATGCTCTAAGATCGAGAGCAACCATGATCGATGAGTGGCCGCCGATCTTAGTGTTTGGTATAGTTATGCTAGATTTTGACTCGTATGGACCGAAATGGTTGTAGGGGAAGAGGAAGGTGGATTCGCCTTGGAGAAGGGAGGCTGGCGCAGGACTGAACTGTTGTAGGCCGATGTACCAGTTTACAACGTCTATCTTTACAGTCCAGTCTCCGCGATATCCTTTCCCGTTGCCGATTGAGCCCCATATGCCGTAGTCCGGAGAGAACAGTTGAGCCCTCTTCAACGCCTGAATCTTCTCGGTGCCTGTGAGTAGTTCAGTGTAGTGGTAGATGCCGGAGAGGTTTCGATATTCTATGATTCTAGTTCCTTTGGGGATTGATATTCTGCCCCCGGCTAAGAGAATTTTCGTATTGTCGGCGAAGAATCCCGTCCTTGGGTCGATCGCGCCTGCGTCTAGAGACGTAGATGCAGCTGCGACAAGAGTGTCCGTGTTATCATAGACTCTTATTCTCATGGATGAGTTGTGAGGGATGCCTTCGAATATTCCTTCTTTTCTGAAGATCACGGTTATGTTGAACGCTAACCCTGCTATTACCTCTATACTTCCGTCTGCCTGAGAGCCGATCGCAGAGACGGCAATCGAAACCCTGCCTAGGTCTCCAAGAACGTAGACTCCTTCTTGGACGTATCCATACGTCCAAGCGGTTAGGCAGTATTCGCCAGGATAGATCGCGATATTCGATCTGAAATCAGGAGCCCGGTACGAGGCTGAACTGTAGAGGAAGGAGACGTGGAACATGTTCTCTAGAAATACGTTCGTCGCCCTATCTTGGGTCGGGGTTTGAGATATCGGATTCGGTAGCGCAGGACCGATCCTTTCTAGAATGGCCGAGCCATTTGTTTCCAGAAACGAGGAAGCCTGCCCGAATTTTGTCCTCCAATTCGGCCAGGGTATCATGTCAAAGGCTGAGTTGGTGCGTGGGAGGCTCCAGCTTCTGGCAGAAGAATTCCAAAAGTAGATTACGTCAATGAAGGCTTTCGAAGCCATGTCATAGACGAGGGTTGAGACCTCGGTATTGTTCCACCGCCACCTCCGAGAGTTCTTAGGGAGTTGCCAGTCGACGGATCTCACTGTTGCGTTGATACCTCCTCCGCGATACATGTGAACACTGATTCGAGAGTAAGAGTCAAGGGAAACATGGCACGCAGATGCTGTGTCCAGATCTTGAAGACTGCCGCCTAGTGCAGATGCTTGGATATAGCCCCTGACATACATCCTTATGTTGTGAGTTCCTGGCGATATCCCATAATCTCTCAATTCTCGGTAGCGTAGAAGTGAGTACTTGACTCCGGATCGTGGGTCTGGAGATGGGATCACTCCCGCCATTCCGACGCCCGAAAGTAGGATGGTTGCAGAGGAGGAGGAACTTGTCACGGTTGTGAAGTTGAGTGCTGACAGTTGGTTGAGGTAGTCAAATGATTCTGCCACCACGTATCTTGCAGGATCTGGTCCTCTGATCTGAGTGTCCTGTTTGGTTCCCGGCGAGTCGTGGAAGTGGATTGTGACCTCGAGCGTGCCGGATTTGTACAGGTCGATTTGGACATGGACGCTGCCATCACGTTCTACGGAACTTATCTTGAACGTGTAGTCTTTGAATTGTGATCCGTCAGATGTCGTTTGCACGTATCCGTGCACGTATGCCCTTACGAAGTACGTTCGGGGTTTTAGGCCATCTATCCATGTGGCGAAGGTCTGTGGGACCATGCCACTAAGCTTGGTAGGTGCTCCATAGTAGCCCTGTGCTCCGAATTGGAAGAGGAAACTCTTTCCTGTCGAGCCTAGGCCTGTCACTGGGTCAAGGTTGTTGTCAGAGGTTGTCCACCAAGTCTGTGCAGGTCCTACTCCGTTGAATATTCCGTTCACGTCCTTCGGGGAGGCGTAGGGGTAGTAGCCCATCGGTCCTTCCCATGGAAAACCCACGAGCTTAGGTTCGTTCGGCCCTTTGAGTTTGCATCCTTCGAATATAGTGTCGCCTTTGACGTAGGACGTGAACGGTGCGTGTGTTAGATTGAGGGGAGAATAGGAGGCCATGCTGCTTGTCTTATAATCGTCGCTTTCGTAAATCACAATGCTTACTGGGAATTGGCCTTGCCAATTGGAAAGTGATCCAAAGGACTTGGCGAAGACCTCGCCTTTGACTTCTGTGCCCGGCCTGACATAGAAGTCCAAGGCCAACGATTGACCCTTATTGAGCACAATTTGGTTGGCGACCTTTTGTTCAGGGAAGCCTGCGCAACTGACATATACATCATAGATGCCTGGGGCGATTCCCTCCACTTCGTAGTGTCCTTTGGATGATGCATTGAAGTAGCCGCGCGCCTCCACTGCTCTGCGAAACGCACTGCCGCTCGTTGGGTCGATCGCTTTACCAATCAGCCTAGCTCTTCCCGCCAGCCATAGAGATTTCCCGTAGAGGGTTTGATCTGAACCGCCGTAACGGATTGATCCGTGAAGAATCGCCGGGTCGGCGTCTCCGGTTACGAGGACCACTGGCCAATTCTCGGCTGGCACCGTGCTATCGATAAGTTGGTTAGGGTCGTTCTGGGTCCTCACTGGATAGTGATCGTTGAGAAACAGTTTGAAGAAGTATCTTCCTGCGATGACCGGCGCCTTCATCTGGTTGATTCTGACGTAGTACCATTCTTGCCAGTCTGGCGGTGTGAATGCTATTCCTCTGGCGCCGCCTATGCGAATCATCCACCAATTCGGGCCGAACGGATCCAACGGCCCAGCTCTTGTGACGGAGATGTTACCGTAGTTGTCTGTGATGGTTGTGACTATGTTTGTGGTTTCGCCTAGATCCCAACTCACACCGGCCGGTTCGAAGCCATCTTCCTCCAGCTCTCCTGCTCTGTTCTTCATTGGAGCAGGAATGTAGATCGCCAGAGACCAGTATCTGAAAGTGCGATCCCGATCCTTAAACGCCTGAGGGTTTGAGAAGTTCAGGCCGATTATGAAGTCGCCAACAACCTGCTGGTCCGCAGTTGATGCAGGTATAGCCCCTTCAGGAGAATACTTGCAACCCGCCACTTGCAGAGGAAGCTCGAAATCCTGTAAGGGAGATTGATATCCCGGAGGAAAAGATGAGTCTTCAAGGTATCTATTTGACCCACTGCCAGGCCACAGGTGTACGAGTGGACCTGGCACATGGCCAACACCGAAATTGTTCTTCGGGTTCAATTCATGATCGTTCTTTCTGAAGTACGAAGGAGAGCCGTCTGGAGTGCCAAGCACTGTGTGAGCGAAGGCGAGGAGAATTTGAGGTGAAGCTAGGATGATCCATAGGAGAATCGCAGATACAACGAATTTTCGCATCTGGCGTCTCTCCACAACCTATGCCCGTCTCAGGACGTGTTGATCAGGTTGAGATTAGCCAGCTTGAGCCTTTTTCTTTCGCATGCGATTATAGGTCAGTGCAGCTAAGACAAGTGCGGCCAAACCCAGCAGAGGAGCATATTGCAGCACGAACGGCTTCTTCCTCACTTTGAACACCACTGTTGCGGTATCGTAGAGGCTGCTCTCATCTTGACTCCAGTCTATTCTAAGATCAACCCTGTAGTCTCCGTCGGGAGCCTTTCCATCAACATCCAAGGTGAAAAACGCAGTCTTTTGCTCACCTGAGTCTAGGGTCCCTAGGAAGTCAGTCAAAGTGCCTGAGAAGTAGTTACTTGGCCTTAGTTGCACTCTGACAGACTTTGCTGCGTTTCCTCCTGTGTTTCTGATTGACAGACTGACTGTGACTCCTGTATCTCCTGAACCGATCTGTTCAGGGCTTGGGTTGAATGCCTCAAACCTTGCTTTTTCATTCAAGTAGAGCGGCACCAAACCCAGAAGCGACGGTGCAGCTGTTCCTGCAAGCGATAGGAGGCGAACAGAGTAGTCACCATACATAGCCATGCCGTCAATGTCTATGCGGAACTCAGCCAAGGTTGCCTGATATGAAGGGACTATTCCAAGAAAGACCCTGTCCGAGCCGCTTGAAGATGCTTTGAACGGCTTGTTCAGTTCAAGCCTAACCTCTAGATCTTGCTCAGCGCCCTGACCCGTGTTGACGATCCATATTCTCAAAATGACTCCTATTGATCCTGGATAGATCTTCTCAGGAGCGGTTACGATCCTTTGAATGTGTAGTTTTCCTCTCCAGACCGGAACATCTACGTTTTGGGTCGTAGTGATTTCTTGGAGCTCTCTAGCGCTGCTGTATGATATCTGCAGAGGCAGTCGGTAGATTCCTTCTGTCGCGTTTGAAGCGATGTTTAGAATGAAGCGTAGTCTCTGGCTCATTCCAGCTTGCACGTCCCCGACGCTTAGCGATACAAAAAGCGAAGATCGCTTTTCTCCACTCTCATAATACTCGAACGAGAAAGGCGTAATCAGAATGAGTCTAGTTGAAACCCCTCTCGCGACGTCGTCTCCAACATTTGCGAGAACTACGGACAGTGGGATGTTCACGTCGCCAGGGCGTGCGCTGATTGGAGTTGTCGGAGAATCCCCCCAATAAACTGAAGATACAACTATCTGAGCTCTTCCGACTGAGACCACAGACTTGACCCATAGTTGTGCCCCCGTACAAAGCAAGAGAACTGCCAAGCAAGTGAGTGACTTCTTCATGTTTTCAGCATCCTGTGTTCGAATGTGCTTCACAAATCAGCTTTTCGTCATTCTTTTATGTCTTTCTTGCGCCACTTAGTCACCTTGACATAGCCTTTCGAAAGACCGGGATGGCTACTCCCAACGTTATGGTAGCATACACGATTAGGACTATGACATCTGGGAAGATATCGGTGAAGCTCGCGCTGAGAACTATAACCTTCCTGAGGGCGTCAGCGGCATAGTATAGTGGTAGCATTTTTCCAACCGACTGTAGCCAATCTGGCAACTGCTCAATTGGGAGGACGACGCCGCTCAGGAACATCATGGGAAACTGCAAAAGCATCATCATCATCATGGCCGTTTCTTGCTCGGGCGCAATAGAGGTTGCTATTATGCCGATACCTGCGAAACTAGTTACCCCGAGAAGCATTGCCAGTACCATGAGGAATGGGCTTCCATAGATCTTGACTCCGAAGAATAGGATGGATATGCTCAAAATCACAGATGCCTGTATCATTCCTCTTGCTGTTTGAGCCAGGGTCTTTCCGATCACGATTGCATATCTGGGTATAGGGGCCACGATCAAGCCATCCATTGTGCCTTGCTCCCTCTCTCTAGCGATGGCCGCAGCTAGTCCAGATAGGGTACCTGTCACCACCGTCAAGGCCATGAAGCCTGGTGCTAGGAACTGAAAGGTGTTTGTAGTGCTGGTGACAAGATTTCTGCGTTCAACACTAATCGGCTCAGAGACAAAGGATGGGTCAGCGGAGCTGTCCATCTTTGAAATAAGAGACGCACCGAGCCTACTTGATATCATCATGAAGATTGAGGAGGCTTCCCCATAGATAATTGAGGCCATTGTCGGGTTTGTGTCGTCCATCGTGATTAGAACCGCTGCTTGACGACGAGAGTTGAAAGCTTCAGAGAATCCCGCCGGTATTACAACCACTCCTCTAAGGCCACCCGATACAATTCGCTCTTTAGCCGATCCGAAGCTTGCGAAATCTCGAACTTCAAGAAGCCCTGTAGAGGATGCTATCTCCTTGAACTGGTCGGCGATCCGGAGCGCAAATGGTTCTGAATCCTCCACTACGAAAGCTATTGGAACGTTCTTGTAGGGTGACGAGATCTTCCCTGAGAAGGGGTTACTTGTGCCTGTTTGAGGAAACATGAAGCCGAAGAGGGACATCAACATGATCGGCATCACCGTGAAGGTTGCGAGAAGCATCTTAGCTTTCGAAAAGTCCAGAAGGTCTTTGTGTGCTATCCTGAAAGTGATGTATGCCTCATGGAGAAACTTGCTTCTCACGCTAGATCCTCCCCATCACTCTCCTCATAGGTACACGGTTCGATGCCGAGTCTCTAAGCGCCCTTCCAGTGAGCTCGAGGAAGACTTCCTCCAGAGTTTCACAACCAAGTTTGCTCTTCAATCCCGCAGGCGTATCCACTGCAATGATCTTGCCATGGTCGATTATACCTACTCTATGTGACAGTTCGTCGGCCTCCTCCATGATGTGAGTTGTAAGGACGATAGTCTTTCCATCCTGATTTAGTTCTTTTATCAGGTCTCGGACGAAACGGATGCTTTGAGGATCAAGAAGCGCGGTAGGCTCATCCATGAATAGGATTTCAGGATCATGAAGCAATCCACGGATAATATTCACTCGTTGGCGCATTCCACTAGAATAGCCACCAACGGGCATGTCCTTGAACTGTTCCAGCTGAACCATCGTAAGCAGATGCTCCACTCTATCCTTGAGCTGTTTTCTACTCAAGCCGTAGAGTTCGCCGAAGAACATCAGGTTCTCAACTGCGCTGAGCCTAGGGTACACTATTAGTTTCTCAGCCACTAGGCCGATGATTCTTCTTACCTGCTCAGCCTGATTTACGATATCGTATCCTCCGACTGTGGCTGTGCCTTCGCTCGGTTCTGAAAGTGTAGTTAGCATTCGCATTGCCGTAGTCTTCCCAGCACCATTTGGTCCAAGGAATCCAAAGATCTCTCCCTTCAGAACGGAGAGGTTTATGTGGTCGACAGCAGTAAGCGTGCCGAATCTCTTTGTCAATTCATGGGTTTCTATAACAAGTTCCATTCTTACCATCTGCTCGGGTGCTCCAGACGGGTATGCATGAGACATAAGAACACTTCGTGCAAGATATGGATTCATAAGCCTACAGGCTGTGGAAGGACGGATTCAATGAGGCAATCAAAGGCCATCATATTGTTGGCTAGACATGGCGAAACCCTGTGGAATGAGATGAGACTCATTCAAGGCAGAACTGACGTAGCACTGTCCGATGCCGGCCGAGAACAGGCAAGAGCCCTATTGACAGCCCTAGCTCCAATTCCCCTAGCCTCGATCTACTGCAGCCCTCTCATGCGCGCAAGAGAAACAGCTGAGATTCTGGGCATGCCACACAAGATGACACCCATGATTGATGAAGGATTCGTTGAGGTGAACTTTGGCGAATGGGAAGGAAAAACCCACAGCGAGCTGAGGAACAAGTTCCCAGACCGCTATGAGAAATGGTTGATCGACCCTGGCCAGGTGTATGTACCAGGAGCGGAGAGGCTGAGCGATGTTCAATCCAGAGTCATGCACAGCTTTCAACGCATCATAGAGGAAAACGATGGCAAGGTGCTGGCTGTCGTGGGACACGGAGGCGTCAACAGGACGCTACTGCTCTCGCTCCTGCAAGCCAACTTAGCGAGCTTCTGGAGGCTAAGACAGGACATAGCATGCCTCAACCTGATCGAGCTTTCAGACGGAATGCCCAAGATCAACCTCGTGAACTCCACAGCACATTTCAAAACGGACTATTGGCAGCTCTTGAAAGAAGCCGCGGATCGAGCTCATATTTCACTTGAGAAGCAATGTTGATCGCGCCCGGCAATGGCTCCAAGGTTCAGTAAGCTCGACCTGTTCGGGAAAAGCGTCTAGATTGTCACAGTCCTACCTTTTTCAAGGTTCACCGACGACAAGCGAGCGAGAACGGCTCTGGGCGTGGCTCCTACACCTCGGCATAGGTCAGTGATTCTATTCATGACTGGCTCCCAAGATGGTGAGTAGGTATGAATTCGGAACCGATTCTGATAAAGAATCTAATAGCAGGCTTGCGGATTCAGTTATGCTCTACGTGGCGGATCGGAAATCGACATGTCCGACTCCCAACCTAGTGAGAATATGAGAACGATCGGGCGGTACACTCAAGTAATTGGGATCAGAGAAGCTAAGCCAAGTTGGAGCGGTACGGATGTACGCCGGCTCTCGATCGTTGAAGTACGTCTTGGGGTGGCTCATAGCAGGGATGAGAGGCGGCGCTACCCGTGCCCAAATAATAGGCGTTCTGAGAGAGAATCCTCAAAATGCAAATCAGTTGGCCAACCTTGTTGGGAAAGACTACAGAACCATTCGGCATCATCTTAGGGTGCTGGAAAAGAATAGAATCATCGTGTGTACCGGCGATAGGTACGCAACAACGTATTTCCTATCTCCGGAAATGGAGGAAAACTACGCTTTGTTTGAGGAGATTGTGAAGAAGGCGCTGGAGCGTGAGGCGAACAAAGATGATTGATAATTCGAAAAGAGAAGTTGGGATTGGGTTGATCGTAGCAGCGTCGATTGTGCTTGCGCTGCTTGCGTGGTTTTGGGCATCAGAGCATCTGCCTTTTCCAGGCCTGATTGGGCCGAGACGTCCTCTCCCGCAGGTTCCAGGAGACATCGAGCTGTATTATATCCTCAAAACTGTCTTCTCGACGTTGAATGCTATGCTACTGATCTCCTTGTTGGTCCTTTACGCCGAGATCTACGTCAAGCGGAAAGTCGAATTCACGCTTTGGCTATCGATAATCTGCGCCGTGCTGCTTCTTGATGCTCTAACCTCGAACCCCTTTGTACAATGGGCATTTGGATTCAGAGCGGGCGGCCTTGGCCCGTTTGCCGTATTACCTGACATATTCAAGTTTGTTGCGTTGGGAATCCTATTGTACTTGACAATAAGGTACTGAGACTCGACCGTGCACCTCCCTCAACCGCACAGCTGTGTCCATTGGTCGAAGATCCGCAGGAAACGGATTATTGCATGTCTCTTCTTCGATAAGCGAAATATCTAATGCGAACTAGAAGACCGAGGCGATAATCTTCCTCAAACTGAAGATAGGGGACTTTTTATAGGCGCCCCGATCCAACAGCTCATCCAATCCATCGAGCTCAGATTGCATCTGTGTCACCTTTCGAGAAACAAGCAACATGAAATTTAGGGATTATTCCGTACCTGGATAGAATGAACCTCGACAGGGATGAATTAGGTAAAGATCTGGGTTCAATTCTGAAAAACCCACTAATAGTCCAAAATGCTACATCGCGTTAGAGAATGAGATTGGCACGCACATGGTTATTGAGGTCAAGCGAAGGCGTCGCGCGTTTCACAGGTCTTCTCATTGTCGTCATGGTTTTTCTCTCAATGGCCGTTATGATTCGAAATCGTCGAGGTAGGACTCTTGAATCATATGAGCAAATTATCCGTGGAGACCATTGACCTCATGAACTTTCTGACGATATTTGGAGTCACGGGCATCCTAATCGCCCTGACAGTCCTCTTCTCAACAACCGTTATGATCAGATGTCTTCCTTCGATCAGAGAGAAACAAGATGGCAGCATATCGAGCCATCAAGGCGAAAACCGGAGTCCTGTCCGTGCTTCTTCGGGCTTCATGGAAATGCCATCAACTGTCAGCTAGAGGGCGAACTGGGTGAGATTACAAGACATCTTCGCGTTGGCTTTCAAAGCGCTGAAGAGTCGCAGACTTAGAACTGGTCTCACTGTACTTGGAATAGTTATCGGAACGGCGTTGATCGTCGCGTTGATAGCTTCAACAAGTGGATTGACGGCTAACATCAGTGCTCAAATGTCTAGAATGGGTGTCACCACGATAAGCGTGATGCCCGGGCCTAGATTCAAGATCTCCGATAGTGATGTCGCTGCCATCTCAAGCATAGCTGGTGTCAGCGAAGTCATCCCATACTACTCCCAAAGACTGGAGATAGACTACAACTCTTTCGGTGACGCTTTATGGCCTTGATCAAACCAGAATCTGGTCATTATATCAAGGGCTTCAATTGAGTAGAGGCGACCTGGCCGATATGTACGACCCCACTGGTATCATCGTGGGGTCATCTATCTTCGATCCTCCTGAAGAAAACCTTCAAGGAGTCGATGTCGGTGAATTGCTGCTTCTGAAGGGGGTCTCGTCAGGCAGAGGTGGCAGCCCAACCTACAGCTTTCTAGTCAAAGGCGTGTTGAAGTCATTCGGAACAGCAGGTTTCACGAATATTGATGAAACCGTATTTGCGACACTGGTGGGAGCACGCCTCATATTCAAGCTCAACTACTATTCAGGTTTGTTCGTGATTTCGTCTTCTCCGGAAGCAGTTAACACGGTCACCGAGAGTGTACAAGAGTATTTTGGATCTGACGTTAGGATAATGAACGCGAAGTCCATGTTGGAGACTGTCCAATCAGTAACGAATCAGTTGACTTATTTCATGGGGGGAATTGCTGCCGTCTCTCTTTTCGTGGCGGGCGTCGGCATTACCAACACTATGTTTGTGTCCATCATGGAGCGAACGAGAGAGATTGGCATAATGAAAGCAATAGGTTACAGAGCTCGAGACGTACTGACGTTGTTTCTTGCCGAAGCAGGCACAACTGGCGTTGTCGGAGGATTTCTTGGAACAATCGCTGGAACACTTCTCTCGTTCTTGCTGTCTGGAGGGTTGTCTGGCATGGGCATGGGAATGGGTCCACCAAGGACACCCGGAGGATCCTCAGGATCGACAGCATCCGCAGGATACACACCACTCATTACCCCGCAGCTCATGGCGTTCTCTCTTCTCTTTCCCATTGGTATCTCGATTCTAGCCGGGCTTTACCCTGCTTGGAGAGCCTCAAGGTTGAAGATAGTTCTGGCACTGAAGTATGAGTGAAGTGAGCCGCAGATCAAGCTTGCCAATCACTGCTTCGCAAGGCGCAAACAGATCTGTCAATCCTGACAGGTCAAGAACTGTTGCCCATGCTCAGATGCCCTGGAGGAAGGTCCGGCTACCGTCAAAACCTGAAAGGAGGTGAAGATGCAGGGTTGAATAATGCTTCTAGGTATGTGTTTCCTCTCATAGTCATATTAAGCGTCATAGTGGGCTTTGGCTTATATGGCTTAGTGGCTCCTGTTACTCAACAGCGAATTACTGTAACCGATATCCGAAGCGTTACGCATACTGAGACTCAGCCGTTCTTTCAGACTTTCACTGTGCCAACCTACATAACGGTGCCGTTTTACTACACTCAGACAGTTTATCAGCCACAGTACTACACGCAGGCAGTGTGGGTTCCACAATACTATACGGTCTGGCAACCATACACTCAAACAGTCATTTCGCCAGTGTACTATCCATACACAACCACCGTAACTGTTTACATGTACACAACTGGGCCTACAACACCAGTGACGACAAGATTTGTCTTAACCGTGATTCACAGAAGCGACAATGGATCACTGAGCTTAACGGCGCATGTGGAGTCGACTGGGCTTTGGCCGCCAGTTGTTCAAAACCAAGCCATGGTGTATAACCGTTTCCTGCGGCATTACACAGCTACTTTCAGTCTTCCAAGCTATCAAACCTATGCGGTGAGCATACCTACGCTAGGGACTTCAACAACTATCTACTTAGATAGAAACCGAATAGTAGAACTATGAAGACAGTCCTTCCACTGAAGTATGAGTTAAGTGAGCAGCAATTTAAGGTTGCGAATCATCAGCCCCAAGGCGCAACGAGGCATGTTAGCGTTGATGTTGCAAGTGACATGAAGCCTGATGATCTCGTTTTGAATTTGGAAGGATTGACATCCGCTTTCACAAAACTGAAATGGTCTGAAAATCGACACCGAATCAGGCATTGTTGGTGGGCCGGGTGGGATTTGAACCCATGACCTTCCGGTTTCTGCTTCATGTTATCAGCCGGATGCTCCTCGGCCTTCCGCTACAAAGATAGCCAAGCTGAGCTACCGGCCCACACCTATCGAGAAATCGTCTCGCTCCTAAAAGACTTGTTGTCACAAGAAGAATTGTGGGATGGAATCAGAGAGACAATTCTACAAGTTCGACAGCTACGAAGACGTGTATTCCAAGTAAATGGACCAGACAGAACTGTC
>Ga0315308_1000901_pt1 | contig 17031 bp, 14 predicted proteins | sample TDP3_MG_FD_203078 | JGI IMG/M metagenome (GOLD analysis project Ga0315308, IMG submission 203078) | Freshwater sediment microbial communities from Lake Towuti, South Sulawesi, Indonesia - TDP3 | ecosystem: Environmental > Aquatic > Freshwater > Lake > Sediment | place: Indonesia: South Sulawesi... | reverse complement strand
GTGCCTATTGCCCCTGTCGTCCAGTGAGAGCCGTGCCGGCGCTGGATGCCCAGAACATATGCCCCTGTCGGTCTCACCCAACGGACATTGCGCGAGACGGAGCGTGCGAGTGCGGTCTCTTTGTGAGCCAAGCCTACGCGGAGAGAAAGAGAAGAAACCAGAGGTCGACCAAAGTTTAAGTATCTTGAAGTCGATGACGGGAGGCGAGCGAGGCGGATCGGGTTGGCCAAGATCAAGATCGGTGAGCTTGCTCCCGGCTTCACCCTCCGGGGGGTTGATGGGAAGACCCATAGCCTGGGGGATTACAAGGGCAAGAGAGCGGTCGCAGTTGTGTTCAGCTGCAACCATTGCCCGACTGTGAAGGACTATGAAGATAGAATGGTGCAGATCCAGAAGGACTACATGAATAAAGGCGTGGTCTTGGTGGCTATAAACCCGAACGACAGCACCAAGTATCCTGAGGACAGCTTCGACAACATGGTCGTCAGAGCGCGTGTGAAACATTTCAACTTCCCGTATTTGAGGGACGAGGATCAATCCGTTGCCAGAGCATACGGAGCCGAGCGGACGCCGGAGGTCTTCCTCATCGACTCGCGAGGCGTCCTACGTTACCACGGGAGAATAGACGAGAGCAGAGATCCCAAAGAGGTCAAGTCTCACGATCTGCGGAACGCATTGGACGCCCTGCTCGCTGGGAGATCCATTTCCCTTGTCGAGACTGAGCCGCACGGATGCACCGTGAAGTGGAGATAGCAGTAGCTGACCCATGCGGCTTGTAGGCTGTACGCGAAAACCCCTCCTTGTCAATCGATCGAATAAGCTCAACTTCACATCGGAGCTTGTTCACTGGGAGGAGCTAGGATGCGTTGGAGGCTTTTTGGTTGACAATCTTTTCTGTAGGTCGAGGAGAAGCCTCATTGTGAGAGGTTTGAAGCCTTGTTCCTGGTAGAATCTTAGTGCTCTCTGATTTTTCACTAGTGTCCCAGTCGTGATGTTTACTCCTTCACGGAGAGCCCTTTCAAGCACTATTTCGAAAAGTTTTCTGCCAATGCCCAATCCCCTGTAGTCTTGGTGGACTACTGTGTGGTCTATTTCATAGTTTGGTCCTGCCCATTCGTCGCTACCTTTCGAGAAGGACACATATCCAATAACACCCCCTTCAACAATCTCAGCAACGTACACGTTTTCGAGCTGTTCTTCGGTAAAATGCTCCTCTTCAAGCTCCTCGTCGGCTAATTTCAGTTTGTAGAGGCCTGCCAAATAATTGTGCATTGCGTCAGTTAGTTGATTGATGGCTGACAAGTCCTCTATCCTAGCTTTCCTAACCACTATCTCCAGATCTCATCGACCGCCCCATTGGAGGCTAGAGGTACTAGACTCCTAGCACCGTCCAGCCTCTTTTTCCTTGTTGCATACAAATCCACCTATTTATGTCCTACATCTCGTTTTGTCGATCGATCGACAACCGGGGCATCGCCTGGTCACGAGCGGGCCAATATTAATCGATCGTGGGTCGGCGCGACTGCAAGAGCTGTTCTTTTCCCGTTACGACGAGCTCAACGAAATCATATGACGCGGAGCGAGCGGAATCTCCATCTGACTGGGTGGTTGGTCGCCTAGAGGATGTTCACTCTTGACCATGATCTTGTTATCTACGTGTCTGGAGAGGCAGGAGGGGCAAGCAGCTGCCTACGTGGGAACTCCTTCGATCTCTAAGACAACACATAATAATGCCGAAGGAGGCTGTGCGAATTGCCAAAGTGTGGTGACGTTTTCGTATGTTCAAGATTGCCATAATTGGTGCGGGAAGCCACGTCTTCTCTAGGAACCTGATCACGGATTTCCTCTCCTACCCGGAGCTCAGGAACAGCACCATAACGTTGATGGATATCGATAAGGAAAGATTGGACCTTATCGCAGCGTTCACGAAGAAGTTGACGAGCCAGCACGGGTTCCAAACCAAGGTGGAGTCAACTAAAAACCGTCGAGAGGCCTTGAAGGATGCCAACTACGTCATAGTCTCCGTCAGGGTTGGTGGCTTCGAGACGAAGAGGCTAGACCTAGAGATTCCAGCAAAGTATGGTGTAAAGCAGGCTGTCGGAGACACCATTGGACCCGGTGGAGTGTTCTATGGACTGCGTCACATACCTGTTCTACTGGACATCTGCCACGACATGGAGGAGCTCTGCCCTCAGGCTTGGCTCATAAACTACACAAACCCGATGGCCATGTTGTGTTGGGCGATGAATGATCACAGCCACATAAAGAACGTAGGCTTATGCCACAGCGTTCAAGGAACGGCTGCCGAACTCGCTAGGTACCTTGGCGCATCGATCGAGGAAATCTCCTACTGGGTTGCAGGCATAAATCACATGGCATGGTTCATGGAGCTCAGGTGGCGTGGAAGAGATGCCTATCCACTTCTTAGAGAGAAGTTTGAGGACCCTGGGGTTTACTCGGGCCCTGACGCGCACTGGGCTGGACCAGATATCGTCCGTGTCGAGATCTTCAAGGCGTTCGGATATTTTAACACTGAGTCGAGTCAGCACATGTCAGAGTACGTTCCATACTTCAGGAAGCGTCCTGAGCTATTCCGGAGGTTCAAGCTTGCCTACAGTATCGAGACAACGAGGGAGATGGTGAAGTATCGTGCAAGGCAGGAGGAGGAGATGAGGAGGATGGTAAGCAAGGACGAGGAGATACCGATCCAGAGGAGCCAAGAGTATTGCTCATTCATAATCCACTCCGTAGAAACCGGTACACCAGGACGGATCAACGCTAGTGTCAAGAACGATGGGCTGATAACCAACCTGCCTCAGGGATGCTGCGTGGAGGTTCCATGCCTAGTCGACAAGAACGGTGTACACCCATGCTATGTCGGTGATTTGCCGTCACAATGTGCAGCTCTGAACAAAACAAACATAAACGTTCAAGAGATTGCGGTTAAGGCGGCCGTCGAGAAGGACAAGACTTTAGCTTTTCAGGCGATCCTGCTTGATCCGCTCAGCAGCTCCATCCTAACCATCGATGAAACCAGCAATATGGTTGATGAGATGTTCGAAGCCGAAAAGAGATACGTGAAGGGGTTCAAGTAGGCAGATGATCCTCGGATTCCGGTTCTTTAGGACGCCTTCGCTCTAACAAAAAAGAGGACCTCGAACAAGTTCCTGTCCTGAGCCCCGATGAACTGACTGATCGTGAGATGCCGGTCTGCCCAGTGCGTTCCACCAGTCACCACCGCTACTTCGTGGGTAAACCCTGCTGCTGGCTGCAGATACGGAACGTCGCTCACGGGTTTATCATCACCTTGTTACGGTCGGGACTGTCCATCACGGTGATCGCTTCATGGATTTTAGATAACGGGAAATGATGCGATATGATTTTGCTCGGATCGACTAGACCGCGTTCCATCAGACGGATGGCGTTCTGCATGGCCAGTGGGGTAGTGCCGAAACTTGCATCCATGCGCCCTTCGAGGAAGTGTGTCAGTCCGCCGTCCAACTCGAAAGTTTCGTGGGTTGTGATTCCGAACAGGTTCCACTTTGTGCCGCGGCGGCGGAGATCAACCATCAGTCTAACTGCGCCGACCGGGCCAGCGGCCTCCACGATCAGGTCTGGCCCGTCGGGAATGATTTCGTACACGCGCTGTTTTCCATGGCCGTCAGAGTTGTCGATGGCGTGTGTCGCGCCCAGCTTGAGGGCGCTGGCTCGGGCGTGCGCGCTGTTGTCTATGGCGATCAGCCTGCCGGCGCCCGCGGCCTTCGCAACTATCAAGCACAGGAGGCCGATGCCGCCGACGCCGATGATCACGACATCATCACCTACTTGCATCTGGCTGTACTGGATCACGCCCTTCCATGCTCCTGACAAGGGCTCGGTAAGTGCCGCAGCATCGAATGAGACGTTCCTAGGTTTGTGGAACAAGCAGCTTTCTTTGGTGAGCATGAATTCGGCGAACGCGCCAGACCAGACGTCTTTAGCACCGTCGCCACCGGTGGTGAATGCTTCCTTGCAGTAGTGGGTGTTGCCAACGCGACAGTGCTCGCAGTAACCGCAGTAGCCGATGGGCTGACAGATCACCTCGTCGCCAAGGGCGAAATGAGTAACCCCCGGGCCCACCTCTGCTATGATTCCGGAGGGCTCGTGGCCGGGGATGAAGGGGAAGTTCACGTTTTTGCGTATTCCCCGAATGGCCTTGTAGTCCGTCGCGCAGAACCCGCAGGATTTGACGCGGACCAGCACCTCTCCCAGATCCTCAGGCCGAGGAATATGGATCTGCTCAAGTCGCACTTCGTTGAAATCGCGGAGTACAGCAGCAAGCATTCGGTCAGACAATATTCCACCTCTAAGAGGCGACATAGTGTCGATCGATCTTATAAGACTGACGCTGCAAGAAGATGCACCAACTCAATAGGCAGAGGCGAGCCGGTGGTTCATGAGTAGAACAGTTCTCAAGCTTGTTGGCAACTGTAGATTCGAATTGAACCTAGCACATATCGGCGAAGACGAGGGTTGGTTCAGAACTGAGTTCGATGACGATTCTTGGCTCTCCTTTGAAGTGCCATCTGACTGGAATTATTACCGGATCGATCGACCAACCGATGGAGCGAATGGTTAAATGCACGATGTAAGCATGGTTGCTGCAAATGAAACTTGTCAAGGTCTTGGGCATCCTCGGCGGCGTGGTTCCATGGTTGTCCATCCTTACCTCCATCGCTCTCTCGCCGTGGTTCAACGTTTACGACAACGCCCTCAGTGACCTAGGAAACGTAGGACGCAACTCGCCGGTTGCGTACATTTTCAACACCGGGCTGATTGTATCCGGCGTGTTGATCATGTTCTTCGCCTTTCTCCTGTCCATCAGGAGGCGCTCCTGGGCGTTCCTGATATGGACAGTTCCACTGTTCCTTGGCGCCGCTGACCTCGCGCTGATAGGCGTCTTCAGCGAAGACGCGGGAAGGATTCATGGCGTCGTGTCGGTGATATTCTTCGCCTTGATCGCAATTACCTTGGTCATCTACAGCTACGCTTCGTGGCCGCTCGGTTCACCCCGCATCGGGGCTGTCGCCCTGTCGTTCGGGATAGCCTCGGCGTTTGTTTGGTTTGTACCTTGGCCTTGGCGCGGCGTCGCCATACAGGAGGCGGCAACTTCCTTGATGGTCACCGCCTGGCTATTTTTGGTGTCACTCAGTCTACCTGATTCCACGGCGACATTGCGATCGATCGATTGAACCAGCGGTGGGCGTTCGCCCGGTGTTCGATCGACTACTAAACCCCCGACAATCATCTGGGTTGACCTGGTGTGCAAGTATTGGTGAGATGACGTAGCGTGGGGATGTGGCGATCGGCAGGGAGCCCCGGCCTGGCAGCCCAGATAGAAGGGGCTCCCGAGTAGCCCAATCCCTTTGCACACTCCACTAGAGCGGCGGTGTTGGGTATAAAGACGCCCCCTTTCAAGCACTCCTCTCTTGAGATCTTTTCCGACACAGGTGTTGCTCGAACCTCTTGGAGCAATAGCCTGCGTATGTATTTCGTCTTGGAATAACGAAAAAGGTAAAATGTTCCAATGGCTCCTATGGTTCGTTTCGTTCGGAGGGGGATTCCACCATGGTTGTCTGGATATACGGTCTGGTGAGCGTCGTTCTTGTTAGTTTGGTTTCTCTGGTTGGTGTGTTGACTTTTTCCCTGAAGCAGGAGGATCTGAGGAGGGCGCTCCTATATTTTGTAAGCTTTTCTGCTGGAGGGCTTTTCGGAGACGCCTTCATCCATCTGATTCCGAAGGCAACCGAGGAAAGTGGTTTTGGGATACCTGTTTCCCTGCCAATTCTCTTCGGCATCATTTTTTCCTTTGTTGTGGAGAGGTTTCTGCAGTGGAGACACTGCCACATACCAACCTCAGAAGAACATCCTCATTCCTTTGCCTACATGAACCTCTTTGGCGACGCTGTTCACAATTTCATAGATGGTCTGATAATAGGTGGAAGCTACCTGGCAAGTGTACCGTTGGGGGTAGCCACAACCTTGGCCGTCGTTTTCCACGAGATCCCTCAAGAAATCGGAGATTTCGGAGTTCTGGTGTATGGGGGCTTCAACAAATCTAGGGCTCTTTTCTTCAATTTCCTAACCGCGCTTACAGCGATATTTGGCGCTATCGTGGCCCTTAGCCTGGGTTTTCTCACTCAAGGCTTCACTCTGTTCTTGATACCTTTTGCTGCGGGGAACTTCATCTACGTAGCGGGTTCAGATTTGATTCCTGAGCTCCGCAAAGAAGAACCTGACCCTTCAAAGGCAGCGCTGCAACTCGCAGCCCTCGTCCTGGGAGTCCTCGTTCTGTTCTCGCTCGTCTTCTTGGAATAGATCCTCCCTCACAAGAAGACGATGATGCCCATCAAAGGCCTTGCTGTAATCTGCGTCAGTTCATCCTGCAAATGGCTTGCATAGCGCTTCGACGAGAAAGAGGAGTGTCTGCAGGGGACAACTCTGGCATACCGTCGGTTTGAGTCCCACTTCCGCCACCTTTGGAGCATCATCGGTTTTGGCGCAATCAAGAGGGCCGTCATGTTTGTGAGTTTCATGAAGATGCTGAGGGACGGCCCCTAGACGATCGCTCGATCGAAATTGCCCAGAGGGTCAAACAGGAGATTCGTGCACTGAGAATGGCCCCTGAGCGTCTGGCCCGTGCTCAGTGAATTCGTCGGCCGGATATTTCCCAAATACGACGCGGTTAAGGAATGTGTGCACAAGTAGCCCTGGAAACACCAACAGAGTGAAGAAAAGTAAATTGAGGCCCAGCCTGAAGGTTGAGAACTCTCCTCTCTCGAAGATCGGGCCGATTCTCTGCATTTCTATAGCTTTTTCCGGGCACACGTATGAGCATTGCCCACACCCTATGCACATCTCCTCATCGAAAATGGGATCGCCGGCGAGAGTGATCGCTTCGGCCTTGCACCTCTCTACACATGCGCCGCATTCAGTGCAGTTTCCGGCTAGTTTGGGTTGGTGGGTCTGAGTCATCGCAACCTTTAGACCATAGTCCAGTCTCATCCTAGTGGGTACGCAGCAGTCCCTGCAGCAACAGCAAATGCCGTAGGTGTATGGGTAGATGCACCAGTCAAGCGTCAACGCAAGCCCGTTGTCGTATGCCCTCCTGATGATGTCCTTGGCCTTGTCTTTGATTAGCACCTTGTTGTACCTGTGCCTTACCCTCGCGTGCTCTTGGGCGCCGGAGTTTACGAAGAAACAGGTCCAGGTGTCCTGATTGCACCTGTGATAATGGACTCGACAGATGCAGCGCGAGAGGGAAATGTCCTTCACGGTATCAACTAGCTGCATCATTTCATCAAGGGTCAGAACCACGGTGGCATGAAGGTTCTCAGACATGTACTTTCCAAGCCCCTGCTTGATCACCCAGTCGAGAGGTCCGAACTTCCTTCCGGCATTCAGCAGAAGCAGGTAGAAGTCCAAGGTTTCAGCATGATTCGTGAAATACTGACGGATGAAGAATCTCCGTATCCTAGAGGTATTGTCCGGTATGTTCATGTTGTCATCCCAACGCGATTGATTTCCATTCAGTCACCCCGATCTACTCCTTGAAGCAATCCTCCAGCTTCGCCGAGTCGTCCGAGCTTGGGCTCCAACCTGCGGCTCCTGCGTTTTCGGCGGCTCTCTCGGGCTTGGAAGCCCTCGGTATAGGAAAGACCAGCTTGCTCTTGTTCAGCAGCCAGTTCAGGGATATCTGTGCAGGCGTCTTCCCCCCGTGCGCTTGAGAGATTTCGTCCATGACGGCTTTCAGTTTGCCCGATGGTTTGGCCAGCACTCCATGGGCGATGGGTCTGTACGCGAGCACGGCTATGCCCTTTCGCTCACAGTAGGGCAGCAGGTCAGCCTCTATCCTCCTGGCCTTCAGACTGTACTCCATCTGGATCGAAACAAGCTCGTGCCTCGAGAGAGCTTGCTCCGCCTCTGTAGTCTGAGCGAGAGAGAAGTTGCTTATGCCGATGTACCTGACCTTTCCTTCATCGACGAGCTTCTCCATGGCCCTCATTGTCTCCTTTATGGGCACCAAACCGAGGGGAGATGGATAGTGTATCTGGTACAGGTCGATGTATGAGGACTGGAGCTTCTCCAGGCTCCTTTGGGCGGATTTCAGAACTTGATCGTATTTCAGGTGGGTGGGCCCCACCTTCGTGGCGATGAATAGCTCGTCCCTCTTGTAGCTCTTGATGGCCTCCGCGACGTTCGCCTCGGTTCCATAGCCTTCGGCAGTATCGATAAGATTAATGCCCAGCTCAATCCCCCTCTTCAGAGCCGCGATCTTCTCCTCTCTACCCGACTGGTAATTCAGAAAGCTTGCCGCCATGGAGGAAGGAAAGTCGAAATAGGTCCCCATGCCGATCGCAGAGACCTTCACCTTCGACCTACCAAAGTCACGGTACTCCATACAAAGCGTTATCCGGCCAAAGCTATTATATGTTTTCCAAAGTCCTCGATTGCTTGTGGAAAGCGATCGGACGATCAAATATCATCTGATGTCGCCCACAATCCGCCCTTACCCTTGGCGAGTTGATCGCGTCACCTTTTGAAAAGCTTTAAACCAATCTGTTATGAAGCCGGCTCCGAGAACGGCGGCGGAGGCGAAACCTAGTGGAAATCCAGACCCCTAAAGAGTTTTTTGACAAGGTCCTACCGGCCAGGCTTGACATCAGCAAGGCAGCTGGGCTTGACGCCGTGGTTCAGGTCAACCTAACAGGCCCCAACGGCGGCGACTGGATGGTAACCATCAAGGACCAGAGGCTTGACGTCAAGCAGGGAGTACATGCTGCTCCCTCCATCACAATAAAAATGGCGGACACAGACTACGTGGACATGGTTAACGGCAAGCTCAGCGGCGAAAGGGCCTTCATGACAGGCAAACTCAAATTCAAAGGAAGCATGGCCATGGGGATGAAACTAAGAGACATAGGCTTCATATAGAGAATCACATGGAAGCGACGCAGACTTCATTTTACACGTGCCACACTTTTAAACTCCATCGATTGGAGGAACCGGCCACCGAGTGAAATGCTTTGACAGGCGGCTTTACCGGCAGAATCCTGAAGGTTGACTTGACGCACGAAAGAATACATGCGGAATACCTAGGGGAGGTTTTCTACAGAACTTGGCTGGGAGGTTACGGACTAGGCGCACGAATCATCTACAAAGACATTGCGCCAGGAGCTGAACCACTTGGGCCAGGTAACGTCATAGGATTCACGACGGGTATCCTCACGGGCACTTTCTCGCCTCTGGGCAGTAGTTTCACTGCCGTTGGCAAATCACCGCTGACCGGGGGGTGGGGCGACTCGAGAGCCGGGGGCTATTTTGGCGCTGAATTGAAGTGTGCCGGGTTCGACGCCGTCTTTTTCTATGGTCGATCTCACAAGCCGGTGTATCTGTGGGTTGATGATGGCAGGGCTGAGCTCAAAGATGCTTCCCAGATCTGGGGTAGGGATGTTGCCGAGACTGAAGATGCGCTGAGGGGACAGCGGGACGATAAGCGTGTGCAAGTTGCGTCGATAGGTCCAGCTGGCGAAAAGCTCTCGCTAATATCGTGCATCATAACCGACAAGGGCCGAGCTGCGGCTCGGTCAGGTTTAGGCGCCGTAATGGGCTCCAAGAATCTGAAGGCCGTAGCGGTCAGAGGCACCGGGAAGGTCCCCGTTGCCGACAGGCAGAAGCTTATGGATTTGAGAAAGAGGTTTGTTGACTTGGCAAAGGAGGAACGAGAATTCTATTGGGAGTATTTCACCAAGTATGGGACCAGCGGTGCCACTGCCATGCTGTCCGCAAGCGGCGATTGTCCCTGCAAGAATTGGTCTGGAGCAGGCAGCATAGACTTCCCCAACTCCGAGAAGATCAGCGGCGACAACGTCGTAAGATACATGACCAAGAGGTACGGCTGCCACGGTTGTCCGATGCCGTGCGGCGGCTATGTGAAAGTTGGAGACGGCCCGTACGCGTCAGAAGCGATGAAGCCCGAATACGAAACCTTGGGAGCCTTCGGCACCTTGCTTCTGAACGACGACGTTGAAGCTATCTTGTTTATGAACGGGATCTGCAACAAGTACGGTTTGGACACGATCTCAACAGGTGCCACCATCGCCTTTGCGATCGAATGCTATCAAAATGGAGTGATCACCAGAGAACAAACCGGAGGCATTGATTTGACGTGGGGAAATACCGACTCCATTGTGAGAGTGCTGGAACTAATCGCGAGGCGAGAGGGCTTTGGGGCTGTTCTTGCCGACGGGGTGAGAGCGGCTGCCATGAGGATCGGCAAGGGCTCGGAGAGGTTTGCGGTTCATGTTGGTGGGCAGGAGCTGCCGATGCATGACCCAAAGCTCACGCCCACGTTTGGGAGTGCCTACTTGTTTGACGCCACCCCAGGAAGGCACACGCAGGGCTTTGAAATGTATCTCGACACCATCTCAGGCGCCAAGATGCCTCCCTATGCCGAAGCAAAGTACGATCCTGTGGGCAAAGGGCCGGGCATAGCCTACATGTCGTATTTCAACCACGTCGTCAACTCGCTTGGGGTGTGCCAGTTCCCATCAAACCTATCCGCTATTCAGGGGATGCCGTCGCACGCCGACTTCGTGAACGCGGCAACAGGCTGGGACATGACCATGGATGAGCTTCTGGTCTGCGGGGAAAGAATCGCATGCATGAGGCAGGCCTTTAACGTTCGCGAAGGTGTCAAGCCCCGGGATCTTGGGTTGCCCGGCAGAGCGGAGGGCAAGCCGCCTCTTACCGATGGACCGTTGAAGGGAGTGACTGTCGATGTCAAGAGCTGGGTCAAGGAATACTATGTGTATGCTGACTGGGACTACAATACGGGCAAGCCCAGTGAAAAGAAACTGATCGAGCTTGGACTTGCTGATGTGGCAAACGACCTTCATCGTGCCCAGTGATTTTCGCGGTATTGTTATAAGCCCGGCCAAATCGCGTTCCGTTGGGGGAATCATAGATCAAAGCTGTGATATTCGGCGACGCGTTTATGTCCTCCTCGCTGATAAGGGAATGCTTGGCTGCAAGAACGGGAAGAGTCGAGGGCTTTGAGATTTGTGAGCTTGAGGTTTCGTTGGAGAAGCCAGAGGGAATCAAAGGCGTATCTGAGTTCTGGGGTGACCCGAAGGAGTTGATCGAAGGCATAGACGGCGCTAACATTCTCATCGTTCACGTTGCTCCTGTGACCTCGGAAGTGATAGAGGCTGGGAAGAATCTTAGACTGATAGGGTGTTGCCGAACGGGTCCTACAAACGTCGATGTTTCGTATGCGACGAGGAAAGGCATACCCGTGCTGTTTACGCCGGGCAGGAATGCCCATGGCGTTGCGGACCTGACGATCGGTCTCATGATATCTGAAGCCCGAGGCATCGCGCGGGCTGACGCGCAGATGAAGGCTGGGGTTTTCGGCGTTCCCGAGATGGGGGTTGAGCTTTGGGGGAAGACCTTGGGGATTGTGGGGGTTGGGAATGTGGGTTCGGCTGTTGCCTACAGAGCGAGGAATGGTTTCAACATGAAGGTTTTGGCTTACGATCCTTACATCTCGAAGGAGAGAGCCAAGGAAATTGGTGTGAAACTGGTGGACTTGGAGACGTTACTTAGTGAGTCAGATTTTGTGACCATTCATTCCAGGACCGAGCCTGACGCAAAGCCCCAGATAACCACCGAACACATCGCGGTGATGAAGCCTACGGGTTACCTAGTGAACACTTCTAGGGGCAACATCCTAGATGAGCAGGCTCTGGTTAAGGCTCTCAAGGAAGGCAAGATTGCAGGAGCCGCGCTCGACGTGTATGCGAAAGAGCCGGTGGACGCAGACAATCCTCTGCTGAAGCTTGACAACGTCACGTTGACTCCGCACATCGGCGGGGTGACACGTGAGGTCCCGATGCGGGCGGCTGAGATCATGGCTGAGGACGTTGCCAGGTTCCTCAAGGGCGAGAAACCTAGAAACATTCTAAACCCTGAGGTGCTTGAGCACTAGGAGGTGAGACGATGGGCGCGGAGGTGTTCGGTGATCTTCGTGAGAGGCTGTGCAAGGTTGGTAAGACGCTCTATGAGAGGGGATTGGTTACTGGGACGGTTGGAAACATCAGCGCGCGGATTGAAGGGGTGGAGAGGATCCTGATCAAGCCTAGTGGCCTGTGTATGGGTTTCTTGAAGCCTCAGGATCTTATCCTCGTGGACCTTCAAGGCAAGCAGCTGGAAGGAGACCGACCCGTTTCTGTGGAGACTCCGATGCACACTGCGGTCTATCGGGCACGCAACGACGTTAATGGTGTCGTCCATTCGCATGCGCCGATCGCCACAGCCTTTGGCATCGCCGGCATAGAGATTCTGCCCATGGCGATCGAGACATTCATGTTTATCCCGAAGGGGGTGCCCATCGTGCCTTTTCAGATGCCTGGGACCAAGGAGCTTGCAAACGCGGTTCAGGAGAAAATCAAGGAATACGACGCTGTGATTCTGGAGAACCATGGCGTCTTGACTGTGGGCGACACGATCGAGGACGCCTACAACCTGAACATGGTTGTTGAGGAAACCGCGCATTTACAATATATGGCCACGCTTCTGGCGGGAAAAGACGCCATAACCTGGGAAACGCTAAAGAAAAAGTATAAGCCGTAGTCTCGCTGTTTTTCATCGGTCGCGTCTGAGTAAGCTGTTCGTGAGGTCGATGACATCTTCGGTTTCTACCATTTCATTGAACTTGTGGTGTATTCTGAGCCATCGGTCGTACAGCTCGTTGTAGGTTTCCTGGTTTTCTGGATTTGGCTCAACCCTTGTTTCCAGCTGCACGGCTTTTTTTGTCGCGTCTTGAACATCTTTGTATACTCCCACGCCCATGCCCGTGAGGATCGCCGCACCCAAAGCGCTTGCCTCCTTGACCTTAGGTATGAGGAGAGGAATCCCCAACACATCCGACTGGATTCTTGCCCAAACAGCACTTCTGGAAGCGCCCCCGCAGAAGCGTAGTTCCCTGATTTTTCTATTGGTGATTTCTTCGATTTGTTCGCAGTTACCGCGGATTGAGTAGCAGGTGTTTTCTATGATGGCCCTGGCGAATTCGCTTTTCCCGGTTTTCTTTGCCATGGGCATTATTCCGAACACTCCGCCTGTGGGCACGGCGCTGTTTCTGGTGTTGAATATCTGGGAGCCGATCGAGGCGAAGAGCTTGTTGGCGCCTATCGGTGCTTTTTCAACCTCGCGGTTCATGACATCGTAGACGTCGAGGGCTGTCATTTGGGCTCGGGTCTCCTCGGCGTCCATGAATTCGTCTCGGAACCAGCGGAAGATCCAGCCCGTGAGCCCGGCGTTGCTTTCGAGAACCCACATGCCACGGATAACGTGACAGCAGGTCCAGGTGCGCCACCTGTCGTCGAAGATCGGTTTGGATAGAACCGCTTGGATGGGCGTGGTTGTTCCCGCGACGGCTGTTGCATCTCCCTCATTGATAGCGCCTGTGCCTATCAGGGCGCATTGAGTGTCGGGGCCGCCGACGACCACCGGTGTTCCAGCTTTCAGTCCTGTTTCATCGGCGGCTTTCTGCGTAACTTCTCCGACAATCTGTCCATTGTTGACGATAGCGGGGAAAACATGTTCCGGATAACCCAGAGCGTTGATTATTTCCTTGTTCCATTCAAGTCTTGTAAGGTCGAAAAGGCAGGTTTCACATGCACCAGCTGGCTCAGAGGCCCTTTCCCCGCTGAGCTTGAAGAGCGCCCAGTCGTTCACGTTGAGGACGGTGTCTATTCTCTGGAATAGGCCTGGTTTGAACTTCTGCAAGTACGAGAGCCACGAGGGAGTCATGAAGCCCTGTATCGGCCAGTGGCCGGATGACAAGTAGATTTTCTCACCGTACCGCTCAATGATCAGGCTTCCGACGAGCATCAGTTCTATGTCCGGTGGAAAAGGCAGTTCTTCGCCATTCTTGTCCAGAAAAACGAATTGGTCGCGCAGGCTTGTGGAGGTTATCCCCACGATTTCATCGTTTGAGATGTTTGCTGTCCGTATAGCTTCTCGCGTCACTGCGGAGAGTGCCTGCCAGGCGGCTTTGGCGTCCCAGTCCGTCGCCAGCCAAGCCCGGCCCCACTCTTTTGATGCGCTTGAAACCTCATGGCCCTGTGCATCGAAAACATGGCATCTCCCCGCGCCTGAACCTATGTCGAGTGTTGCCAGATAAGGTCCTTTTCCCAAAATCGACCTCTCCCGTTCGCTTTGAACGATTCCTGCCTCAAGGAATTTAAGGCTATGTTCTAGTTGACACAGATCGATCGATTAGCTTGGCAACACGCATTGCAGATGCGAAGGCCTCGATGGCTCGATCGATCGGGTTGTATATGTTCTGAAGGTTTCCCGCTGAGTCAAACGGAGTGCCGGTCACGAAGACAAGCTTCCTCGGCGCGACTGCCGCAGAGGGTTAGCCCGGGTTGTTTTTCGAGTTGATCGATCTCTTGCGCATACGTAGATGGGATTAGCCAGAGCAAGCACTTCTGTTTCAGTCGAGTCGTTGCATTCACTCTCAGGGGGTCCAACTATGTCAGCTCTGAAGTACGCATCATCTTCAACTCGGGCTCTGTAAGCGCTAGCGTGATCTGTCCCGCTGACTTTTTCAACCTGCAAAACCTTGCCGTCGGAGATTAGTCTGAGTTCCAGCCCTTCAGCGCCCTTAGCCAACATATAGAACGTAAGTTCAGCCTTCCCTGAAAGTAGAATCTCATCACCGCACATGCAGTCGGGCTCTCCATCACCGTTCAGGTCAGCACAGAAGTAGATTTCGGGTCCGTCGACATACCTAGAAATGAAGACGTGCCCCCTTCTGATAGCGTCCAAAATCTCGCCCACAGACAAAGAGTCAGAGTAAACCCATGTTGTAGGGTTCGCGAGTCGACCTTCAGCTCCATGGAAATCGCTTCCGCCGACCGCAACCACCCTCTCCCCTTTCGCAAGCAGCTCGTCCCACCAAGCGAGAGACTGGTAATTAAACGAAAACCACGGGCCCTGCCATACCTCCATACAGTCGAAGCCCACAATATCCCTAAATTTCCAGTAGCCATCAAAGAAATCGACGCTCTTGGGATGATTCACCGAGATCAACAGATCTCTACCGTGTACCTCATCAATCAGTTTTTGGAAATCTTTTCTTGTACGGCGTCTAAAGTCCACCCATTCACCATTTCCCCAAACATTTGCATGTCCATAATATGTTGTTACCTCTTCACCTGGAATCAAAAGTACATCCGAGAGTCGAGGTTTTGCGATGTCCAGACTTTGACTAACCGTGTTATGGTCTGTAAGAGCGAGGAAGTCCAAACCCATCTTCTCCGATTCTCTGACCAACTCGTCAATAGACTTCACGCCGTCACTATGACATGTGTGAGCATGCAGATCTCCCTTAAACCAGCCGCTTTTCTTCGGCTTTTCAATTCCAGATGAGTAAACAACCTTCCTATCTTGCAGAGTCCCCCTAATCCCGCCAACCCATATCCTAACCGTGTAGTCACAACCATCCGGCGAGATGGCGTATAACCCAAGGATTATTCTCCACACGCCCGGGCATATCTTTCCAAGCAGGTATCCCGGCGTCGCAGCAAAGTTGGATATGAGAAAACTCACCCTATTAGATCCACTCCACCCTCGAAAAGACCCCTCAGAATCGAACACGCCGATGTCAACTACGTTCTTCCTTGCGGGTGTCTTGGGATAGTCATAGGCTACATGAATCACGTCAGCTTGCTCAGGAACCCTAAAGCAAACGTATTTGTAGTCTGCCCTCTTCCTATCTTCCTCTGTGAGTGTGCCTCTGAAGACGTATTCCTTGAGGCTTTTCAGTTCAAATTCATGATGCTTCTTGGATGAGGCAGACATGCTGGGTTTCCACCGGGCTGGTCAATCGATAGACCGACCTAATAAATGATGTCTAGCCCGCGGATCAGGTCGAACTGTCAACCCAGCATGGAAAGCGTCTTACTGTCAACTTAAAGATAATTCTCATACTCGACATCCAAGTTGAAGTTGTCGGCCCTCTTCTTGGCCTTGCCGCTCACTCAGGTCTTCCAAGATGCGCGATGCCACAGACGGCCGATCGATCGATCGAACGGAAACGCACGCACGAAGCGGAACATAAAACAACTCTGTGCATGCAAAAGGTTATAGCCCGTGGTGGGATGCCCTATGGCTAAACCGTGTTGGAGGATGCTTCAACGAGCCACATGGTGTGGGTTATGAGTGTAGCTAGGCCAATCCTAGAATATGTCAAGACGATCAAGACAGAGGCGCAGCTTTCTCGTTCTACAGGAGCCTTCAAGAGGCTCCTTGGATACCATAAGCCATATGCTCATATCTTCGTTTTCATAGCGGCGCTATCTGTCCTGAGATCTTACCTGTTTGTACTTGAGCCTCTCTACACATCGGAGATAATTGACAAGGTTATTGTAGGTGGTAGGTATGAACTGCTGTCTCAGCTTGTATTGAACATAGTGTTTGCGGTAGTAGCCTTTGGAATAGTCAACTTCGCAATAACATATGTACACGGATATATTGCACAGTTTGTGACAAGGGACATAAGGTCTGACTATTACTCCTCTCTCCAGAGTAAGTCGTTCAGATTCTATGATTCAACCCCTGTGGGAGACCTCGTTTCAAGAGCCACAATGGATCTGCAGGCTGTAGAGATGTTCCTCAGAACATGGGTTGGAACACTGGCCAACGCCGTATTCACGGCTGTTATTGTGTTTGCGGTAATGTATTCGATAAATCCAACTATGAGCATAATATCTATCATACCTATGCTATTGGTATTCTACTTCACAACCAAGCTTTGGATCAAGACTATGCCCCTCTTCAGGAAGATGATGCTCATCCTGGGCAGGCTTGGCGCCTACGTGCAGCAAACCATTCTAGGGATGAAAGTAGTGCGGATTTTCCAGAGAGAGGGGGAAATGGAGGACGGCTTTGAGCAGGTTGAGCAGATATTTGTGGACACGG
>Ga0315308_1000900_pt1 | contig 17035 bp, 14 predicted proteins | sample TDP3_MG_FD_203078 | JGI IMG/M metagenome (GOLD analysis project Ga0315308, IMG submission 203078) | Freshwater sediment microbial communities from Lake Towuti, South Sulawesi, Indonesia - TDP3 | ecosystem: Environmental > Aquatic > Freshwater > Lake > Sediment | place: Indonesia: South Sulawesi... | reverse complement strand
CCATATATGCAAAAGACTTTTTAAGAGCTGTTTCCCCTGATATTATCCATATCTATCATCTCCTTAACCTTTCCTCCTCCATAATCGACTCCGCAAAAGAGTTGGAAATTCCCACCATTTTAACATTAACAGATTTCTGGTTTATTTGTCCCAAATGCTCCCTGTTAAAGCCTGATGGCGAGATTTGTGATGGAAATCCTTTTTGGGAAGACTGCATATATTGTTTGAAAGAGCCAAATAATCTATATGAGAAAATTGCCAACGCATTTGATGAGAGGATTATGAGGATTTACGATCAGGAGATAATCTCAAAGAATAAATTTCCACTCATCCTGGTAAATGACAATAAAAAAACTTCACTACTTTATGCAGCAATCAATAGACTCCCTTTTCTCATTAGCAGGCTAAAAGAAGTTGACCATGTTGTTTGTCATTCCTTATCACAAAGCAAAATATTCGTAAAAAGAGGATGCCTCACTAATGGGTTTACTCTTTGTTCTCCCGGAGTAAACTCTCCTCAAAAGGGAAATTACAAAAAAGAGGAAGGCCCTAATATCACTTTTGGGTATTTTGGAGGAGGGGAGAAAAACAAAGGTCCGCACATTTTATTAGAAGCGTTTAGAGAAATTACATCTCAAAAGGCAAGGCTAAAATTGTATGGAATTTTTCCCAGCACAGAATATGTGAGAACTCTTCGGAAGATAGCTAAAGGTGACGAAAGGATTTGTTTTATGGGCGAGTTTCAACACAAAGAAGTGGAAAAGATACTTGTGGGAATCGATGTACTGGTTCTCCCCGCTATATGTTACCATGGCTTTTCTATGTCAATTTTAGAAGCATTTGCTAATAAAGTCCCGGTCATTGCCACAGATATTGGCGGCATTTCCGAGATAGTTAATAATGAACATAATGGATTACTTTTCAGGAGAGGAGATGTATTGGAACTAAAGGAGAAAATGGAACGCGTCATAAATGAACCTGAGTTGCTACGAAAATTTCAGGAGAATATGCCCCGGGTTAAATCTGTAAGTGAGGAATGTGACGAGTTATCCTGTATCTATGAACGATTGGTAATTAAGAAATGATTACGGTCGCGCAAGTAGTTCATGATTTTCTGCCTAAGCATCCTTATGGAACAGAGAATTATACATATCATCTTTCTAAGGAGTTACAAGAAACAAGTAATGTCTACATCTTTTGTCGTGAAGATAAGGATTCTTTTGGGAAAGACTTTTCCCGAGACGAAGTATTTGATGGATTGCCGGTTAGGAGGCTATACTTCAATCCATCTTTGGTTTTTAATGCCAGTTATCGAAATCCTTTTGTGGATGAAGAATTTGAAAGTTTTCTTGATGAGATTAAACCAGATATCGTCCATTTTCAGCACCTCATGGGTCTATCCGCTTCTATGATCCAGGTCGCCAAGCAAAGGCGCATCCCTACGATTCTAACATTGAATGATTTCTGGTTTCTGTGCCCGCAGGTTCAGCTGTTGACTAATGATAATCAGGTTTGTTCTGGTCCAGATTTAAAAGATAAATGTGCAAACTGCACGAAGATTCTTCATATTTATGGAAAGTTGCAAACTCCAGAAAGTTTCCCTAATACAGTAGTTAAATTTTTAAAATACCCCCCTGAGCCATTAAGAACAATGAAGAAATTAATCCCTTCAGGGCTTAAGAATGTACTTAAGGAAAAATTATTTAGTAAAAAAATTAATCCGGCCTCTATAATTCCTCAGATGATAGAAGAGAGGTTAAGATTTTTACGGAAAATACTTGATAAGGTAGATGTAATTATTGCACCTTCCGAATTTCTAAAGAAAAAATTTACTGAGTATGGAGTGGTGAAGAATAAAATCATGCGTTCGGGCTATGGGATTAATCATAAATTTTATAATAATTTTAGTAAACAACCTTCAAATAAATTCCGCTTTGGATTTGTGGGTAATGTTTCAGAGCATAAGGGGATAAAAGTTCTCATAAGAGCATTTAATAAAATCAAAAGAGATAATGTATCTTTATCCATATTTGGACCTTATGAGCAATCTTTTTTGAGCAAATTGAGAAAAGAGTTAAAAATAGATTCTAAAATTACTTTTTACGGTCCATTTGACAATAGAGAGACATCTTCCATATTTTCTAAGATTGATGTCTTGGTTTATCCCTCAATCTGGTATGAGAACCAGCCAATAGCTATTCTTGAGGCCTTGGTTGCAAGAATACCGGTTATTACTTCCAATTTGGGAGGTATGGCGGAACTTGTCCAGGATGGAGTTACAGGACTTCTATTTGAAGCGGGAAATTCAGATGACCTGCATAGGAAAATGGTTAGTTTGGTTGAAAGTCCAGAATTGTTGACAAGATTATCTGTCAGTTTCCGTAGAGTTAAGACTATAGGAGAGAATGCTAAGGAAATGGATGGAATCTACCGTTCCCTGTTACAAAAGGGAGCTAGAAATAAACTTGGGGTTAGGCTTTCTTCCTGTTCGGATTCTTGAGTAGCCGGAAGGAAAAAGGTGAGGTTCTACGAAGATGAGCCTTAAAAATAGGATAAAACGAAAACTAAAAAGTAATCAGTTGAGCTATTACATTTATCGTCAGGTGGGTAGGATTCTCTACCGCATGAGGAAAAGATGGATTACGCCCACGCCCTACCTATTTATAAAGATGAACCCTGTACACCTTAAGGAATATAATGAACTACTAGCAGACAGAGAAGAAAGGAATCATTCACTTATGACCAAAGCAATGCCTACTTCTATGACTATAAACACAGATGGCCAGTGCAATTTACAATGCATAATGTGTTTTCGTCGTACATTTTCCCAGGAATCTCTTAGAGCAATTAGCGCCGATTTTGGAATCTTCAGAAAAGTTGCTGATGAAGTTTTTCCCTATTTGAGAAGGGTGTTGTTGACCGTCTGGGGAGAACCGCTAATGGACGCTACTTTTGGGGAACAACTGAGAATTATGAAGGAATACTCCGTAAGGTTAGACCTGATTACCAATGGAACCCTTCTTGATAATGATAGGTTAATTAATGAGATTCTAACAGTACTTGATGTGCTTAGCGTATCCCTTGATGCGGCTACAATGGGAACTTATGAATCGATTAGGGTCGGGGCAAAATTTGAGCAGGTGATAGAAAATATCAAGAGATTTAATTATCTTAGGAGGAAAATACTAAAGGAGAGAAGACCCCGTCTGGAGCTCTCTTATGTGCTAATGAGACGAAACATTGAGGAATTTCCGCAATTTGTGGAATTGGCAAAAGAACTGGAAGCGGATTGGATACAGGCGAACCATCTAGTCGTACATAGAGAGGAAATGAGAAAAGAATCTTTGGTATACTATAAAGAGCTTGCTAATCATTATCTGTTGGGTGCTCAGAAAAGAGCTGGCGAGCTAAACGTAGGGTTGAACATACTTCCATTATTTAAATTTGACACAGTTGACCGTTCTGGAGCAGAGCCATTAAAGAACAATTCAACAGATGGGTTTAGGAAATGTCCATTTCTATGGAAAGGGGCAGTTATCCAAGGGAATGGAGATGTTTCGCCCTGTTGTGTCCCTGGTTATCCAATAATGGGTAACATTAAAGAGAAACCATTCCGTGAAATTTGGAATAATGGACTTTACCAGGAGATGAGAAGGAGACTAAGCACGGACACTCCCTTTGAGTGTTGTAAACATTGTTTTTTTACCGCTCCCTCTGGTGAGGAGAGTCTGTTCCATATATATTAAATACTTAATAATTATTATAAAAAGTTAGACTATAACGGCTTACCTTTAAAAATCCTGAGTACTAATCTGGAATTTGATTGTACTATTTGAGCGCACATTTCTTGAACTAGAACGGTAACGCTTCCTACAGCAGGCACCTATGAAGTTATTGATAATTCACAACTTCTATACGCATCTTACAGGCGAAGATTTAGCGGTGGAAGAGATTTTTAGAGTCTTAAAAGATTCTGGAAAAATGGAGGTAATTCAGTACTACAAGTACTCAAGAGATTTTCAAAAATTATCTTTGATTAGAAAGCTAATTACCTTGGTCGAAGGGAATATTCCTTTCTATGTTCACAAAGACTTTAAAGGAATTCTTGATGAGGAGAAGCCAGATATTGTCCAGATTCATAATCTCATACCGTTAATAAATGTTTGGGTATTGAGAGAAATAAAAAAGAGAAAGATACCTACAATGTGCAGTATACATAATTATCGCATATTTTGTCCTCGGGGGACCTGTTTTCTAAAAGGAAAATTGTGTTCGAGATGTTTTGATAAATCACTTGCCTACTGTATTCTTTATAACTGCCTGGACAATTTTTTCTTTTCTATATTGTATGTCTATAGAGTTTTTCTGCAGAGGCTATTTCTAAGATATATAGACATTTTTGTCGCGCCGAGCAAATTTGTGAGGGATTTCTACAAGGCCCGGCTTCCCTGGAGAAATATAGTAATTCTCAAGGAACATGTGTATGTTCCTGAAGAAATCAGGAATATGGAAATAGAAAAGAATGGATTTGTTATTTTTGCGGGAAGGCTTGTAAGAGAGAAAGGCATACTTATGGTAGTTAGGGCAGCAGCCTTAATGAAAGATATAGAGTTCAAGATATTTGGGGAAGGTCCTCTTTTGAGATATTGCGAAGCCATTGTTAGGAATAAGAATCTAACAAATGTAGAATTCTTAGGTTCGGTAGATAAATATCAACTTCTAAGATTCGTGAAGGAGTCTTATGCGTTGATATTTACTTCCTCTTGGTATGAAGTCTTCCCCAGAATACTCGTAGAATCATTGAGCTTAGGTACGCCTCCTGTGGCTGCCAACATTGGGGTCACTTCTGAGATAATAGAAGACGGATATAATGGACTGCTATATGAACCAAACAATGTGGAAGACTTAGCAAGAAAAGTTAGACTTCTATTTGATGGCAAGGAATTCCATAATAGAATCTCTAACAATGCTAAGAATATTGATTTGGAAAACACTTCGGATAATTACTTAAAGCAGCTCCTGGATATATGCGCAAGATTTCGTATGAGCAAAGCCAATGTCTAGCGGGAATCGCCTGAGGATTATTCTTATTATTTATGGGCTTGAATATGGGGGTGCCGAGAGGTTCCTGTTGACGCTCATTGATAACTTAAGTAAAGAAGATTATGATATCTCTTTAGTTGTCTGCAATAAAGCTGGAAGCTTGTTGAGGTATGTCGGTAACGATGTGAGAATCTTTGATTTAAATACTAAAGTTTCATTCTTCGAGTTTTTTGAGGCGGCGCTAAGAATTTTCAGGGTAGTAAAAGAACATAAGCCCCGGTTAGTAATGAGTATTTGTGATTGGGCGAACCTGGCAACATCTTTCTCCAGGCTACTCTTTGGCTGGCGCTCGCCACTCATACTCCATGAAGCCACAATACTTTTTCAATACTATTTATTAAAGGCAACCGGGCATACTTTAATCAAGAAATTCTTGGTGAAATTCTTATATCCTAAAGCAGATTTGATAGTTGTTCCCAGCGAGGGGGCGAAGAGAGATTTGCAGCAAAACTTTCATATAGAATCTTCTAAGATAGGAGTTATTTCCTATCCTGTAGATGTGGAAAAGATAAGAAAACTTTCGGCAGAAGAGGTTTCCCATCCTTGGCTTATGGATAAGAGAATCCCTGTAATTATTTCTGTGGGGAGGCTGGTTAAGTTGAAAAACTTTTCTTGGCTTATTGAAATCTTTTCCATTTTAAAAAGGCAAGAGGAAGTTAGATTATTGATTGTGGGAGATGGTCCTGAAAGGGAAAGGTTAGAAAACTTGGCGAAAAGATTGAAAGTAGATAGAGATATCCAATTCTTAGGGGCACAGGATAATCCTTTCAAGTTCGTAGCGAAATCAGACATATTTGTGCTTCCTTCGCTACTTGAGAGTTTTTCCTACGTTCTTGTGGAAGCAATGGCCTGCGGAGTGCCTGTGGTGTCTGTAGATTGTCCTTGTGGTCCCGGGGAAATCGTTCAAGATGGGGTAAGCGGCTTTTTGGTGCCGCCAGGAGATAAAGAGGAGATGGTGAGGAAACTCCTAATTGTCCTTAGAGATGAGGAGTTAAGGCAAAGATTTGTCAGAGATGGGATATTGGCCCTGGAGAGGTTTAGGGTGGATAAGGCAATCCAAGAGCATGGAATGGTGTTTAAACAAATATCAGGATGAGAATTATTTTCGAGGTTATTGAGGCAAGAAAGAATGGAACTTTCGATTATAGTTCCTGCGCACAATGCGGAAGATACATTGAGATCGTGTTTAGATGGGGTATTCTCCTCTGAGAATAGAGATTTTGAAGTAATTGTTGTAGATGATGGGAGCGGGGATAGAACTGCATTAATGGCCAAAGAGTATCCGTGCAAATTGATAACTTTGGAAAAGAGTAGAGGGAGTGCCTATTCAAGAAACATAGGTAAAGAGAACGCACAAGGAAGAATTCTTGTATTTATAGATTCTGATGTGGTGATTAAGAAAGATACTTTAAGATTGTTGGAAGAAACCTTCAAAGAAAACCAGGATATTGTTGCAGTCACAGGTATATTATCCAAAGAATGTCCCTACCAGGATTTCTTTACTCTATACAAGAATTTGTATATGCATTATATATTCAAGAAATGTCCCAGGTTCGTTGATTTTCTCTACGGCTCTCTCTTTGCTATAAAGAGAGATTATTTTTTGAAGTTCAATGAGAATTTCAAGATCACAGATGACACGGAGTTAGGACAAAGGTATAAGGAGCTAAATAGGAAGATTCTATTGAATGCTGATTTGGAGGTAATCCATCTTAAGAGGTATGGATTGGGCAGTATTATAGAAAATGACCTGTTTGTTCCCTTCTGGTGGGTTAAGTCTTTCATACTGCATGAAGGTTTTATGGATATCTTGAAGAAGAGAAGGTTCTGTCATGCACGAATGGCCCAGATATTAAGCATTCTTGTCTCGTATCTTGCTTTGGCCTTTTTACCTTTTCTCTATAACTCTGAGATGCGACTTTTCTTCTCTATTCTCTTACTTGTATACTTCTTCTTGAGTTATGACTTTTTTTTATTCCTATTCAAAGAGAGGGGCTTTGGCTTCTTTATAAAGTCAATGATTTTTACCTTCTTTGATATGTTGGTGATGGGGCTAGGAATATTAGCGGGATTTGTCCACTGTGCACTTAGGAGTCAAAAAAGTGAAGCGATGGAGAGGGACTGGGAGAAGCAAGTTGAGGAGCCTTTATGAATGGAGTTGAGGAGTGAAAAAATATAAGAATAGTATTGTAAGTCCGCAGGCCGAGATAGGCAAGGATGTAAAGATAGGGGATTATAGCAAGATATCGGGAAGTGTGGTTATAGAAGATGGGGTAGTCGTAGGAGATAGATGTAAAATTGGCTATGATGACTCTGTAGATGAGCATAGAGTAATTTCAGAAAATAGATATCACAGGCAATTCTTATTGAAGGAGAAAAAATGCATCATAGGAGAGGGAGTAGTTATTCACGATGGCGCGACTATCACGAATAAGGTGGTTATAGGCGAAAATAGCATCATAGGGAATAACTCATTAATAAGGAGTAATTGCAGCGTGGGTTCAGGCGTAGTCATAGGCTTCAGTGTGACAGTTGGTCCGTTTGTGAAGATTGGAGATGGTTCAATAATACTAAATTTTTCTGCAGTTGGTTCTACCTCAAAGATTGGCAGGAATGTATTTATTGCCCCATTAGTAATGCTTTCAGATAATAGATATATGCTGAGAGACTACAAGAAGATAAGAGGCCCGATAATAGAAGACTATGTTAGAATAGGCGTTTTGAGCGTGATTATATCATGCAAGATTGGGAAGTGGTCAATAATAGGAGCAGATTCGGTAGTTACAAAGGACGTTCCTGAGAAGGTTGTGCACACTAATGCTTTCAGAAGAAAACTTATCCAGAAGGAAATTGACGAATATCTTGAGAGTCTAAAGTAGCTGGTAGCAAATATGGAAAGAGAAATACCTCTATTCAAAATATATTGGGATGAGAAAGATACGAAAATGGTGAAGGCTGCCATCGAAAGAGGTATGTATTGGGCAATTGGTCCAAATGTGGAAAGATTTGAAGATATGGTTAGAAAATATACTGGCGCAAAGTTTGTGGTATCCTTCAATTCAGGGACATCTGCTCTTCATTCTATTCTATATTCTTATGGTATTAAAGAAGGAGATGAGGTTATTGTCCCTTCTTTTACCTTTATCGCCACAGCCAATGCTGCCCTCTTTGTGGGCGCAAAGCCTGTCTTTGCTGATATAGAAGAAGAGACATTTGGCCTAAATCCAGAAAGCGTAAGAAAGAAGGTGACTGAAAATACGAGGGCAATAATCGCAGTTCATTATGCGGGATGTCCTTGCAAGATAGAAGAAGTCAAGGAAATTGCTAAAAAACATAATCTAATTCTGATAGAAGATGCGGCGGAAGGTTTCGGGGCAGAAGTTGGTAATAGAAAGGCGGGGACTTTTGGAGAGGCTGGTATCTTCAGTTTCTGTCAGAATAAATTAATCAGTACTGGTGAGGGTGGATGTGCAGTTACAGGCTCAAGAAAGATTTATGAGAGACTAAAGTTGGTTAGGTCACATGGAGAGATAAGAAAGAAAGGCTTTCGCCAGGACCATACAGTACTGGGCTTCAATTTCAGGATGTCGAATATCACCGCAAGCCTGGGACTTTCTCAATTTCAAAAGGTAGAAAGAAATATAAAGATGAGGAGAAACATTGCAAGATATATGACAGAAAAGATTAAGACGATAAAAGATGTCGAATTGCCACAACTCATATCTAACCCTTGCAATGTCTATCAAATGTATCCAATAATGGTAGAGGAGAAACTGCGGGACGAACTAATGGGTTATCTTGATAAGAAAGGAATTGCCACAAAGGTCTACTTTCAGCCGGTCCACCTCAGTACGCTCTATAGAAAAAAAATTGGATATAGAGATAAACTTCCTGTAACTGAATCGGTTTCCCGGAAGATTCTGTCGCTGCCTATGTATCCAAGACTCAGAAGAGGAGAGGTAGATTACATTGTCGAGAGCATAAAAGAATTCTTCAAAAAAAGGAAAAAATTGGAGGGTTGAAATGAAAGTCAAATTGACCAGAAATAGAGAGGTATTCAACTTCTGTGAGCCATATATCATTGCCGAAATAGGCTCTAACCACAATGGCGATATGGAGCTGGCTAGGCGACTAATACTGAAGGCCAAAGATGTGGGAGTTGATTGTGTAAAGTTTCAGTCGTGGTCGAAAGATAGTATCTTTTCCAAAATGGTATATGAACAGAACTATTTCCTGAACGATGATTACAGAGAGAGAGCCGGTTATACACTTGAGGAAATTGTTGAGAAGTTTTCTATTTCAGAAGAGGAACTTCTTGAGTTAAAAAATTTTGCAGATGGGATAGGTATTGATTGCATATCCACGCCATTTTCGAAGAGGGAGGTTGACTTCCTCGTTGATAAACTAAAGGTGGATTTTATCAAGATAGCTTCGATGGATTTGAATAACTATCCTTTTTTGGAGTATGTAGCGAAGAAAAATCTGCCAATCTTGTTGTCAACAGGATTAAGCAATCTGGGCGAGATAGATGAAGCTATACGAACTATAGAAAATGGAGGAAACGATAAGATAGTGCTCCTCCACTGTGTCTCGCTTTATCCACCCAAAGATGAAGAGATGAATTTAAACAATATAGAAACTTTAAGAAATGCCTACCCTTATCCTGTTGGTTTCTCCGACCATACTCTGGGATTCTCCATACCGTTGGCGGCTGTGGCAAAGGGAGCCTGTGTTATAGAGAAACACTTTACCTTGGATAAGAGCATGTCTGGATGGGACCATAGAGTCTCTGCAGATTTTGAAGAAATGAGAACCATAGTAAATGAGTCGAAAAGGGTACAGAAGGCATTGGGAAAGTTGAGGATAGTTGTTGCTGAAGATAAAGAGAGAATTAAGGCATTTCGTAGAAGTATTGTGGCCGCTAGAAAGATAAAGAAGGGGGAAGTAATCACACAGGATATGCTCAATTTCAAAAGGCCAGCTGAAGGAATAGACCCAGCACATTTTAGGTTCCTATTGAATAAGATTGCAAAAAGAGACATTGAAAGCGATGAGATCATAAAAATGGAAGATTTTTAATTGGCAGGCAAATTTGGAATTGGTGTGAAGGAGAATGACTGGTGTCGTTATCTTCTTGTAGAGAAATTCTTAACTTCTTAGAATTTGTAGAGAAGGAAACTGAAATTCTCAACTATGAGATTGAAGACTGGAAGGTATGGTCCATTCTGAGAGTGCCGATAATCATAAATCTGTCTGACTTCCCTAAAGTTAATGGAAGGAATTTCTTTTCCATATTTGTAGGAATAATGAGAAGGATAAAAGATAACCTATGTTATTTTCCCTATTTTTTAGGATTAACGAGAATACTATTTTTTAATAAGAAGAGTGAAACATGGGACATAGTTACAGTGACTTATTCCGATGGTAGAAGAGATATAGTGAATGGTAAGTATAAGTGTATCTACTTTGATGATATCATTGAAAATACAAGAGAACTGAAATATTTCATTATTGAAAATCGAGGCAGCTATAATGGTCATTTGAGGCCGGTCTACCACAAAGTTGATCTTTATGGGGAAGGTATGAATCTATATTTAATGGTAATAAGGGCGAAGCTACTCCGGGATAGATTGGAGAATATGAAGAAGGAGATTTCAAAACAGTTGAATGGGCTACGAAATAGCGAGTTTCATAGGGAAAGGGTCGCGCATACGGTAGCCTTTCTAGAGAAGAATTTTATCACAATTATTAATGATTTCTTTAGACGAAAAGAGTTGTACAAGGAACTTCTGAAGAAGCTGGGTCCTAAGTTGCTGATAGTTGCTTGTACAGGCGGGGGACTCGAGGCAATTGCTGCAGCAAAAGAGCTGGGGATAAAGACAGTAGAGGTACAACACGGAAATATTCACCCCAACCATCCGGGATATATGGTAGGGAAACATCTTTCACAATATAGGAGGAATTTTCCCTACGCAGATTGCGTCCTAACCTACGGACACTACTGGAATAATATATTTGTTGCGAATTCATTTAGGGAAGAAGATGAATTGTTCGCTACAGGAAATACGAGAATCGATTTTTGGAGAAGGAGGCAGAATATTGACTATAATGAGGTTCATAGGAAAGTGTCTATCTCTTCTCAAAGTGTGCTTTGCGCTTCCCAGGTGGGATTCTTGAGAGGAATTTTAGAAATTGTTTCTAAACAAGATATTCAAGTTCAATTCGTCATAAAAATGCATCCGAATTGTAAGAGAAATGATTTGAGGGTATGGAAGAAATTGGAAAGAGACTATAATGGCAGGGTGTTGATTATTGGGAAGGATGCTGTTAACCTTTACAGATACATACTGAATTCGGATTTTCATGCTTCGGTATATTCGACTACTCATTATGAAGCAATTGCGTTGGGGAAGCCTACGGCAGTAATGAAGTTATATGGATGGGAAAATGTAGTAGAATTGGTGGAAAGTGGAATAGCGAAGTTGGTAGATAGTCCTGATGATTTCGTGGAGCTAATATTGGCATCCATAAATAGAAATAGCGAGTACCAGAAATGGTTCCAGAATACAATGGAAGCGATTAACAAATATCAGGAAAAAGATGCGATAAAGAAGAATGCGGAAACAATGAGAAAAATAATAGGAATCTCATAATCAATGTGAGGTTAAAATGGAAATACTGGCTATTATTCCGGCCAGGGGTGGATCGAAAGGGTTGCCACGGAAGAATATCAGGATACTGCGGGGAAAGCCCTTGATTGCTTATTCTATAGAAGCTGCATTGAAATCGCGATACATCAACAGGATTTTGGTTTCTACAGAAGATGGAGAGATTGCTAAGATATCAAGGCGATACGGCGTGGCGGTTATCAACAGGCCCGAGAAGCTGGCAAGAGATAATTCTTCTGTAATCGATACAGTAAAACATTCTTTAGAAAGTTTGGAAAAGAAGGGTAACTACATCCCGGATATTGTTGTAATGTTACAGCCCACATCGCCATTAAGGACGACACGGGATATAGATAATGCAATCAGGCTATTCTCCAAGAAGAATTGCGATAGCGTCGTTAGCGTTTGCCAGCTTGGCCATTCACCTTTGTGGAGCGTCGTAATTAAAAGTGGTTATTTAAAGCCATTTTTCAATTGGCACCATCTATCAAATAAGAGAAGGCAGGATTTGCCCAAGATCTATACAATAAACGGAGCCATCTACATAACAACGATAAAAAAATTATATAAATATAATGGGTTTTTCAATAACAAGACGATTCCCTATGTTATGCCACCAGAGAGGAGCGTTGATATAGACGAAGAAGTTGATTTTAAACTTGCACAATTGTTGTCGAGATATGGGTGAATCAATGGAAGATAAATTGAAAGGGAAGGTTGTGCTAGTAACTGGGGGAACGGGCTCGATAGGTAATGAGATAGCGAAGCAGATATTGAACTGCGGTGTAAGGAAAGTAGTAATATTTGCAAGGGATGAGAGAGAAAACTTCTGGCCTGAAAAAAAAGTATCGGATGAAAGGGTTAAGACTATTCTTGGGGACATACGAGACAAAGAAGCAATCCATAGCATATTTAAGAGATTTAAAATCGGTATTATATATCACACTGCAGGAATTAAGTATGTCCCCCTCTGTGAAAATTTTCCTGCGGAAGCTGTGGAGATAAACCTTTTCGGCACAAAGAATATTGTGGACATAGCCGGAGAATTTGGGGTTAAGCACTTGATTGCTATAAGTACAGATAAGGCAGCCCATCCAGTAAGTGTGATGGGTGCTACAAAACTTATTGCTGAAAGGGTTGTATTGAATGCAAACTATTCCTGCGTGCGCTTAGGGAATGTTGCCAATTCCCACGGCTCGGTTATTCCCCTTCTCATCAATAATCTTTTGCAGAGGAAGCCATTGAAGATAACCGACCCAGATGTAACTAGGTTTATCATGAAGATACCTGAAGCAGCGAAGTGGATATTTGAAGTTACAAGATGGATACAGGGTGGAGAGATATTCATCTTAAAGATGAGGGCGTTTAGATTGGGAGATTTATTAGATGTTATTACGGAGAGAATAGCGCCAAGATTGGAAATACCTCGTGAAGATATTGCTGTTGAGGTGATAGGGCTGGCCCAAGGGGAAAAAAAGCACGAGATACTAATCAATGAAACGGAAGTAAGAAGGGTCTACGAAGTAGAAGGAATTTATGTCGTGTTGTCCAATGCCAGCGATACTTTTCGCTACTCGCATATTAAGAAAATCGACCTGCCCCATTATTCCTCCCAAGACGCACCACTCATTTCTCACGACGAGATAGAGGAGATTGTGAATTCATATCTGGCACAAATAGACGAAAGTATGGCAGTAAGGTGAAGATACTAATAGTGAAATCCTATTCCAAGCTTGGCTCAGTAGGGTATCTGGCCAGGGAACTTAAGAGAAGGGGTCACGATATTCATGTTCTTGTTCCTTCGGAGCATCCTGACTGCGAGAAAATGAGAAATTTTGGTATAACGATTCATATAAGTAGTTTTCCAACTATGCAACCTTCAAAACTAAGAAAACTTAAAAGCACAATTAAATCCATAATAGAAATCGCAGATACTATAAGGGCTAATTTGTTTGATGTGGTTCATCTCAACCTTTCTCACGCCAGACTTCTGGGAAGGCTGGCATCATTGTTGTCAAAGAGGAAGGTGGTCGTTTCCACAATTCATGGTTTTGAGGCAAGTTATGAGAGATCGACTAATTGGATTGACGATGCTACGGTGGCCGTTTCCGCTGCAGTGAAGGGCTACCTTGTATCTAAAGGCATGCCAGAAAATAAGATTGAGATAATCCGTAATGGGATAGACATTGAACACATAGATAGAATTCCCGAAGACAAGTTCTATCTTCATAAAGAATTGGGGCTGGATTCCAGAATTATGATTATAGGCATGGTGGCTTATTTTTACGACCTTACAACTAAGGGTCACAAGGTTTTTCTGGACGCGGCGAGAATATTGGTGCGACAGTTTTCCGAAGTTAGGTTTGTTATAGTCGGCTCGAATATCCTGTGTAATGGCTGTAAAGAATATTTCCAAGATTATGCGAAGAAGGTAGGGCTTAAAGATAAGGTCTATTTCCTTGGCGAGCGAGAGGATGTTCCTTCTATAATGAGTTCCTTATATTTACATGTATTGCCTTCCTTGAGCGACGGTAGTCCATTTGCGGTGATTGAGGCTATGGTAAGGAGAGTGCCTAATATAGCTTCTAATATTGCTGCTATTGGAGAGATTATACATGACGGAAAAACTGGGATTCTTTTCGAAACGGGTAACTATCGTTCGCTTGCTCAATCGATAATTTGCCTTCTCAATAGTCCTGGTGAAAGAAACAGGATAGCCCTAGCAGCACGGGAAAGTTTAGAAAATGAATTTAGAGTCAAAGATATGGCAGAAAAATACGAAAGTCTATTTGAACGAATCTTAGCGAGAAAGGTTTAAGGATGGACCCGGAAGTTAGTGTGATTATGGCTACATACAATAGAGCCCATCTGTTAGGAAGGGCCATAATAAGTGTTCTCAATCAGACCTACGAAGATTTCGAACTAATTATCGTCGATGATGGCTCAGTAGACAATACAGATAAGATAGTAAAAGAATTCAGCGATAAGAGAATAATATATTGTAGACAACCACACAGAGGTGCCGCAGCCGCAGTCAATAGAGGGATTCAAATTTCGAAAGGGAAATACATAGCTTTTCTGGATAGCGATGATGAATGGCTGGATGAGAAATTGCAGGTACAGGTAAATGTTTTCCAAAGAGAACCTCTGAAAACCGGCGTGGTCTATTCAGGGGGGTGGTTGATACGCGATGGTAGCAGGAAATATGTTCCGCCACCAAGGATAGCCAAGAAGAGAGGAGACATTCGGGAAAAACTATTTTTTAGCTTCTTTTTTATATCTTTGGTTACTAGTATTGTGAAAAGGGAATGTTTTGAAAAAGTCGGGTCTTTTGACGAAGCTCTTCCTTCAGCGAATGACCGAGATATGTGGCTCAGAATATCGAAATACTTTTCCTTCAAGTATATCCCCAGGGCTCTGGCAAATATCTATGTGACTCCTGGGAGCCTATCAACTACTCGTCATAATTTAATTGAAGCACATAAGAGACTACTCAATAAATACTCGAACGAATGCGCTAAATACGGCAAAAAGGTATTGTCGGATTACTTGTGCTACATTGGAAGCTTGATTTTTCAAGAAGATGGAAGTGGAGAAGCTCGAGGTTTCATGTTGAGAGCTATTTGGGTCTTCCCACTAAATCCGATAAATTATTTGGTGTTAATAGCTTCTTTTTTTGGAAAGTCAATCTATGCCAGAGTGAGAGAAGTAAAGAATTCTCTCTTTGAAAGGTTCTTCTTTTACTGAGGACCGGGTCATAAGATGGAAATATTTACGCGGCAATATCTAAACTTAGTAAAGGAATTCAGTATCTCTTGGTTCAAACTCCGCGACCAGAGAACCGCCCTTGGTCTTTTCTGGAGCTTTCTCAATCCGCTTATAATGACGGCTATTCTATACTTCTTATTCAGAAGCAGGATAAGTCTGGATGAGGAAAGCTCCTATTTTTTGTATATTCTGATAGGAACTGTCTCCTGGAATTTCTTTGCGATATCGGTCCAAGCCGGACTTTCTGTTCTATCAAATAGAGCAAATATGGTAAGAAATGTCGTTTTCTCTAAGGAGATTCTAATTTTCAGTCAGATAGGTGTCTATGTCATCCAGCACACCTTTGAGATTGCAGTTGTGCTTATATTCGCTATATTTACGGGAATTGGGTTCTCCCTTCACCTTCTTATTTTTCCTTTGGTTATTATGATAGAAAGTCTCCTGATTGCTAGTTTATCGTTGTTTCTTTCCTGTATATCGGTATACGCGCGGGATATGGAGTACATTTGGTCTGTCATTGCCAGGATGGGTTTCTTTCTGGTTCCCATATTTTATGAAGTTTCCTCTTTGTCACCACAATTTCGTTGGATAGTACTACTCAATCCTATGACTTACATAATAAACTTCTACAGAGATATCCTGCTCTATCACAAATTTCCGAATCTATTTGCTATTTTTTTAGTATCTATTTTTTCCGCCGTTTTCTTGATTGGAGGCTATGGATTCTTCAAGTATTACGAGCCAAGAATAGTGGAGAGAGTCTAATGAGCGTTATAGAGGTTAAGAATCTTTGTAAGAGGTTCACCATAGACATAAAACCGCTTACAATGTTCAATCTATTTAAGAGAATTCTAAAGCCAGAGAAGCATCATATTGAAATCCTTGCCCTTAAGAACATAAATTTTGAAGTTGACAGAGGAGATAGAGTGGGACTTATCGGGGATAACGGTTCTGGAAAGACAACTCTGTTGAAAGTATTGGCAGGGTTATACAAGAAGACCGAGGGTTTGGTCGCAGTAAGAGGGAAATTGGCGGCATTTTTGCAACTGGGGATAGGTATGGAGAGAAATCTAAGTGCATTGGAGAACATATTCTTATTTGGAGCGATTATGGGGATGAAAAGAAAGGAGATACATAAGAATTTGGACGATATAGTGGAATTTGCAGAAATTGAGGAGTTTCTATATTGTCCATTAAGGGACTTCTCCACAGGGATGGTCCAGAGAATGGCCTTCTCCATAGCGCGTTATGTACAATGTGAAATTCTCCTTTTGGATGAAATGCTTGTCTCAGGGGATATTCGCTTTAGGGAGAAGTGCTATAATGCATTTGAGAATTATGTAGATATTTCAAGGACAATTATGGTTACTTCTCATGAAATAGAACTAATAAAGAAATTCTGTAACAAAGCATTGTTGCTTGATAGGGGAGACCAGGTGGCCTTTGGGCCAGTGGGCGAAGTCCTAAACCTCTATCTAAAGGGAAGTTCGGGTAAG
>Ga0315308_1000899_pt1 | contig 17036 bp, 18 predicted proteins | sample TDP3_MG_FD_203078 | JGI IMG/M metagenome (GOLD analysis project Ga0315308, IMG submission 203078) | Freshwater sediment microbial communities from Lake Towuti, South Sulawesi, Indonesia - TDP3 | ecosystem: Environmental > Aquatic > Freshwater > Lake > Sediment | place: Indonesia: South Sulawesi... | reverse complement strand
CGGAACTTGACCTGCGAGAGCTTCAAAAGTCGGGGCGAATTGGAAGAATAGAAATTGAGTTGCAGTCAAAGCAGGACAAGACAACAGGAACTATTACAATTCCAACTAGTCTAGACCGTGTTTCAACTGCCATAATCGCAGCCAGCATAGAGAGCATCAACCGTGTTGGACCATGCAACGCCAAGGTTACATTAGAAAAACTCGAAGACATACGAGACGCGAGACGAAGAGTCATAATCGACCGAGCTAAGAGCATTCTGCACGAGTGGACCATTGAATCCATGCCAAGCACAGAAGAGGTTTTCCGAGAAGTTTCAGAAACGCTCAGAGCTCCCGAAGTGGAGAAATACGGACCAGACGAGTTGTCGGCGGGTCCAAATATTGACAGCGCCAAAGAAATCATAATAGTTGAGGGCAGAGCCGACGTAATCAACTTGTTGCGTTGCGGAATCCAGAACGTAGTGGCTTTAGAAGGCGCCAAGGTTCCAGAGACTATCATACGATTGTCAAAGGAGAAAGAATGCACAGCCTTGCTCGACGGCGACCGAGGCGGCGACCTCATCCTCAAAGAATTATTGCAGGTAACAGACGTCAAACACATCGCTAGAGCACCGCCTGGCAAGGAAGTCGAAGAATTAACCTCAAGAGAAATCTTCGCCGCTCTTCAGAGCAAGGTTCCAATGGAGGATTTCAAGGCAAAGAAGGTTCGCGAACGCCGAAAAATCTTGGTTCCCAAACAGATTGTGGAAGCCAGAAAGGAATTAGAAGGCACTTTAGAGGCGGTTTTGTTCAACGAGAAAATGGAACAGATTGAACGCTTGCCAGTGAGTGGCTTGGCAGAGAAACTTCAGCAAAGCGAGGGTGTGGACACGGTTGTGTTCGACGGCGTCATAACCCAAAGACTGGTCGACATTGCCAACGAAAAGAACGTCAAATTTCTTGTGGCAGCCCGCGTCTCAGACGTGGTCAAACAACCATTAAAGGTTCACTTGCTAACGTTTGCAGACGTTGAAGGCTAAGAGCACCTAATCTTTAGAATATTCAGCGAGGGTTCTAGGCTTAGCCTCAGCACTGGGCAACAGTTGCTCTTCTGCAATGCCGAACATGGTTAATATGCGAGAGGCAGCTGGCAACACCTGATTGGTCACGTAGTATTCGGTGTCCACCTCACCGTAAGAAGCTAAAGCGTACGGCTTAGCCTTCTCGTAGAGTTTTCCAGCGCCAACTGTTATCACGTAGCCTATCTTGTCACCCATCGAGAGTTCGTATCCCTCTTTCAAAAGCCTTTTAGCCGCTTCCACGTGGGGCGCCTTGACAGCGTACTCTTCGGCTGGCTTGGTCAGAGTCTTCCATATGATTAGGTCTTTGTAGGGCACTTTCTTTTGTCTCAGGTCCATATTATATTGGCGCACAAATTCGGCTGCCTCCTTCGGTGCTTGTTGTTTCAGAACTATTTCAAGCACTTTTTCCTGCACGTTCTTGGCGCAAGCCGCCCAGTCTCCTCGCACCACTTCTAAGCCGACTATGTCTAATCTTCCGTCGGTTAGCAAGCCGCAATACTTCTTTTTGGCTTCGGTGAACAAAATTCGCGTGTAAACTTCGTCGGGTTTCATCTCCAGACCCAAGGTTTTTTCAACTTCAGCCGAAATCTTTTGGATTTTGTCGGGCTCGTTCTTGACGAATACGCTGTCTGTGTCGCTGTAGACCACTTTCAATCCGACCTTTTTCGCCAATTCTATTGTGTTCATTATTGTGTGCCGACCCCAAGCGGTTGCAGCCTCAGCCACTGGCTTTATGTACCAGCGGGCTCCAATCCAGCCTGTGTAGCCGTATGCAGCGTTTGTTATGACCTTCACAGCCTTCTGACGAGCGTCGAGAACCCGATATTCAGAGCTTTCTGGGTCTAACCTTCTAAGTTTGGGACGAATCTGGTCGCGAGTGGCTATGAGACTAGACAAAACTTCCTTGTAGAAGCCTGAGGGCCGCTTGCGGAAGCGATGCCCAACTTCTGGGGCAATGTTTACGCCGCTTGGAGGCACAGGTTCAGTGAGTGAAACATACGTGTCAGGCGAGACATTTTGGGTTATCATGATGTTCGGGTACATCGCCTTAAAGTCGAGCACAGCAATGTTTTCATGAACGCCGGGTTTCGGAGCCAACACAACAGCGCCAACATATGGAAAGTAGGGGCGCTCAACACGTTTTGGAATCAATTCACTTATTTTGTAGGCTTCGCGCATAAGAAACCACTCAACCCGAAACCCGACGGCTGCTGTTCCAACATGGTCTAGGGGCAAACCAACCAAGCTGGACAACTGCATTGCAAAGCTGAGCATAACATGGGCTACGCCTAAAACAGACTTGGCGTTTTCTCTGGAAAATTTCAGAAGAGTTGAGCGTTTTTTTGGGTCTTCCCAGTAGAAAGCGTAGTCCACGTCTTCAACAAGTGTACGCTTTTCAAGTTTCATCACGTTCAAGAAGTCAGCTATGTTTTCTAGTGTTTTGACTTTCACTTCGGGCAGTTCATCGGAGAAGTCGAAGAAGTCCACGTTGGCTCTGCCTGTTACCGAAACGTGTCCATAAACGCTCATGTGGGGTTCAGTGTTGGCTCTGTCAACGTAGAGGTTGACGCCTAATTTCTTGGCGCGTGCAGTTAGGTAAGGCCAGTCTTGACGGTTGGTTCCATAACCCACAATAATGTCTGGGTCAAAGTCTCTAACGTACTTTACAAATCTCTCTAACACTGGTTTGTCGTCTGACCTCGGCGCGACAAACTGTGCCTCCTCGCCCGTGTTGGTTGTAACCGAAATTATTATCACAGGGTCTTTCTCTGGTTTTGGGGCACCTTTTTGGCTGTAAGCTATGGTTGAGAAACCTAAAACCCTTAGTTGTGGCAGTTCGGTTTTCTCGACGCTCCTTGGAAAAGACTTGGCATTATACAGTTCGTCAACTTGCACGCCTAATGTGTTCTTTGTTTGTTCCACTTCAATTTCATGCCAGCCGCAGGGTGACATGCCGTTGTCAATTAGATAGCGCATGGAATAGCGTATGTCATCTTCGAGACTCTCTTTTACTCCCTCGATTTTCGTCATGACTTTAGCGTATTTTGAAACTACATCGGGGTCTTGACATACAACCTTGACAACATTCACAGGCTTGCCAAAGTATTTCCGTTTCACAGTTTCCAACTTGACAAGGGAAGGGAACTCTGACGTTTTTCGAGTTTCTATGTTTTGAATAATGTTTTGTGGGTTTTGTCCTTCCTCCACAACTAGGTAGAAGTAGGTGAGAAAGTTTCGGTCAATTATCAGAACTCGCTTTCCCCCGTTGTCGATGCCCCAAAGCCACACCTCGGGCTTTTGTTCCTTTACCTCATAGTTTACGTCTAACAACCAGAAAATAGTCTTCATACTGCTCAAACGCTCGCACCAAAAGAACAAGAGACGCCAATATGTTTTTAACGCTTTTCAACAATGACAAAGTGGCTGTAAGGTTAAACTTCAAAAAAGGAGAGCGAAAGCAAAGGCTTGAAGATTCTGGAGAAACGCTTGAAGAAGGGCTTCGTGAAGGTTGTTCCCGAAAGTTTAGACGACTTGTGGCATCTTTACAACATAATCTTTCCTGGAGACGAAGTCTACGCCAGAACCACACGAGAAGTGAAGGTTGAGGAACTCTACGCTCGGCCAAAAGAGGGTAGACGGGTCGCGGTGTTTCTGGGCGTGCGCGTTGAGAAAGTTTTCTGGGACAAGAGCCTCAACCGACTGCGAGTGCACGGGGTCATCTGTGAAGCGCCAGAAGACATCAGTGGAAGGGGCATGCATCATACTTTAAATGTGGTCGTTGACAAACCGTTGACGATTGTTAAGGCTCAATGGTTAAAACACCAATTGGAACGGTTAGACAGAGCAAGCCATGTTGAAGCGCCACTCGTCACAGTGATGTCCATAGACGACGAAGAATACTGCGTGGCTATTCTACGACAATACGGCGTGGAAGTGAAAGCGGAAAAAAGAACACGCCTTCCAGGCAAGCTTGAGGTTGATAAGCGAGACGAAGCCGTTAAAAGCTTCTTTAAATCGGCGCTTCAGGCGTTGCAAGAGACGTGGAGCAGAGTGCGCAGTCCGGTAGTGATTTTGGGACCGGGATTTGTCAAGAACGACTTTGCTAAATACGTTCGTGAAAAAGCCACAGACCTAGCTAAAAACATTGTAGATGTTAAGGGTGTCAACAGTTCGGGGGTGGCTGGAATCCAAGAAGCGTTGAGGTCTGGAGTGATAGCGAAAACGCTGAGGAATATTCGCATTGCCGAAGAGACACGGTTGGTTGAGGAAGTCCTTGCACGACTGGGAAGAAGCGCAACAGATGTGACCTACGGAACGAGTGAGGTTGCGCGAGCGGCAGAATACGGCGCTGTGGAGAGACTCCTCATAGCTGACACAATGCTGAGAGAAGCATCAGACCAAGACAGAACGACCATAGAAAGCATTATGAGAAGCGTTGAAGCAAAAGGCGGACAAGTAGCGGTCATCAGCACCGAACATGAAGCGGGAGCCAAAATACAAGGACTAGGTGGTATAGCGGCGCTACTTCGTTTTCAAATCGGCTGACTCCACAGTAGTCACATATGTGTTCAATGAAATTTTATAAAATGGCAGATAACTACTTAGAATAAAGAAGCACGGTGACTTTTCTAATGCGTTCCGGAAAAGCGTTTTCTTTCCTGTGGGATGCTGACGGTACAATCGTGAGTAGTGAAAAGTTTGCTTTTGACGTTTGCAATGAAGTGTTAAAAGAACTTGGCAAACGAACTTTCATTCCAGAAGAGTTTCGTGAGCTGTTTTTGTCCAACTACCGCATCCATCTGAAACGTATAGGAATAAACACCATGCAAGAACGCAATCTTTTGGTGAACAGATGGAATACTAGACTTACCACGGATAAGCACAAATTTAAGCTACATGATGGCGTTCTCGACATTTTGACGTATCTTCGTAAGCGCAACTATAAGATGGCGCTAGTGAGTTCCACCTCAAGGCTACAGCTTCAACTATACTTTGACCTGTTTGGAATTCAAAAATTCTTCTCAGCTATGATAGCTCGGGAAGATGTTGATGAGCAAAAGCCTTCGACGAAGCCTATTTTGCAGGCGGCTGAACGATTAGGTATTTCTCCTAGTGATTGTGTTGCAATTGACGATGCAGATGACGGCATAAAAGCTGCTAAGAAACTGGGCGCAATAACGATAGGGGTAACATGGGGCTTCAACAGTTATCAAAGAATCTACAATGCAAAACCTGATTTCATAGCTCAAACTTCAAATGAACTTTACAGAATAATAGTAGAAAAACTAGAGTGCTAAGAATTTAATTCATTATTCACTTTCCAAAAAGTTTGAGACGTCTGCGCACTGCTGGATTCTGTTCTGCAAGTTGCTTTAAGACCATTTCAAAGGTTTCGTCTGAGGTAAGTTCCCGTTTGATGAAGACACCTGTTCTGCCCACTTCATCTCGTCGTAGTAAGGCGTGCACGCGATCGAGAACAGTGTCAACGGAGATGTGGAGCATGTGAGCAATCGTTTCCTCTCTGCTCACTATAGTGCTTTCTACATGCCCGGTAGAAGTTGGCTCTATCAACATCAGCCTCTTGTCCACGCCCATCACTCTAACATCAGTTCTCAGTGTCTGCAGTGTTGCTTCGCCGCTAAATCGGTAAAACTCCCGTTCTGTAGGTCGCAGTTTCAGCAAGGGAAAAGAAACAACCCGTTGCGGCTCCAATTCAATGTAGCCCTTAACCGCATAAGAAGGTGTAGCTTGAACCAAAAAACGTTTATTGATGGGCAACCCAGCGCGTTCTAAAGCGGTCTCCATGACAAACGAACTCGGCGGTTCTGCGATAAACACGTCAATGTCGCTGTTGGCTGAGACATCTCCTCGGGCGATGCTGCCGTGGACGATGGAGTGGATGTTGCCTTGTTCAAGCGCCTCCATAATTTCCATTGCCTTAGCTCGCAGTTCGCTCAAGAGTTTCCAGTGTTTGGCATCGTAAACAACCTCCACTCGTTCAGAGCGTTTCACAGGCTTCTTTGCCATTTCACTTCTTCACCGCTTCAACTAGACGCAGCGTAGCATTCAACCACTCCAAATAAGGAAGCCAGCCCTTGACTATGGGAAGCGCCAAAATTTCAGGAGTTTCGTAACTGTGCATCTCTTTTATGGCTTCAGAGAGTTTCTCGAAAAGCTTTTGGTCCGACTTCATTATGACCAGAAATTCGCTCGCTTTTTGGGTTTTTTCTTGCCACCAAAATTGTGACTCAACCGGACCTAGGGTGTTGGCGCACGCTATGAGGTGCTTCCCTAATAGCATACGCACGATTTTCTGTGCTTCTTGCTTTGTGGCAGTTGTCATAAACACCACGATGTTTGTCATGTTTGGTTCCTCTGCAAACACTATGCTTAAGTATTATTTTAGTTAGTTTTCTATGAAACGGTTAAGGACCTTAAACAGTCATGGATTCCACTTTAACACCTGAACTAGTCTTTCTGCTCAGTGTGGCGGTTTTCTGGGCGGTCCTTTACGTGTTAGCATATGCTTTCCATTTAGACAAACACGGGTTAGATGTGAAACCCGCTTACTTCATGTACAAGTCGAAGGCCTTAAACTCCCTTTTGGATAGATTGGCGAACAAGAGGCGTACTTTTTGGCTGGTTTTGTCCAACATTGGCTTGGCTTTTTCCATCGGTCTCATGGTATTCAGCATTTATATTCTCGCAAATAATGTGTCACGATTCAGTTTTCCACAAATAAGTCAAGCGGCACCAGCTGTTCTTCTCATTCCCGTCTTGACCATACGTTTGTATTGGTTGCCCTACTTCTTCTTGGCTGTGGGCATCATTGTTTTTTCCCATGAGTTGGCGCACGGCGTAGTAGCCCGCCTAGAAGGTATTCCGATTCTATCGTCGGGTGTCCTCGCTTTTTTGGTTTTCTTTGGAGCCTTCGTGGAACAGGATCCGAAAGAGTTTGAGAAGGCTTCACTTTTAGCGCGGTTGAGGATGCTCGCAGCAGGCACTGCAACAAACCTAGCTACAGCGTTGCTAGTAACTCTGTTATTGGCTGGTTTGTTTGCTCCCTCGTCCGCTGGTGTCTTAATTCAAGAAGTTGTGCCGAACGGTCCAGCAGATATGGCTGGGCTTCGACAGTGGGATGTCATCCAAGGTATAAATGGAACACAACTTTACGTTCCTCAGAATTATTCGGATTACATTAGGAAAGTGCAACCCAACACCACGCTAGTTCTTACAGTGTTACACAATGACAGAGAGATGACTATGAACATTACAACCAACCCGAGCCCCCGCAACAGCAGTCAAGCGACACTGGGCATCGACGTACGCGCTAGTTACCTCCCGAATAGACTGGGACTGGACCAGTATACCGGTGTCAACCTATTCTGGGCGTTGTTCTGGATCTATTTGGTGGGCGTCAGCGTGGCGATTTTTAACATGTTGCCAGCCTTTCCTTTCGACGGCGAAAGAGTGCTCTATGATCCATTAGCGAGTTTAGTGAAGAAGCGAAAGCGTGAGCTACGCTGGACTTTGAACATCTTCGCCTGGGGATTGTTTGTGCTCAACATTGCACTGAGTCTCTGGCGGTACGGCTGGCTCTCAATCTAACTTTGTGGCGACTTACATGGTTACGTGTACACTCTGCAAGCGGCGTGACGCCGTTTATATGCGACCCTACTCCGGCGAGAAATTGTGCGCCAAATGTTTTATCGATTCGATTGAAGAAAAAGTGCGAAAAACCATCGCTAAGCATGAAATGTTCCAACCAAACGATAAAATTATGGTAGCTGTTTCGGGTGGAAAAGATAGCATCTCCCTGCTTCATATCTTATCTAAGATTGAAGAAGACTTTCCGAAAGTATCTTTGTGCGCTGTTACAGTTGACGAAGGAATAAAAGGCTACAGAGATGAAGCCTTAAAGTTTGCTGTTAAGAACTGTCGAAAGTTAGGGGTAGAACACTTCAAAACTTCTTTTAAGGATTTGTTCGGCGTCAAACTCGACAAACTAGTAAAAATGATTCAAGAAAAGACCCCAGCGAAGGATGAATTGACCCCATGCGCCTATTGCGGTGTACTCAGAAGACGCGCGTTGAACGTTGCCGCCAGAGAGGCAGGTGTAGACAAACTCGCCACGGCACACAACTTGGACGATGAAACTCAAACAATATTGTTGAACATGATTCACGGCGACGCTCTGCGAATAGCACGCGTTAAACCATCCATGAGGGAGAAACATACAAAACTCGTTCAGCGTGTGAAGCCTCTCTGCGAAGTGCCAGAGAAAGAAGTCGCCTTCTACACCTACCTGCTCCGCATCAAGTTTCAAGGTGTTCCTTGCCCTTACGCATCCACAGCCCTCAGAAATGACATACGTGTCATGCTCAATCGCATGGAAGAGAAGCACGCAGGCATAAAGTTCACTCTGTTTCAGTCTGCTGAGAGGATTAGGCCAGCGTTAGAAAGAATGGTTGAAGAAGTCAAACTGCGCGCATGCAAGTTTTGTGGAGAACCCACGGTTGACGAAGTCTGCAAGCCATGTCGCATGTTGCGGGAACTTAATGTTCTCGGTTCATGAAAGTTTTTGATGGTAAATTGTTCTAGAAAATTTTTCCTCATAAGAATAATAGGCAGTCTTGCACCTTTTTAGATGGGAGAGAGAAAGGATGCAGGATTCAGATAAGCGTAGGGACCGCCACGAGATAGTTGCAGAAATTTTGAAGACCGCTGTGAACGGAAGGATAAAGACACACATTATGTATAGGGCGAAGCTGAGTTACTCTCAAATCACTGAGTACCTGCCGCTGTTGGTTGAAAAAGGCTTTTTAGAGAACACTAAGGTAACGCGGGGCGGACAGCACGTGTCAGTTTACAAAACAACTGTGAAGGGACTAGAATTTATAGAGAACTTGGAATCTGTGGACAAACTTTGGACAAAACGTTCCTCATTAACTGAAACCGCTAAATGAGCCCTCGTTAAGAAACCGCCATCTAGGCTGATAGATTTCGAGGTCGGCTGAGGCTTAACTTTTTCTCAGATTATTTCTTTCTGGCTCAGAGCGAAAAGCTTCAGCACGTTTGAAACGACGAGGAAGAATGGCTTAAGTAAAAATCTAAAGGCGGTGGGTCGCTGTGGTTTGACGCCTAGTTTGCGCCCAGCCTCATTCAGCCCATAGTCTCATGTCGGCTCTCCCCTGAGCGCTAAGCGTCCAAGCTTAGGTTGCTCCCTCCCGGGCCTGGCCAGATTCACCTGGCAAGCGCAGATGACGACTTCCCTACGAAAGCCGTCTCACGTCCGCCAGCCCCAGGGGACCGACACTCACAGCTAGAGACTGCGAAGCTGAGGCGCTCTTTGACGCCGTGCCATAGCCTTCAGCCCGTCGTGAAGAGGGTTTACGGTCAAGGCTTATTCAGCCTTTCAGGGGACCCCTAGCCCCCCGCCTAGACCCACCGCCAAAACATATCAAAAACAACTCAAACAATATAAAAGTTACACAAAGCCAAATAGAAAGTGAAGGCGTTCGAAGTGTGTTTTTATCTGCACTTTTTGCGCATGTTGTTAGTTAGAGTTTTAGGATTTTCTTTGTTTCTCTTAGGATTGAGGTTACGTCTTCCGTGGGGTTGCCTTTCATTTTGGATTGGGTGATTATGCCGTCTAATGTATGGAAGTGGTATGGATGTGTTTTTACGTGTTTGTGGTGTGGGGCGTTGTCCCATCCTATTATGCGTTTGTTTTGTTATATCATGGAGTAACTGTATTTTTGTAGGGTTGCGTTGTAGTAGATGTCTAAGATGTAGCCTCTGGGCAGGTGTGCCCGTACTTTTGTTCCGAGGAATTCAATGTCTAGAACGAGTGGGGATAAGAGTAGTTTTCTTGCTGTCTCTAAAAGTGCTGGAAGGCTCATTTAGTGGCGAATCCCGCCAATATGGCTCTAAGTTTGGCGGCTTCTTCAGCAGCGTTTCTCCATTCAATAGAATCTTCCCATATTTCATGCTTTTTTGGGGAGACGCTCTCCATTTTTATTTTTTGTTCGAATTGAGTTAAGGACATTTTGTATTTCTTTTGGAAGCGTTTTTCAACTCCTTCAAAGAGGGCTAGCTCTTTAAGTAGATGGGAACGTAGCTCTTTGGCGGTTTTGTTTTCGATAGTGATTGTTTTCATTGCTAGGAGCCTTCAACTATCATAAAGTACAGAATATTATAAAAAGTTTGTATTCTACAGCTTTTGGATCTAAAAAGATAGGCGCATCTACCTGTTCGCACATGTAATAAAACTCTATAACAGCGTGAGACTAACTTCAATTGCTTGAGGTAGGCTTATTTGGTTAGATGGCGTGGAGTTATCCGAAGCTTAATTCCAGTAATGATGTTGTTCTTTGTCTTGCCTGCATTAGTCGTATTTGCCACTTTTTATTGGTTTGGTTTTACGACAGATTCATTCCTTGTGATTTTTATTCTATTTCAATGTTATATCATAACGCTCCAAGTTGAAATAGGTTTGCGACAGACAGCTGTGAGAGAGGCGGAATATGCCCCCACGTTGAGACCCAAAGTTTCTCATGGGATGATTGGAGATCATGTTTGGGCTAAGGTTTATCTGGAAAATGTTGGAAAGTATCCCGCTTACAATGTCCTTGTTGGGCTTGTTGATAAGGTTAAAAACAAACCTGTAGAAGACGCTGCGAAAAAAGAACCAAAAACATTGAGTGCAGGAGAGAGCGTTTCTGTTTTTTCCCAAGAATTGTCCAAATACCGCAGCATGCATATACAGATGAATGTTCTTTATGTGGATGTACTTAAGATAATAGGCGAAATTCATTTTGTGAAGTATCCTGACGCTGAAGAGTTTATGATGTACCTATCACTACAGAGACATGGAATATTGCTTAGATGCTTGGATGACCTTAAACTTGCTTATTCAGCCATTAAATGGTCAAGAATCTTAAAGAAAACTCAAAAATGAGTTACCATCAACTACCAAACAATTCTCTTCCCAAGTCCCTGCACATATTATCAATAAAATCGAATACTTCTTCTAACCATTTTTTGCATTCTGTTGATGGGTCATACTTCTGTATGCATGTAGATCTCACGTGTCGTGGGTCGTCAGGGAAGAATGGAAATTCGACAGCCTTACCATATAGAAGAAACATGAGATTCACGGGTAACATATGAACAACTCTAATCCTCATTTTATGGAAATACTTAAACCAAGGCTGTCCTTGAAAGTTATCCACTTGCAGCTTTATTTTTGGGTCAAGACTTAATGCATTTTTCAAATCTGTAAAATATTTGATCTTGTTCTTCTTCACTCTTGACTTTAAGATTTCAGCTATTTCTAAGGCAAGGTAGTCCAATACAGAATACAATTCGAAAATGAAAATGTCTAAGTTAAAGATAAGATCATAAAATAATTCTTTATCCTTTATGTATAGAAAGTTGCCATCACGCCAGGTTTTAATCTCGCCACTAAGCTGTTGAATCTTTTCCATTATGTCACAAACAAAAATCATCTTAATTCCAATTCCACCATGGCAAAGCATTACTCGCTCTCTATCAATTGGTATCTTTGTAGGCGTTCCGTCGCGAAGCATGCCAGACAGTTTACGAAAATTTGGTGTCTGAGGACCTTTTTTCCTCTCGTAAAGTATTGGAAACTGTATCGTCACTATTAAGGCTCCTGGATTTTTTGACAAAATAGAATATGGTACACGCGCAATTCAAAAATTTTCTGATTAGACTCTTCAATGAAAAAGAAACTTTGGCTATCGCTAAAACTCTCTAACTCTTCTTTGTGCTGCACCAAGTGTTATGTGAAAAGTTGGTTAGAGCCCATTTGTAACTGAGCGCACTAACTTATCTAAACTCAGCAACCAAAAATATCCCAATAAATCACCTTAAACTCACGTTAAAGGCAACCCAAAACAACAACCTCTAACAAAAATTCACAATAAAAAGAGTCTAGACAACTCTCTATCTGTCTCAATTTCTCTGAACAATCATATTTGGAGCCTATTTGGATCATATTAGAGGGGGGTCTAGCGCCCTGCACACACACAAACAAACTAAACACTATTCTGCATAAGCTAAAGGTTTATATAAAAATCCCTTCCTTCACTTGATAGCCCAATAACAAAAAAGGCGTCATGAAACAACTATGTCAACTAGTAGAGAGTTTCAACACATAATACGCATTGCGGGAACAGACCTAGACGGCACACTCAAACTCAACCATGCACTATCAAAAATAAACGGGGTAGGCATAGCCTTAGCCAACGCCATAACCCGAAAAGCCAACATCAACCCAAACCAACGCATAGGCTACCTCACAGAAACAGACAAAACAAAAATAGAAGACATAATCAACAACCCAACAAAGCAAGGCATCCCACCATACATGCTCAACAGACAAAAAGACCAAGAAACAGGAGAGAACAAACACCTAATCGGCGCCGATCTATCACTCCAAATCAAAACAGACATAGAAGAAATGAAGAACCTAAAATCATGGCGAGGATTCCGCCACGCCTACGGCCTACGCGCACGCGGACAACACACACGCACAACGGGCAGAAAAGGAAAAGCCATGGGCGTAAAAAAGAAAGAAATCAAACGGGAGGCACTCACATAAAATGGGTGACCCAAAAAAACAACGGAAAAAATACGAAACACCCCGTTTCCCATGGCGAACAGACACTCTTCAATTAGAACTAAAGCTGCTCGGCCAATACGGACTGCGAAACAAACGAGAACTGTGGCGCCATGAGACGACGCTCTCAAGATTCCGAGAAATCGCCCGTTCATTGTTAGGTATGTCAGCAGAAGAACGCAAAAAACTTGAAAGACAACTCCTAGACAGACTCAAAAGACTGGGCATTCTACCCGAAACAGCCACATTAGACGATGTCCTCGATCTGTCAATAGAAGACATTCTCGAACGCCGACTTCAAACCATTGTCTTCAACAAGGGCTTATCCAAATCTATACATCAAGCCCGCCAAATAATCACTCATGGACACATAGCCATAGAAGGCCAACGCGTCCCCTCACCAAGCTATCTGGTGTTGAGAAACGAAGAGGCAAGAATCACCTATGCCCCAACAAGTAGCCTGTCTAACCCAAAACATCCCATACGTGAATCCCTACGCCAAGAAGTAGTCAAAACAACGTCAAAACCAGGGGTTAGAAGAGAGGAATAGACATGAGCAAAAAAACCGAAAAGTGGGCAATTGCGCACATTTACAGCTCTTACAACAACACCCTAGTGCACATAACAGACCTATCAGGCGCTGAAACAATAGCGAGAACAAGCGGTGGCATGTTCGTCAAAGCCGACAGGCTCGAATCTTCACCATACGCAGCCATGAGAAGCGCAGGACACGCCGCCGCAATAGCAAAAGACAAAGGCATAACTGCTATCCATATAAAAGTCCGCGCCCCAGGCGGATCAGGTGCCCGAACCCCCGGACCCGGCGCTCAAGCAGCAATACGTGCATTAGCAAGAGCAGGATTCCGTATCGGACGCATTGAAGAGGTAACTCCAATTCCCCACGATGGAACCAGAAGAAAAGGAGGCCGACGAGGCCGAAGAGTCTAAACAACGGAGCACAGCTTACGCATGGAAGTCAAAATAGTTGAGAAAAACGATTTCAGTGCGCGTTTGATTGTGGAGGGTGCTGACACAGCCTTCATGAACTCGTTGCGACGAATCATGCTTGCTGAGGTCCCGTCAATGGCTATTGACGAAGTTGTTGTTATCGAGAATTCTTCCATGCTTCACGACGAGATTTTGGCTCACAGGCTTGGGCTAATTCCGTTAAAGACTGACCTTGATTCTTACAACCTTCCTGAAGAATGCCCATGTAAAAGCGAACTAGGGTGCAACCTCTGCCGCGTTTCCTTGACACTAGATGTGGAAGCAAAAGACAACACCAAAACCGTGTACTCAGGCGATTTGACATCCGAAAACCCAAATATTGTGCCCGTAAGAGACAAAGTTCCCATCGTGAAGTTGGCGCCAAATCAGAGAACAAGACTTGAAGCGTATGCTAGGTTGGGAAAAGGAGAAAAACATGCTAAGTGGCAACCAGTTTCAGTCTGCGCCTACAAACATTTTCCAAAGGTCAAAATTGATGAGAAACGTTGTGACTCGTGCGGCAAGTGCGTGGAAGTGTGCCCAAAACGAGTTCTCACAGTTATCGAGGCTGGAAAGAAGCTAGAGCTTCGAAACGTAATTGAATGCACCGTGTGCAAAGACTGTAAAAACGCTTGCCCAATGAGTCCACCGGCAGTGGAGGTTTCTTGGAATAAAGACATGTTTGTTTTAGATGTAGAGTCCAGTGGCGCCCTTCCGGTTGAGCGCATTGTACTTGAGGCCTTAAAAATATTGGACAAAAAGGCTGAGTCGTTCCTAGAGCAGTTGACGGTGAAGAAGGATGACGAGAGTCAAGTCAACCAATCCTGAGCTGCTAACTGTGATCCATTCTCTAAGAAAGAAGGCTCGAGAAAGCAACGCTCCTATATGGCGGGACGTAGCCAACCAGCTGTCGTCTTCAAGGCGCAGACGCATTGCAGTGAATTTAAGCAGTTTGAATCGCTACACAAGAGCCAAAGAAACCGTGGTTGTCCCAGGCATGGTTTTAGGCACAGGCAACCTTGATCATCCCCTTTCTGTTGCTGCCTTTTCCTTCTCCACTCAGGCCAGACTGAAGATTTCTAGAGCTCGGGGTAAGTGTTTTTCGATTTTTGAATTGTTAGAGGCAAACCCTAATGGCAGTAACGTAAAAATAATGAAGTGATTAGGATTGTCTGCGAAGAAACAGCCTCAAACAGTGATAGACGCATCCGATCTGATTTTGGGACGAATGGCCAGTGTTGTAGCTAAGCGTTTGCTCTTGGGCGAGTCCATAGTCATTGTAAACGCTGAGAAAGCGACAATTTCTGGCAAGAGGCTGAGCAGAGTCAAAGAGGCTAAAGCTTTTCTTGAGATTGGTCATCCAGGAAAAGGTCCATTTCACCCACGTCGCCCAGACCAGATTATTCATCGAACGGTTAGGGGCATGCTTCCACACAGGTTGCCGAAAGGAGAAGTAGCCTTAAAGCGTTTGAAAGTTTTTCTCGGCGTGCCTTCAGAGTTTAAAGGTGCGACGTTTCAAACCATTCCTCAGGCAGATGTTAACAAGTTGAGGTGTCCTTATGTGACTGTTGGAGAATTTGCCAAAGAAATTGGGTATAAGGCTGGGGGAGAATGAAATGTCAAGTTCAACAAAGGTTTTGTTAACGAGTGGCAAGAGAAAGACAGCGGTTGCCCGCGCAACAATAAAGTCAGGTAAGGGAAGAATTCGCGTCAACAACATTTCCATTGAAATTTTGGAACCAAAAGTTGCTCGCGACAAAATTATGGAACCATTATTGCAAGCTAGCGACACTGTTTGGAAGCAGTTAGACATCGACATCAAGGTTTCTGGCGGCGGCTTTATGGGTCAGGCTGAGGCTACGCGTACGGCTCTGGCTCGAGCGTTGTTGCGTTGGACCAAGAGTGCGCATTTGCAGACTTTGTTTGCTGAGTATGATAGGACGTTGGTGGCGGGTGATCCTCGTAGGCGTGAGCCTAAGAAGTTTGGTGGTCCTGGTGCAAGAGCAAGGGATCAGAAAAGTTATCGCTAGTCCTTATGTTGTTTAACTTAATGAAACAAAATTTGTATATGTGTGTGCGCACGAGCCTAGACCGCCCTCTATTAGGATCCAAATATGTTTATTTTCATTCAATGATGTTCTTCGCAAAAGCATTCTTGAACTCGTCAAGAAGGGTCATGTGCACTATACAGATATTGAGAAGAAAGCGGTTGCCACATGCCTACGCTTCGCAACATCAAACACAGTCAGAAAACAGTTCTACCACTACCTACTTCCAAATGGTTATGTAAAAAGGGTCAGTCGAGGCGTTTATGAGATTACACCGAAAGGAGAAAAGCTCTTAGAAATCCTGAATTAGGACTTGTTCCAGTTTCGGGCATTTTTCATCGGTAGAAAGTAGGTTTTATATGCTTTTAAGTCTCAGATGTTTAAAACACCACTATGGGGAGGGTAGGATATGGTTGAAGATGTTCGTAAAGCTATTGAAAAGGTGGTTCTCAAAGCGTGTGAGGGATTACGCCAAGGTAACGCTTCAGCTATTGCTGCCATATACACAGAGGATGCAGTTATCCTGCCACCGAATAGCGAAATGATTCGTGGGCGGCAGGGAATCGAGAAATTCTGGAAGGCAGCTATGCAAATGGGAGTGAAGGATGCAGTTTTCCCTATACTGGAATTATCTGGAACTGATGAGATAGTTCACACCATCGGCAATTATACTATCAAAATCCAACCAAAAGGACCAAAAACCCACCGAACACAACGGAAAATACATCACCATCTGGAAACATACGGCCTCTGGCTGGAAGGTGCATCGGGACATTTGGAATAGCAATATGCCGCCACAAAAATGAACTTTGTCAAAAATGAAGAAATGGCTTGAGAAACTGAAAAGCATTCTGGAGAAATAGACGCTTACACGAAGACAACTACCATTAAATGTAAAAGAAATGATTGGGCTGATAGTAAAGGGGGATGGTGTTCTATGTCATTGGAAGAGAATAAGGCTCTCATGCGCAGGTTGGTTGAAGCCTTCAATAAGCATAACGTAGCCTTATGGGACGAGTTCATAGCACCCGATTTTGTCGACGCCCGTAACACACCTTTTGAACTACGAGGTCTGGATAGCTTCAAAAAATACGAGACTGATTTTATCAAAGCTTTTCCCGATTACCATGAGACTATCGAGGACATAATCGCTGAAGGGGACAAGGTTTGGGTTCATTTTAAAGTTGAGGGGACACATACAGGCGAATGCAAATTTTTTGGGATTTCATTAGTACCTACTGGCAAGAAGATAACATATACGGGTGTTGGCATCTGGCGTATAGTTGATGGCAA
>Ga0315308_1000898_pt1 | contig 17042 bp, 18 predicted proteins | sample TDP3_MG_FD_203078 | JGI IMG/M metagenome (GOLD analysis project Ga0315308, IMG submission 203078) | Freshwater sediment microbial communities from Lake Towuti, South Sulawesi, Indonesia - TDP3 | ecosystem: Environmental > Aquatic > Freshwater > Lake > Sediment | place: Indonesia: South Sulawesi... | reverse complement strand
CAGAAACGTCCTCGGGAAAAGGCGTAATACTGTAAATTTCCATTGAGGACAGCGAAATTGAAAAGGTACATAGCAAACCAAAGAGCAAACTTGCTAAGATGGGCATTAAATGCAAAAGGTCAACGTCAAACCGTTTACTCAAAGCCATCACCCTAAATCGTTGATCACTACCTCAGCCTCCAAATAGCACTTATTGCAGAAAAAACTTCGTTTCCTATCACTATCGAATATGGAATTGGAAAAGAACATAACGCAAAAAACGTTAGTGCAATGCGTCAACCCCAAAGTGTGCCCAAGCTCATGAACAGCCTCCTTAGTACTCCGCTCCAGAAAAACCTCCATGTTCGCTCTCTTGCCATAAAACTCAGGCCTAAGCCTCCATAACGAAATCAAAGCCGCTCGCCCGGGACATTCAGCCTCTCCGAACACAAAATTCAAATTGGGAACAAAAAGATCCAGATCAACAATGCCCAAAACACGATCCACGCCTTTCTCTTTCGCAGCAAAACTTTGAACTTTAGCCAAAATAACATCTGAGCGATATTGCTCTCGCGCTATTTCAAAAGCAATTTCTGGAATGGGTAGCATTTCCTCAATTAGCGCGCATTTCGTATTCGGAAAGATCATTTGCAAATTCTCGTGAATCCGGTTTACTATGTAAGAATCTACTTGCCCAATGCGTAAGATTCCAATTTTCATAATTCCACTCTAAACCTTAAACGTACTCCCTGTCTCCGGTGCAACTGCTTCCAAACCTAACTCAGTCTTCACCCAATTTGCAAGAAGTTCACAATTCCCCTCGGCACCGTGAACCACGAATATCTTTGGCTTCCCACCAAGCTTTCTCACAGCTTCTTTAAGCTGACTTGCACCACAGTGAGAGGAAAAATCAAAGTGTGCAACCCGAGCCTTAACCTTACTGACCTTCCCATCAATCGTGCAAACCCCTTTTTCCAAAAGCTCTTTTCCAGGCGTCCCTGGAATCTGATAACTCACCAAAAATATGGCATTATATGCCTTTTTCCCAACCTTTGAAGTGTAAAAAATTGCTGGGCCGCCTTTAAGCATACCTGCCGGCGAAATTACTACACTGGGCGTTTTAAGGGCTTTCCTACGATCTCTCCAGCCTTCAATCCAGTCAACCGCGTGCATGGCTTCCATAAACAGTTTCGGGTCACGGAGAAACTCTTTATAATTCATCATTATTCGACTTGCTTCACGAGCCATTCCGTCGATAGCAACTGGATATTCAAAATGATGTGCAGCTAAGACGCAAGCAATTTCTTGGGATCGCCCAACCCCGAAGGCGGGGACAAGAACGGTGCCGCCTTTCTCCACAACATCCGTAGCCTCCTCAACAAAACGTTTCTCCAGCTCCAATCGCTCAGTGTGATCCTCATCAGCATAAGTGCTCTCCATAATCACAGCGTCCAAATCGCCATAGTTTATTCTAGCGCCTTCTAAAAGCCTCGTGTCAGTCGTGTTAAAATCTCCTGTATAAAGCAACCGCTTTCCTTCAGCTTCAATTAGCACTTGTGCGCTTCCTGGAGTGTGTCCAGCACTTAAAAGCTGAAATTTCATGTCGCCAAGCGTTTCTTCAACGCCAAAATCCAAATGCTTGTTACTTCTGGCCATGGTTCTTAACTCAAGATATTCAAAGGGCAAATAATAACTGGAAAGATGAATGAAATCTGAAATCAGCAACTGCGTCAATTCTAGATTTAACTTGTTCGTATACAACGGCCTCAGCCCATCAACGTAAAAAATGGGAACCGCGCCGGAATGATCAAGGTGACTGTGAGTTAAAATTACTGCGTCAATCTCTTTCGGCGGCATGTGCATTGGAAAACCAGGCTCATGATCAAGCATCACGCCATAATCCAGCACAACCTGTGTTTTTTCAGTTTTCACTGATATGGCTATTCTGCCGACCTCACGAGTCCCGCCTAAGAATCTAATCTGCAAAGGAACCATTCCCTTTAATTGCTAACGCAATAATCTTTTCTTGCCCTTTTAAAAACGTATTGACCTTCCTGCAGAAACAACATTGACTAAACCCTTCTTTAAAGCCCCCAAAATTTCATCCACATCTAAAGAAGCTTGAATTTCCGTGTAAACGGTCCACAATTCATCAACCCTATGCGCATCGCTACCACCAACACCGGGCAGACCCATCTCTGTAGCTAAGGTTTCAGCCAGTCTATTAGCATATGGTGCCGCGCCGCCATTCAAAACTTCAATGGCGTCAAGGTCATATTTCCTAGCGAAATCACCTAAACCATATTCCCTATAAGGATGAGCTGCAATAACTAAACCGCCTCTTTCACGTGCAAACTCGATAACACTTTCAACAGTCCTAGGCTCAGGTGGCAACTCTGCCACGCCCAGAATTATCAAATCGCCTTCAACCGTGCTCACTTCAACTCCAGGAATGATTACAACATCCGTGTGCGTAGAAGCCAACTCACGCACTTTGTAATAGCCATCAACCTTATTATGATCTGTTATGGATACGGCTTTTATAGTAGGATGCACAAAAAGCTGGTCCACTATGGTTTTCGGCTGTATCACCGAATCAAACGAGTATTTCGTGTGAATATGTAGATCAGCGTAAATCAACTTTACTCGCTCAAGCATTCCTGCAAAATCTTTCCCAGACTAGCTAAAATGGCTTTGCCCTGCTCCGGCTTAATTTTTAAGCATTCAAACCTGATATTTTTCTTTAAACACGCTCTTATACACATTTTCCGAATGGTTTCGCCCCAATTTTCCGAGGCATGAAGCAGCACAACCGCTTTGTAGCTCGTGCGGGTAATGTAGCTTGCCACTTGACTTGCCACGTACTCCACGGTTTCCTGATCAAGGGGAAGAGCTGTCTCATGCTGAGAAAGAGGATAGACTTCATCCAACTCGATTGGAGTTACACCGAAAGGAGCCGCATAAAAGCAAACGTGAACACAGTCTGAGCGCTCTTTAATTTCGCGTTGAAGAAGCTGCCGGATCCTCTTAAACTCCTCCGACTTGTGAAAAGGCTTGTTTCTAGTTTGAGGCACAAGCAAAAGAATTTTCGTTTGCTCAGGCGGATAATAGCGCTCGGCCATTCGTATTCTATGATGGACAATCTCAGGTCGAAAAAGCCCGACGGAATTAAAGAAGAAAAATCCACTTTGCTTTACCGCAGGGCTATACTTTTCAACGAAATCCTCATACTTTCCCAACTTCTTGAGAGCCTGAAGCAAGGCCGGATGACCATGTGCCCGCATTTCCAAGTGTTCCCATAACCTGCCGTCCCTTATGGCCTGCTTTATGCGCTTCAACTCAGCACCGCAGATGTAAAGATTGTGGCCAGCAAGAAATGTTTGCCTCTCGCTTTGGGGCAAATTCAAAACGTCTTTTGGCGTCTTGTTCGTGCATTTTGGGCAGGGGCACAGAAAATAGTCAAGTTCATTTAGCCTCCATGTACCAGTTTCAGTCATATAGCGATTTTCTCTAGCATATATCGCGTAGGCGGCAGAATCGAAAAGGTCGCATCCGAGAGCCACGGCTAAGGAAAACATGAACGGATGCCCCGCCCCAAACAGGTGAAGAGGCTTTTCCAAGGGCAAATTCATCTTTGCACTCATAATCATATCGACTAGTACGTCAAAACGGTAATTTTCCATAACCTCCGTGGGGCTTCCCAAAGCATATATTTGGAAAGGCCGTTTCCCCATTTCCACAGCACACTCTGTTACTAGGTCCAAGTGCCTGCCCCCCTGCACTGGACCAACCCAGAGAATATCATCTCGAGTTTTAATTTTGAAAAAATCTTTAGCTCTTTTCAGAGTTTCAGCCACTGTTTGCTCTGCATGTTCTCTGGAGACTTTCCAGCCTGTGGGAATGTCCAAAATCGTGGCTATGTCGCTGCCTATACGCTCTTGATACTCAACAATCTCGACCGGGCTTATTTCGATATCTCCATAAACAAGGATTTGATATGCACCCGAATCGGTCATCACCGCGCCATTAAAGTCTAGAAACTTTCGTACACCCCTCTCTGCGGGCTGATCTTGGAAACGTTTCTTGAGAATATACGCATTAGTGATCAACGCCTCAAAACCAAACTCTTCTCCTATTTTCTTTGGAGGAATAGGTTGTATGGCAGGATTTATCACTGGAAAAAGAAGCGGAGTTTCCACGGTGCCGCTCTTGGTTTTAAGCTTCCCGATCCTTGCAAGCAAGTCCTTCTCTTTTATCTCAAAGCTCATCAGCAAACCTAAACAAAATCAACTAAACACACTTATATCATTATTTTCCTTTAGATAGTCACTTAAAGCAAGGGAGTTAATGCATGGTCTGTGCAATTGAGATTCACGAAAAGCCAAATTTGAACGATCCTATCTTAATCGAGGGCTTGCCGGGTATAGGCTTTGTAGCCAACATTGCAGCCTTACATCTAATCAACGAGTTAAAGGCTAAACGCTTCGCTGAAATCATATCTGCTTCCTTCCAAGATTTTGCCGTAACCACAGAAGAAGGTGGGGCACGTTCTCCAATAAACGAACTCTACTATTACAAGAGAGACGAGGGCAACCGCGACCTAATCATCTGGTATGGCAACACTCAGGCCTTGACAACTTTTGGACAGTATGAGCTTTGCGGCAAGGTTTTGGACATAGTCCAAGAGTTAGGCTGTCGTTTCGTTATTTCCGTGGGCGGTTTCAAAAAAGATGAAGTTAAGACTATGCCTGAGGTTTACTCTGCAGCCTCAGATGACGAAACATTAAGCCAAGCCTTGAACCTCGGAACAAAAATCATGGTTGGACATGTATTCGGAATTGCTGGGCTCTTAATTGGATTAGGCAAGCTTAGAAACCTCAAGGGCTTTGCTCTCCTCGTCGATACGCTGGGCATGTACCCGGACGCGAATGCCGCCCGCTCGGCTCTAGAGATTTTGAGCAAATATTTGAACCTGAAAATTGACCTAACACGGCTAGACAGCGCAGCGGAAGAAACCAAAAAAATTCTTGAATCCTTCGGAATGATCAGAAAAATCACAGAAGAAAAGAAGAAGGAGGAACAACTACGCTGGTTTATCTAGCTCTTTGCTTCGCTCATAAACTGCTCGTAAACTCTTTGCACTCGCTCAGCAGCCGGCCCTGAACCCTCCACAACACCCTTCTCTGTCAATTTAACCTTGTCCATGACCCATATGAAACCTTTATCCTCATAGAGCTTGATCATTGTTGGAAAAACTTTTTCTAAGCGGTCTGCCAATGCTTTCAGATCAAATGGTTTTTCTACGCTTGATATCTGCGCTACAGCATTCCCGTTAATGACGGCTCTGTGCAAAATCTTCCCTGTTTCATCCTTCGCTTCGCCTAGGCATAGGCTTAAGTTGTCGGGGTTGATCCCTATTAACACACCACTGTAGGTTTTTCCCGTTACAGTCATAACAATTACAGTTTTATCCACCAACGCAGCAACTTCAGTGAAAAACTTTCTCTGCGCGACTGACAATTCTAAACACCTATTCAACCTAACGAGATTGCAAACAACTATTTATCTTTGATTTAATGAAAAACAACTAAACGTACATTAATATTCGAAACAGATCTGCACTGAAATCTAAACAGTTGAAAGGTTAACTTTTTTCAGCATTGCTTTTTCTTTCAAACTTTTCTTCAACTTGCTTCAGCAGTGCAACAGTATTAGGCGGTATATCTCCATGGACGATGAAGTTTGGACCTACCCAACTGTCGTTCCCAACTTTTACGCCGGGCATAAAAAGCGCGTTTATTCCAGTCTTCACGTTGTCGCCTAAAACTACGCCAAGTTTTTCTATTCCGCTATCCATGACCTCACCCTTAACCACCATCTTCACTGTTTCAGAATCAAAACGATAATTAGCCGTTATCGTGCCTGCTCCCAAATTGCAGTTTTCGCAAAGTATGCTGTCGCCCACATATGACAAGTGGCCAATGTGTGCCTTGTCCATAATTATGCTGTTTTTTATTTCACAAGCATTACCTATGCGCACATCTTTGCCTATGCTTGTGCACGCACGAATGAAGCAGTTTGGTCCTATGTCGCTTCCCTCGTCTACAAAAGTTGGGCCTTCAATATAAGCTCCAGAACGTATCCTCGCCGTTTCAGCAACCGTCACAGGGCCAATTAGATTAGCGCCGTTTTCCACAATTCCGCAAACTTTATGTTCCCTACGCGTCAGTGCCCACTGGTTTGCCTCGAGCAAATCCCAAGGTCTGCCAATATCTAACCATTCTTCCTTTGAACTCTTACTAGCCAAAACGGTCTTTTTGTCTTTCAGCAATAATGCAATCGCATCGGTGATTTCCCATTCGCCTCTGGGTGAAGCTCTAGTTTCCCTTATTTTCTCAAATATTTCCCTTGAAAAAACATATACGCCTGCGTTTGCCAAATTAGACGGAGCCTCGCCACGGCTTGGCTTCTCAACTACGCGTCTAACATATTTCTCATTTTCAATCTCTACGATTCCGTAGCTTTCAGGCTTTTCAACAGGAACCACTGCCATTGTGGCAGTAGGCTGTTCTTTCTCAAATAAGTCTATGACGTTTTTTACTGCTTCTGGAGCAAATAATAAATCGCCATAAACCAGCGCGAAATCATCTTCTATGTACGGTTCGACAACACTCAGCGCATCGCCAGTTCCAAGTATCGCTTTTTGCTCCGCATACGCGATTTTTAAGTCAAAATTTCTGCCATCGCCAAAATATTGGCGGATTTTATCGCCCATGTAGTGAATAACTATTACCGCCTCAGTTATTCCTGAAATTTTCAAAGCATCCAAGCAGTGTTCCAAGATTGGTTTTCCGCCAACCTTTATCAAATGTTTTGGCCTAGTCGCTGTAATTGGTTGAAGTCTAACGCCTTCTCCCGCGGCCAAAATTACGGCTTTCATTTTCTCATTTCCTCAACAGATTTTTTGACAAGCACTATTCCTTTTTTCATTATTTCCTTTGCAGCTTTTAACGATTCACCTTCAACTGTTAACCGTATTAGTGGCTCAGTGCCAGACGCCCTGAATAGGATCCACCCGCCTTCAAAGGACATACGGACACCGTCAACGGTTGAAACTTCTGCGTGTGCCGGAAACTCAGACTTTACGCTTTTCCCTATTTTTTCAATGACCTTATATTTCATGTTATTTTTGCAAGCAATGTTTCTTCTTAAGGTTGTGTACAGAGGAATTTCAGCGATAAAGTCAAATAATCCCTTATTTTCTTCTTCCAGCGCTTTTAGCAGCAGCGCCGATGAAAGTATTCCATCTGGACAACAGTGCAATTGTGGATGTATCCATGCTCCGCAAGGTTCTCCGCCGAAGACGGCGTTGCGCTGCTTTATGGCTTCCGCGACATAGACGTCGCCAACCTTTGTTCTAACAACTTTTCCGCCCAATGCATTCACTACTTTTTCAATGCACATAGACGCCTCAACATTTGTAACCACTGTTCCGCCGCCATTTCTTTTCACAATATATGCGGAATATGCCGCTAAGGCGCGGTCAAAGTCGGCAAAGTTGCCTTTCTCGTCTATGAAAGCCGCCCGGTCTCCGTCTCCATCATAAGCCACTCCAGCATCGGCACCAAGTTCTTGAACGATTTTAGCCAAGTCCTTTAGAGACTCAGCATTTGGCTCCGAACTTCTGGCTGGAAAGAAGCCATCTGGCTGCGCGTTTATGGCTATTACTTCACATCCAATATTCTCCAGAATCGCAGGTGCAAGGCTAAACGTTGCTCCACATCCTGGGTCTACTATGATACGCCGCTTCTTACGGAGTTTTACGGTTTTCTTTATCATTTCTGCATAAAGCTGGCTCTTGTCCAAAGACGAAGCTTCACCGACAACTCGCCAATCTGCCAGCCTAAGACTCCGTTTCTCAATTATTTCTTCAATTTTTATTTGGCTCTCATCATCGTAAGCCAAGCCCTGGCTATTGAAAATTTTTATGCCATTATATTGAGGTGGATTATGCGAAGCAGTAATCATCAACCCCGCGTCAGCCTTCAACCTCATAGTCAAAAATGCCAACACAGGAGTCGGCACAACTCCTAGACAATAAGCATTTGCTCCTCCAGCCAAGAGGCCGGAGACCAACGCGTGTTCCAGCATTGGACCTGAAACTCTTGTATCCCAGGCTACGAGTACCTTCTCAGCTTTGGAGAATGTGGCAACCGCCAAACCTACTTTAGCCGCCAGAATGGGCGTCAACTCGGCATTAACCAAGCCACGCGCTCCGGAGCTTCCAAACAGTTTAGGCAAGTTTCCAAGCTTCCCAAATGTCTTAGATGACGTTTGTGGTTGAAGGGTTAATGCTCTTAAATAACTTAGGCTAATGTTTAACTATTTTTGTTTTTGCGCTTCAATTTCTCACAGAACTCTAGCAACTGTTTTGGCGTGGGATGCTCTCCATCAGGGCTAGAGATATAATAAGCGGCAACAGCATTAGCTAACGCCAGTCTACAACTATTCGAGAGTCGGTTAAAGTCTCCCAAAACGTTTCCTGCGTTCCAAGCGTCTCCTGCGCCGGTTGCTCTTAGAACAGGAACTTTAAAAGTTGGAACAATGTTTTCTCCCGTTTTCGTGAACGTTGCTGAAAAGCTTGTTGTGTGCAAGTCAACTCTTGCGCTCAGATGTGACGCCAAAACTGTTGCAGATTCGAGTGCTAGCTCGTCAAACTGCAAACTCTTTTCAAGTTCCTTTATCTTATCGCACAACTGGGATGCATAGCAAATTGCTTCGTTCTCGTTGACGCTTAAGACGTCCACGTATCTACTTTGCAAAACGGTTTTCACGAGGCTTAAAATCTTTTCCTTGTTAGGAGTCGGATCTGCAGTGTCATAGTAGGTTTTGCCTTTTCCCTTCGTTTTGGCACGTCTAAAAACAGTTTCAGCCAGTTGTGTTCCAAGACTTCTTGTTCCAGCCCAATTGAATACACAGACATAATCTGCATCTTCAATAACTCTAAAATCACTATCGTCTATATTGCACGGCCCAAAATTGGCTAGCGAACCCAGATCTCTAAGCATAACGTTGGCTTTTCCATTCGCGGTTTTAAATTCCATCGCCGTTGTTATTGATGATTCTTCGTGGACTTTAATGCGGGAAGTATCAACTCTATATCGTTTAAGGTAAAATTTAATGAATTGAAGTCCAAGTTTGCTTGTGCACACTATGGGTGTAACCTCTGCGCCTAAAGCAGCTAAAGCAGAGGCAGTATTGACTGCGTTTCCTCCTCTAAGCTCCACTTGCCCTATGCCATCTATGCTCCCGCCTTTCTTTAGGACTTTGCTCTTTACAGCTGCGGAAAAAGTCTCTGCATCCCAGTTTAAGTTTATCAAACGGTCAAGGAAAAAGTCCGGCATCACAACCACATGGGGTTTTCTAAAATCGCCTTTTAAAAACTTCAGCAATTCCTCATGATAATCGTGCATTTTTAGGCCACCTTAAAGTAGATATTTACCAAAAGCTAAAATAATCTTTCTTACAATTTATCCTAGTCCATTTGGTTCATATACTCGAAAATGAGGGGAAAGTCCAAGAGGGATACTGTTGAAGTTCAAAGCTGAAATCTCCCTACTTCTTGTGGCGATAGTACTTTACAGTATAAGCGCATTCTGCTACTCCTACGGAGAATGCATGGAAAGGATGACTTTTGCCCTCAATTATCCATACAGAGATTATGCGTTTCCACTGGTTGGTTTTGGTTTAGCACTTGTGGCTGCGGCTACGGTTTCATATTCAAGGCGAAGCAGGGCTCTGCGTAGGTAGACCTTATGATTTTTCTCATATAAATTGGCATATTCCTAACCAATGGTTAATTCAACGCAGATGGCGTCGATTTTTTGGGGAGGAATCGTTGTGGTTTATGTTTATCATTTTTTATTCAGGCTTTCTTGCTTTTGGGAAAGAAAAGCGTTCATTACGCTGCCATACTACTTTTTTGGCTTGGATTCTGGACCATTGTTAATTCAACGGGGTACCTTATAATTGGGGGTTTATCACCATTTGGAGACGTTTATGGGCTAATTGCACTAGGAGTTTTGACAAGCTCTCTTTCTTTGCAAATAGGCTTGATCTTTTTCCTTATGGTTTTTGCATTGTCTCAGATTCTAAGGAAGAGGCTTAGCGAGATGTGTTCTCCTGAAAAAGTGCGGTGGGGCATAAGTTTTTTCTGGTTAATAATTCCAATGCTTGTGACGGTGATGCTGGCCAGCCCAGAGCGCAATTTGCCGTTGGTTTGCCTTGTCTTAGCCTTCGCGCCAGTGGTAGTTTCATTCTTGTTTGAGCATTGTTTGGTTTTAACCGAGCATAAAGCGGATGAAGATCCAAATGATGTCGCCAAATAATAGAGCTATGATCAAGCCTGCAGTGATGAAGATGAGCATGGGCAAACCGGGGGTTGCCCAGACATGGTCATCAATGTTTCCAGTTTCAACCGCTGTAGCTAATCTTTCAACAATTGCGTTTCTGCCCTCATCTTTGGGTATAACAACCAGTTTTCTTCTAAACATGCCTTCCTCAGTTTCTTCGATGTCTTCCATGGGGTAAACATGCCATTTCTCTTTTAACTTGGCAACAGAAACCTTGTAGCTTGTTATCAGAACCACGATTTTTTTTACGAAAGATTCCTTCGCAAGTGTACCTTCATACAGTTTTCTGCCGGTTTTTTTGTGCCAAAAAATGTTGTGCAGAAACATGTAGATTCCCGTTGCAGCTGCCATCAAGACGGAGTTGCTGAAAATCGTGATTGGGAAAAGAATTTGGGAAAGCGGCGAAATTCCTCCTGCCAGTAATGGATTAAAGAGTTTTTTCGGGAAGAAGGGCAGTGCAAGTGCGAGGCACATTAACGCCTTTGAGTCGGCACCTCCAAACCCTCCAGAATAGAAAAGTATTATCGCAAAGGCAGCAGTTAAGCCGAAGCAAAAGCCATAAAAAAGTAGTTGTGAGGATTCGTAGAGAAATACTTCAATCAGTGTCAGAATCAAAGCAATGGGTGCAAAAATTACCCATACGCTGTTGCTGACTTCTCTGGTCTTATAGTCGCTCCAAGATGAGTAGAAAAGAAAGATTGATGCCAGTATTGTTCTTGCGGCTTCCAGCATTATTTGCAATCTATGCACCTTAATGGTTGTTATATGTTTTCAGTTTTATGTTTAATTGTTACCTGCGCGCGTTTGGTAATATTAATGGTCTCGAAAGTTGATCTGTCAGAAATAAAAAATGGTGTGCGACTTTCCTAAAGTGGAGCTTGCTCTTGGAACATTAGATTCGGTCCTTGAGCTGGCACGATCATAAAGTAGTACGTTTTTCCAGCTTCCCAATTGTTTGCCAACATGTTTGGCCAACTAACAGTTATTATTGCTATCGAGCTGGCGAGAAGCGTTTTCCCTGAATCTATATCAGAGTAGCTGGTCAATTCTACCATATTTCCAGATGAGTTTCCCATGTATATTCTTAGAATTTGAGTGTTTGTTCTTCCTGAATTACCTATGGCTATTTCTATAAGGTTTCTATCTGCGTCGGCAGGGGTTCCATAGAATCTTACGTTTTCCTTGTACAGTGTTTGTTGTGTTGCACCACCCATATATGTTGTTATCCAAGCATAGGTGACTACTATGGCTGCAACGGCTATGACTATCAGCAGTAGTGTCGCAAGAATAGGCGAAATAGCCTTTTTAGACTTTAGCATTCTTTTGTTCAGCATGTCTTAACGCTTTTCCGTTTAACACTCTGTTATTATTTATTTAACTCATATGAACTGGAAATCTACATTTGGAGTAGCTGTAGATTTGGCGAAGCAAACCTATCCGTGCGCGTGCGCTGATGCAAAACCATTCGAACTGTTCCATCAAGAACCGCGTACATGAGTTCAGAGGATCCGTAGTCTGCAACAATATGCCAATTAGTTTTGAGTTCCGACTACGCGGATGCCTCTTTGGTCCCAGACTTCCACTGTTGCCGGAAGTGTTCCTTGATACTGTATTTTGTAGACAAGAATATCGGTCTGATCATAGAATGGACTAACAGCGGTTGCTGTGGCATTGTTTATCCTAAAGTTGTTTTTGTTAAGGTTCGGAACGGGATTACCGCTTTCGCTTTTTACTGCTGCAGTAATTTCATGTGATGTTGTGTTTGTTGAGGTGACACTGATTCTTAGACTCAAAGAAATTGTGGCTGAAAACTTGTATCCAGTCAAACCAATTGATTTTATATCAAGCGTGAAATCGGCTGTGGCTTGTGACAACGCCGTTTTTGTTGCTGGATTCCAACTCTGACTTAGCCCGCTACTTGAAAAGTCTAAGACTATTCCGCTGCTCGGATAAATATCCGTCAGATTGTCTTGCCATTTCTCCAAGTTGTTGCCCAGTATATTTGGGTCTGGTACCACGCTATTAGTGTAATTAACCAAGCTGAGTTCAAGTAGCCTGCGCGAATTGAGTTCAACGTCTCCTATCAGGGTTGAATATTCTTCCCAAGGTTCGTGTTTGTAATATGTTATTGCACCGTGCATTAATGCGCCAATTGAGACTATCATTATTGCCGCCAATAAGACTGCGATAATAACGAATTGGCCTCTTTTTTCTCTTGCTAATTTCATGAGATTAACCTCTTGTGATTTGTAATACCAATATTCTTGGATCGTACTTTGCTTCATATTTTCCAGTATTTGGGTTTTGCTTTGGAATACCCACCAGACTGTATGATACCGAGGCTATGTTTTTCGCGTTAGAGAATGTTGCAGAATCACCATAAATTATCTGGGTATCTCCATTGAGTTTCGAGCCGCTCAGGTTGTATATTGTCAGATTGAAGTACACGTCGACAGGGATTGTAATCTTCAGAACAGTTCTGAGGTCGCTCCAATTTCCATTATAAACTAGCGAAGCAAGTAACCCCTGCTGATCTAAATCGTGTAGGGCACTGTACCCCATCTTTTCAAGATCAGTCACTTCATATCCTGGACTTGTGGGACTTACAGCAAAAATTCCCACAAAATATAGAGCAGCCACGATGATGAAGATGGCAAAAATTGTCTCGATAACCCTCATCTGTCCCTTAGTGTTTTTTAGGTTTCTCATATTCAGTCTTTCCAGAATGCTATTTGGGCAACATACGTCATATCTGAAATGACTACAAGACGACGCATTATTGTTATGACATTTTCAGATGACGGTTCAGGACCGAAACTAAATATTTTTTCAGAGCCTCCGAAGGAATAAGGACCTGCAATTAGCACTATTGTCCTTCCAATCCCTTTTAAGGTAAGTTGCATTGCGAAAAGTAAAACTGTTGGGTTCACTGCGCTGAGACCTTGAAAGGTGATACTCCAATATTCATAACCTTGTCCCTTTGTAATCTTAATTTCAGGGGGGTTGACGTCTCCCGCTTTGAAAAGCCGTATCAAATTCTCAACGTCGTAAGCATCTATTTCTTTGACACGTCTTTCCGATTTAGTGTCATTCAAAACGTCGGGCAACGAGAGAGTGATGGTATCGCCAAAAGTGCTGATCTTAATAAGATTCGTTATTTGATTACCCTTTTCAGCGACTACCGTAGTCGACAAACCGCCTACAGTAATTTGCATAATGGCAACAGCGTAGTCAATATTAAAGCCGCTGAGGTCGGTGTTTAGAGAACCTGCGCAACTCCCTGTAACATTAGTATAATAAGTCGTCGGATCGTATCTCTGAGAAATGAAATCTCCCTCACCGGCTTTGGGTGGTTTGCTCGCAGTCACCGTGATTGTAACTCTAACTTCAGCATTCGGAATGGGCGTTCCATCCTCAGTACGCGTAACCGTGACGAAAAAGCGAACCACAGTATTTGTGATATCCAGACTCCAGTTTACTTCAAATGGTCTATAGATAGAAAGTTGAAAACCATAGTCTTCGGTATTTAACAAAGTACGGACACGATCGTAATCGATAACTCCAGCATTGGTGGGGTCAAGTCTTTGCACTTTGTCAGAATCCAGAACAAATTTCGAAAGCGCGCTTGGGCTTGCTAGACCAAAGAGTTTGACGTTGTTTTGATCAAAGGGAAACGATTTCGAGCCCCAATTTGAAGGAGAACCAGCACTCAGTAACATTGAGTCGAACACATTTAGTGCGGTATTTCTCAGTTGCTGCTGATCTAGAGTCTGTAAATTTGAGTAGTTTAGAGCCGGCAAGGCCACAACTGTTCCAACAAAAATCGCTCCTACTATAAGGATCGCTACTATGTGATCATAAGCAGCGCTAACCATAATTCAAGTCTCCAACTCTGCTCTTTTTATGGCAATAGTAACTCTTAAGTCTTACTATATTTGGCCCGCAGCTCACTTCACTCACTTTCACCTAACCAAACATAGAAACCAGTAGCGTCTCGGTGACACCCTGCTATTACAGATTTGCCACCGATTTCTAACGAGCTTTCATTCAATAGCTTTAAACCAGGAACAAGCCATGAATCGCCTGCGACCCGGGGCCTATCCTTGAAAAAAGCAGTCACTTTCGAGGCATTCACGCCATCTATCGAGGTTATGCTCAACACATAAAACGAGTCCTCAACCGATAGAGGCAAATAGAGCAGTGTTTTGGTTAGGTCTAACTCCACAGAATTTGTCGAATTTGCTAAAAAATATAAATTCGCCAATGTGTTTGATGTATAATCAGAAATTTCCGTCAATTTCCTTTTCGCCATTTCTTCAGCAACACTATTTCGTTCCATCGCAAAGAAGAAAGGCATCACCAGAATTAAGACAATCAAAGCCATGCTGCAAATGAGGTAACCCATAGTGTGTGCTGCCAATTCCTGCACCTCTTAAGTGCTCACTCGCACGTCAGCAATAATCAGGTTAAACATAACTTGCCCATTCTCCAAATCCAACTGGATAGACTTCGTCGGGACCCCATCTGAAGCAACTGAAATGGTGCCTGCGTTGCCAACTGGATATGGACCATAAGATGTTGTGTTTAGTCCCACGTTTTTGGCGACTAAGTCAAAATCACCCGAACCTAAGGATAAATCAGTGCAGTTTAGCCTTATCACCAAAATATCAACGTAATTTATAGGCGTTGAGCCGACCAGAGTGGAAGGTCCCTCTTGGGAAACGCGCACCCTGTAGTTTAAGGCAATGCTGGCAAAACCTGCTTCCTGTTTTACCAAAGCTTGACCGAAACTGTCAGCGAGTGAGGATACAACAGTACTTTCATCGCCTAGGATATAGGACGAATATCCGTTCCCAAGAGTGAAGTAGCTAGATGGCATATCGTATTTGACAACCCCCGTGGTAAAAGTGTAACTAAACTGTGACGTGGTTATTTGGAAAGATTTGCTGCTAGACATTAGCCGCATGATTCCATAGTTAGTGGTGAAACGGACTGAACGAGAGCCGCCTCGATCCCACGCAATGTCTCGTACAGCATCATCGAAAGCTAAGATAGACTTTTGTACTGTCTCAAACTCGCGTGCTGCTTGCTGGCGCTCCAAAACTTGAAATGCATAACTACCAGAGACCAAGACCATTACGACAGTTGCTGCAGTTATTATCACCATTGAAACAGCTGGACTAACCGCCCTCCTGTTCTTCAGTATGTGGCGGTGAACCCCAGCCCCGCTCATGCTGCTCCCCACTGGGGTGTTAGAAACATTGGCACTAGTTTTGCAGCTATCGCAGCGATTACAACAAGCAAGGCGGCATGCTTGAATCCAGCAGACACCGACTCCTCACTTATTTTGCCGGCCACAATCCCTATGAGGTAGCTGTGGAAAATTACAGAGGTTACGAAGACTGTCGTTATTCCAACCAAGTCTATTCGACTTGCTTGACCGGGGTTTATGTTCAGGGTGGCGCTAGTGAACCCCAGCATCATTGTCGTTGTTGCCACGAGCAAGATGGCAGCTAAATAGGGCATGAAAATATAGGGGCGAACTGCCATTCTCTTCTCCTTCTCAACTTCCTGAGTCAGATTGTTAAACCTGGCTAGTGACTCGATCATAGCGATTGTGCCCCCGCCAACATCTATTGTCTCAACGAGTAGGAACATCGCAATCTGAGTCATCCAGCTGCGTGTCCTTCTTAGAAAATCCGTTATGACCTTCTTCACAGGGATTCCCCACGAAATATCTGAGCTTATCTTCCGTAGTTCCTTGCTGAATGCGCCGTAATCGCGATGCCCCAAGCTTTCAATACATTTTTCTGGTGACAAACCAGTTTTCCTGACTTCAGTCAAATCTCTTAGGAAGCTGTTGATTCCCTGCTCCATGCTTGTCTTCTTTCTTGACAGTCTGCTGTGTACTATTGCAGCTGGAGCTGTGGCGACGAAAAGGGTTATGGCTATTGCTACGGGCAAGTCGATTATTGTTTGGAATGAACTGAAAATTGGAACATATACGATTCCCATGAAGTTCGTCAACACTAAGAATAATACGATAGCTATTGCGCTGCAGATTCCAAAGACCTTATACGGGCGCTTTTCTACAATGGGAGTTTTAGGTTGCATGCTGTGGGCCAAATAAATGAACATCATTGACAGTATTGGCGTAAACAAGTACGTGTACAATATTATGCCCGAGTATATCGACACACCCACGCTGTAAATCGCATCTACACTGAACAAAATGTAGAAACACAAAGACATCATAACCATCACGATTATGAAGGTTTCCAGAAGCATTCCAAGCCGTTCAGCCGCAGCTTTAACCCGTAAAGCTCTGGCTTTGAAGATGTCTTCAGCTTTTCTTTCAAGATAATGCCCTATGTCACCGCCTATTATTACTGTTGAAGCATATCCAGAGATGAAATCTTTGAACATATCCAAAGGATTTCTCTTTGCTGCAATCCCTAGGGCTGTTAATGGGTCTATCCCGAATACTTCCACATCCTTTATGATTTCTCTCGCTTCGCTTTTCATGGCAGGCATCAGCTCAACTTCTGAAAGCCGCTTGAAACTTGTGTAAGGAGCTATGCCTCCGGATGCCATGACGCTGATATAAGCGGATGCAAAAGGCATCTCTCTCTCTAAATTGCTCGCTCTATC
>Ga0315308_1000897_pt1 | contig 17046 bp, 8 predicted proteins | sample TDP3_MG_FD_203078 | JGI IMG/M metagenome (GOLD analysis project Ga0315308, IMG submission 203078) | Freshwater sediment microbial communities from Lake Towuti, South Sulawesi, Indonesia - TDP3 | ecosystem: Environmental > Aquatic > Freshwater > Lake > Sediment | place: Indonesia: South Sulawesi... | reverse complement strand
CGCGATAATACTCATCAATGACCTCACCTTCATGCCACTAGCCATAATTCATGATCGGATTCTGGGAAAATACCGGGATTTTGATGTTCCGCCTTTGGTCTCAGTCTTGGTCCCAGCCCACAATGAAGAGAAGGTCATAGAGAACCTACTTCGAACCTTGTTTGAACAGACCTACAAGAACATGGAGATCATAGTGATCAATGATGCAAGCACGGATAGCACGCGAAGGATTCTGGAGCCCTACGCATACAGGCGCCAGATTCGTCTGCTGAATCTTCAAGCCCCCAACACAGGGAAGCACGCAGCCATCAATGCCGGCCTCGAAGTGGCAAGAGGTGAATTCATCGTAGTCTCAGATGCTGACGGACTGCTGGAAAGGGATGCTGTCGCCAACATGATTCGCCCCTTCGTTGACGAGAATGTCATGAGTGTTTCAGGTAACATCAAGGTGGCGAACCGCGTCAACCTTCTAACGAAGTGTCAGGCTTTGGAGTACATGCGTGACATCAACATTCCAAGACGAGCATTCGATCTCTTGAACATAACTCTCGTCGTCCCGGGTCCGCTGGGAGCATTCCGTCGGTCGGTCGTAGGACACGTGGGGGAATATGACCCGGATACCGTGACAGAGGACTTCGATATCACTGTAAAGATACAGAAGGCAAGAGACGGAAGGCAGATCGCGTCGAGAAACGTAACGAACGCCGTTGCCTACACTGAAGCACCTGAGAAGCTGAAAGATCTGATTCGCCAACGAACGCGATGGTACGGCGGGATGGCTCAGACGTTTCAAAAGCATCAAAAGTACCGGATGTGGACTGGTTCCGGCTCGTACAGTAGGCTTGGAGTTCCGTACCTATTTGCGACGCTCTTTGTAGTTCCGGTCCTCGAACTGATCATGACAGGGGTCACCATACTTGCCATCATTCGTGGCGCCATTTTTCCGATAGCTGTTGCTTTTTTGGTCTTTACTGTGATGGAGACGCTGACATCGCTTTTGGCCATAAGTCTGGACAACGAAGACTGGAGGTTGGCCTATTTCTCCCCTCTATATGTGTTGGGTTACCGCCAACTACTGGATCTTATTCGAGTACACTCCTATTTGAAAGCCACGAGGGGGGGGCTAGGTTGGGGAAGAGCTGCGAGAATCGGGGAGACAGCAGCAAAGGCCAGAACAGCACTGCAGACGTGAGATGAGAAACACGCATAGCTTGCCTTGGTCATTCGTGGACGATCCTATTGGGCAAGGAAGAATCGAAGGAAGATTGGCGCCAGGTAACGCCTTCGAATATGGGATAGGCAAGATCTTTGAGCAGCAGCGACGTCTCACACAGCTACCTGTAGGTCAGCCTGTGAGACTGAAGACAAGATAGTTGGGAAAGCTCTTGATAAGCATGAGGTTTGGCTCTTCACTGAGTCTAAACTCATGCGCGTAGTCTGACCTCACCACGACCAACCTCACCCCTAGTTTCTTCATGAACTGAATTCGCGTCAGTCCCTTGGCTGTTGATTCTCGGTCTATCCATGTCGTATCGTAGAAAAGTCGATTCGTGGCGTAACTGAGGTAGGGGCCGATGTCGGTTGCACCTATAACCGAGCGATCGGTATTGGTGACCAGCCAGTTGGAGACCTCTTTAAACTCGTCATAAGACCTGATGAAGCCTTCCTGACGGGGTATATCGGCTAGGCTTGCGTTCACGGCGCTGACAAGCATTGTGCCGAAGGAGAGGTAGATCAGTGTCCAGGCCATGATTCTCTCCTTAGAGGATAAGTGCTGTTGAAGCCTTGTTGCTCCTAATCCGACGAAGGCAGCAAGAGGAGGAGCCCACTCGACGTAGAAACGCGTCTGACGATTCGGGATAGCTGTGTGGAAAGCAAAGAAGGCAAGTATCCAAAAAAAGAGAATCAGTCGGGACCGATGTTTGAACATGTTTCCGTACACTAACCCGACGAATAGGAGAAGGGTCGCCGGTACTCCCAGAAGAGCCGGAATCTTCTCAATGTAGAAGTACCAAGTCGTAGGATCGTATGCTCCCTCCTGTTCTACAGCTGTGAAGAAACCGTACTGCAGGCTCGCGAATGGGTTCCCTCCGACACTCTCGTAGTTCCAAAGAAGCCACGGAAGCCATATCAACACAAAGACAAGGGCGCCAAATAATGGCCAAAACATCGTCCACGGGTTTCTTAGCGATCTTCGAAGCCTTCTAGAAGATCGATACGTCTTGAGAAGCATGATCAACGGAAACACTGGTACAAACAGAAGAGTCGTGTAACGAGTCAGAGTAGCCAAAGCTAGAGATCCAGCCGCCAACGGATAGTATTCAGGGCGGCCCGTGATTCCCCGCCATAGAAAATAGATCGAGGCTGTGATGAACAAGAGATCAACTCCATGGACAAGAATGTGGTTTGTCCAAAGAAAGACCTCCGGAATCACCAGCATGAAGAGAGATGCGACCAACGCGGATTGAAAACCGAACATTCTTTTCACAAGAAGGAAGCATACATAGGAAGCGGCGACAGTGAAGATTGGCTGAACCGCAGCAGCGACGTAGTAGTTCTCGCCAAAGAGCTTCCAAAGGATGGATATCACGTAGGGAAAGAGTGGAGGTCGTAGGATCTCAAAGAATATGTATGGGTCGTAGCCCAGAAGGAAGCGCCTCGCGTTAAGAAGGTAGGAATACGCGTCCCACATTTCGATTCTGTACTGGAATGCAATCCATATCTTGAGATTCAACATCAACAGCAACAAGGCCGGAAGGATTCGTGATTCCACAAAGCGCTCGCTTAGAATGGTTTTGGCCAAACGCGCAATCTTGTGTCGGAAGCGTGCCAAGATGGCCCTAGCGATCGCTGTTTTGGTCCTTATCATCCCTGAGACCCCTCACAAATGCAATGATGACGGTTGCAAGGATGCCATAACGCTAACTCATTCAGTGATGGTGAAGACCGGACTCTTTAGTATAGGCTTCCTCCGACGATATTCCTTGGTCACTCTGTAGTACATCAGAAGAGAAACGAAGCCCCATATAGCGAAAGATGCCAGTTGGACCTCGACTGGCATGTAGATCATGAACGTCAGCGTAACGCCTGCCATCAGCGGAAAGAACCTAATCGTCCTATGCGGTATGCCCAACTTCCGCATCAAATAGTAGAGTACTGCAAGAATGTATCCGATGCAGATCTCTACTAGGAGCCAACTCATGAAAGGAGTGAGAGTATCTCTGTATGAGATCCAGATGCCTAGCAGTGCGCCGATCACACCGACAGATAGTAATCCCAAAAGGATCTCGCCTATCATGCGCCGTCACGGAGCCAACTGATTCATCACCTCGAAGGCTTAAAAAGATCGCATCACAGGGCCGTATTGAGTATCAACTCAGCCAGAGGCATGTCAGGCGCCGAAATAGCTTGGCGTATAGCGTCCCTGATTCGTTCGTTACTCCTCAAGAATATGGCATTCGCTCTCCAGCAACTTCATATCACAGAAGGAGATGCTTCAGAGATTCGTTGCAGCTCACGTTCATTGGTGGCGAGAGGCTGTTGTTCATCGATCTGAAGGCCTTGGTTGACATTCTCTTCACCATCTTCATATTCTACATGCTGTTGAGGGTTTTCCTCCGCGAACGCGCTATGGCTAGACGTTCGCTTCACATGTTCCTGAGAAGCCCGAGAATGACGGAGATCCAAACGACACTGATCAGAATTGTCTCATCTCATTTTCACAGCCTGTACTACATTGACGCAGTGATCATCGTGGTCGTCGGTACATCCGTTATGCGGCCGGCGTTGCTTGCACCTTATGACAGCACATTCGGTGGCGACGTTCTCTCGTTCTGGACTTTCCTGAGCTACGTGCTCAGGAAATCTCTACTTCAATTTGGCGAAGTGCCCTTGTGGAATCCGTACTATTTTAGCGGAATGCCCTATGTTGCCAATCCGCAGACCTCACCTTTCTACCTGTCCACTTTGCTGATTCTTCCGTTTGGTGAGGTTGATGGGATTAGATGGGCAGTAATCCTGCATGTGATGCTGTCGGGCCTTAACATGTATTACCTAGCGGTCACTTTGAGGCAGAGACGTTTGGCAGCGCTGGTCTCCGCCCTGGGGTACATGTTTAGCGGATACCTGATCGCAAGGATCGCCATTGGCCACATTACGTTTGTCTATGGATACTGTTGGGCTCCCCTAGCCTTTGCCTTCTGCGAGAAGGCAGTCACTCGTAGCAGTCTGTGGTATGCTCTACTGGCTGGGAGCGTGCTAGCCCTTCAAACCCTGTCTGGGGCACTGATACTCTTGGGCTATACTTCCCTTCTTCTTGTCGCCTATCTGATCTATTCATGTCTAGCCTACGCGAGAAGGTTTTCTTGGTGGAGTGCTGGGGATCTGTCGTTGAGATCTAACGAGAATCCGGTGCATGGCGGCAAGTCGTACTCTAGGTTCAGAGTCATTGATTCACCAATGGCCAAGCTTTTACTGATAGGCGTGACGATTTGCCTGGCCACTTTCTCGCTGTCAGCCGTAAAGGTGCTACCCCTGCTCGAATTCGCATCCGAAACGGCTCGATTTGCAGAACGAGGAGGAATCCTCGGAGGGATACCCGGCATTCGAGCTCTGTATGATGTTTTTCTCGAAAGGAGAGTTCAGGCATATCATGACGTCTATGGTTTCGGTTGGTGGGAGTTCAGCTCCTACATGGGCGGGTTTCTATTCCTATCAGTGGGCGCCATCCTTCTGAGACCAAGAAGTAGGCACACAGTCTTCTTTGCACTAATCTCCTTTCTCGGAATACTGTTCGCTATGGGTATGCACAGTCCTTTTCACGGTATGATAAAATACCTATACGACAGCATTCCTCTATTCAGCGCCTTGTTTCATCTTCCGGCCAGGGCTATTTTCGTCACAGTCCTATCTCTGTCAGTACTGTCTGGCATCACTCTGTCCGCAGTTGTTGATCACATAGAACGAAAGGAGAAAAAGAGAAAGAGACTCCGCCTGAACTATATCCTTTTGTCAGCGGCCTTGGTCGTGGTCGTAGTAGACCTTGGCCGCTTTGCGGCATCCCATTTTGGAACAGTGCCTCTACCGTCGGCTCGACCGTACACAAGTACGAGTCCAAATGACCTGAGCGTCTCTTGGTTGGAGTACCCTGTTGAGATAGTAGCCAGACCTAGGGAGACCTTCAATGTTTCCGTCAAAGTTGAGAACATAGGTGATACAATTTGGCTGAAGGACTCCCATCAACCCGTCCTCCCCGGGAATCCTTGGTATCTCAGTAAAGGGACTGTACACTTAGGCATAATCGTTGATCGTTGGGACTACAGGTTTCCTCTTCCAAGAAACATACCTCCGGGAGAGGTAGCGGAATTGACTGCAACCCTCCGTACTCCTGATTATGCAGGAAAGTATTCTTTTAGGGTAAATCTTGTCAATGAACTCATTGCTTGGTTCAGTCCGCCGTACCCCTCTGGAACCCTAACAGTCACCTCATCAACCTATGAGAGATTGAGGACGATAACTGAACGCACACCCATCAACGCTTATAGTCAACAATATGTAGTGACTTGGCTTTCAAAGCAGAATCATGGTGACTACTTCAGAATAGGCCCCTACTCGTCGTCTGAGGGTCGACTATATCAGATGTCGGTGAGAGGGCTCTTTCATGTTGGAGGATATGAGACAGGGGGAATGCTCGTGCCTAGTTATAGCAGATTCACATCCAATCTTTCTGCAAGAAAACTGGGTCTCCTCAACGTGAGATACGTAATATTCGGGGACGGGGTCGATGACAGCAGCTTTCATTTCATCGGCAAGTTCGGGGATTGGACTGTCTATGAAAACAGAGAATGCCTTCCACGAGCATTCATTGTGAACCATGCGATATTAGTCGTAGGGAAGGAACGAGAGGCCTCGGAATTCGAAGACAGCCTGTTGAACGCCAAATTCTTTGATCCAAGCAGGATTGGATTGGTGAGAGGGGGCAGCCTATACGCTAGAGACTACAATCCGGAATTCCTGGCGAGGTTTGATCTTGTTGTCATGCTACCTCACGGGAATGAGGGCGAAGAGCTCAACCTGACTGAGAAATGCGGGGCGATCGGTGTTCCAGTAATGAGATACTCCAAGGATGCTTGGCCATTCTTAGTGAATTCAGTCACTTCAATGAAGACAACTACAGGTAATCAGGGCGAGATTACTTACTATTCGCCCAACAAAGTCGTTGTTAGGGTCAGAAATCATGCACCAGGCTTTCTGGTTCTAAGTGAGGTCTACTTTCCCGGCTGGAAGGCACATAGTGATGGAAGAGAAGTACCAATAATGATTGCATTCTCCACACTGCGATGCGTACCTCTAACTGAGACTGGTGAACGCGAAGTCTCATTTCTCTATCTACCTGGGTCATACGTTGCAGGTGTCGTAATCTCCGTAACATCCGTCATCCTGATTGTCGCGATGGCCATCAGGAATAGGCGGAGCAGGGGTGGATATCAGAGTAGCCAAGGAAGCTGCTAACGGATTGGAGATACTGTAGATGGTCAACTGGAGGTATTTGCATGATGAGTGAGATAGGATTCTCGTCGAAAACAGGAATCGCACTATCACATCTCTGCTTGGGAAGATTCAAGGGGCTCTTGCAAAACTCCTCAGGAAGGAACCTTATGCCCTGCTCTAGAGAAATGCACAGGCAGGGGCGGAGCTTAGGACCTCCGTGCTGATTGATGCCTCTGGTGATGAGGAGGATATGTCGTCAGGGAAGAGCTGAAGACAATGAACGACGATGAACTCAGACGTATCCTCAAGACCAAACGCCTCTCAACCGATAGGGAAAAAACAGAACACACCAATCAAATTCCTGGTATCTCTTGGAAGCCCAGCACACTCAGACCGCTCACTAAACTCACAGGCGTCCTAACTTGGCCATCTGGAATCATACTTGTGACAGTAAGCCTTCTCCTTCTTTCCTTCTTGGTCTCTTACACAGTACGCTCAGAAGTCAGGTCACAGATGTGGGATGATGCATTCCACTTAAAGGTATTGACAGAACTGAGAGCGCGACCTGCCGCATACAAGGAGATCTACGACCGCCTATACAAACAGAGCTATGCCAATGTTCCGACCATATTTTCGCGCACGCCCTTTCTATTCTATGTGTGGCTGTTGCTCCCGGATGTCCAATCGATTAAGTGGTTGTATCTCGCCTTTTCCTTCTTGGCATCGCTTGCATCATACTTTACGACCAGATTCCTGACGAAGTCGTATCCCTTCGCGGTCTTCTCCGCCTTGTGGATAGCCTATTACTTGCAGAAGCCTTTCTATCTGATGTTTGAGCACTGGGCGATTTCTATTTTCCTTATCGCCATGGCATTCTTTGTAAAGGGGCACCATGTCTGGGCAGCAATGCTAGCGATTATGAGTACCCTTGTCAAAGAGGTCTTCGCTCCGTTCTTACTCTTCGCAGTAGGGTTCTACTTTCTGGGGCGCAAGAAGAGAGAGTTCTTCATATGGGGACTGGCGACATTGGCCGCCGGGACTATCTATCTCGCATACTTGCTATGGACAGACTCCTTGGGAAAGCAGACAGTCGTCTACCTAGCTCAACTTAACCTCAATCTCGATCTACAAGGTTTGTTCGATGTTTCCTCGTATTTCTTCAACAACCCGCCTTTTCCCATAGCCATGAACATAGTCTTGGCGCTTATAGGGATGAGTGTCGTCGATAGGGATCAGAGAAACATACTATATGCTTCCTTCTTATTCATGCCTCTTCTGATGTTCACTGCGAAAGAGAATCCTCCGTACACGGCGTCCATCAACGTAGGAGCTATGGTCCTATCGCGATGGCTTGCCATGCCGATCACATTGATTGGCCTCTTCTGGTTGACTGGCTTGTGGCGGGTCTCAGTGGAGATAATTCGAAGATTAGGGTACGCAGAAGAGAAAACCCTAGCTACTGCCAATTGAGCCACAATGGCAGAGGTACAGCAGGCCAGCCTTTACACATGCGTCGCTGGCGATAATTCTGCTGCATCATTTGCCACAACACCAGATCGAGGTGTAGCAAAAGCGATACATTTGGACAATCCTGAAAGCTCCGCTTGTAAGACAATGACCGAGAGGAGGCTGTGACCCATAAAAGCTTGAGATCGTTACCCTATTGTTCTCCACATCGAGCTTCACGTAGGCATATAGGCTACGTTTGCATGGCCTGGTGGAGTTGGCCCTAGGATACTGGAGGACATTATTGCCTTTCTCGTCAGGCAGCTTGGCGAGATGAGTAAGTCAAATCGCGGGGTCTTGGCGTTAGAAAAGCTATCTTCATTGAGGCGTATAGTCGCAAGATTCTAGGTCTTTTTCGTCGACTCTGATATGTTGGCATCGATCCAGAATATCTCTTTGGGGGTTCACACCTTCGTTCCACGAGTCCCTCTAAAGACGCTGAGATTCACCGATCAGAGAAATCATTCGATCAAGGCCTCAGTATTGTCTTTGGTGGGCGCACATGACATAGTGCTAGGTCCCTTTCGGGCTATGATTACGTATTGGGGTGCGAGGAAAGCTATGCGTTTGGAGGATTCCGACAGCTCGATTCGCATCAAGATTCTAGAAAGGTAGCCAAATCGCTTCCTCAGGAGGCTCTCGACCATCGGCAACCTTAGATGCATTCCGCCCAAAAGTCCGATAAGGTAGCAACCGTGTTCACGCAGAATCTCGAATCCAAGCTCTTTCAGAATTCGCTTCACCAACGAGGGAATTAAGGTCCATTCCGGGTACAGCCCCCTAAGATAGAATCGGTGATACATTTCGCAAAGGAAATTCACGCCTGAATCAAAGACGAGCATGAGTATGCCATTTTCGGATAGAACCTGTCGATATTCCTCGAGAACATCCGGTATATGAGCGGGTGGAACGTGGTCTATGGTGGAGATGTCTAGAAGAACATTGAAAGATGACGGATAGAATGGAAGACTGATGGTGATGGCTTCCATGATGTTGACCTTGCAGGGGAGATTGCTTCTCGCCATCTTGCAGGTCTCAATTGAAACGTCTATGCCGTAGAATTCTAGGTCCATTCCGTTGACTCTGATACGTTGGCATCGGCCCAGAATATCTCGTTGGGGCTCGACACCTTCGTTCCATAGGTCCGTCTTCAAGATTCTGCACATGGGCTCCCTTTGAGAGAAGCCAAATATTCTCTTGATGAGTTCGCAGTATATGAGTGCAAAGAGAGTGTTCTTGACTAGACTACTTCGCTTGAATTGAAAGAATGGTGGCACCTTTCTCCATCGTAAGAATGCTTCTCTGTCTCTGCGAGTGATACCTTTTTTCTCTCCAGTCATTCAGAGTATCCCGGCTTCGAGAAATCGGCTGTGTGCCTTGAGCACAACTAATAAAGTGTAACAATACGCCTAATATGCCGTTTTCATGTGGCCTCCATCCAACCATCATCTCTTTAGAGACCAGAGGAAGCAGGGCCCAGACGTGAGAATCTCCATTGGTAGAAGAAAGAGTTCAAAGTGTCGCTCTTGGTCACTGCGGCCGGGCGCCTTGATACGGTAATGTCCCTACAAGACCTGCAGCGTACAAAGTTCAGGTACTATGAATAAGAACCACCAAGTGAAACATACGAGAAGAATTATCTAGCCAGAGTTCCTATACACAGAAGACAGAGCAGAGCATTAGGGTTTCAAGGAAGCCATCTTGCGGAGAGATTTGTGGGTGAGCCCCGGCATATCATCAAGGTCAATCGGTGCACAGAGATACCACGCGAAGACAAACGATGTAATAATCATCGGGCTAGAGTTGTTGCTCTGCCGATTTTGCGGCGATATATACGAGCCACATCAGCCTTCATGAGGTTCCTCTGACTTGAGAGCTGTCACGGAGAAAGACGTGCTCAAATTCATGCGGGATGGCCCAACCCTAGAAGAGCTGGCTAAGAGAATCAGTCGCGAGTTCTCAGAGGAGGTATCCCCAGGGTCTGTGGGCGACATCCTAGTTGCTCTGCAGGACAAGGACTGTGTCTTTCTTGAGGAGGGGCGATGGTGGAGGACTCCTGAAGGCGTCATCCTGCTAGAGAAACTTCTAGTGGAGGAAGAAGCTCAGAAGAAAGAAGCAAAAGAAGAACCAAAGCCTGAGCCCATGTTAGTCTTGGCGAAAAAGACATGGCGGACACGCAGAGATCTAATCGCTGCGCTTGCTATAGCTCTCGTTGTACTCGTCCTGAAGGTTTTCTTTTCTTGCAGCTATCTGCTTCCGATCTGGGATGGAGCGGTGTATCTCCTCAATGCTAGAAGGTTCCTGTACGGGTATGATCCATTCTCATTCTTCGAGCTTCTTCGTCCCCCACTCCTGCCGTATGTGATATCTCTTCTATGGAGCGTTTTGGGAGAAAGCTACTTACTGGTGATGCCGATTCAGTCCATCTTCACGGTCCTAGCCGGGCCTATCCTGTACATCGTGGTACGTGAAATGTTCGATTGGAAGACCGCGATGCTGTCCCTTATCATTTTTCTCTTCAATCCAGTGGTTTTCGTGTGGACCGATCAGTTGCTCACGCATGGGATTCAACTTGTCTTCACCTTGCTCTGCATCTTCTTTGCATGGAGAACCTATTCAGACCCGGCTGGCACTAAAGGGCTTAGAGATATCTTGCATGCAGTGTTCGTAGGCCTCTTCGCAGCGTTGACATCGCTTACACGCTATCCCGCTATCGTGTTCTTCCCGGCGGCTTTGGTCCTTGCGTTGAGGCGTGACGTTGCAAGGAACGTGAAGTGGCTCTTGATTTGCGGTTTCTCTTTCGTTGCGACTTGGACTCCTTGGTTCCTATGGAACATGCAGTATGCAGGCGGAGACCCATTTGCAAGCGTGAAGGCAGGGTTCATAGTAGGGGCATATATAGGGGAGCCTGAGCCCTGGTATCACTATCTTACCGGACTGATTCAACTGATCTCAGTCATCGGTGTTATGCTGCTTCTGGCAAGCATGGTGAGCAAGGAATCCTTCAAAGACAGAAAGAGACTCATGTTTCTTGCTTGGTTCGCTATAGCTACAGCCGCCCACTCAGCCCTTCTCAACAAGCAGTTGAGATTCACGATTGAATGGTTTCCAGCAATCTCGGTTCTAATAGCCTTAGGAGCTCGCAGAATCCAAGGATTGCTCAGCTTCAGGCCAAGGATCGCCTTCAACGTTCTTATTGCTTCGTGGCTTATCTATCTGATAGGATCCAGCATCTTCTCAGCCGTAGCAGATGTCAACGAGAGAAACGGCCCAGCGACAAGGGAGTTTCCCACAGTCGTGTCGTGGATCACTGCCAACATGGCTAGAGATGAGATAGGCGCAAGCGACAGTGTGTTTACTCCTCAATTGGCATACTTCAGTAAGAGGCTCTTCTACAACTTCGAGTTCCTTCAGGAGGAAAGCAAGGCGAAAGGTGTAGGGACCGGAGAATACCTGCGTAGGCTCAACGTGACCTATGTCGTCGTAACATCTTGGTATGCGCAGTTGAGGAGCCTCAATGGCGCCGACTATCTGGTCATGGTCAAGAAGTTCCAAAATTTCGCGGCATATGCTGTCATGAAAGAGGTGGGATCGAAACATCTAGGTATCTTGCTCGTAGGTAACCATCTAAAGATGGAAGCGCCTTCATCTCAACTACTTTCCTCACGTTTAGCGATCCAGAACACAGTACGAGGTGTTGCTCCGCTTTTTGACGCAATCAACTCAAGCTCTTTCTTCACTAGGCTTGAAGACACCTACGCCGACGATGAACGTCCGAAACACGGATTGATCGTTCTCCTTGAGGAGGTTTGGAACGAAGCGTCACGGACGCTGAGCCTAAACAAGGTGCAACTGTCAGTGCTTAAGAGGCTCGTCGAAGAACGCGGGGTGGCCCTTCTGACTTTTGGCAGGTCGACCGAAGGCTGGCTCCTTGAGAACTATGGAATAAGATCGAGCGGGACCTCAACGTTTAGGGCTTTCCAAATCACAGAATCGAAGAATGTAGCTGACTGGTCAAACCTCCTCGGATATGACAAAGCGTGGAATCTTTCTACTCCATCGCAACTAGCAATCTTTTCTGCTTCCCCTCCCAGCCTAGAAGCCATTGTTGAGACAGATAGAAGAGCCATTGTCTGGGCGGGACATCAAGGAAAAGGAAGAGTTGCTCACTTTTGCTGTTCAGCATTAGACTTGGCTTTTGATCAACGAATGAACACAGTCAATCCGGTATTGGTAAGACTGCTGTTCTGGCTTCTCGGAGACTATCCCAAAGTTGTCAAGGGAACAGGGTTCAAAGTCGCGTTGAGAATAGATGACGCACATGCAGGATTGTATTCCTCCATAGAGAGACACGCACAGTCCTTGGTCTATGAACGGGGTTTGCCGTTGAGCTTCGGCGTCATTCCAAAAGATTTGTCAAGGGCAACTTCTGACCTATTGCTGCGCCTAAAGGAGAGAGGTTGTGAACTCGCTCTGCACGGCTGTCCGGGCCACTATGACTTGGCGGCCATGGCGGACCAAACCCCAGCGCTGTTCGAAGGAAAGGAGCTTTTCAAGACTTGGCTAGGGTTCTATCCGACGATACTCATCCCGCCAGGCCTGTCCTACAACTATGAGACAGTCCGAGCTGCCCAAGCCGTCGGGCTAAAGGCCATATCGGGCTCAACAGTAGACAGTAAGCCTCCAGGGACACGGGGAAACCACTTCGGCTACCCGTATGGAAATTCAACTGTTGTTATGCTGCCCTCGCTGCCTCTACTAGACTATGGGCCATATGGAGAGTGGCTCCCGTCGGTTGAGATTGCTATCGCGAGAACGAAGTGGTTGCTTGCTTGTCAGAAGTGGTTGCACAGCAGCTGTATAGTCACCTGGCACTTCAATGACACTCGATTGCCAGATATAGTTCGTTTGGTTGATTGGATAAGAAGCATAGGAGCTGAATTCACAACAATGGAACGGATGGTAGAGGATACGTACATGAGTTTAACCTTGGAGCAATACAGCCCCTATGCGGATATGCCGAGCTTCGCTGATTTTGACATGCTCGAGAATGGAGGTAAGATATCGTTCACACTAAATCACCCGATCAAACTGAGAATTGATGCCGGTAAACTCGTCGCGTACTGCAGAATAAACGGCAAGATACAAGTGACAAAAGGATCTGTCATAGTGACGGAGATTCTTGAATCAGGAAAAGAGCATACAATACTCATCTATACCCAGGCCGGAACGTCATACTCGTGAAACTCGGAAAGCAGCCATTCTCAGGAGAGTCCCATGTATCAACTCTCGATGGCTGAGACGACTGACACGACTTATCGAGGACTTGAGATGTTGTTGAATGAAGTTTAAGTTCCGATTATGCCAACCGACGGCTCTCTTGCTTCTCTCAACAATAGCGGTCTTCGTTGTTGCGATTGTCGCACCTTTTCCTTCTCGAACGCTGTGTGCTGTTTACGTCCACCCGTCTCCCGAGCAGATGAGCGAGATCACTTTGCAACGATTGGCAAAGGTTGGAATCAACACAATGCTTGTCGACATCTACTACCCAACCGGCATCGGGATGGGTGTGTTCTTGGCCGAGAGGAAGGGTCCGTGGGTAGGCAAGACTTCAGAGCCCGAATTCAAGAGCATCTTCTCGCTAGATCTGCTGATTCGGAGGGCAAAGAGACTCCACATCTCGATCCATGTCACAATCTCATGTTTCGGAGAACTCCCGGCAATAGATCCGACCAATATGGTCCATCGAACACATTTGAGAGACGTGGCGGAGTTCATTTTGGTGTACTTCCCTTCTGTGGATGGAATTCATCTCGACTATGTTCGCTACATGAACGAGTGGGGATTGAGCGCGGAGGGAAAGACAGAACCTATAACAACATTCGTGAGGCACATTCGAGAGGCCACCACAGGTGTTAGGCTGTCTGCCGCGGTCGTCGCCTCTGGAGATCAAGGCGAATACGACGACGCAAGATATCTCACGGGACAAGACTGCTGGGAGATGTCTCATTACCTTGACTTCATTTGTCCTATGGCATATCACTTGGCCCTTGGGAAGAAAATAGAGTGGGTGCAATCAGTCAGTCAGTTCATGTCCAGCGTCATAGTAGGACGATGCAGACTTTGTCCCACAGTGCAAGCATACTATGCATTCCAGAAGGACATAGTTCCGTCAAAGCAGGTTCCTGTCGGTCAGTCAATCTCTGGCCCCACTGTTGAGGTACCCTCGATAGGAGATCTGCGGTTTCATGTCAGTTGGCGAAGCCCCGAAAGCCGCATCTCAATAAAGATCAAAGACCCGAACTCCAGAGAGGTTGCTGATGATCGAGTTTTGGGTCATTTCAGCAACTTGACAAGCGAGACGTACGTGCTGAACCCAGATATGGTTGGGGTATGGACCACAGAACTCACAGTTCACTCACTGTCTGGCGATGGTGATGTGATCACTGTGGAGGTGTCCGACCTGAACGAGGAGTTGCCGGGATACGATGTCTTACAAAATGCTATATTATTGGCCACGGCCCATGCGGATGTCTTTTGCGTCTACGCTTTGAACGACCTATCATCAAAAGAACTGTGTGCGATAAGGAATGCTATTGTTGCCAAGTCAGGCTTGTATGCATATCTTGAGGTTGTCTATGTGGAAGGTGCATCCGTAATATGCGGAGTAGAACCCTATTCCGCCCCATTTACCTCTTGGTATCGACCAGTCGTCACCAGAAAAGAGAAGCTCCCAGTCCCTCCACAGCTCAAAGTGGGCCCCATCGATTACTATCGTCACATGGAACCATACCTTTGGAGCGATAGCCCAGTAGTACGATTTTGAGCCGATCATGTACCAACTGTCGGCGCCGATCCTCCTGAGAAAATAGCCATTCCAGTCAAATGTACTTGTCAGCTTGGCAGCGTAGTAGTTATGCTCATCTAACATTCTGAAGGTGACAAAGGCTTTCTGCCCCACATCGTTGTCGAAGTACATGTCGAACTCGATTATGCCACTCTCAAACTCTCGAAGGTCGGGATCCGAAATGAATGCGGAGCAGCTCTCCGGATGGCCGAATGAGGATTCATCTCCCCAGATGCCCGGATGGTCAAATAGCAGACTGGCACCTGATCTTCCGAACCCTGCGTCAATTCTAGGTGAGCCCCGGTAGGAAACCCATTTCATTCGGCCAGAAATTCTGAAATCGTCGACATAGAACGCACCACCGTAGTAGTTGTTTTGTAGCCCTATCCCTCCCCAGCAACCCTTGCTCCAAGTGCTGTCATCCGCGTAACATATCAGGATGCCGTCTCTGTAGCAACTCATCCTTGAACCGCCGATGGTCACAGCGACGTGGCACCAGGCTCCCGTCGGGAATACACCCATCTCGGAGGGAACACCGATCTCCCTCCACCCTCCATACCTAGAGTATACCACAAAGCTGGAACGCCAGTCTCTAGTGCTAGTCAACCTGAGTGCATAATAGGCATCATCACTCTGCATGCGAAAAGTGACCAAGGCGCTCACACCTGCCCAGCCGCTGGTTTCGAAATACAGGTCAAACTCGATCATTCCATCGGCGAAGTCAACGGTAGAGGGATTCCATAGGAAAAGAGAAGAGCCAAACGGACTTCGAAAAGCATCCAGTTCGCCTCCAGGTTCGGGATGCGTCAGGCTCAGCACTGAGGGCCTTCCTACCGCCTGAACGACTAGCGGGTGCCCCCGGTAGATCTGCCATCTATCCTTCAAGACCCCGCTGAAGTCGTCATAGACGGCTGGCCGGTCAAACGAATCGAACCAGACATAGCGAAAGCTTCGCGCTCTCACAACACTGGATGAATGAGGAAACGAAGACAAGAGTAAGCATGTTGCTGCGAATAGAACAATGAGGAATCGACACTTCATCGCTGATCCGAGTGAGTGAGGACTGAATGCTATTTAAACCTGACTCAGACACGTTCGCTATGATCCCTCGAAGCTCGCAGCGGATAGCCTTCCTCGACATTGGCCAATGTAGAATCACAAGAGCATATCATTTGGCAGAGCAACTAGTTACCCTAGTCGACCACATGTCTGGAGACTTACACAATTCCAAGCCTGACTGGCATATGACTCTATGTCCTCCGACGCCCTTGAGTGAACGAGGATGTTGATGATGACTCGGACCGTGGCTCCTACTGATCGAGACTCATCGAACGCCGTCGATGGCAACAAGAGATGGTTTAGCCTCGGTTTCCGCAATTCATGCACTGAAGCAAAGGATCCCATAGGGATCCTGACGCTCGCCATCGAACGGGGCCTCTCCTGCTTAGGTGACAGCGTCACTCAGGTCATATTCTACAACCTCGAGAAGAGGTACTTACTGAGACGGAAGGACCTAGCGAAGTACCCCGACCGTTTCGTCGCGGCTTTGCGAGACATATTTGGTTCAGGTGCAGAGACCATAGAGAAACTCATCGTCCAATCTATTCGCGACGTCACAGGCCTCCAAGTCGACATAGTGAGCCCTGCCGCTCTCACCTGCTGCATAAAAGAGGCCGAAAAGGCATTGAGGAACAAGATAGAGATTAGAGACTATCTCTAAACATGAGTCGCAGCATATTTCGGTCTAGTACATGTCTTGATCTCGAAGAATCAACGACGCGAATCGCAAACCCCCTTTCACCCCGCCAACGAGATGAATTGCCGATTCACCTGCCATATGCCCTAGATCGACCTTTGGGCAAGCTGACCTGAGGCTGCGGTAGAAGGCTATTTTCGTGACCTAAAGAGGCATCAGCCCTTGACAAACGAACCATCATAGAACATCGCGTCGAGGAGTCCATGTGACCAACAATTAATATCTGTCACATGCCTCAAGGTAGGTGAAGGATGGTTTCATAGAGATTGTCGCAGAAGGAGGATCGACCGGGAACCAAGCTCACTGGAAAGATCGAGAGGCTTATCAGCGAGGCAAAGAAGGCCAAGACAGATACGGCTGAGAGCAAAGCTCCGGCGAAGGAAGCTGAGATCGGAGGCGAAGGACCAGGCCTCGAGAGGAAGTTGAAAGAGGAGATTCTCACTACACT
>Ga0315308_1000895_pt1 | contig 17072 bp, 15 predicted proteins | sample TDP3_MG_FD_203078 | JGI IMG/M metagenome (GOLD analysis project Ga0315308, IMG submission 203078) | Freshwater sediment microbial communities from Lake Towuti, South Sulawesi, Indonesia - TDP3 | ecosystem: Environmental > Aquatic > Freshwater > Lake > Sediment | place: Indonesia: South Sulawesi... | reverse complement strand
TGCATCTTCGTCGCCTGGGTCATCATCGCTCAGGGAGCCCAGATCGATGGATTGATCTAAGAAGGTTTTGTTCGAGAAAACGTGAACCCTGGCCCTGCCCAACCCGCTCTGCTGGTTTATCCAAGGGGTGGGAGCTCGATCGACCGATCAAGCGATGTCGGGGAGTTCCTAGGCGCGGATAAGCCGAGAAAACGAGGTTTCCCGGGCTGAAAGTAACCCTCCGTCAACTGGTGGTAGCGCTCCGTGAGCGTAGCTTGATAGGTCGTTGGCAGGTACCGGGGCTAGGCGGGCGACTCCGCCCGGGTGTCCGAACCTGCCTGTTGGTAGTCTCCTCTTGATTGAGCGATCAAGAATACTAACTCGCCATTGATGCACACTTATAAATCACCGAAAAATCCGCCTCCAGCAAAATCGGGGATCGCTGTGACTCAGTTCGATACAGGTGAAACCACCGATGCCCAATCAGGTGGATCGCGTGCTGGGTACTATGCATGGGCGGGTGGGCTGGTTTTCGCAGCCGGATTCACAGCGTTGATCTGGGCTCTTGGACCCATGTTGCAGCCCTTCTTGGACACTTTGCTTCCGGATCAGGGGGCGAGCTGGTACTACTGGAAGCTGCCGGTTCGTGATTTCTGGACCATGTTCGTGGTGTGGGCATTCTATCTCAGTCATCAGTTCGCAATCTGGGCAGCGATATACTGGGGGCAGAAGAACCTTGCTGAATTCAAGGCTCGGCCCACTAGTGGTCTGACTAAGTACAATCTGATGGCCTTGACGATCACTGTGGCCTTCGTGTTCCTACATCTACTCCAGACCCATGTCTGGTTCGACGGGCTAGCACAAGATGTGCCGATCTTGACCAGTCAAGGCTCGGTGATCATCATGCTCTCGGTGATCCTCGTAATCGAGAATCCGCGTCGTGGCCTGTTCTTGGGCCGTGGGGCTGGAAAGCCTTTCACTGCCCGAGTCTCAGGATTCTTCAGGCGCACTCACATGTACATTTTTGCTTGGGCTTTGGTGTACACGTTCTGGTTCCATCCAATGGCTCTCGACCCGCAGTTGCTGTCTGGTTTCTTTTACATGTTCCTGTTGTTTACCCAGGTTTCGCTGGCATATACCAAGGTCCACCTGGACAAGAGGTGGATAATCCTCTTGGAGAGCTACGTTGCAATCCATGCCGTCATTGTAGCGGTCTACAACACGGCTTTCTTTGGTAGTGCTGATATGTGGCCGATGTTTTTCGCTGGGTTTGCCTTTATGTTTGTGTTTACCTACATGTACGCGCTGAATGTGCGACAGAAGGTGCGGTGGATCGTAACAGCTCTATACCTTGCGTTCGTGGCTTGGCTATATCTTCCTGCGCCCGTTGGCCTGGGGAGGGATCCTACGTTCTTGCTCCGTCTGGAGGTGCTTTGGATCCCAGCTGTCCTGTACGGCCTGTTAGCATTGTTCGCAGGACTTGTTTATCTCACATTAAGAAAACGATGAAAAAGCCCAGCACGCGGCCGTGGACTGTTCGATCGATCGGTCGATTCTATGCAAGAGAACAGGGACCGCAGCTCCGGTCGATCAATCTTCGCTCTACTGTTCGCCATGCTCTCCTTCTTGCTTTGACGATCGCTCATATGGAAAGCGACAGGCTCAAGCGCGAGATCGTGAATACGCCTGCCGGGTCAGACCATGTACCTGCCGTGATCCATGACCTTCGTTTCGCCTATCATGAGAGTGGGCTTGATCATGATTAGGTCCCAGTGCAGATCGGAGTCGTTTCTTCCCCCGAGCATTCGGTTTTCCCCTATCGCTATGTGCACCGTTCCGATGATTTTCTCGTCGGTGAGGGTGTATCCAACAGCTCTTTTGACCGAAGGGTTCATGCCTATGCCCAGTTCCCCGATTCTGTCGTTGTCTCCATGCGTGTTGCTGACGACGTTTTTGAAGACTTTCAGCCCCTGCCCGGCCTTGACGGCCTCAGCCCGCCCCTCATTGAATCGCAGTTGGAGGTCTGTGATCCGGTAGCCTCTGTAGAATGCGAAATCGAATACGGCTGTTCCGTTTGCCGAGTGTTCCCGTGGGGCTACGCAGATTTCGCCGCTCGGAAGGTTGAGCAACGGTTCTCTGGCGGCCATGTCCTCGGGCCCGATCACCCCGTCGTCTGCAAACCAATGTCTCCCCTTGAGTGACAGTGTGAGGTCCGTCCCCTTGTCGGACGTGATTCTTGCAGTGGCTTCCCCTTCAACCTTGGATTTCAGCTTGAGACATCTCTTGTTCAGATCTCTATAGTCGATATCCATCGCCTTCCAGTACATGTCGTGGAACGAGGCATACCGTATCCCGTAGACCCTCGCCTGTTGACGGGTTGGAAAACCGGTGCCGATCCATCTTCTCTTCCTGTCGTACGTCACGTCGTTCAATGGTTTGCTCCCTATTCGCGCGGCCCCGAGCTTCTCCTCGGGCACCCTTCGAAACCTGGCTGGGTCTTGGTAGTCCATCCCGACCGTGATGATGACATCCGTCTCCTTGAGAAGCGCCTTGAAGTGTCTCGGCGTCTTCTTGAGGAATTCTTCGGGCACATCCAGAAACCTTCTGAGGATGTAGTTGTCAGAGTAGACCCTCACGAAGGGAAGCGCCCCGACCTTTCCGCATTCCAGGGCTATGAGTTCACAGAATCTGAGGGCATCATCTCTTCCCATGACAAGCACTGTATCATCCTCCTTGATGGCCGCGCACGTCGTCACCATCTCCTTGGCGATGCGTGGAAAGTTTGGCTTCATCACGCTGGAGAACCCTTTCCCCGATGCTGAGCTCAATGCTTAAAGGTTTTCAGCGACAGGCGATCGGCCGGGTTGGTCAGCAATCTGAGACCTGTGTGTAAAGGATGTAACTTGGTTTCTACCGTTGAGCGCCATGACTACTAGGATTGTGGCTTCTCGGTTGGGATACCTTGCCTGCTGGTCTTCGTCGCCTATCAGCCGGCCGATCGAGATTCGAAGGGACGCTTCAGGGTATCGTCACGACTACGGCAGCGTCGAATTCGCTGTAATACTTCTTTACCTCGCCCTTGCCGTATTTTTCCTCGAATTTCTTCTTCACTGTTTCCGCAAATTTCTTGTCGGTGTGAGCTCTTGCTTCGACCTCGATCTTATTCTTTCCAGAGGTCAAGACGGTCCTTGGTTTCGCTTGAAGGTTCTTGAACCATTGCGACTTTGATCCGGAGACCGGGAGGAGATAGATCTTGTCTTGTTCTCGCACAAACCAAATCGGATTGGTGTGAGGTCTCCCGCTCTTTCTGCCCACGGCGGTTATCTCTATTTCAGATTCCTTCTTTATGGCTTCTAGAAATCCTTCGGAGTTCATGTTGCTCAAGGCGCACAAGGGAATTTATAATGCTTGCGCGCTGGGCCATGGGACTCTTGTAGTCTTTATGCGGGGAATCGATCAAGCCGGATGAACCTATTGATCGTACACATGATGAAAGGGCGGTATACGACGCAATGCTCAAAAGCCACGAGAAGAGAAGGTGGGTGGACATCAGGTACACGGGGTGGTTGGTGTCTTGAAAGCTTCAAAATCCGAGATAGAGGAGAAGGAGGGAAGGGTGAGAGCCTTCCTTGAGAGAAACGGGTTGTCTGCATTTTGCTTCACGACCTCGAAGAATTTCGCATGGCTTACGTGCGGGGGGGACAATCACGTCGAGCTGACCAACAGAATGGGGGTGGCAACAGCGGTTGTCACACCCGATGATAAATACGTGATCGCCGACAACATCGAAGCGGGCAGAATTCTTGCGGAGGAGATTGAGGATCAAGGGTACACGGTTAGGGAGACCCGTTGGTATGATGACCGAAGATTCGAGATCATCAGGGAGGTCGTGGGCAGGGGAAGAATTGGCGCGGACCTTGCCTTTCCGGGTGCCGAGATGATGGATGAAGAGGCATCTCCGTTGCGGTACAGCCTCACGCCGGAGGAGATCGAGAGGTACCGGGAGTTGGGCAGGCTCACGGCTGCATCTCTGAAGGAGGCGTCTGAAGAGATAGAGCCAGGTCAAACTGAGCATGAGATCGGGGCCGTGATGGCTCGGCACTTGCTTGCCCGGGGCGTCGTTCCAGCCGTCATACTGGTCGCCGTGGATGAGCGGATTGAAAAATACCGGCACCCCATACCCACGGACAAGACGATGGAAAGATACGCCATGCTCGTAACGTGCGGAAGAAAATGGGGACTGATCGCCTCGGCGACGAGGCTGGTTCACTTCGGCAGGATACCTGATGAGCTTGCGAGAAAGCATGAGGCGTGTACCAAGATCGATGCTGGCCTAATCGCCAGAAACAAGGAGGGGGAGGCGATATCAGGACTGCTTGCCAAGGCTATCGAGGACTACGCAGCGACTGGATACGCGGACCAGTGGAGGTTCCATCACCAGGGAGGTCCCACGGGCTACCAGGCCAGGGACTTTTTTGCGACTCCTTCCACGACCGAGGTGGTTAGGAGGAATCAGGCCTTCGCCTGGAATCCCTCTATCGCCGGGACAAAAAGCGAGGACACCGTCATTCCCACGAAGAGGGGGCCCATCATCGTCACCGAGACCAGCGACTGGCCCATGATCGACCACGAGATAGAAGGCCTGGTGGTCGAGCGGCCGGACATAAAAGCTGTTTGATCGGCAGAGAATCATGGCCCGGATCGTCTTCCACATCTGAAAAGGCAGAGCCAAGGCTAACATACGATGGATCGATCACAGAGACTCGCTACGGTTTCGCATTCGCCCCAGATAGACGCTGGTATAAGAAACGCATATTGGGCGCAAAAAAACAGCGAAACCGCCAAGTCTCAAAAGGTGAAGGAATTTCCTTTTGAGCCGCCTCCTCTTCAGAGCCACCTGCTTTGACGACATCTGCGGCGATCCTCTCAAGGTCCGTGACATATTGTCGCATCACCGCGAAATCTTCGGCTGTTCCGACCGGTCCGTGACCCGGAACAACGATCTTCAAACCGAGCGTTTCGACTTTCTCAAGGATCCGGACCAATTCCGCGGCGTCTCCACGCGCAAGCCATGGATGTGTTTTCACGAAGAGTAGATCGCCCAGAAATGCAATCCGCTCATCCGGAAGGTATAGGATAGCATCGCTTTCGGTATGGCCCCCGCCGTACGTGACGGCCTCGGCACTTCGGTGTGTTCCGTGGAACACCATGTTCGTATCGAAAGTCAGATTTGGCAGTTTGAGTTCAAGCGTCGGAAGCGATTCTATGATGCCCCGGTAATAACCCGTCCACGTCGCAATCTCATGCTGCATCGCCGCGTCTTGTCCCATCTCAAGAGCCTGCAACTCCTTGGGAGCATCTTCTGAATCTAATCTTATGTCTTCTTGGCCCTTCGTTGCAATCCACTCGCGTGTCTTGGACGTGGCAACTATCTTTGCGTGTGCGAACACCTGATTCCCGCGGATGTGGTCATTATGGTAGTGGCTGTTGATCACATATTCCACGCGACTTCCAGTCAGATACTCGGCCGCGGCGCGAAGATCCATCGCAGCCTGTTGAGTCAAGAAAGAATCGAAGACAACCGTGTAATCACCAAGGTCAACGATGCCCGCATTGCAGATCGCGGCTCCTCCGTCGACCGCAATCGCAGCATAGACCCCATCGGCTAACTGCTGGATCCTGAAGTGCTTCGAATCTCGAGGCCTCCTTTTGGTCTCTTGCGTTGGTGATCCCCCTTTTCGTCACTTAAGCGCGGTGAGAGAATTTAATATTTGCGCCCAGCGAAAAGCGAAGCATTTCAGGAATCGCCGAAAAGCGCCCTAGCCGCAGACTTGGCGCGCGCTCTAGCAGCCAGGTCTATGATGACTAGTCCCTACGCCGTTCGATCAGTTTGTGATACTCGACCGACCGATCGCACCGTCTCCGTATCCGTGTCTCATGTTGGCTCCATCCGAGGATATCCTACTTCGCCTTTCTTTTCCGAAGGCATAGGCGTTCAACCGCGCGCTGGAAAGGAGGATCAACTGATCGACAGGTCGGATACTTTCTCGGTGATCGATCGCCGTGTTTAGCGGGACAAATCTTTATAGCACGCACGCGGAAAGGCGGCACTGGGGGCATCGGTGCTCGCTGATAGGGAGAGGGCGATTCAGATACTCAGCCCGGTCGGGCTCGATAAGGCGTTCTACTTCTACTTGAGCGAGAACGAGTACACGGGGGTGTACGCGGACTCCTTCAAGCAGTTCATCGACAGGCTGAAGAGGGTTAGGGTTTCCTCCGTTGAGTTTCATTTCCACAGGGAGGATTTTCGTAAGTGGTTCAGCGACGTCCTGGGAGACATCGCCATGGCTGAGGAAATCAGCTCTCTCTCTGTGAAAGGTCTTGAGGGTGAATCCCTCCGTCAAGCAATCCTCGAGATATTGGAGAGAAGGTTCTCGAAGCTCGTCAACATCAGTTCGGTAGGACGGTAGCGTCATGTGGAGAAAATCGAAGCTTGAGCACCTGATAGAGATTCTGCTCTACTGCAGCCAGGAAGCTCTCATTGGTTCACACGTGGCCTACCGCGCCTTCCGTGAGCCAACAGAGGTGGTTGAGGACATGGGGGGGCTGGTCTCGGCTGGTTACCTCGAAGTGATCTATGATGAAGAGCAACACCGCAGGATGTATAAGACCAGCGAGAAGGGAAATCAACTGCTTGCCGCTAGACTCATTGACCTGCCCGAAGCGAAGAAGAAGCTCTACGAAGAGATCAAGATGCGGGGTCAAGGTGGGACTCCCAGACTTGGGTGGCACCCCGAAACTTCCCGCCCCTCCTCGTGAAGCTCCCGACTTATGGTCTCACCATAGGGCGGGCCCTCGTTGGGCTGGTTCAAAAACAATAAAGGAGCCAAGGAAGCGAAAAGCCTCAAGGGTGAATGAATAATGCAGGTTCAGAAAACGCAATTGTTCTCTGATCTGAGACCATCAGTGTTCATAGCTGGACAGAAGGGGAGCGGCTGCAGCGAGGTGGCCAGGATTCTGGCTAGAAAGCTCTCACCAGAATTCGAGGTGTATGACTATTCGCAGCTAGTGCGCAAAGCCGTTTCGGATACAGGGCTCTCGTTCAGCCAGTTCTTTGCAACGAAGAGGGACTTCACGGATGACCTTCAAAAAGCAGCGTATCAACACGCAGACTACAACGCCGTGGTTGAAGGCAAGTCAGCCTTCATAGGCCTCGACGCTCCAGCCTTCAAGGTTCTCCTCAAGTCCTCCCTCGAGGCGAGAGCCAGGCACGTGTCGGAGGTGTACGAGGTGAGACTTGACGAAGCTTTGGTGATGATCAAGAAAAGCGATGAAAAGAGGCAAAGACTCGTGAAGAAGCTGCATGGACATAATTGGCTGGACAGCTCTCTTTACAACCTAGTCATCGACACGACGGGCCTCAATCCAGAAGAAGTGGCGGACATCATTTACCGCTGCTACTTGTCTGCGTTCGATTGATCGATTTCCTCCAGAGTTTTCCATCGTTTATCGTTGGACGCTCGATCGATCGCCACGGGTTATTCGCTGCCTCTGATCCCCTCCAGCGGATCTGTCTGAACGTACCGCGCAAGGAAGAAGAAGCATGGGATTAATGATAAGGATGATAGAGGCCCCCAGACCAGCAACCCCAGGGAGTAGGTCTGACCGGCAACCAGTGGCAGGTCCGCCAGCAGCCCGGCAATGAAGCGGGCTAGGGCTTGGAGTATGTTCAGCGGAACCGAGATAAGGCCGACGTAGCTGCCTGCGCGCGCCTCACCTCGTCTGGCTTCGTCTTCATGAGCTATGTCCGCTGTGACGGGGTTCGGTAGGAGATACCATCCTGAAAGGCCGATGGCGATGAATGCGACGAAGAGGCCTGCCTGGAGCGTGAGCGGCATGAAGGCGGAGACGGGTTGACCTATCACAAGTGTGAGGGGCAGAGAAAGCATTAGGACCAAGAGTGATCCTAGGATAGACCTCTTCTTCTTCCACCGCCTCGATGCGGCTGTCCAGACGAAGAAGAAGACCATGGTTGTCAGGAGGAGTAGGCCGCCCATCATCATGTATTGAACGCCCGCCATCCCCAGGACCTTCTGTGTGTAGCTGAGGATCAGGCTCGCAAGGATGGATGTGGGTATGGCCATTAATCCCTGCAGCGTCAGCCAGGATCGGTAGTTTCTGTTCCCGAGGACAGCGGCTAGTTCGCGGCGGACGCTTGGCCTTGGTATGGGTCTATCCGTCTCCGTTATCCTTGCGATCGCCGGTAGGTACAGGAGAACCTCGAATGTGCCGAGCCCAAACAGCAGCGGCAGCATCTGGCCAGGGCTTTGGACCAGAAGCGCCGGGAGGGCGAAGCCCAGGAGGGTCCCGACCACCTGCGCCAGCATTGAGAAGACGTTCTGGTACGCTGATACCGCGACCCTTTCCCCCGGTTCCGCGATCTCGGCGAGCCAGGCGATGTAGGGTGTACTGAGCAGTCCGTAGCTGAGGTTCGCGAGGCTGAGGAAGAGTGTTGCGTAGATGAACAGCTGAACCGTGTCGTTGACAGAGACGATGTATTGAGGGATGAATAGCATGATCGTAGAGAAAGCCAGGAGAAAGCTGCCCGCCGCGATGTAGGGTTTTCGCCTTCCCCACCTCTTGGACTTGGTTATGTCGCTTAGATATCCGAAGTACCACCCGAAGAAAGCGATCACGAGTTTCCCGAGAGCGAAGGCTATTCCGGTCAAGAGTCCACCGAGATTGAGGAAATCCAGGTAGAACCAGAACGTCGCGATGTCGATCAGCGAGAGCAGGGCGGAGGAGCCGAGCCTGCCCACGGCGTAGATCAGCTTCTTAGTCTTGGTCAACAACTGAGCCACGACACGCCCCGTCTTCTATCCAGCACATCACACGCCCACAGGTTCGCTGCGATGGCCTAATATGCTTTCGTGAGGATGCCTAATCGTCTGGACGCGACCGATCGAAGAACCATTTTTCACACTAACATCCTAGGCTATCCCGATCGATCGAGTGAATCCTTTCTAGCTCGCTTCCTCGGCGCTAGGAGAGGTGTATCTAAGCTTAATGGTCATGATCCTGTGGGGGCTGACGTTCACGCGGATGGTTTTCTCGCTCTCTAAAGCCATCCCCTGAACAACCCGCTCATCCAGAGATGCCTCATACGCCTCCTCCATGGGCAGTAGTGTCTGGATCTTTCCTTGTACGGTCTCGCTAGCTATGTTGAAGAACCTCACTATGAACGCATCTTCCATCTCCGCTTTCTTGATCGCCGTCACGACAAGCGCCTCAGGCTCAACTCTTAAAAAGCTGGCCTCGGCCGGTAGGCCACCCTCGTGTACGGTGGTTTCATGGGCTATCAGGGGGACATTGAAATTGTATGCCTCTCTATAGGCCTTCGATGTCCTCCACGTCCCTTCGTGGGGAAGTATCGAGTACTCGAAGGTGTGAACCCCTAGGCACTGAGCCTCAGGCGTTGGGATGGTTGGCCCTAGGTCCCCGAGCCTGCCTCCCACTAGGGATCTAAGCTTGGAGAGCAACTCCTTTTCAAGTCCAAGTTCAGTGAACAGCTGGAATGGTCGCACAACAGGCCCCAAGGTCTTGATGTTGAAAATCCATCCGACACTTCTGATGAGCGTCAACGCCAGAGTCGCTTCGCCATCCCGTCTAACCCCGTACTCTGGCAAGCCCTTGTTCGCTATCATCAGCCCTACGGCGTCATCGTTTACGTCGACGAAGAATCGCTGAGGATGGGTCGTTGGTGGTCTCTCAACCCACTTTTCGCCTCTTGGGTGTTCTATCGGCCTGCCCATGACGTAGAAGCGATCATGAGCGTTTGCATGCGCTACACCGAACAATCCGGTGGGGAAGGCAACCCGTAGTCTGTGGTCCTTGACGCGGTTGTCAAAACGCGCCTTTAGATCGATACGGGGCACTTTTCTGTAGACTGATATAGATACGGTTAGCGGGCAACTCACCGTTTGTGAGCTTCTCTCCTCTTGGTCTTCGTCTAGGGCTTCAGGCAAAATGAGATCCACTTTGGCTTGTATTGTGGCCCTTGCTGGTCCTTTCTCAACTAGACTTGTCTCAGCCTGCATATTTTCGGTTGTAAATATCTTGTCGTGTTTTGGCGGTGAATAGTTGTATTCGTCTCCACCATCTCCTCCATCCTCGAAGATGTTTAGGTTCCTGTAGACAAACCCCGTACGTTTGTCCAATATCGTTAACGATGCTCCTCTTCCTTCGTCGATGCTAACTACGAAGAAATCATTCTCTAGCACGTCTACGTCACATGTGAGAGATGATTGGAACAGGGGACGCTCCGTAGCCGGCGTGATCACGTAGCTCTTGTAGCCACAGGGTGGCACGTCCTCGGCTACGAAGAATAACCTTACCCGGTTCTCTCCTTCTTCAAGAACCTGATATGGGACCCTGTTTCCACCGGCTTCCTTGATTTCGAAGTGGGGCGCAGAGGGCTTTTTGATTTCCATCTCCACCGCGTCGGTTCTCGTCCAGTTCAGCTGGTTGTAAACGATGAAAGCGGACAACCCGTCCTTAGCGGCGTTCGTGTTTGTCCAGGCGGACAGAGCTTCAAGGCTGTCGTGGACGATGGACTCGCATATCTGCTTCGTCCACGTATACCGTGCAAGGACATCTTCATAGACTTCGTCTATGCTGCATCCGCATATGCTATCGTGCGCATGGTTCTGAAGAATGTATTTCCAAGCCTTCTGCAGTATGAGGTGTGGATAGTCCAGCCCAAACATCCAAGCGTACGTGGCGAATGGCTCGGCGTAGTACTCGAGGAGACATTGGCTCTTCGCGTTCTGCCGCTTTATGTAGGTCCTGGATGACAGCGTACCGGCGAGGATTGGGTGGTAACGCGCTCCCCTGAACTCGCCTTGATGTACAGCAAGGGTTGGATCGGCCCTCCGCAATCTCTCCAAGTAGTCCCGGAGGCTGCCTTGCACCAACACTCCATCTTCAAAGAGCTGTTTGAACATCCCAAGTGCTTCAAGCGGCTCCGCCTGAGGGAACGCGTGGTCGCCCCCGTTCATCAGAAGAATGTTCTTGGTGGACGCCTTAGACAGCAACAGCCTTTTGTAGCGTTGCGCGATTCTCAGCGCGTCCCGGAGCTCAAGTCCAAGTTCCTTGAGCCAGGATGCAGGGATGCCGTAGCCTAGAGTCATGTTGTTGGCAAGGACCTGTGACCCGTCGGGGGCTCTCCACAGGAACTCCGCCTTGAGGTCTTCAGCTTCGTCACCCATCCCCCTGGTGAAGACGAAAGAATCGATGTTGAAGCCTCTAAGTATTTGAGGCATCTGGGCGATATGCCCGAAGGTGTCGGGCACATACCCGATTCTCATTGCGCCGCCGTAGTCTTCCGCCATCTCCAGGCCCAGCAACAGGTTTCGTATCAAGGCCTCGCCGCTGACGAGAAATTCGTCAGGCTGGGTGTACCAGGGGCCGACGAGTATTCGCCCATCCCCTATGTGTCTTCTGAGGACGGCTTCGCGTTCAGGGCGTATCTCCAAGTAGTCCTCCAGAACCACGGTTTGGCCGTCTAACATGAAACATCCAAGTTTCGCTCCTCTGGCGAAGAGGTCTAGCAAAGTGTCTATTAGCCTTACCAGCCTCATCCTGAACTTTTGGTAAGGCAGATACCATTCTCGGTCCCAGTGCGTATGTGAAACAACGACATACCTGAAGCGTTGATCTTCAACCGTTGTTTTCCCTCGATTATGGCTCAGGGGTGAACTCATGTCAATCCGAGGAAGCGATGGGGTAGACCTTATAAGATTTTTATAGGGTTTCTAGGCGATCAAAAGACCGTAGCGTGTGGTTTACGATGAGGTTTGGGATCATGCCCCTCGATTTCGGTGAGATCATGAATAACATCTTGAGAGGCAGAACAATCGACCTATCAAAGTTCAGCTTTCCAGAAATCGTGAAGCGCTCGATCAAACGGGGTTTTCACCATATTGAGATCACCTTAGACCTTGGCTACGTGGTCCCTGGATCTTTGAATGAGACCATAATAGACGAGCTTGCGAAGATAAGGGATGAAGAGGGAGTATCGTACTCTGTTCACCTGCCTTTATGGTCGATCGAGCCTGCGTCTCCGAATGAATACATACGACGTGCCTCTACGGAGTCGCTGGTCAATTCAATAGAACAGGCCAAGACATTGCAGCCGGAATCTCATGTCCATCATTCGACCGGGGCCCTAGCTGCCGAGTTCAGCAGGCTGATTCTACCCCCCGCCTACGGGGATTTGGTGAATAGAAGCATGGCTTCCCATTCTGATCAAAGTGTGGAAGAACTGCTTTCAGCGACCGGTGTACCCCCGAGGAAACTCGCGCTGGAGAACGTTGAGTTTCCCTTTAGCCTGACGAGGGAGACCGTGGATCGCTTTGATCTCTCCATATGCTTTGACACAGGCCATTTACTGGCTGGCTACTCGGGGAAAATCCCTGTTCTGGAGTTCTTGGAGAGACATTTTGACAGAATCGTAGAACTCCATTTACATGACGGGTTCACACGCAAGATGGGAGAACAGATTGTGAGAAGGGACCACCTCCCACTCGGAACTGGGGACCTTCCAATTTCCGATCTGCTCGGTTTCCTTGAAGGAGAAGGGTTTGACGGACCATTAGTTTTCGAGCTGGCCTTTGATGAAGCCACTAAGTCGCTCGAAACGATTCGCAGATTATGCCCGAATATTAAGATTGAATAGCCGGATGGCCCAAGATTGCATCGTGTGAAACATCATTCCGGCGAAGAAACTCATTATCTATCAGATCCTAGCCGAAGTGAGTTCAAGGCAGGTGCTTCTTGAACCAGCTTGCAGTGTACTCGTTCACCTTCGTTTGCCAGTCCCACCTAGCGAAGGTATGGTCTGCTCCCTCAACAAGAAGCTTTTCCTTGGGCTCTCCAGCTTTCTCGTATAGCTTCTGAGCATGCGAAACTGACACTGTAGGATCTTCCGTTCCATGCACAATTAGCAGGGGTCTAGGTGCTATCTTTGAAACGGCGTTCAAGATGTCGTGTTTGAACACGTCCACAAGGAATTCCTTGCCTATTCGATCGCCGCTAGATAGGTCAAGATAGCGTTGGTTCAAGAGCTTGTCGAGTGGGGCTTCGGGCTCTCTTAGAACCTGGTTTAGGCTCTCCGCGAAGCTTTCAGGGCTTAGTGTTGCTGGCGTGCTCCACAATGATGCAGCTTTGATCCTCGGGTCCTCGGCGGCTGTCAGGGCCGCCACCGCGCCTCCGAGGCTGAGCCCATTGACTCCGATTCCTCGGTTCAGGACCTCCTTCCTCTTGTGAACCCAGCTTACAGCTGCTTTGAGATCCTCTATCTCACCTGAAATCGTTGTGTGCTCAAACAACCCCTCGCTTTCACCGGATCCCCGGAAATCGAATCTTAACACTGCAAACCCTTGCTTGCAGAATTCTCGGGCAGCGAGGACAAAGAGCCTGTGCGACTCGACACGTGTTCCGGTAAATCCATGACAAAGGATGATTCCGGGAGCCGGCGTTGCTTCTGGCACATGAAACATCCCGGCAATACGCATCCCTTCGGAGGTAAAACTCACAAATTCCTCAGCCATTGCCTCTCACCCCATCTACCGAACCCCTTTGTATATATCTCATGCCTATAGAACTGATGGAGGTACCCGCCTCATCGATCGAAGAAACCCAAGTACTCTAGCTATGGGCAGATCGCTTCAGGATAGCCCAAGGCTTTCATTGATTTCTTTCTGATAGTCCTCGACGACTCCTTCTAGCACATCTTTGACCTTGACGGGCCTGCCGAGACCCGAGGATTCGATCACCGCGTAGCAGACAGCTTCGTCCCTTAGACCTTCCCAGCCATCCACCTTCGGCCTCCGGTGCTCTAGAATGGCCTGCAGAAAATCGTGTATCTTCAGTGCGAAGGTGTTCGTTATGCCCTTGGGGAAGGATTTTTCTCTCTCCTCTTCATCAGCGTTCAAAAGGTACAGCCTCGTAACATCTTCCCTTCGCCCATCATCAAGCATCATCGACTCACCCTTCAGGCACCCCTTGGTTCCGTAGATCCATCGACAGGATGAAGGCTCCCCATGCCCAGCCCAGTAGGCGGGGGACCAGTTGGCGACGGACCCGTCTTCAAACTTAAGGATGGCGAACCCCGCATCTTCGTCTGTGGTCTTGACTCTCTGCACGATTTTTGCTCTATCGTCTCTTTGGACCCTGGTTTTTTCAAATGTCTCGATGAAACCCATGGCTTCTTTTACCTCGCCGTTTAGGTATCTGAACTCGTCAACATCGTGGCAGCCGTTGTCGAGCACCGTTCCGGCGCCAGCTTCTAGCTTTTTGTGTCTCCATGGAGTCCCAACTATGATGGCATCTCTGCCAAAGTTGGGTGATCCGCCGACACCGATCTGGAAGATCATCTGCACGCCGCCGATGTATCCCTGTTCTATGGCCCACTTGGACGCCCTGTTCAGCAGATGGAATCGCTGGTCCTCAGCAACCGCAAGGGCTTTTCTGCGACTTTCTGCTGCGTCGATCATTCTTCGACCAGCCCTCATGGTGATGCCAAGGGGTTTCTCGACCATCACGTGCTTGTCCGCCTCGAGGCAGGGCACAGCAATTAGGTGGTGTGTGCGGTGGTCTGTGCAGATGTCTAGGGCCTGGATGTCCTCGTTCTTGAGCATGTTCTGGAAGCCCGTGTAGACTTCTGGCCTGATTCTTTTCTGAAATTGCTTGACCTCGGACGCGAGCCTTTTCGCTCTTTCTTTCATGACGTCGCAGGTAGCGACGATCTCATAGTCTCCTAGGCCTTTTTCGGCTAGCTCGCGGAAGCCTGACACGTGATATCTTGCTATGTCGCCGCAGCCAATCAAGCCTATCCTGATCTTCTCTGGCAAGGATTCTTCCCTCCCACAATTGTTTGGCTACTGCGTTCTGCTTGGATAAGACTTCTCAGGAAGCTGATGCCCTTCGGCACGGCTGTCTCCTCGGCTTCGTCACCCTCGTACTCCAGGGAGAGGTATCCGTTGTAGCCCTTTCTCCTGAGGATATCCATTATCTTTCGGTAGTCGATCCTCGTCTCTTCCCAGCGGGGTTCCAGTCCCTGCGAGGCGAGGCCGAATTCCAGGGTTTTGGCGTGGCAGAATATGGCGTACGGCGCCACCTTCTCCATCTCTTCGTAGGCTCTCTCGTTGAGGCCGAAGTTGCCGAAGTCTAGGACGACCCCGTACCATTCTGACGCGACGCCCTTCACTATCTTGATGATGTTTTCGGCGGTTGAGGTCACACCGCCGTGGTTCTCTATTCCCATGGTGATCCCCTTCTCCGCGGCGTGTGGAATACATCTCTTTATGCCGTCTATGTTCGCCTTGATCGCTTCCTCCTGCGGCATCTCCTTTGGGGTTCGGATGATGTCCACCCTGAGCACGGGGGCTCCCATCAGGGAGGCGATTTCGATCCACTTATCAATCTTCTTTGTGGGCTCGGCTACCCTCTTGGACTCCGGAGGCGAGATGGACTCGACCTCAAGAGATGGATGTATTGTTACAGCAGCAGTCTCTATTCCCAGTTTCAACCCCAACCGCTTCAGCCTCCTGAGATTACCAGGGTCGGGGGTCATGTGTAGGTCAAGCAGCTCAACGCCGTCAACGTTGAAATGAAACATCTTCTCGAAGAAACCCTCCACGTCGATCTTTCCCGCCTCAAAGGTCCGGTGATACGAATAGGTCGAACAGCCCACTTTCATGGCCAACACTCGCCTCCTGCTCAACACTGAAAGGCAGCTCAAGACCTAATCAATATTTAGCTCTTGGGAAGGGAAGGCACTCTTTCCATGATTTCGATCGATCGTTATGCCGCTGGTGGATTTGATATTCGCTCCTCCTCAGCCTTGTTCCATTTGCTGGCATAGGCGGTTGTGCAAGGAGTCTGGTTAGTTGGGCGATCGATCGAATCGTTCATGGGCGGCATAAGCGGGCGTCTCATCTGGAAGAACCTAATCTAGATCGCTGCAGATTCGATGGTCCTAGGGGTTTAGACTGCCTCAGCACAGGTAAAATGCGTTTCAGGATTGGAATCCTGCCTAGGGTCTCACAAACTGAAAAGTCTTTTAAACGCGGGTTGTCAGACCTTCATGAAGTTTTTAGAGGGGGTGTGAGAAGGCGGTGAAAATGTTGTCTAAAGCGATAGTGATTCTGGTAGTTGCGATCGTTGTGGTGGGGGGAGGCATTGCTGCATATCTATTGACGCGCGGGCCTGAGGTCTATGAGCTCTCATATAATTTCAAGCCTGGAGAGTCCTATGTTTATGAGATGAAATCGAAGACGGAATCTCTAGGAACGTCGGTGGAACTTTCATTGAGCGAGACGCTCGATGTGCTACAAGTCATGGACCACGAAGTTAACATTCGAGATTCGAGTGCAATCCAGATCACCATTACCGGCGGGGCACAACAAAATGCAGTAGTGGTCATGACATTTAGGATGACAAATAAGGGAGTGAGATCTGCGATACAGATAGAGAAGGTGGAACCACCTGAATTACGGACGGCGATGGAGCAAGCGCGAGGGCAGCTGGAAGGCTATCTCAAGGCAATCTATCATTATCCAACGGATCCAGTCCCCGTTGGTCGTGAATGGAGCGTACCAATAGATTACCAGTTTCAGCAAGCTGGCGTGTCGATGACATTGACAGGTGAGGCCAGGTCTTCCATCGTGGCTCGAGAGAGCATAACAGTTCGGGCTGGCACATTCGATTGCTGGCGCCTGGCCCACAAAATAAACGCCTCGGGCGAAATGGTGCTTGCGGGCCAGACAGTGACGATGAGCATGTCTGGTAACGCAACCTCCTGGATCGATCCTCTAGGCGGCGCTCAGACCAAGGTGGAGCTGCCTTTGAGCATGAAGCTCAAAGCCGCTGGTCAGGAGCTTGAAGTTCCGATGAACGTAACGATAGAACTCATCAAACATCAAGGGCCTTAGGTCTACGGTCGACGGATCGTTCCAGAGATAGGGTCTGGCACGACAGGATTCATGGCTTCCGTGGGTGTCTGGGTTGGTATAGACGGGCACTACAGCAAC